>Ga0247778_1001282_pt1 | contig 11750 bp, 1 predicted proteins | sample UWRJL049202B5_FD_179939 | JGI IMG/M metagenome (GOLD analysis project Ga0247778, IMG submission 179939) | Plant litter microbial communities from Arlington Agricultural Research Station in Wisconsin, United States - UWRJ-L049-202B-5 | ecosystem: Environmental > Terrestrial > Plant litter >... | reverse complement strand
AACTTAAAGAGAAATATTTTAAATTTTTTTTAAATATAATATTTAAAAAAATAATAGAAATATATTAAATTTTTGAAATATAAAAAAATTTTTAATTTTAATTTTTTATATATAAAAAATTTATAAAATTTTTTTTTTTTAAAAATCAAAAAATATTTATAAAAATAAAATTTGAATAAATAAAAATTATAAATCTTTTAAAATATTAAAATTTATAATTTATATATTTATATTTATATTAATATTTATTAATAATAATAAAAATAATAAAAATTTATTTATAAATTCAAAATTAAATATTTTAAATATGTCACAGCGAGGTGCACCGTAGCGCCCGTAGCGCCCGCACCACAGGCCCAGCCTCGTCTAAACATTTAAAGAACAATTTTTGTATATAAAAATTATTATTTATCTAATTAAATTTTTCAAATTTTAATATATTTTTATTTTCAATTCATTTTTTAAGATTTATAAATTTATTTTCTTTTTAATTTATATAATAATTATAAATCCGATATATAATATTTTCTAATATAATATATATAAAAAATAGATTTTTTAATATCTCAATTTTTTGTTTTTACAATCTTTTTTATAATAAATATTTTATAAACAAAATAATAATATCCGACTATTTTTATAAATTTCGCAAATTCAATAATAAATTTAAAAACAAAATCGATTAAATTCGATAATAATTAATATTTGAATATAATATTTATTAATTAAATATTTTCGAAATAATAAATCCAAATAATTAATAAAATATATTTCAAAAAATAATTCTTTTATTAATCTTTCTTTTTATATTTTCGATTAACAATTATTTCAATCTTAAGAATAAAATAAAATTTAATAAATATTTTCAAAAAAAAAATTATTAATAAAATACAAAAAATAATTATAATAAATAACTCGAAAAAAAAAAAATAATCGAAATATTAATTTACATTTTTTAAAATTTTTATATTTCAATTCCAAATTTTTTGAATATTATAACAATTACTTTATTATTATATCAAAAATCTATATATCCAACTGTTTTATTTCTAAACGAATCAATTTTTTTTAAATTCGATAATATTAAAAAAAAATATATTATTAATAATAAAAATTATATAATCAAATAAAATATTTAAAATTTTATAAATAATAGATTGAAAACCTTAAATATTTAAATAGATCAATTTATTAATTCAGAAGTTCTTAATACAACAATATAAATCTATATAATTTCAAAAAATATTATTTTTTATAATTTGATTGTTAAATTAAATCACACCTTTGGAACCAATCGTGCCCAATATATCCACAATATAAAAAAGGATTATCTCATTATTCTTTCCTATATTACCAATTATATAAATTTATTGGACTAATATAAAAAATAATTTGTTATTTTATAACTAATTTAGAGATTAAATTATGCCAAAATTTAAAGGACTTATATATTTATAAAATTTTGTTCAATTATTAATAAAAAACTAATTTTTAATTGGGGATCTAGTATATATCAAAAATTTTAAATTAAAATAATATTAGACAAATCCCTGTTAATAATTGATAAATTGAATCGAATATTCCAAATTATTATATTAATTAATATTAAAAGGAAATATAATATTGGTATTTATATTATTTTGGATAATCGTTCGGATTTTCAAAAATCGATTTTTAGGGACTTTATCGGTTATAATTATTTATATATCGAACCGGATTTAAGATTGAAAATATAAATTTATTTTTATAAATCTAAATATTATTATTATATATAAAAAATTTTGACTAAAAAATTAAATAGTTAATATTTAATATAAATAAACGAAAATCGCGTTAAACGTATCAAATAATAATTTATTAATATCAAATGGGTCTTTTTATATAAGATTTTATATAAAAAAAAATAAACTAAAAACGAATTAAAAATTAATAATATTAGCAAAAAAAATAAAAATAAAAATAATAAAATTGATTTTCTGAAAAATGATTTTGTAATAATTTTAATTGATTTTTTTATAATAAAATTTATTATAAAATTTTCGACTATTTTCTTTATATTATATAATTAATCGTATTAATTATATAAAAATATTATTTTTGATAATTATAAAATTATTTATTTAATTAATAATAAATCTTTTTTCGATTTTGATTTTATCAAATTATATTTATATAATCAATCTATAAAAACTAAAATTTAATCTTTTCCAATAATTGTTATAAATATTAAAATCTTAAAAAAATTTTTTATTCGCAAAAATAATAATAAAATAAATTTAATATTTAAAAATATTATATTAGTTAAAATTTTTTATATTAATATTATTTCCAAATTTTTATTTAAAAATCAAAAAATATGATATTATAATTAGAATTGTTTTTTTTGTATTAAAAACCCCAACAAAATGAATATTATTTTTATTTGATTTTTTATTTATAAAAAAAAATTTATATTTATTGAATTTATTCCTCTTTTTTTTTATTTAATTTATCTAAATAAAATTTTTTCAAATACTATTGGTATTATAACAATTATTTTTATTTTTAAATTTCGCGAAATATATATAAAATATAAAATATTAAAAAACCCTCGTTTATTAAAAATAAATTATATTATGAAATAATATAATCGAATAGATTATTTATTCCAAGATGTTTTAAAATAATTGATTTATCGAATTAGAAATATATATATTAAAAATTTTTAATATATTAATTATTAATATTGTATTATTATTTATATAAAATAAAAAATCTTACGGAAACTAGTCTAACAATCAGTAATTCGACCTTTTTATTATATTATTTAGAATCTTTTCTATTATAAAATAAAAATAGGGATAAAATATATAATAATTCTAAAAAACGAATATAATAATAAAATTTATATAATATTATTTGCAAATAAAAATAATTCAATAATATTTGCAATATTATAAAATTTCGAAATTTATATTTAATAATAATATTAGTTGAATATTTATATATTTAAATATAATTAGGAAAAAACAATTATATCAATATTGAGATATTTAAAATATTAGAAATAATATAAAAAAAAAAATCTTTATTAAAATTATATTTTTATATATTTATAAACCAAATAAAAATTTTAAATATATTAATTAAAAAATTATTATCAAATTTATTAAATTTTTTAAAAACTTCAATTTTTTTTTATATTTTTGGCCTAAAATAATAAATATAATTATTTATTTTTATAATACTAGTCCTTCAAAAACTAATAATTAAATTATATTAAACGAGAAATTTGATTTTTGATTTTGTAAATATTTTCGTTTTTATAAATTATTAAAAATTATTAAAATTATTATTGATTTTCGACTAGACTAAAATAATATATTCTATTATAAATATAAAATCTATTTTATAATAAAGGAAAAAAAGATTAGAAAATATAAATATAAATTCAAAATTATATTATAAATATATATTAAATATTTAATAAAATATATAATTTCTAATATCTATTATATTTAAATATCTGGCGTACGTTATATTATTATTATAAAAAATATTATATTTGATGAAAATAAATTTTATACGAAATATATTAAATAATAGAAAAATCTATTTATAATAGAAATATAATATTTTGCAACAATATTTGATAAAAACAAATTATTTAATATTAAAAATTTTATTGATTTAAATATCGTTAATTGTATTAATAATATAATATATAATAATTTATAAAATAAAAAAAGAATAGATTAATTATTAATAAAAAATTTAGATCTATCAAAAATTTTTAATCAAAATTAATTATTAGAAATAAAAAAAAAATTTTTTTTATTTGATTTGAAATACCAAAATAGATTATTTATTTTTAAAAATATTTTTAAAATTGAATATATATTAGTTTTTCCGAATTCAAAAAAAAAATAAATCAATTTAAATTTGTGTTCTATAATTGAAATATATTTAATAAATATATTATTATCGATGACCGTTCCGAAAAATATTTAATTTAAATAAATTTATTATTTTCCAAATATTAAAACCGGAAATATATTGGAAATATATTTCGAACAAATTATAAATAGATTATATCTAATTATAAAAATTTTGTCCAATTCGATTTCAAAAAAAATTATTAATATATAAAAAATTGTTTTTTGAAAATCTAAAAAATTTTATAAATTATACAATAAATCCAAAATTTTTATTATTTTTGGTTTTTTAATTGTAACTAATTAAATATCAAAATGAGCTCGTCGAACTACAATTAGAAACTTTAATAAATCCAAAGGTAAGAAATAAATATTCGTTATTCTAATAAATTTTAAAAAAACTTTTATAAATATTAAGAATAATCCCGATTATTTTAATTTTATTCTAGATGATATATTATTTAAAAAAAAATTTAATAATTTTATAAATAATAAAAATAAATTAGTAATATTATATATTATAATAATAACAATAATCTGATTTTAATCTAGTATCGAATATACCTCTGTTGATATATCCGTTTTTTTTATCGAAAAATAATTTATTATTCTATATATATTAATTAAAAATTTTCCAAAAGAATCTAAAAGCTGGTACGAATTAAAAAAACATTTAATAAAAAAATATTTCAAATTAGACACCAATAATAAATTTAGAAATTTCATCAAAATATAATATTGAAAAATTGTTTTTAAAAAAAATAATTATCCTAATTCTATTTTATTAATATAAGTTTTTAAATATAAATCAAACAATAATAATTATCTCAATTGTTACCAATCAAAATTAATAATTAAAAATAATTTATAAATTAAAAATTCCTTAATATTAATATATGTTTTAATTTTAATATCAAAATTTTTTTATTTAATTATTATTATTATTACAAAATTTGATTTTGAATTGAAATTATTTGATATAATTAATATTTTTATTAATATTAAAAATAATAATAATTCAAATCTTATTGTTTACAAAATGTTATTAAAATTTAAGGATTTAATAAAAATAACAAAAATTAACCATGTTTTATACAAAATAAAAAACTTTCCTATTTTGTAATTCAAAGAATTTTCCTCGATATTTATCGAATTTAATCTTTGTTTATACAAAAAAAAATTATATATTTTTATTAATTTAATTTATAAAATTTTTGTAATTTTTTATATTAATAATTTTTAAATTATATATTATAAATAAAATAAAAAATTCGCAAATAATATTATTAAAAATTTAAATATTAAATATAAATTTTATAATTTAGATAATTTATAATTATTTCTTAAAATATAAATTATTTATAATCGAAAAATTAAAAAAATTTAATTGATTTATAATTTATATATTAATAAAATTATATATTATTTTGGGTTTCAAAAAAATTCGATATTAAATATTTTATTATCCGGAAAAAAGTTCGAAAATAATAATAATAAAATTATATTTTTTTAAATCAAAAAATATTAAAAAAAAATAAAAAATATTTTTTATATTATTATTATAATCAAATCAAATATAATATTCGTAATTTCAAAATTATTTTAATTTTTTATTAATTTTTTATTTAATTATATTTTTGTTACAAATTGATATATCTAATATTTTTATAATATTTGTTTTTTGATAATTTAATATAATAATAACTTCGACGAATTATTAATAATAATATTTGATATTTTATTTATTGATAATATAAAAATAAAAAGATTATTTTAAAAATATATAATAATATTATTTGGAAAATAATAAAACAATTATGTATTATTATATTATTAATAGAAATAAAAATATATAACATAATTAATATTATAAAAAAATCTATAATTTTTTAATATTTATTTTGTAATTTCAAATTCAATTTTGATAAAATATAAACTATTTACTACAATAATTTTTAAACAATTCATTTTATAATAAAAAACAACGAATATATTACTATATCTTTATATTATATTAATATTTAAAATATATAATTTCGTCAAAAATATATCAAAAACAATTTCAATATTATATATTTTTTTATTAAAGAAATATTTATAAATAATTTAACAAAAAATTTAATATATCAATAATATAAATATTTCCATATATTATTATATATAAATAATATATAAAATAAAATATAAATATTTGCAAAAATTTTATTTAAAATCGTCGCAAAAATATTTTCTAATAATTTAGTTATATTAATATTACTAAAAAATAAATCCAAATTGAAATCGAATATTTTAATATTTAATATATTATTATTTTTTCGAATATATCTATTTATATATTTATCAAAATCTTAAATAAATATAAATATTTAAATAAAAATTTCAAATTTTTTAATATAAATTATATTATTTATTTTCAAAAATAAATATATTGTCAGAAATATAAAACTTATTTTTAGATATTATAAGAAATAATTTATAAATAATGTATTATTCGGGAATGATTAATTTTCTTAAATATATATTTTTTTATTATATATTTTTTTGTTTTTTTTTTATATATTTTATATTTTAAATAAATCATTTTAATAAATTATATTATAAATTTATAATAATTAACAATAATATATAAAAAAATAAAATTTTATTTAATATTTAATTTATAAATATTATTAAATATTATAATTTTAAAACTTAAATTATAACGCCAATATTTTAAAAACAATAATACAAATATTAAATTTTTATTAATTATTTATTTAGGATTTAAATCCGGAATTTTTTTTATATATTTTTTTTACAAAATACAAATTATTATTTTTTATTTCGAAATATTAGCCGATTATCTATTTATTATTGTATCCATCAATCAATGGCTAGGCAGACGAAATATTGACAGAGCAGGTACGTAAGAATAATTGCCAAAGGCATATTTTAAACAGTATTTAATATGTGTATTGATATAAACCTTTGACAATTTGCCTGTAATAACATTTCGAATATATGGAAGATAAGGGGTTTTTCGGTGTTTACCGTTAGTATTATTCGGACGAGCAGAACTCTGGGAAAGACGGGTGCTTGGGCGGACGTTCTAAAGTGATATTATAACCTTTTTTTGATTCGATATTATAAATTTATTATTATTATTATTAAATAAAAAATTGTATATATTTTTTTTAATTTTTTTATTCAATTTTTTGAACAATAATTGCTTAGATATATTATTATTATTGATATTCGGGTATAAATTGGGTCAAAATATTATTTTTTTTATTTTTAATATAAGAAATATTAATAATTTTAGACCATTTCGAAATAAATAAATTGGAATCTCGGGAATAAAAAAGATATTTCGAGAAAATATATTTTATATTTATAAATAATTAATAGTTCGAGTAAACGATATATTTATATATTGTATATATTATTTAGAAAAGAAAATTGATTGTTTAGATTATAAATTTAATTTGGATAATTAATTTATATTTATTAAATTTTATAAAAATAAAAAAAGAATTTTTTGAATAAATAAACAATTTGAAAACTAATTTATTGGATTTTATATTAAAAATCCTAAATATTATAGAAATAGTATTAAAAAAATTAATTTTGAATTATTAATTTTTATTTATTAATTTATTAGAAAAAAGTTTAAAAGAATTAGAATTATTAATAAATTTATCGAAATTTATTAATAACGGATCAAATTTATTATTTTATAAAAAACGGTTCTAAAATAAATTATTTTAAAAAATTAATAGAATAAAATTTTTTATTTATTATTTTTAATTATTTTTTTTATTTATTGATATTAAAAAAAAATTATTAGAATTATTTTGAAAAAATCAATTTTATATTAATTTATATATAATAAATTTTTATAATTTTATAAAAACTTTAATTATTATAAAAAATAATTTATTTATTATAGAAATATTTTTCCTCGACCAAATTAATTATTAGAATTATTATTATAATCTTACGAATTTAATATTATAATAATATTAATAATATAGAAATTGAAAAAAATTATAAAAATAAATAGGTTTTATAAATACTCGTGACGAATTAAATTAATATCTTATTTATATATAATTAAGTTAGGAAATATATTATAATGAGATATATTATAATGCCTGTAGTGTTTATATTATAAACTTAGTCTTGTCTAAATATTTAAAAAACAATTTTTATATATAAGAACTGCTACCTACCTAGCTAGATTTTTCAGACCTTAATATATCCTCACTTTCAACCCATCCTCTAAGATCCATGAGTCTACCTTCCCTTCAACCTACGTGATAAAATATTTATTTTAAATTATTTAAAATTTTAAAAAATTAAAAAATTAATAGATTTTATATCAATTTTTTGATAATAATTATAATATTAATCTCAAAATTAAATTATATCAAATTTTTTAATTTTTTAATATTAATTATATTAGAAATATTAATAAAATTATATTTTAATAAATATTTAGATATTATTTTATATTTTTAAATATTAAAATATTTTTTGATTTTTTGTATTCGAATTTTTAAATTAAATTTTTAATTTTTAATTTTTAATTTATAATTTATATAATTTATATAAATTAAAATTTTATTTCTGATAAAAAAATTATAAAATTTTAATAAAATATATAATTAATAAATTTTTATTTTTGGAAGAAATAAGATTTTTGATTTAATTTTTGTTTTAACAAAATTCTAAATTTATAATTTATTAAAAAAATATATAAAAATATAAATTGATTATATTATTTAAAAATTTAAAATAAACGAAATCTTTATTATATAAATAGATATAGTGGTTGGGAGTGATATATGTGATCTTAGGTTATATGTTTCAACAAAATAGATATTATTAAAATTGGAAACGAATCTAACTAATTTAATAATAATAAAATAAATATCTGTTTTTATTATTAGTGCTAGAAATAATAATAAATTTATTAATTGTTGGTAATAATTAATATTTTCAACATTAGTTTGTTTAGAATTAGGCTCCAATTTAATTTTAGTTTTTATAAATATAAATATAAGATTTAAATTATTAAATTTAAATTTATCTAATAATTTATTAATATATTTAGTTATATATAGTTTTATATATCCTTTTTTTAATTTATAATTGATTTTTATATTTAGATAATTTTTAATTAAATTTAATTCTTTTAATTTAAAATATTTTTTAATATTTTTAATAAAAGAATTATATATTTTTTTTAATAAAACTAATTATAACTAGGTCGTTTATATATATATATATTATAATATTTATAGATTTATTAATAAATAAACTAATTTTAGAAACTAGAGTTTTAAAATTTAATTTATTAATTAAAACCTTTTTTAATATATTAATTTATATTTTAATAAATTGTTTTAATTTATATAAAGTTTTTAATAGTTTTAATATATACATAGGATATTATTTATTAATATAATCTTTTAATTAATTGATATATAGATCTATATTTATATTATCCTAAATAAAGGCTAAAACTATATCTATTTTATAAACTAGCCAATTATTTATTATTATTAATGCAAAAATTAGATGCTAGATTAATTATTTAATAATCCCTGCAAAGATTTTAATATAGTTTAAATTATATAATTGTATAAAGTTTTTAATTATAAATTTATTTTTAAATTTATAATAATCATTTTGGTCCTTACGAGCCTACCGGAAAAAGTCCGTGTTTTTAGGGTCTAAGATATGCGCCAACTTAAATAACATCAACAAATCGCATTTTAATTAAAAATAGACCATCCGTGGCGTTGCATAAGGCAACTAACCCAGCCCTTTTGTTTTAATATTAATTTATTTATTTAATTTTATAATATTCTAACCTATTCTTCCTGGATTATTTTTTCTATCTCAGCTATTATTGTAGGTTAATATTGGTGTTTATATAATATTTGTTTGATCTTTCTCCAACATTTTTTAATAAAATTTATATCAAGATTTATAAAAAAATGCGGCATCAATATAATCCTATATACTATATGTTATTTAGCACAATAATTAATAATGCTCTTATGGCCATGGGTAGAATTGCTATTTTTTATAAAAAGAGGTTCTATAATAAACTTCAAAGTATATATAATAGCTACAAAAACTTCTAAAATTGGCTGGATATATACCTCCAAAATCTATATCAAATAATCCTTTTGTATAAAAACATTTATTTTGTTAATTTTATAAATAAATATTAAAAGACTTTTATAACCATATTTAATTGCTTTTTATACACTAATTAATATTATATACCTTTTATAAAACTAATATTATATATAAATAAGATAATATTGCTTTTTTTTTCCCTAATAACCCTCCGTTTGATAATTCTTCTTTCAACTAAAAATATAATTTTATTAAATTAAAAAACTTTCAACTATTTTATTATCTAAAATATATATATAATAGTCCAAAAAAAGTGTGCCAAAACCTATATTATAGTGAGATAGGGTTTCTAACAAGCCATATATTTGAAATAATCTTTCTATTTAAACTATTTTTTTAATATATTAAAAAAATAATCAAATTTTAATTTATTATATAAAAAACCCTAATTAAAAATTTTATATTCTTATAATTCGGTAATATATTCAATAATCTCGTCGATTTGTTTATCGATTGAAATAAAAAATTTATCAATTTATATGATTCGAAAATGTTTTGGATTATTATATATAAAAATTTTGATGATTATAAATTTCCCGAGTTTATATTATATTATAAAATTTTCAATTGAAATTTTTATAAAATTATAAAATTAATATATTATTTTTTTATATTTAATAGGGATTTCCTTATTTAATTAATAGTCAAATTATAATGAAGGGGTCCCTAGAGGTATTTTGAAATTATTCAAAAAAAGTAAGATGCGGCTCGCTTAGACCCTAAAAACACGGACTTTTTCCGGTAGGCTCGTTAATTTTATAAATCTAGCGATTAACTAAAATCTTAATATTATTAGGTTTAGGCGCTAATTCTTACATTTTATTATTATTCAAGATATTTAATTCTACTAGTTCGGACTTAATCTAATATAAATTATATTTAGAATTATAGGCTTTTTTATAATTTTTAGGCTCAATTATATCTTTAGCATCGTTTTTATAAATTATAATTTTATTATTATTATTATTATTTTGAATTAAATTTTCATTTTTGGTAATAATATAAACCTTGGAAGTTAATAAATAAAAGGTTTGTTACTTTTTAAAGAATTTATTATAATTTAGACTTAATTTATCTAAATTATTTTTAATATCTGGCATTTCAATGTCCAAATCGGGACTATTAAATAAATTATTAATAAAATTATTGTTGAAACATATGACCTAAGATCACGTGTATCACTCCCAATCACCACATCTATTTATATAATAAAAGCTTCGCCTATTTTAGATTCTCAAATAATATAATTAATTTAAATTTTTATATATTTTTTTTGTTAAATTATTATTAATAATAATAACTTACGTAATCCTAAATATGGTTTAAACCTAATTAGGAACAGCCTAGAACATTCTAGAAGGTTCCCCGAGGTTAACCGAGGGAAACCGAACTAGTTTACAGGGTAGTTTCCATGTAGTTCCACAAGGGTTCTACGACGCGTAATCACCGCGGGAACTAGTCCTAAATAGGCAGTGAGCTTCACTAGCTTACGCGTATAAATACGTAATACAATACGTAATACGGAAGCTAGTAGAAGACTCTAGAATAAGAGCCTAGGGTATAAATACCCTAAGCTTACCCTGTAATTAGGCTTCTTCTGAATCCAAGCTTTGTTTACTTAATCAATTGACGCTAGTACCGATC
>Ga0247778_1001281_pt1 | contig 11758 bp, 6 predicted proteins | sample UWRJL049202B5_FD_179939 | JGI IMG/M metagenome (GOLD analysis project Ga0247778, IMG submission 179939) | Plant litter microbial communities from Arlington Agricultural Research Station in Wisconsin, United States - UWRJ-L049-202B-5 | ecosystem: Environmental > Terrestrial > Plant litter >... | reverse complement strand
GAAAAGGGGGTGTGGCACGTGGTTCGCAGACACGTGACCACATGCATATAAAGCGTTTTCCTGTAGCTAAACTCTTGTTCTTTAGTCAATTCTACACCAATTGAACTCCCTCCATTTATGGTTGTATATCTGCCCTTACACTATATTCTTTCTAATAATAATTTGAATTTAATAATGAGGAAAAAGAATCTTATATTTATTATCTTTTTTATAAAAAGAAAAATCTTGTATTTATATATAAGATCTCAGGAAACTAGCTAAATTATATAATCAAGCCTATCATTAGATCACCCACTACAATTAAAATTATATTATATGTAAAATTATTTAAAAAATATTTTTTATTATTTTAATATTTTTTTATCTTATTTTATATATATATAATTATTTTTTTTATTTATTTTTAATAAATTAATCGATTTTTAATTAATAAATTATTATTATTTAAATTTTGATATTCTAATTAATAAGATTTAAAAACAATTTATTTTTTTAAGAAATAGATTATTTTTTATTTTAACATAACTAAAGATTTTTTTTCTATCTATATTCTGGTTTTTATTTATATATGTAAGAGTTGCAGCCATTAAATGCGGCCCACTTAAGCGAGAACCATGAAAAAACACCCTGTATTAAAATAATTATTATTATTTTATTTTAAGATTGATAATATAAATTAATTAATAATAGCTAATCTATATATTATAATTATATCTTTAATTTTGTAAATGAATTGTTTTATATAATATTAAAAATTATATAAATTTACCTGATTTTAAAATTTTTAAAATTTTTTATATATATTTTTTTTATTTAATATTAAATTTTTTTTATTAGATTTAGATTTAATAAAAAAAAGATTATTTAAAACTATATATTTTATATTTTAATTAGGATAGTCGAATATTTTTAATATAGATTTTATTTTTATTTTTTATAAAAATATATTCCAGACCCAAATTGTCAAATAATAAAAAAATTATAAATTATAAAATTTATTAAAAATAAATCTTAGAATAAATATTTTTATAATTAAGAAATTTTTCTATAAAAATTAATTTATTATTTTTTATATTATAATTAAAAATCTTCTTAATCTATATTTTAATTATATATAATTTATATAATATTTTTCGTTTATCTATTATATTATTTAAATTTTATTAAATTATATAATTTTTCTTTAATCCCCTTCTAATTTATTATTTTCCCTATAAATTATATAATTTAATATTCTTTACTACTAATATTTTAAAATAAAGTTTAATTTTTTTTTAATTTGTTTATATAATATATAAAATCTTGGATATGATATATAATATTAGTAGTCTATACGGTATAATTTTCAGCAGATAATATATATAAAAATTTGGATTTCTAATTGAACTTTAATTTGGGAAAAAAAAAGTTGATATATCGATCAATTTCTAAAAATATAATAAATATATTAATAGATTTATCTAACAAATATCAAATAAAATTTTAGATTTTTTTTTTTATATATATAACAATTTGTTTTTTGATAAAAAATATATTAAATAATATATTGAAAAAAAATAATTTTAGAAATAATCTCCTACTAGGAAAATCTATTATATTATAAAACATATATTATAATATATATAAAAATAAATTATTCGTTATTCTCTTTTTGTGGTGAAAAATGTAATATAAAAGATTTATTTATTCTAAATTATAAAATAAAATGGTAGATTAATAATTAATATATAAAAACAGAGGATAAAAAAAGGGACGCGATACGCGTCTCACTTAAGTGGGCCGTATCTAATGGCCCCAAGTCTTATATAAATAGAGATAATTTATTTATAATTATAACATTTGTCTAATCTAGCCTAGAAGATTTCCTTCTAAAAAAGAGGTTGAAAAAGAGACTGTAATATAATTGCAATTGGTTAAATCCTGATAAAACTATCTATTTAATACCCAAATTTATTTTTTATTTAATAGGTTATTTTTTTTTTTTATTAAATTTTATAATATATTAAAAAAAATAATTGGAATAAAAATTATTAATAATGGTAGAAAATCAGAATATATAAATAGATTTAAAATATTTTAAAATAATTTTAAAAAACGATTTATTACTGATAATATTATAAAATTAATTATCAAATAAAATAATAAAATTATTATTAATATCTAAAATTTTATATATAATAATTGTAGTAGTAATATTGTTTTTTAAAAAAAAAAAATATTATAAAATATCAAATATAGAAATATAATATGTTATTTTAATCTTCTTAATATTATAATATAAATTAAAAAATTTATTATATTTTAATCATTTTTAATATTTTTTATTAATATCTATCTTTTTATTTTTATAATTTATAATTTAATTATCAATAATTTTTTTAATTTTTTTAAATATTATCAATTTTATTATGAAAAAATTGATCTTAATTTTAATTATTTTTATTTGATTTTCAATATTAAAATATTTAATAAATATAATAATTAAAATCTATTTTATAATATCGAATTTATTAAATATTAATATAATAATATTTATAAATATAATATTATAATTTTTTTATCGAGTTTCAATTTTATATATTATTTTAAATTTAGTATTTTTGATCTTCTATTAGGTTATGATAATAGGTTTCTAATATATAGATTTAATATTTTTTCTATTATATTTATTTATTAAATCAAATTTTTATATATTTCCCAAAAAAAAATTTTATTCAAAAATAGAATTTTTTATTTTTTATTTTTATAACCTATTTCTCGGAATGATAATCTTCTATAGTTTATTTATTTATAAAATAAATAACTTAAAATAAAATATGAAATTATCAATAATTATTATTATAAAAATTTTTTTATTATAATATTTAATTTTAATTTGATTAATTTTTTTATATTTATATAATTTTATTTATTGAATTATAAAATAATCTTTTTTTAATTTAATTTATTATAATAAATATAAACTTAAAAAAATATTTAAAATATTTATTCAAAATTATATATAAATAAATATTATTTCTTAAAAAAAATTCTAATAATTATAAAAATTTTCATATTAGTTTTATTTTTAGTATTAAAAACCTCCTTTTATATTTTTTCGATCCCAAGATCAAGATCGATCAAAAATAAAAATTAGAAAATTATTAATTAAAATATTTTTATAAAAAAAACCAGTTTTATATAAGAATTCGTAATTTTCAATACAATCTTCCAATATAATAAATAGAACTATTTAGAAACCAATCTTGCAAATTAGTTTTTCATAATTATAAAAAATAAAATATTAATATATTAAATTTGATAAAATATTATTATTGGTTTTTGTTGAAAATATTAACAAAATCGTTTGTTAGATGGCAAAAATATACCAATTTAACTAAATGATTGTTTCAAGTCAACAATATTATTATTATGATTTTTCCGTATATTAATTATATTCATATTTAAAAATATTATTAAATATTTTAATTAATAATTTTTTATCTTTATAATATTTAATCCTTTCTAAACATTATTTCAAATATTATTATTTATATCAAAAATCCGGACAATTTTATAATAATAATATCAGATTATATTAATAATATTCTTTTCAATCATTTCTTAAAATAGTTCTTTTTTTTCTTCATATTCTATATATTATTAGAAATTTTTAATAATAAATAATATCTGCAAATTTCCCTCGTAATATATCTTCCAATAAGTTGTTATCTAGCCGAATATATAATATACCTACATTATTAATTTATTAATAATAAATTATTTTATAAAATCATTTTATTAAATCTCAATAAATTGTTAATTATTTTTTATAATAATTATAAAATTAAAATTAAATTATTTTTCATTTATCTAGACTAAGATTAATTTTTTTTTGTTAATTCTATTTTAATCTATAAATATAAATAATTATTATTATAATCTAAACTAAAAAAATATATATTTAAATTAAAAATAAATAAATTTAATCAAAAAATAAATATAATTTAAATAAATCTAAATATATCCCGAATTAATTTATATATTATTATATAAAATTTATTTTGATTTTTTATATATTTTAATTATAATTTTTTTATTAAATTTATTATTTTAATATTATTTTTATTTTAAAAAAAAATTAATTATTATCGATTATTTTGAAATTATATAAAAGATAAAATCTAATAATATTTATAAATAAATATCAAATCGATATATTATTTATAAATTTAAGATTATTTATAAATAATTATATAATTAGATTATTAATAAAAAAAATTTTTTAATATAAAAAAAATGATTTTTTTATTATAAACAAAATTATATTTTTATTATTCAAGAACCATTATTTGAACATTTATTGAATAAGAAATTCGAGAAAGTTAGGGAAGTGGGACGAGAAATATCATGCAAAGGGACGATTCGGCATGCCAAGTAGATATACGGAGAGCTCTACCCCGCACGTACCCATACGCACGAATCTGGGAAGAAGATGTACCTTGAATTCATGTTTTCAACAGGGTGGTATAATGGCTTTCGTCGTCGATATGGCATCTCCTCAAGGTGTAGTACTAAAAGAGCTTAAAAGTCCCCGGAAGAGCTGGAGCCCGTCCTATGGAACTGGATCCAATATGATCGACGAATGATAGCTGCTATCGAAGGGAAATCGATTATTAGTATACCACGAGGCCCTGAGGTTCCAATTGTCGGTCGAATCAAGCTTTCTGAGACCTGTAATATGGACCAGTCGCCACTCCCATTCGAGTATCTCAAAGGCCGAATGTACGCCAAAAGGGGGGATAAAACTGTCCGTATTCGGGAAGGCAAAAGTGGCCATGATCGACGCCAGTGTACACTACAGATTGCAGTATTTGGAGACGGGGTTCCTTGCTGTAGGCCCTTCCTTATATTCAAAGGCAAGCCAAAAGAGGATAATCGCAGGAAAGTAGAGCAGAAGAAGTATCACCCTAGCGTTGTTATCTTTAATGAAAAGGCTGGGGCTAATACTTCTAACCTTCTTGACTGGGTTAAAAATCAGTGTTCTATAGCATCTGTATACCCTCTCTGAGACAACGAACCTCTATTCCCCGCTCTCGATTCCTTTGCACCGCATATAAATAAGGGGTAAAAGTCGAAGGAGAAAGAGTCTTTAGAGGAGAGGGAAAGGAGGCTATTGGAGGACAAGCTATAGTAGGAGCACTGATACACACCCGCACACTGAGGTAACTGTAGTATACTGAAGGGAGAATAGCAAGCGTATATTCAGCGAGTCCCCAGAGATGGGGTACGTAAGTACAAAGACTGATAGCTGAAGAACGAATATCAGACTTTGTATGCGGAGCACTTCGGCTACCTCCGAGCCTTAAGCCTCACTAACCTTATTCCGGCCATCGTGTCGTTCTTCAAAATTCCCACCGCCATCTCCGCGACCTCACAACTCTCCGTATATCTCAAGACTCCATGCACATAACGTTACGGCCGAGCTGAGTTTCCCACAAGATTCTTTAAAATTATAGATTTGTCTTCGATCGACCTCTCGATACGAGTTCTTATCTGGGGTCGCGTGGCCATCTCCAGAAGATTGATCATTCCTTTAACAAGGCCGATACGGAATTGATCAAAAAGCTTTGCGATAAGCTATCTATTATCCATGAAACGACCAGGCAGCTTCGACATCTCGATCAACGCCATCATTAGGCTTCGCAAGAGCCACTGACTCCGTTTTTCCAGCATTCTGGATGTAAGATTACTTCCCGAGCTCTACGACCTTCATAATGTCGTTTACGGAACAATAAACGACTTGATCACGCAATTACTTAGACTTGTTCTCTACGTCATCCACCAGAACATAGTCAGTGCCTGTCTGGCGGCCTGTTTTAGAACTTTCGAAGCGTACTTTATAATGTTATCTAGACCTGGGTCTAGGTAGTTGCCAATAGTTCTAGGGAGGAACTGGTAGGTAGAGATGTAAGCTTTTGGAAGTTCGCGTGGTGCTGCTGCGTTTTGAAACCAATAACGGCTGCTTCAATATGTACGGTAGCTGTTAGCCAAAATAATGGCAATCATTGACCCCCTAAACCTTAGCAGCAATCCGATAATATGGCTCGCCTTAACCATCATTTTGATCTTCATTAAATGAAATTGTAAACTTTCATATTTGCTCATCACGTGGAATGTGATTGCTGATGCCTAACTTGTAGTGCGCATGGTTGCCCAACGCCAAAGCAGAGATCCGGTAAGGCTGAGCCAACTTTTGAATTCGAACCTCAACGTTTCCGTCTTCTGCTAATGTAGCTATCTCACATTCTCCGCTACTATGAGCTTCGGCTTCAGTGTTGGTGACATCCTTATCACCCTACAATTAGCGAACAGCATTCGCGAGAAGTTTGCCAATGCTCCAGAGCAGTTCAAGGAGCTATCAAATGAGTAAGTCATCCAGTATTTGATACTCATCCCCATACTCAGTAGACCTCCACACAGGCTTTCTGGACTCTCAAACTTGCTACAATATATCGATAATGTTCTATCTCAGCAAGACATCTCAGAATGGCAAGAAAAAGCTTTGATATATGCTCTCGAAGGCTGCCGCGGCGTCCTTGGTACCCTTCACAGGCTTGCGGAGGAAAATTCTCATTTGAAGCCGTCCAGTGTCCACGGGCTCCGTAACAAGTCCCTAAGGGTGTGGGAGAGATTAACTTTCAAGTCCGAAGAACTGAAAGACCTTCGCTCCCGCTTGATCTTGAATGTTGGTGTGTTAGATGCGTGCAGAGGAAGCCTAAACTGGTAATCTTCTTTCGCCGAGCAGTACCCAATGTGCTTATTTTGTTAGCGACCTTACGTTTGCCATAAAAGAGGCTGTTGAGAGTTTGCGCGATCGCCAAGACGCTTATGAACTTCGCAAAGACCTTCAGGAGTGGCTGACACCTGTCGATTTCGCCAATCAACAAAGCGACTTCCTCCGAAGGCGCCACGAAGGGACTGGTCAGTGGGTTTTGGAATCCAACAAATTCCAAAGCTGGGTCGCCCAAAAAAACCAGACATTGTTCTGCCCCGGCATTCCTGGGACGGGAAAGACCATTATCACGACCATCATGATCTCCGATCTCCAATCGACCTTCCAAAATCAAAAGGATATTGGTATATCCTACTTGTATTGCGGCTTTCGCCAGGACAACCAAACTAGTGAGGACTTGCTGGCAAGTTTGCTGAAACAGCTGCTCCGTGGGCCTCCATTTCCCGAAACAGTGAAGGCTCTCTATGATGATCACAAGACCAAACGAACCCGTCCCTTGCTTAACCAGGTCTCCAGCGCGCTATATTCTGTCATGTCTCTTTATGCAAGAGTTTTTATTGTTATCGATGCATTAGACGAACTATCTGATACGGAGAGAAAGCGATTTCTGCCAGAGATACTCAAACTAAGAGCTAGGACTGGATCAAGTCTTTTTACTACCTCGAGATTTATCCCGGAGATTGTAAATGAATTCGAAGGGAGCATGGTATTAGAGATCCGGGCGACAAAAGAAGACATACAGAGCTACTTAGACAGCAAAATAACGCTGCAGCTACCGTCCTTCGTCAAACACAATAAGGAATTACAGAATGACATCAAGACCGAAATCTGCAAGGTCGTCGACGGAATGTAGGTTCTCTCTTATACAATCACTCAAATTTCAAGAATGCTTGCTCACCCTTTTGTTAGCTTCTTACTCGCACAGCTTTATATCGACTCCCTGAAAGGAAAGAGGTCTGCGAAAGCAGTTCGAGTCGCCTTGAAAAGTCTCCCAACCGGGTCGGGAGCGTACGACTGTGCATATGAGAACGCAATCAAGCGTATTGAAGGCCAGATTGACGATACGAGAGAGCTTGCTATGCAGGCTCTGTCATGGATCACTTGCGCGAGGCGGCCATTAACTATAGCGGAGCTCCAACACGCTCTTGCTATAGAGCCCAATACATCAGAGCTTGATGAGGAGAATATGCCACAAATTGACGATGTGGTCTCGGCCTGCGCCGGATTGGTTACAGTCGATGTGGAAAGCAAGATCATCCGACTGGTTCACTATACAGTACAGGAATACTTCTTGCGAATACGGAAACAGAAAGGTTTGTTTCTAAATATCGAAACTGAGATTACAGATACTTGTGTTACCTACCTATCATTCAGCACATTCAGCTCTGGGATTTGCCAAACGGACGACGAGTTCGAAGAGCGATTACGAGAAAACCCGTTTTATGATTATGCGGCTATAAATTGGGGTTATCACGCTCGTAATGCTTCATCATCGTCAACCAACTTAGTCATAGGCTTTCTGCAGGACAGTGTCAAGTGTGAGGCAGCCAGTCAAGCTATGACTGTGCCAAAGAAAGGGCGGAGCCAAAACTACAGCCAATGGGCCCCTAAAAATGTCACAGGCCTTCATTTGGCGGCATATTTTGGGATAGAGGAGGCTGTAAAGGCTTTGCTGGGCAATGAGAGCAGCTCAGAGTGGGCAGACAGCTACGGGCAGACTCCACTATTTTGGGCTGCTAAGAGTGGGCACGAAACCGTTGTTAAGCTTCTGCTTGAAGATACAATTAATGTTAACTCAAGGGATAAAGATGGCTTAACGGCTTTGTCACACGCTGCAAGAGAAGGACACTACTTAGCCGTAGAGGAAATGCTCAAGAAAGACGCCGAAGCTGACTTGATAGATAACTTCGGCCGGACACCTCTCTCATGGGCCTCCGAGTATGGACATGATGCTGTCGTAAAGCTTCTACTGAAACTTGGTTTGGTTCAGGTTAATTCCAGAAATGCTTACGGCTTGACACCGCTGGCTTGGGCTTCTGCTAGTGGACATGACAAGATTGTCGAGATGCTTTTAAAGTATGGAGCTAACGCTAACTTGGGAGATATTCACAACCAAAGCCCTCTTTGGTGGGCCATATCTCGGAATCACAACAGGGTTGTCAAAAGCCTTGTTGCAAAAGGAGTGAATGTCAATATAAGAGATGGGAAGAACCGGACTCTCTTGTCCTATGCTGCTGAGGACGGTCGTGAGACTATGGTGGAGCTGCTCCTTGGCAGTCACATGGTTGACGTCAACACGAAATGCGATAATGGACGAACTCCTCTTTCATATGCTGCTGAGGAAGGACATACAGCTGTTATCAAGCTACTACTTGACAGTGGGAGATGCGATGCGGACGCCAAGGACAGGGATGGCTGGACATCATTGGCATGGGCGGCAGATGAAGGCAGAGAGAATATCGTGCAGTTGTTGCTCGAGACCGATGGCATTAACCCGGCATTGACAAACAAATGGGGCCAGTCACCACTTTTGCGAGCCGCAAAAAATGGGCATCAGGTTGTAGTGATGGCGCTGCTTGCGAAAAGTGGCGTTCATGCGGATGTCGAAGACGCTACCGGTTGGACACCCCTTCTGCAGGCGTCCATGGAAGGCCACGGAAACATCGTTGAACTTCTTCTCGCACAATGCAATATCAACCCAGATCATAAGGATGCAGGTGGACGGACATCATTATCGTGGGCCGCAGGGCTTGGGCAAGAGGCCATCGCGAGGCGGTTGCTACTGGGGGATAATGTGGATGCCGATTCGAAGGACAACAGGAATCGTACCCCCCTCTGGTGGGCTGCAAAAAACGGACACGATACAGTTGTGGGTCTTCTGGTTTCATCAGGTGCGAACGTAAATTGTAAGGACACGAACGGTCGAAAGCCTCTTGAAATAGCAGCCAGGAGCGGCCATGATAAAGTGGTAAAGCTGTTGCTTGATTATGGTGCTGGTGTGGATGATGGCGGTACAAATGGCTGGACAGCTCTCCAAATGGCGACATTAGAAGCACATAAAGACGTCGAGCGATTGTTACAGGCCGAGGGAGCTTCTGAGCCGGAAGACTTTTACGGGATTACAACCATGTTTTCCCAGCATTAGAAGCATTGCCGGGTTACGTGGGCCATATTAATGGTGGTACTACTTGAAGGCAAGGAACAAAATGTTTCCGTGAGGAGCTCACTATTACGAGGCTGCGTAAATGGTAATGTTGGGCATCAACGGTGTCAACGGTGCAGGAAGCCCCCCCAATACCACTCATTCTACCGAAGCCCGTACCGATACACCAAAGAAGCAAAATAAAACACCGCATGGATTCGGTCGACTGAATGTACTCTATCTCGTGGCGGGGTTGTGGCTATCGTATTCGGTTGTATGGGCAAAAAGAATTGATCGGTGGCAGAAATAAGGCGGTGAGATATAATTTAGGGTGTCACGTGGGCGTGCACTACCTCCGCACAACGGAGTGCAAAGTCCATGTCCATGCAGTCTTTATATTATACCTCGTTAAGGTAGGCACAAGCTCAATGTTCCAGAACTCTTTGGACACTAGGTGCCGCTTTCGCTGTGCTTTCGCTGTGCACCCAAGCCGTGAAGTCTCGAGAGCTAGTGGTTGACGGAATTACGTGCGCACCCCCGTAAATTTAGCGAAAACACACCAAAACCAGCCAACTTCAGGATTTTATTAACATCACAACTTTGTATTATGAGAGTACCTAATATTGAACTCTTATATTCTTTGCATTATAAACTACAAGCTTCATATATAATATTTTTTCTATAAGAGTTTTCTAAGAAGTTATTAGCTAATATATAAATTACTAGTAAAAATTAAGCGAATTTTGGTGGGAAGATTTTATTTGAGGATTTATGCATTTTAGTAAATATTTATACAAAAAATAATTAATGGAAGATGCTCTAAAGATATTACTGATTGTGTCGTGTTATTATTGTATGTTACTTTTATTAGAGTATTGCAGATTTTTCATTTGCTGGAGATGGTTAATTTTGGTGTGTTTTACTAGGTTTACAGGGGGTGCGCACGTAATTCTGTCAACCACTGGTGGTGCAAATGGATTCGCTCCCACCACCGCGGCCACGCCAACCAGCGTGGCGTCGATGGCGTGATCGAAATCTTACCGATGATTACTTTGAAGACGAAAGGGCTTCTTCTCTTCAAGCTCAACTCCACCTTCTCTCAGCAAAACAATTTCCTCTTCTAAATTTCCACCAAGCCTCACGGTCCACTGCATACTACGTAGCCTCAAGAAACTATCAAGATGACCTTTGGAGAGAAAGCAGCACCGTAAGTTCCTTATTTATGGCACAACATTACCCCACCACGCAGTCGCGGCCGCGATCGCACCATTTCTCTGCGAACACTGCACAGCCAATATCCTCGCAAAGAGTCATGAACCGGTGTTCGATTGTAGGCAATGCATGGTGTTATTACGCGTCATGGAAGTTGTATTCTTGCTAACGACTTCACATTAGCCTCCGCATAAGATCCATCGCCTACTCCTCCGAGGCCGAGACTACGCAAGTCCCCATTGACTCCCACGTGGAGGTCATCTGCGTTCCCGTCCTCAACTCAAAATACTGCACCCCTGCCTACATCCTCATGCTCGAGTTGATCGCTCTGTATGGCAATTACACCGTTGAATCCCGTGGACGCTGGTTCAAGAATATCAACAAAGTGAAGCCCCACAAGTCTCAGCTTACAGGTCTCCCCAACGAGGCTCACGTCGCCTTCCATCGTGGCCCTGAAGTGTGTGCTTTCTAAACCCTGCATCACGCCTTAAGAGAAAATCAACATGGTGAAATGTGTATGTTCATTGAAAGTCCCGCCAACTTCAGAATGTTAAAGCTGACCCTATACAGCCGGAATGCGAGATGCAGTACGATGACTTCCGCGAGAACTGCCCTCGGTGTCCCACACC
>Ga0247778_1001280_pt1 | contig 11768 bp, 7 predicted proteins | sample UWRJL049202B5_FD_179939 | JGI IMG/M metagenome (GOLD analysis project Ga0247778, IMG submission 179939) | Plant litter microbial communities from Arlington Agricultural Research Station in Wisconsin, United States - UWRJ-L049-202B-5 | ecosystem: Environmental > Terrestrial > Plant litter >... | reverse complement strand
TCCTTTAATTCAACTTACCCATATAAAAGTTGAAGTTCCCCGCCCAAACCACATCGCCATGCCCATTTATCCCAAAATAGACTGTCTAACTGGAAAATACCAGTGCATATTAAAACCTCAGCATCATCCCATCCGGCCGCAAAAACCATAGTTTTGGCGGGATTTGTGGCCGGTACCTGTGACATCATCAGCGCCTGTACACTCTATTCAGCCATTCTGAAACGAGGCAGTCCGGCCAAACTCCTGCAGGCAATCGCCAGCGCCCTCCTGGGAAAATCAGCATTTGAAGGAGGTGCAGGGATAGCCTTCCTGGGCTTGCTCATCCATTATTGTATCGCCTACTCCTTTACCACGCTCTTCGTGATCGTCTATCCCTACTGGCCTGTCCTGAGAAGACATAAGGTGGTCAGCGGCCTGCTCTATGGACTTTTCGCATTCATCATCATGAACGTCATCGTGCTGCCCCTGATCGGCTACGCGCCTTTTAAGTTTGCGCTGATACCCTCCATCCGGCAGGCGGTGATCCTGATGCTGGCCATCGGCCTGCCCATTTCACTCATCACCCATAAATATTATCGACCAAAAGTTCATTTACCTTCCGCGATCACCTGGAAGTCCTCCATCAATCCATAGTCATAGGTATCATAATCCTTACCCGCCGGGTAGGAATTGATATTCCGCCAATGCCAGGGCGAGGCCAATCCCGGCCTTGGCTTTTTATGATGCGGCCCCAGGAGATTCTTCAGGCTGCCGATCACCGTAACCCGTATGGTATTCTTTCCCTGAACCAGGAACTTTGTTATATCCGAACGATAAGGCTCGCAGGCGATGATCCCGGCCTGCTTTCCATTCACCGTGACGGCAGCGACCGTTCCATTCCACTTACCCAGCTGAACCCATACCCGATTGGCGCCCCCCTTCCATGTCAATTCCTTACCATCCTTGCTCGCCGATTTTTCCCCGTCCTTGCCCGCAGATTCTTTGCCCCCCTTCCATGTCAATTCCTTCTGATAGCTGATCCCCTCCCCATACATGGGCAATCCCTGAGCCTTCCAGCTGCCGATCTGAAGGGGCGCCGGCGGGACAAGGCTCCATCCCTTTACAGCCGTGACCAGGTTAAAATCGCCAAGGATATAAATGGGTTCGATCTCGTCATATACACTCATCCGCCTGGTCGACAGCTGCAGGCTGTTCTCACCCGCCCGGACATACGACCCGATCTTCACCACGCCAAAACTCTTGTCCAGCCACCATTTCCCGTCCTCTGCCTGCACCGTCTGTCCGTTGATCGTGATGGTCCACTGTTTGCACCGTTCAACCACGGCTTCTAACGATCGGGTGTCCAGTCCATCGCCAACAGAAAAATGATAGGTGACGCCGAAGGAACTGCCATCAGCAAACTGATCCCTGTCGATAATATTTTTCCTGAACTGAACCGAGGTATTCCAGGGGTTGCCATCCCGGAATCCAAAATGCTTGTAGACGGTATCTGCGGCATCGAACACATGCTTGTCAGTAAGTAGGGTATCCCCGATACGGACATCACAGAAGTCGATCATGATCGAATTTTTTTTGGGTCGTATGACCGTCGTCTCACTCGCCGTTAGCACAGACTCCTTGCGGCCTGATGTCGGTCTCCATTTCGGATAGCCGGGCGATTCTTTCTCCGCGATGAACAGCAGGATACTCCCGGCCGGAGGAACCACACAGTCGAATGACACCATGCCACCGGCAGCAGTCGCAGGATATTCAGCAATCGCGCCGGTAAAAGTTTCCAGCAGCAGGACCCTCTTCCCCTTTATGCTCACCCGGGCCTTCGATGGGGCAACAAGATCTGAATTTGCCAAAAATAGTATCTGTCCATCCTTTAACTGCCGCCGCATATGAAAAAGATCCCCCGTGACATTGTCCTGGCTAATGGCCAGGTCTTCGTTCAGGAAATATTTTTTGATCACGGCATCATCCAACAATCCTAATTCCATCCGTCCACCCTTCATTGCATTAAAACTTTCCGCACCGCCATCATCCGCCCCATCCACCTGCTGTATCTTTTCAAACTGCAGGATCCTTCCACCCTGAGATGCCAGCTGCAGCAACAATTTCAGGGTAGCCTGGTCCACATTCTCCATACCCGGTGGGATCACCACCGTCTTATAGGACCTTCCACCCACGATAAATTTCCCGGCCGCAACGCGGCCGCGCTCCCTGATAATATATTCAGACCCCAGATCATATTCCACCCCGGCCTTCTGCAGCCGGGTCACAAAGGCCTGGAATCCATCCCCGATCGTGCTAAACCTTTTATCGGACCCGTCATGCCGGAAATGCATCCAGGCCGAGGTAGTCGGCTCAAGAACCAGGATATCATTACGCTCCTCCCCTTGGGTCAGCGCATAAGTGAGACGGGTAAAATGCCGGTTGAGAGAACCATAAAAAGGCCACCAGGGATTATGGTAGGAGAAGCTCTGCGGGTAATCATACTTCCGCGCCCCGCCAAGGGTCATATGCGCCAGGTGCTGGTTGAGGGTATTGACACCCAGGACAAATTCCCAGTCGCCCAATCTCTTCATGTCCTTAAAGCTCAGGTCCCATCCACCGCCCCCATAAGTCTCGCTGAGGGTCCTCTTTTTTCCCAGCTGGTTGGCCACGCTGCTCAACTCCTTTACCGACCTGATATTGCCGAATTGCGCACCCTTGCTGACCTCATCGAATTGATTGAACAGCATATCGATCCCCGGCCGCTGCGGATATACATACATCGCCATATTATCCGGACCGTTGTCCGGGTCAGGCCAGGAATGCTCCCAGTAATGACCCGTCCATTCCAAATCCTTACTGGCAGCATAGGCCGCAAAAGGCTTGGACCAGCGATCCACAAAAAGATCCAGCAGGGTTTGGTAATAATTATGCCGCACTTTCTTCCAGTCACCCTTATCTTCGAATAAGGACGGCAGTTGTGCAGCCAGATCATAGCCCCATTTTTGCCGGAAGGTCGAAAAGAGATCCGGCGTCCAGCGTATATTACCGCTGCCCTGGGTCTCGATATTCGCCTCGTCGCTGAAAATGCCCCGCACGGTCTTCCCGAACTCAGCACCGAACCGCCGTTCATATCCCTTCATGGTGACATCGATGAACTTCTCCGTTACACCTTTCACCATCAGGTCTACATAGGAGAATCCGCCGTACCATGGGGACCGCCCATAATAAGCCTTGCTGAATAAATAATAATTACCCGTCCGGCCCCGGTGTCCTGCCAGGTCGCCCGTAATATCCTTGAATATACCCTGATCCTCTACCACACAGAGAAATAATCGATCGGCCGTATCGGGCAGCAAGGTAGTCTTTGTAAGATGCAGCATCTGCCCCTGATCATAGGAGGATGGCATTTCATCCGGCACATGGCCTCCCGCAAAGCCGCTGGGGTAAGAGTTCTCATCGTAGATCCACACATCCAGTCCCAGCTCCTTACCCTTCTTCACCGTATAGGCATAGTCGTCCAACCATTCCTCCGAGAGATATTCTGTGATCAGCCCGGGACGGGGATGGACAAATACGCCGCCAAAAGAGTTCTTTTTAAAAGCCGCCAGCATGGAATCGATATCCGTCCGGGACACCTTCGTATTCCATACCCAGAGAGGGGCACTGCCATAGTGGGCGCCGGGAGAATTGAATTGCGACCGCAGCGTTTCGAAAGAGTCGCCTTGACCCCATACCGGGCCAAGACCTGCCAATAACATAAAAAACAGGAGGCATTTCAGCATATCGTTATGATTAGGCGCCAAATCTATCTTTATCTCATCAAATGGTAATACGTGATTTGATATTTCGTTTGTGGTTTTTGATTTACTTTGCGCCCATGCGGTCCCTTTTGGTCCTTCTTATATTGGCTTCGGCCTGCCTGCTGCTGACCGGGCTGATAAGGCCCGCGGAGTCTTCATCTCCGGCCGCCCGGCATTCCGTCCCTGACTCCGCATATCCTGCCCCTGCCGTAGCCCTCCCCGTCTTCACCGATCCCCCCTCCCTGCCCAACCATACTATCGCTTCACCCCTTTCCCCGGCCATTGCCAACGCCGTCGATCAGTTCCGGATCGGGGCCCCCATTTTCGCCCGCCATTGTGCCGATCTCCACACAGCGATCCTGCACCTGGACACCCGCGACCACGCCTCCCTGCTAAGGGCCCGCCAGCGTCTGACCCAATGCCGCATTTCCTACAAACGCATCGAATCCTTTCTGGAATATTTCTTCCGCAGCTCCGGTCGTATCTACAATACCGCACCAAAATTCGAGGCGGAAGAGGGAGGCATGGAGTACCAGTCTCCAATCGGTTTACAGGTCATAGAGGCTGACCTTTTTGAAAAGAACCCCGGCAGCATCAGGAAAGATCTCCTGCAACAGTCCGCGGCTGTGGCCAGCTCCGCAGCCGATCTCTCTTCCCTGCTTTATGATTTCCGGGCCGGAGACGCTCAACTCTTAGAGAGCCTGCGCCTGGAATTGATACGGATCATCACCCTGGATATCACAGGTTATGATGCACCACTGTTAAAGAGCGGTATACAGGAATCCGCCGCAGCCCTACGCGCACTGGATACCCAGTTACAACCCTTTCTGCAGCCGGGTCAGCCCGGATCCGACAGCCTCCGGGCTCTTCTGGATCGCACCCTCGCCTATCTCCGGGATCATCCGGACTTCGATACATTCGACCGCCTTGCTTTTCTGACAACCGGCGCCCTGCCCCTGCAGCGACAACTGGGACTTTTGATCAGGGAGAAAGGGTTGGATCTGAATACCGCCGGGGTGCTGAATGATAAGGCCGATCATCTTTTTAGTCCCGATGCCCTGGATCCCTGGAGCTTTGGGTCGAGTGCTGCCCATTCGGGTCAAAGATCTGACGTTCAATCCCTCCCATCGCCGGCCCTCGGACGCCTGTTCTTCAACGATCGGTCCCTCTCCGGCAACGGACAGCGCAGCTGCGCCACCTGCCATTCACCGGAAAAAATGTTCACCGACGGGCTTACCGCCTCGGCCGCATTCGATGGCCACGGCGTACTGGATCGTAACACCCCCACCCTTTTATACAGTGGATTGCAGCACCGGCAGTTCTGGGATGGACGGGCCTCCAGCCTGGAAGAACAGATCAGGACAGTCCTGCTCGATCCCCGGGAAATGAACGGCGACAGCACCCGCCTGTTGCAAGCCGGGAAGATCGACAACATCGCGGCTGCCATCGCCGCCTATCTCCGCACCCTCCGTCCCATGAACTCCCCCTTCGATCATTATATGAATGGAGAGAAGACAGCCCTCACCCCACAGGCGATCAGGGGAGCCAATCTCTTTATGGGCCGCGCCCAGTGCGCTACCTGCCATTTCGCCCCCCTCTTCAACGGCCTGATCCCACCCTACTACCAGGTGACCGAGTTCGAGGTCCTGGGCACCACCGCCACCGACCGCCTGGACAGACCCGTCCTCAGCAAAGACCCAGGCAGATACAAACAATACCCATTCGAATTTTTCAAGGGAGCCTTTAAAACCCCCACCGTCCGCAACACAGCCGTCACCGGCCCCTATATGCACAACGGCGCCTTCCATAGCCTGGAAAAAGTACTCGACTTCTATAACAAGGGCGGCGGGGCCGGCCTCGGCCTGAAGGTCCCTTCCCAAACCCTCCCCTCTACGCCCCTTCATCTCACGCAAACCGAAATGAAGGACATCATCGCCTTCATCAACACCCTGACCGACAGTCTGCCTTTGAGCCTTCAAAATTAAACCACAAAACAATGATAATCAAGTAACTGAAAAGAGCATATCCTGCTATTATCAGTTGTCGAACCCATTGCCTTAACACCAGCGGATCAGCAGATGATTAGCAACGCTATTGCGTTGTATAAAGCTACAGGCAAAATAAGGAGAGCCCCGGTTCCCAGGTCCAAAAAATCGCGCAGCACCCATAAGAAAGTTTAGCATTGATCTTCGCCGGACACCCAATCCTTGTCATCCAGACCAAACAAACAGAGCCTACCACTCATCCATCCTCACCACCCGCTCATTCTCCCGATTCGGGGCAATCCTACAGACCGACAGCCTGCCCACGGAGTAGCAGATATTTGGAATTATCACGAAAATTTATTTTTTTACACCGGCAAGCCCGTATACCGGATATGCAAAACCGAAAATCTGTCTTTCAGAGGGAACAGAGATGATGATAATTCAAATATGATATAATATTGCCTCAGAAAAAATAAAACCAATACCCCTAAACCCTAAGATACCTATGAAAAAGAACCAAACACACCTGATCAGGCATTCCGAAGGAAAAATAATACACTGTATTATTGAGCAGTTCGAAGACACCTATACCGTATCCTCAGGTACTGATTTGAGCAAGCTAAAGACCAACACAAAAAAATGCAAGGATAGCGGCGATGCAAACAAAAAATACGATCATACAGTTAAAAGAAAAATGGCGGATGGATTCATCCGTAAAAACACCAACGGTTCCCCAAAACCGGGCGAACTGTTACTCCATATGAGAGCGCCCAATAATAGCGGGTCTGAAGTACTGGATATTCACCCAAACGGAAAAATGCTGGCCATCGGCTCTAACATAGGTTCATACAGGGGCGCTGAAATTCATCTGCTGGACCTGGAATCAAATGCTATGACCCTGCTGTATGCTGTAAAGCCTCCCAATGACATAGTACAAATACCCCTGCACACGGTTCATTTCAACGCAGCCGGCGATAAGATCTTATTCCAGTTGGACACGGAAGTGAAAATGCTGGATATTGCAACCCAAACAGTAACCGATTTTGCAGTATACAGGCCAGGTGATGACGGCCCCAACCCACACGCAGCGGCTGCCATGTTCGACGCAAGGCGCGAAAGGTATATGTATTTTGACGCAGGTCATGTAATGATCTGCGACAAGGTTTTCAAGCCTATATTCAAGCTTGCATTGAATTATGGAAAAAATAAGGTCGAGAGCAGGTTGTCCTGCATTTCACCCTCCGGAAAATATTTGGCATTGTACCAGGTCAGCCGCTTTATTTTGTACGGTCACGATGAGGCGGCATCCGACAAAACGAACCAGATCGATATCTGGGATATCGATCTGCATAAATTAATTAAGAGCATACAGGTTGAAGAATTGACCCTTACCGATATAGGCTTTAACCCCGCGGAAACGGAAATAATTTTTGCCAAAGGGTTTGCTGAAGGCCCCGGCTTTTATGACATACAAACAGGCGAATTGCTTCGCTGGTTCGAGGATAAAGACCGTGATGATCGCTGGTACACCTGTTACAGCTTTGCTTACTCCCCTAATGAGGAAATATTGGCTGTCGGCAATAGTCTTTTTGACGCAAAAAAACATAAAAAGCAATTGATGCTTTTTTCCGGATATAACGCAAGACCTTATAAAATAATGTTCTCATCCGATGGTGAATTATTTATTCAGGGCGGTGATTCCGGTAACATCATCATACGCAAGGCGGGTCCTTTCTCCGATTTTCCTGAAATACCAACATTCGTTGAATAAATAATCTTCTTTTTAAACCCCCAAAAACATCCATGAAAAAGAACCAAATACATTTAATCAATTATTCTGCCGATAAAATTAAGCACTGCATTCTTAAGTTGGTCAAAAATACGTATACTGTTTCATCCGGCACTGATTTGGAAAAACTAAAGACCAGTACCAAAAAATGCAAGAACGAAACCGACGCTTACTATAAATATTCAGGTGCTGTTAGTACGAAAATGGCGGATGGGTATATCTACAAAAATACCAACATCACCCCAAAACCGGGCGAACTATTGCTCCACATGAGAGCGCCCAATAGAAGCATTTCCCGTCTGCTGGATATTCACCCCAAAGGGAAAATACTGGCCATCGGATCCATTATAGGTGAATACAGGGGCGCCGAAATTCATTTGCTGGATAAAGAATCAGGTGTATTGACCTTAGTTTATTCTGTAAAGCCTCCAAATAAACAAGTAGCCTTGCACACGGTTCATTTTAATGCTGCCGGGGATAAGATTTTTTTCCAGTTGGATACGGAAGTTACAATACTGGATATTGCAACAAAAAAACTCAAATCTTTTGCAGGATACGGACGTAACGCATACCGCGTAGACGGCCCTAACCCACACGTGGCGGCGGCCATGTTCGACGCCCGGCGGGAGAGGTATATGTATTTTGTATCAGGTCATGTAAAGATCTGCGACAGGAGTATGAAGCCCATATTCAAACTTAAATTGAATTATGGGGAAAACACGGTCGAGAGCAAATTGTCCTGCATTTCACCCTCGGGAAAATATTTGGCAGTGTACCAGGTCAGCCGCTTTATTGTCTACGGGCACGATGAGGCGGCATCCGACAAAACGAACCAGATCGATATCTGGGATATCGATCTGCATAAATTAATTAAGAGCATACAGGTAGAAGAATGGGATCTTACGCGTATAGCCTTTAACCCTGCGGAAACGGAAATAATCTTTCTCAAAGGAATTTGCGAAGGCCCCGGCTTTTATGACATAAAAACAGGCAAATTTGATCGCTGGTTCAAAGACAAAAACGGGATAAATGGCTGGCGCATCTGTTACAGTTTTGCTTACTCTCCTAATGGGGAAATATTGGCTGTAGGCCAGGCTCTTTTCGATGCAAAAAAACATAAAAAGCAATTGAGGTATTTTACAGGATCCAACAGAAACCCTTATAAAGTAATGTTTTCTGCTGATGGTGAATTATTTATCGAAGGTGGTGATTTCGGTGAAATATCCATACGTAAGGCGGTCTATCCCAAATTTCCTAAAAAAAACAAACACGTTGAATAAACAACCCCCTTTTTTAAAACCCCAAAAAACATCCATGAAAAAGAACCAAATACACTTAATCAATTATTCTGCAGGAAAAATAAGACACTGCATTATTGAGCAGTTTGAAGACACCTATACCGTATCATCAGGTACTGATTTAAAAAAACTAAAGACCAGTACCAAAAAATGCGAGGACAGTATTCTCACTCACCGTGAATATCTCAGCACTATTAGAGGAAAAATGGCGAAAGGCTATGTCTACAAAAATCCCAACAGCACTCCAAAACCGGGCGAACTATTGCTCCACTTGAGAGCGCCCAACAGAAGCAGCTCCGAAGTGCTGGATATTCACCCCAATGGGAAAATACTGGCCATCGGATCCATTATAGGTGAATACAGGGGCGCCGAAATTCATTTGCTGGATATGGAATCAGGTGAATTGACTTTGCTTCATTCGGCAAAGCCTCCCAATGAAATAGCACAAATACCCCTGCACTCAGTTCATTTCAATGCCGCCGGGAATAAAATATTATTCCTGCTGGATACAGAAGTTAATATGCTGGATATTGAAACCAAAACCGTGACCGATTTTGCAGGATACCAGGAGTTTCGTGACGGCCCTAACCCACACGTGGCGACGCCCATGTTCGACGCCCGGCGCGAGAGGTATATGTATTTTGACGAAGGTCATGTAAAGATCTGCGACAGGAGTATGAAGCCCATATTCAAACTCGAATTGAATTTTGGAAAAAACACGGTCGAAAGCAGGATGGCCTGCATTTCACCCTCGGGAAAATATTTGGCAGTGTACCAGGTCAGCCGATTTCTTGTCTACGGGCACGAGGCAGCCGCATCCGATAAAACGAACCAGATCGATATCTGGGATATCGATGAGAATAAATTGATAAAGGACATACAGGTAAAAAATTTCGAACTTCGGAAAATAGGTTTTAACCCAGCAGAAACAGAGATCATTTTTACAAAAGGAGCTGTCGAAGGCCCCGGCTTTTATGACATAAAAACAGGTAAACTAGACCGCTGGTTCAAAGACAAATACCGGCAAAAGGATTGGGACACCTGTTACAGCTTTGCGTGCTCCCCCAATGGGGAAATATTGGCAAAAGGGACCTACCTTTTTGACGCAAAAAAACACAACAAACCATTGATGTATTTTACAACGAATAGTGCAAAACAGGAAAAAGTACTATTTTCTGACGATGGTGAATTATATATCCAGGGCGGTCGTGTCGGTGATATCATCATACGCAGGGCAGGGCCAATCCAAAATTTTCCTACAGAACTTCAGGGCGTTGAATAAATTCCAATTCCATGGTATCGAAGAACAAGTCACTCCAACCACTCACCCATCCTCACCATCCGCTCATTCTCCTAACCCGGGACAACCCTTCTGACTATATTGCCTGAATTCACAACGCAGACCATATAAAACGAACACAATGCCAGTCAGATATACATCCGTTTTAAAAAAACCCATCGTTTACACAGCCCTCGTCCTTCTTTCTTCCTGCGGAAAGGACAAACAGAAACCCGGCAACCAGCCCCCACCCCCAGTGGTCAATAAAGCCTGCCGGTTAACATACTATATCACAGACCAGGACCTGGGTGGCAACGGGAGCAAGTATGGATTGTCGTATGACGCGGATTATAACCTGGTACAGGCTACCGCGTTTACCCTGCAAGACTATAGAGGCGTGACGGTTAAGATCGGCCCATCCGGCGTCAACAGAGATAATGGGTTATCCATAGTCGCATACAATTACCCGGCGAATATATATACAGAGAATCCAGCCTCGGGCAATATCACTATCACTTCAAACATTACCCTAAAACAATCCGAGACCTATAAATACGATGATAAGCAGCGTCTGATCCAGGTAGATATTACAAATGCCCTTACCGGCGTCTACCTGAATCAGATCTATTATCAGTACGACGACAAAGACAACAACGTCCGAACCGATTATGTTAATGGAGGTTCCGGGTTAGTAACCACGATCACAGCAAAATACGACGACCATCCCTCTGCCTATAGCAACATCACAAGTCGCAAATTTATGCACTGGATAGAATCCTTCGAGGTCTGGAATTCCGATTTTAAATTTACTTTTGATATGATGAGCGCGCACAACATCCTGGAGTGGAACCAAACCAAATTCAACCAGGCCGGCGTAGCGAATGGCAGCTATAAGGCGACCTTTGCTTACACCTACTACCCCAAGACAGGCCGGCCGGAAACACGCACCGAATCGTACTATGAGGACGGGGTCCTCAAGGGAACCCACAAAGAAATCTTCAGTTATACCGACTGTGACTGATCGCTTTTCGTTAAATCTGTTTCTAGAAAAAAAAGAGGTCATCCCAAGTTATCAGGATGACCTCTTCTCATAGTTACAATCTTTCTTAATAAGGATTTTCGGAAGTAGTGACCCGGATCAGCTTGGTATTTACAAATTCATAAATAGCAGCCGGGGATTGTTCCCTGCCGTAACCGGAATGTTTGGTGCCTCCGAACGGAAGTTCGGGAGCGATACCTGTGACATGGTTGATATACACCATACCCGTCTCTATCTGCCTTGCCACATTGATGGCCCTTTCATTATTGGAGCTGAATACGCTTCCTCCAAGGCCAAATTCGGTGGCATTGGCCAGCTTGATCGCTTCCTCTTCGTTCTTGACTTTATAAAACATGAAGACTGGCCCGAATATCTCTTCCTGGTATGCGGGATTATCCGGTTGGATATTCGTCAGAATGGTAGGCTCCATAAAGGCCCCTGGCCGGTCGATACGGTGTCCGCCATATAGAACGACGGCTCCTTCCTCTACAGCCTGCTGAACCTGCAGGATCACATCCTCTACAGCCTTCTCGCTGCTGAGGGGAGCCAGATCAGTTTTCGCATCCAGGGGGTCACCGACCTTCAGGGAGGCAAAGCTC
>Ga0247778_1001279_pt1 | contig 11778 bp, 8 predicted proteins | sample UWRJL049202B5_FD_179939 | JGI IMG/M metagenome (GOLD analysis project Ga0247778, IMG submission 179939) | Plant litter microbial communities from Arlington Agricultural Research Station in Wisconsin, United States - UWRJ-L049-202B-5 | ecosystem: Environmental > Terrestrial > Plant litter >... | reverse complement strand
TACCCTGCAATTCTACAGGAATCTTTACCAACGTCCCCTACGGAACCTATTGTATAAAATCGACCAACGGTTGTACGGGAGGCTCTTACGTTACCTGTGTTACCGTTGCGGCGCCGGTTCCTTCCGTGGGACCAGTAGTGATCAGCGATACGGTCTGTACAGGATTTACGGCCACCCAAACCGGTCTGCAAAATATCACAACACCGAATTTCTGCCTGTATGATGCGCTGAATAACAAGATAACCTGTAATGGTATAGGCAAATTTGCCATCAGCGCATACGGATCTTATACGATAAAAACAACCGATGGATGTACAGGTACAGTTTTCACAAAACCGTTCAAAGTAACCAAGCCCGTTGCATCGGTGGACGCGGCAGTGAATTTTACAAATCAGGCTTGTTCAACATTCTCCGCTGCTGTTACTGGGCAGAAGAACCTGGCCAATGCACATTATTATTTAAAGACCGGCACAGGAACCGCAGTTGCCGACAACGCAACCGGGATATTCGATAATATCCCATATGGCTCCTATTGCATCAATACCATCAGTTTCTGTCTGGACACGACGATCAGCCGTTGTTTTACCGTAAACGCCAGCCCGACGGTGATGACATTGACGACCAGGCCATCATGTACCTACGCTACCACCGATCTTACCGTCCAGGTAACATCCGGATTCTCACCCTATACGGTAAAAGTATATGATACGCTGAATAACCTCATAACTACCACCAATTCCACCAACAATACAATACAGATCACCGGCCTTCCCACGCTGATCACAGCACAGCGATACAAGGTGGTCGTTTCGGGAAATTGCGGCACGCCAGCCACCAACTACGTAGCTTCCAATCCCAGCAGCCTCCGTCATGTATATACCATAACGCCGAAATGTCCATCAAGCATTCTGCCAAATGGCTCCGGTGACCTGTCCGTTGTGGCGACGACCAGCCTTACCTCGCTGAGTGTATCGATCACACAAAAGAATTTTTTACCCGTATCCATTGGCTACTCATTTAATTCGGGCTCAACATACACCTTCAATGACCTGGAATCCGCTACCTACGTAGTGACCTATTCATTTCCGGGATGTTCGGCAACTGTTAATGATACCGTCGTAATGCCCAACTATGCCTTCCCTGACTTGGCTAAATCCGCCGCCTACCAGTGCGATAACAACAGCTTCAGCGTCGGGGCAGCCGTCAGCGGAGGTATCGGGCCGTTTACCTACCAGGTGATCGGCAATACACCGGCGAGCCCCAGCATCAGCTCAGCCTCTCAGAACAGCCCGGTATTCAGCATCAATAATGGAGTTCAATACTCACTCATACGACTCCGGGCCATCGATGCCTGTGGAAATTCGGCGCTGAATGACGTCAGCATCCTTCCCCTGGCCAATACGATCGTGACAGCCACATCCAATTGTATCTACCAGGCCACAACATTATCGACAGGGGTCGTGCCAAATGCCACCTATACCTGGTATAAAAAAACCAGGGCCAATTCGACCGATAGCACCCTGATAGGCACAGGCACCAGCTACTCGATCCCCCATTTGGCGATCAGTGATACAGGGATCTATATCAGCCGGATGTCCGTCAATAACGGCTGCCTTACCCAATTGTCCTATTTCCGGCTTAACGGGGATTGCGGGGGAATGTGGGTGCTGCCCGTTTCCATCGACCTGACCGGTATCATTCTCGACGGAGGTAGCCATCAGTTAGGCTGGCTAACTCCCACAGAAGGCACGATACAGCAATATATCATCGAAAGGAGTAATGCATCAGGTGGCGGGTTCACCGCTATTGGCACCTTGCCGGCGGATCAGGGGACACCAGGCAGTAGGGTTACCTTTGTAGATAAAGACCCCACGCCCGGAGTCAATTACTACCGACTTCGTACACAGTTTGCAGGCAGCCAATTCCAATACAGTAATATCGTATCACTGGCCTCCGGCAGGAGCAATCAGCTATCCGTGTATCCGAACCCGGCCGGACAACAGCTGAACATTACGATCCAGGGGACCCAGAATCATCGCTATGTCCTAAAACTATATACGATAACGGGACAGATCATCCCAACGGACCTGCCGTCGATCGTTCCCAATGGCACGGTTGTCTGTCACCGCAACCCCGCCATACGGCCGGGCGTATATTTGCTGGAAATAAATAATAGCACAACGGGCGATAGACAGGTGTTCAAAGTCATTTTTAAATAAGAACATCTCAAAGATTTTGTACAATGAAAACCACACGTTCTCACGGTAACAAATAGTGATACAATATCGGATGTTTGCCTTCGCTGATGGTATAGTAACCCTTGCCATCCACCGTAAACCCGATGGCTTCGCCCTGAGGTTCCAGGGTATAGGGTAGGATAGTAGGGCTTGATTGCATCGTCTTCCATATCGGGACACCTTCGTTGCGCTTCCAGTAGAACACCTGCGCATAATTTTTGAGAAGGACCTGGCTGCCATCGTGCGCGATAGAGCCGCCCGTGATCCATTTGAATTGACCCGGCCCGGCAAAAAATATTTTAGCCTGCCTGGTCAGCACGACCGTATCCCCCGCCCTAAAAAGAAGAGGCGTGCTATAGATGATCACCGAATCCTCCCGCTTGCTGACGATGTACAGTAACTTGTCGACAGGATCCGCCATCAGCGTCTCCGCATCGCGCGCGCCATCGGGATAATGAAGCGTGAGATGCTCGGCAGTCAACGATACTCCACTGTTCACGGCCGGGATGACCGGCTCTTTTATCCTGTAAATCGTGATGTATTTTCGAACGGCATCGTTATCGCCTATATCACCAATATACACATAACTGTCACCGGAAGGACCGGGAGCAACGGTCATGTCCTCACAATCTCTTACACCCAGCGGCTTCAGACCCCGGTCGCCGTTAAAATAAAAGGTCCCCTTCGTCACCGCAAAGGGAGACAGTGCGAAGAAGCGGCTGGAGTCCCCGCTGTCGTTGTGAACGTAGACAACACCAGGATTCGTGACCGAGACCGCGATACCGGAAAGCTCATCCATCCGGTCATCCGCTACCGTCACCGGCGTATCCGGGTAGATGATCGTCGAAACAGGACTGCCCCCACCCGAGTCAGACGGCAACGGCCGGGGAGTCTGCGGTGCCGAATCGGAAGGCTTGCAACATAAAAACAGGGCTGAAATACCGAACACGAAAAGGACGCGCATAGTTGATTGAGTTTGAAAGTCTATGGCAAGGAATCCTTTTCGTTTTGTGGTCGGCAGGTAAGGCTGCAAAATAGCGAATTATCGCTGGATCAGACTTCTTATTCCATTCTATTTCATATCCGGCCAGTAGATCCCCGATCTACCCAAAATACCGTGTTTCCCCTCTGACCGCTTCGGAAGAACACCTTATCTTATTGCCGACATATACCCTTCCCTCGAAGGGTCACACTTCGTAGATATAGATCGTAGAATCATTATCGTCCGGCATAAAATGCGCCCGCACAGTATCCCCCCTCAGCTCGAACCAGCTGGGGTTTTGCGTGATCGAGGCCCCGGAGGCGGGCGACCATAATTCCACGGGCTGCTGATGTACCGGCAGCTGTTTCTCCATATCGACGATCTCCATCCCGCCAATCGCCATCCGGCTGCCATCAGGCTTTTTATACACGGAAAGACCGGTATAAAGGATCTCATTGCCGCCGATGTATTGGTTGTCCTGGTAGTCGATATAGTAACAACTGTTCAGCCGGGAAAGACCCTTCGGAGTGCCGGAGGGGATCCGTACATTGCCACTCTTATCCAGTTGCCATTGATAAAATCTTCTGGAACCCCAACTGATCCCATGTAAGGTGTTGGTCAGAGGATTCCGCAGGATGCCGCCGATATGATCCTGCCACCGGAACATCTCCTCCAGCTTCATCGCGGCAGGATCGAACCGGTAAATGATCGCCTGGCTATCCGGACGATACTCCGCCGCCGCGATCCAGATATGCGTCCCGTCAAAATCGATGCCGCTGGGGTGATAGACCGTACCTTCCCCGATCGCAATATCGGCAACCAGTGCACCCTTCCCGTCGATCTTGAAAAGATGTCCCTTGCCTTTTCTCCAGTCAAAGGCCCCACCGGTCGGGATCTCGATCTCCACCGAAGAGACCCAAAAAAAATCCCCGATCTTAACCATCCCCTGGCAATGAAAGGTCTTGAACTGCACCTTGACCTGGTCCATCAGCTTCCATACGGACGCCCTGTTCAAAGACCGCAGTTTCTTACTTAAAGGACTGGGCTCCACGGCCACAATCATCGCGGGCTCCACGGCCTCACCGATCCTTCCGGCTTGTGCCACCCCCACCGGCAATACCGAAGAGAGGCACAGCGCACCGCCCGGGGCCAGGGTCTGCATAAGGAATTTTCGTCTGTTGGTCATCTGGCTATTCGTTTAGCCGGCAAAACTATGACCTGCAACCCGGATTGCCAACGCCGGCTCATTATGAAAATATTATCCTACATTCATACCAGCTATGCAACAGCATCTACAAACAGCCCGGCTCAGGCTCGCCAGCCTGACAGCAGACGACGCTGCATTCATCCTTGAATTGCTCAACACGCCGGGCTGGCTGAAATTTATCGGGGATAGGAATGTAAGGACGCTCAAAGAGGCGGCGGCCTATGTGAAAAAGATCATGGGCAACGCTGCCGTCCGGTACTGGGTTGTCAGACGTCTCACTGATCCGGCGCCACTGGGTATTATCTCCTTTATAAAACGCGATGACCTCGACTACCCTGACATCGGGTTCGCCTTTCTCCCCGCACATGCCGGACAGGGATACGCCTTTGAGGCAGCAACCGCCGTCATGAGCCACATCCACAAAGAAGATCCCCGCACCCAGATTCTCGCCGTCACCGTCAAAACGAATCGTAAGTCTATCAGGCTCCTGGAGAAATTAGGCCTGCAGCTTGAAAAAGAGATGACCAGGGAAGGAGAAGACCTCCTCTTGTATACTACAGCATTTTCCCGGCGCTAATCGCCTCCACCCCCACATCCCCCGCAACCACCTCCCCCGCAACTGCTTCCACCGCTACATCCGCTGGAACCGCCACAACTGCTACCCGCACTGCTGTTCCCATCCCCCAGGCTGCTTCGAAAGGCCCGGGGATCATAACTGCTGAATATAATATCCAGCATCGCCGCTTCCGAAAAACCGCTGATGGCCGACATCCCCTGCAGGGCAAAATTTGGGACCAGACCGGCATCTGCCTCCATGCCAGTGTTCCCCATATGTTCTTTATACAGACGCTTTACCTCCCCATATACAATATGAGACCTGGAAAATTGCCGCTGCGTCAGGTACAAAAGGATGGACAACCCCACCGTCTCCAGCACAAGGAAAATTATGGGCCGCCCATTCACGATACCCTGAGTCGCCCTTGCAACTACCATCCCAAAAAAGGCAACGTGAAAAAGATAGGCCCGCATCGGTTCGTCGCGGTGTGCAAATTGGTCCAGCACCTCCAGGTCAGGATGCGCGAACTTTGCCCGGTCATACCAGTTGATCAATATGCTGTCATAGGGGTAGGCGCTGCCATCCGGCTCCTGCGCATAGGCCGGGATCATAGGATTTTTTTCCCCGGTCACAGGTCGGTAGTTTCTGCTCTTGACGACAAACCGGCTATAAATGTCCAGCTCGACGAGATCCCTTTTTATCAGATCTACAAGACCGGCCTGCGTGGCCCGGTGCTTCCCATAGAGGAAGGCGGCTACCTGGAAGGGACTGGCATCCCGGGGGAAATGGGCCGCAGTAATGGCCACCAACTGTTTTTTCAGCTGCTGACGAGCAGCAATATACGCCAGAACAATAGCTGCCCCATACAGGGGGAAAAACCCCAGAAATTGCGACCCATTCAGAGAAAAAGGGTTGAAGCTTCCATATGCGATCCAAATGAAAAGAAAAGGCAGCACGATAATACCCGCGATGGTGGCTCTGGCGCGCGGGCCCTGGCTAAAGGCACGGTCCTCCGGGATGAGTGTCGGTGCCGGCCAGCTCCGCCTGGGTGCCGGCCAAATATCGGCAGGCGGCTCCGTCCCGAAAGCCGTGCGGTACAGGTCCAGCGTTTCCTGGTACCATCCCCGGTGCTTTTCATCTTCCTCATCGCCTCCAGCGGAAGGGTAGTGGTGCAGTTCTCTTCCCAGGACACCTTTACAGAGGTCTGTCCAATAGGATTGTGTGTACGTCAGATGCAGATGCCATACTATATCGACCGTATGAGACGGAGCGGCCCCTTTCTCGGAGATACAGCATAGCAGCAGGAACTTACGGTATTCTTCAATGGCCCGCCCGGTAAAACGAACGGACCAGCCCTGGGAGGCGGATAATTTCGCAGAGAACGGAACGGCGGCCGTTCCCTCGTCAAGAGCGAAACTGGCAATCTTCTGCCACAGCGGCAGGTATGCTTGTTTTACCATCGGTCATTTAACTATGTCAAAAATACATTTTCTACACGCCTTACCCCTCCCGTCCCTTACTCATCACTCACAACCCACAGGCGATACCGACAGTCACATTCACACTATTCATCGGTTGCTGGTAATTTCGGGTAAAGCTGGAAACGGAAACTGAACTGGCGTTGCCCGGCGACAAATTCCCGGGAACGATCAGCCCCCTGGCCACCACCAGAGTCTCCGTTAAATTTGTAAAGGTCGGCTTCAGATACCAGTAATCGACATGGGCCGTCAGGTCGCACCGCTTGCCCAGGTGATAGATCACCCCGGCCTGCAGCATACCGGAAAAAGTGGTCGCATCGGCATTGGGTACCCTGGTCTGGATAAGATCGACCGGAACGTTGGCGGAATCACGAATACCCGTGATCGCTTGTTCACTGAAATAAGCTTTCGCCACCCCGGCCAGCAGGGCCACCGGGATCTCGACACTGGGGCTGACAGAGAAATGATAATAACCGCCCGCCATCACAGCCGCAGCCTTCCAGTGACTCTTGTTGGCAGACCACTGAAATTGCGGGTAGGAAGTAGAAAAAACAGCCAGTGCGGGCTTGGTATCCATACCATTGATCCGCCCTCGCAGACTGGCAATAACCCCAAAATTCTTTTTTCCAACAGCATGCGAATAAGACAAATCGGCCAGCCACCCGATATTGGCAAGACCTGACTTCTCATCTACCACGCTCTTATTGGAGAACTCACCGACGGGGATCGCAGAACCCAGTGACAATGACAGGGTCCCATTCTTTTGAGACTGACAATTCAAAACAAAAAGACAGGCAATGATCAGAAGAGATAGGCTTTTTTTCATATATAAGGGTTTCGCTTTAAAAATACTAACTTTAATCGAATGAAACCTATCCTGACGATCGCATCCTTTTTCCTGCTTCCCCTGTTTGCAATTGGCCAGCCGCCAGACACGAACGACCATAGCGTCCGCGAAAAGATCACCCTCTTTTCAAAAATATTACATGAGGACCGCCCCCTCTACATCCAGGTACCAAAGGCAGACTCAGCGCATCCGGACGATAAATTCCCGGTACTCTATTTGTTGGATGGAGAAAGCCATTTCGACATGCTGGCCCAATACTGTAACTACCTGAGCCGCTGGGATGTCAACGCGATCCCACAAATGATAGTGGTGGGCATCGCCAACACCAACAGGGTCCGGGATCTCACACCAAGCCACAGCATTTTCGATTACCGGGGCAGACCCGACACCAATGCAAACTCCAGGCTGCTGCCCAGCGGCGGCAACGATGCCTTATTCCGATTCATTCGGGAAGAACTGATGCCCTACGTGGAAACGCATTATAAAACACAGCCATTCAAAATATTCGCGGGTCATTCCTTTGGCGGCATCACGACTATCAATTGTCTGCTCACCCATCCGGAGCTCTTCAACGCCTATATCTCCGTCAGCCCCTCGTTCTGGTGGGACCGGGAATATCTCCTGCAACTCGCGGATCAACGCTTGAAAAAAATCGATAGCCAGAACAAGATCCTTTTCTACAGCGATGCCAGTGAAGGCCTGGACGATTCATCGACCTTCCATATAAATTTACTGCGATTTGATTCCCTGCTGAAAACCAGGAACCTGAGAGGACTGGATCATCAATACAGGTACTATCCCGCAGAAATTCATATGACCGAACCCGTGATAGCCTATTATGAGGCCTTGCGCTATATTTACAAGGACTGGCTGGTCCCCCCACAGGACCCTAAAAAGGTCAATTCCATATTGCTGATGGAACATTATAACCGGCTGTCCCGTAGATACGGATACACGATCCTGCCGAATGAAGGAAATATCGACGACTGGGCACTCTGGCTGCTAAAAGACCCCGAAACCATCAAGAATGGTATCAGCCTGTTGGAAATGAATGTTACCAATTACCCTTCATCGGCACATGCATTGACCAGCCTTGGGAAGGCCTATGAACTGAAGGGGGACAAGCAGCGGGCCGACGAATGTTACCGCAAGGCTGCCCACTTGTAAAGGGCTGCCCGTCCCGTTATAAGGGTTGCTTGTCTGGTTATAAAGGATTGCTGGTCAGCGGATCGATAACGACCGCAACTTCAGAGATCGTATTGATGGGAAAATCAGCCAATTTGGAATGCCGCCTGACCGTGGCTTCACTTTCCGCAATATGAATACAATAGATCTTATCGCCCGTGACAAAGGATTGGATCCAGATATACGGCTCGCCCAACTGGCCGGCAACCTCGATGGAGGTCTGGGACATCGCCTGTAACTCTTCAGGGGAAAGATTGGAGGCTCCCGGTAAATGCCTTTCGATGACAAATTTCTTCATTTCAATGGTTTTAGTGGTGCAGGAATAACACGAAGTTGATAAAAATATTCTTAAAACGGAATAGAAATCTTCCCCATATAAGGCCCCGGATTCCCTATTTTATGATCCCCATTCTGACTGCCTCCTGCACGGCCTTCACCCTTGATTTCGCCTCCAGCTTGTACAGGATCGCAGAAATATGATGATCCACCGTTTTCGCAGAAATAAAGAGCCTGCCTGCAATTTCTTTGTTCTGCAGGCCTTTGTAGAGACAGTTCAGCACATCGAGTTCCCGGTCCGTCAACAGGGCCGGATTCCCCTGGGTGGTCTTACGGATCCCCCGCGGAATGCTTTTGATCCCGGACAACCTCATTTCCTGCTTCATTTTCTCATAGACAGCCAGGGCGCCCAGACCCTGAATGATCCCGATAGCCCTTCGTTTGTCATCATCGTCACCTTCAAATAGAGTCAACGCCTGTTCATACGGACAATGATCCCATCTCCATGGGCTCTCCATCGGCAGGCTGCGCCCCCTTGCCTTATCCAGCCAGAAGGCGAATTCGCTGCTCTCCCTCGCATTTTTCGAAAGACCGATCATCTCGATCGTCCGGTCCAGTGCCTCATCCTCGATAAAGGTCTCCCCCTTGATCCATTCATATTCGAGCAGGGCCGCCATCGCCGGAAGAATCCTTTGCAGCTCCCTTGCTTCAAAAGCCCTGGTCTTTGCTTCCTGCAGCAGGGGCAGCGCATCCGGATCGCCCCTTCTGATCTTAAGGGTCGCTGCCACAGCCAACGCGCCGATCCTGACAATGGACGACTGGTTCTCGTTCTTCAGCAGAATGTCCGCGATATGCCCCGCCTCCTTCCAGCAACCGGTTTCCAACTTCAGCCTGGCCTTGACATGCAACATATAAGCCGACCAGGAATCCAGGTCCCGCTCCTCACAATAACGGATACCCGCATCCAGCGCTTCCCTGGCCAATCCATAGCTTTTTGAGGCCACCCCGCTAAACCCCAGGTTGGTATAGGCACGCGCCACATGCTCGTGGTATCCATTTTTCAAGCCGATCGCCAGGCTCTCCTGCAGGATTTCCAGGCCCCTCTCCCGGGTAGCAAGCCTATTGGTCTGTATGGTGCCAATATTGTTCAAAGCATGACAAAGGGTGTCTTCGTCACTCAGTTCTCTCGCGATAGCAATCGCCCGTTCTCCCCAAAAAATGCACTCATCCGCTTCATCCGACATCATCTTTAGCTGTGACATATTGCTGTAGGCCATCGCCTTAGCCCTCGAGGAGGGCTGCGCGTTAAGGGCTTCGATAGCCAGGCTGGCATAGCTTTCGGCGTTTTTTCGATTCCCGTCATACCACCACAGCCGGGAGAGGAACCGCAGACAATTGCCGGACTGCTCGATATCATTTTTCTTCTTCCAAATATTCAGGGACCTCCCGATATAAATAATGGCCTCCCTGATCTGGTTGGTCAGGTAACATTCATAGGCATAGGCTTCATAGAGTTGGATCAACAAATCTTTTTCATCACCCTGGTAATATTCAATGGCGGATAAATAGAGTCTTGCAGCTTCCGTATGGGCCCCGACCGAGGCGGCCTGTCTGGCCGCTATCGGGGCAAAATGGACCACGATATCATATTCATTCGCATTTTTTGCATGGTGTATGATACGCTCGGTTGCCTGCCCCTCTTCAAAATGCTCTCGCAGGACCACCAGTATCCTCTTGTTCAGGGCAACCCTCACCAGCGGCGACAGCGAAGCCTCCAAGATCCTCCGGTACAATTCATGTTTAAAGAACAGACGGCCGTCTTTCAGGATCAGGATCTTCGAATCGAGGGACTTTTCAATGGCAGCGGCGTACAGAGGCTCAGTCTTTTCAAGGACCGTACTCTCCAGGCCCGTTGGCAGGATCGACAGGATCTCCCATACCCGCTTGGTTTTTTCGTCCTGCCGGTTATACACGGACAGGATGGAGTCCTTTATATTATCGGGGATACCCGGGCTGTAGCTGGCCAGGATCTCGTTGACATAAAAAGGATTGCCGCCGGAGATACTGAATACATCCTCTCCATTATACCCCCTCCCCGCAGCCATGGTCTCGACAGCCTCCTGGGACAGGGGCTGCAATTGCAGGCGGGTAAACGAGTCGGGATTCAATTGACCCAGCACATTTCGCAGGGGATGATGGGAATGGATCTCGTCGTCGCGGTAAGAGAGAAGGAAGAGGCATCGCAGCTGCGTGATCCGCCGGGCCAGGAATTTAATAAAGTCAAGAGTGGCCTCATCTGCCCAGTGGATATCCTCGAATATTATAAGATTCACCCCCTTCTGGCGATACAAGGCCTGAAAAAGACGGGTAAAGAACAGCGTCCGGTCCGCAATCTCATGGCTGCTTTCCGGAAGATCATGACCCATCTGTAAAAGGATATCATACAAGGGCGCAAGGGGACGGGGTGTGAACAGGGCATCACAGGTCCCCTGGTAGATATTACATCTGTTTTTCAGTTCGTTGCGAAGGGCTTTCAAAAGAGAAGTCTTGCCGATGCCGGCTTCGCCGCTTACAAAAATGCAATGCCCCTCGCCATCCGCCACCTTGAAAAACTCAGATTGCAGAGCAGCAAGTAACCCGGCTCTTTCGATCAGCTCCATATTATTATATTATAAAATGAGGAGGGGGGACCGCTAAAATAGGGAAAACACCCTAGATCCCATAGCGGAATAGAAAGTTCTTTTGCAATGTGGGACAACCCAACCAGGATCAAATCATTTATCATTAAAAACACTAGTTTATGAAAGGTTCTATTTTCACGTTTTTCGTTGCATGCTTCATCCTCATTTCTTTTCATGGGATCGCCCAGACCCGGCATCTTTACATCGACGTACACCGCCTCGAACCAGGCAAAGTGAAATACCAGGATGTGGCGGCAGCGCATGCCAAGGACCTGGCAGCAGAAGGTAAATACGGCGTTCATTTCCTGAAATTCTGGGTCGATGAAGAC
>Ga0247778_1001278_pt1 | contig 11786 bp, 6 predicted proteins | sample UWRJL049202B5_FD_179939 | JGI IMG/M metagenome (GOLD analysis project Ga0247778, IMG submission 179939) | Plant litter microbial communities from Arlington Agricultural Research Station in Wisconsin, United States - UWRJ-L049-202B-5 | ecosystem: Environmental > Terrestrial > Plant litter >... | reverse complement strand
AATTTTCATCTCTACATTACAATCTGTATTTTTAATTATACGTTAAGTATTTACAAAAAGAAACTTCGAATTAGCTAAACGAAATCTTGCGCAATGGGAAACTCTCAAAAAAAGTTTGCCAGCATCCTGGCATACGTTTTACTTTCGATTACCGCTTACACACAGACCGCTGTCACTTATTCCGGAAGCGTACACAATTCACTCACAAAGGAACGGGTACCGGCCGTTTCGGTCACCATCAAAGGCTCGGGTACCGGTACATTTACGGACGATAAGGGAAGTTTCCGGTTGACGACCACCCAACAACCCCCCTTTGTCATTGTATTCTCTTCGGTAGGGTTTGAAACCCAGGAGATCTCCGTTACGGCGGCATCCATCCAGGTAGATCTGCGTCCTGCCTCCATCCTGGGGACAGAAGTAGTAGTTTCGGCCAGCCGCGTGCAGGAGCGTCTGCTGGAATCTCCTGTCTCCATTGAGAAGATGAACGTTGCGGCGATCCGGTCGATAGCTGCACCTACCTTTTACGACGCGCTGCCTTCCCTGAAAGGAGTGGAGACCAGCGTCCAGAGCCTGACCTTCAGGGGCGTAACGACCCGGGGATTCAATGCCAACGGTAACACCCGGTTCAACCAGTTCGTGGATGGGATGGATAACCAGGCACCCGGACTGAATTTTTCCGTCGCCAATATCGTGGGGCCTTCCGACCTGGACATAGCCAGCGTGGAATTATTGCCCGGCGCCAGCTCGGCCCTTTACGGCGCCGGCGGTATGAATGGGACACTCCTGATGACCAGCAAGAGCCCTTTCGAATACCAGGGGCTCAGCGTAAAGCTCCAGGGCGGCCTCAACCATGTAGGCAAACAGCAGCAATCCACTATTGGATTTATTCCCGACCTCTCGGCCCGTTATGCCAAGGCCATTGGAAAATTTGCATTCAAGGTCAGCGTCAGCTATCTTCGGGCCGATGACTGGCAGGCGAAAGATTCTTCGAACTTCGACCGCCTGAACCTGAAGGTCAAGCCCGGCTTTTCCCATGCGACAGATCCCGGCTATGACGGCATCAACGTGTATGGCGACGAGATAAATACTACTTTTGGCGCCACAGGCGGATTGCTCAGCGGAGTGACCGTCAGCCGTACCGGCTATAAAGAGGGCGAGTTGGTAGATTATAATACCAAAAGCTTCAAATCGACTGCGGCTGTCCATTACCGGTTTACCGATAATCTGGAGGCTATCATTCAGGGTAACTGGGGGACAGGCACAACCGTATACACTGGCTCGGACCGCTATTCCTTGCGCAACTTCAATATAGGACAATATAAATTGGAGCTGAGAGGCCGCCGGTTCTACCTGCGGGCCTACACCACGCAGGAACGTTCCGGAAAGGCCTATAACGCAACGGCCCTGGGCACCATCCTGAATGAGGCCTATAACCCCAGCGCAACCTATGACGGTTCGGGCAACCTGACCGGCGGCTGGTTCGCCGAATATGCCACCATCTACAACCAGGCAAGACAGGGTGTATTCGCCGGTGCGCCCGGTGTCCACACGGCTGACCAATCACATGCCATCGCCCGGGCCTATGCGGACAGGAACAGGCTGCAGTTCGGTACCCCCGCCTTCAACCAGGCAAAAGAAACCATTACCAGCAACTATATCGGTTATGGCGCAGGCCGCAACGGGGCCAGGTTCAATGACAAGACCAACCTCTACCAATATGAAGGAATGTATGATTTCACAGATCATATAAAAGTGCTGGAATTGCAGGCGGGCGCTTCCCTCCGCCGCTATTCCCTCAATTCCAACGGCACCATCTTCGACGATGCCGCCGGCCGCATCGGCATCAATGAATTCGGAAGCTTCGTTCAGATAGGCAAAAAACTGCTGAATGACCGGATTCACCTGATAGGATCCATCCGCTATGACAAGAATAAAAACTTCGACGGCCGGTTTACTCCCCGTATCGCCGGGGTATTTACCGTGGCGCCGCAGAACAACATCCGCGTTTCCTACCAGACAGGCTATCGCAACCCGACCAACCAGGACCAGTACATAGATCTGCCCATCCGGTCCAATACCCGCCTGATCGGCGGCCTTCCCGGCCTCATCACCAAATACGACCTGTATAACAATAAAGGATACACACAGGAGAGCGTTCAGCGCTATGCCGCCACCGGCGATCCAACCCAATTGCAACAATATACCTTTGGTAAATTCAAACCGGAGACCGTCAATGCCTATGAGATCGGATATAAGGGGTTGATCGCAAATAAATTGCTCATCGATGTGTATTACTATTATGACAATTACAAGGACTTCCTCTCTTACCTGGCGCTGCTGCAGCCAACGCAGCCACTGCCGACGGATCCTTCTCTCAGCAAGGCCAATATCTTTGCTACCTATGTCAACAACCCCAACAAGGTCATCGTTCAGGGCGCAGCGCTGGGACTGGATTACCTGATGGATCAATGGGCGCTTTCCGGGAATGTCTCCTATAACGACATTACGAAGAACGAGGGACTGAACAACTCCTTCAATTCACCCAAATACCGGTTCAACCTGGGAATCTCCAACAGGAACCTCTATAAAAATATAGGCTTCAATGTGACCTACCGCTGGCAGGACGCTTTCTGGTGGAACTCCAGCTTTGCCACCGGCAATGTACCCGCCTTCGGGACTGTGGATGCACAGGTGAGCTATAAGATGCCGAAAGTGAAGACAATGATCAAACTGGGCGGTTCTAACCTGACAAACCATTACTACCAGACATCCTTTGGCAATCCCAAAATAGGCGCCATCTATTATATGAGCCTGACCTTCGACGACATGCTGCGTTAACATAAAAGAAAAAGGCGCCGCGGCGCCTTTTTCTTTTATACATTGAACCTGAAGTGCATCACATCTCCATCCTTCACGATATACTCTTTTCCTTCGATGCGTAGCTTGCCATTGTCGCGGGCTGCCGATTCCGAACCGTACTGGATGAAGTCGTTGTAGGCGATCACTTCCGCCTTGATAAAACCTTTTTCAAAATCCGTGTGGATCACACTCGCGGCCTGGGGTGCCTTCCAGCCTTCGTGGATTGTCCAGGCCCTTACTTCCTGCACGCCGGCCGTGAAATAGGTGGCCAGGTTCAGTAATTTATAGGCAGAACGGATGAGTTTATTGAGGGCGGGTTCCGTCATTTTATATTCTTCCATGAACAGCTGCCGGTCCGCGGGTTCTTCCATTTCCGCGATCTGCGCCTCGATGGAATTGTTCATCACGATGACCTGGGCATTCTCGCCGGCGACGGCGGCCTTCAGGGCTTCGGAATATTTATTGCCGGTATGCATGGAGGGCTCGTCCACGTTTGCGACATAGAGGACAGGCTTCTCCGTGAGGAGGAAGAGATCCGCGATGGCAGTCCGGTCTTCCTTTGACAGATCCAGGGACCGGATGCTCTTGCCTTGTTCCAGATGTTCCTTGCAACGCTTGAGCACTTCATATTCTACCTTGATCTTGGGGTCCGGGGTCTTCAGCATTTTTTCGGTGCGGCTGAATTTCCGCTCTACACTGTCCAGATCCTTCAACTGCAATTCCGTCTCGATGATCTCCTTATCGCCGACCGGGTTGATGTCCCCTTCGTCGCGGAGGATATTCTCGTCTTCAAAGCACCGGATAACATGCACGATGGCATCCACTTCCCGGATATTGGCCAAAAATTTATTGCCCAGGCCTTCTCCCTTGCTGGCGCCTTTGACCAACCCGGCGATGTCCACGATCCCCAACTGGGTCGGTACGGTACGGTTGGGTTTTACCAGTTCGGCCAGTTTATCGATCCTTTCATCCGGTACGTCCACCAGGCCCGTATTGGGTTCGATGGTACAGAACCGGTAATTGCTGGCCTGAGCCTTGGCGCTGTTGCTGACGGCATTGAAGAGTGTCGATTTTCCTACATTTGGCAATCCTACGATCCCTGCTTGTAAACCCATATATAATATCCTTTTTCGGGTGGCAAAAGTAGCCAATTAATGTTAATTTCAGGCGGTAAAACTGATTAACACGTAAACCTATGGCATTAAGCAGGATATGGGCGGCTTTTATATTGATCTCCATCGCCGTGGCGGGGCTAAAATACAGTTTCACCTCCGGCTACCATGCGATATTCAGCGAAATGGTGGTGGGGAAGGCGGGCGATACCATCAGGATGGCCCCTGCCGCCGCCGTGTCTGGAACCGCCGCGCCGGCCCAGACATTCCGTATTCAAAAGGCCGACGGTCTCATAGAGACCTGCAAAACAGCCGTCAACCTCTCTATCGGCCTGATCGGCATCATGGCCCTCTTCATGGGCTTTATCAATATTGCCGAAAGGGCAGGGGGCGTCAACCTCCTGGCCCGGATCGTCGGCCCTTTTTTCACAAAGCTCTTCCCGGAACTTCCCAGGGGCCATCCGGCCATGGGACATATGGTGATGAACTTCTCGGCCAATCTCCTGGGACTGGATAATGCCGCCACTCCCTTCGCGCTGAAGGCCATGGAAAGCCTGCAGACCCTCAATCCCGAAAAGGAGAGGGCCACCAATACGCAGATCATGTTCCTCTGCCTCCATGCCTCGGGTCTGCAGCTGATCCCCATCAGCATCATTGCCGTCCGTGCCGCCTCCAGGGCTCCCGATCCGACGGATGTCTTCATCCCCATCGTGATCGCCACCTTTATCGCCACGATCGCAGCCATGGTCATCGTCGGCATCCGGCAAAAGATCAACCTGCTGCAACCCGTCATCCTGATGTGGGTGGGCGGGTTTTCCGCGCTGATCGCCGTCGTGGTCCTCTATCTCCGCACCCTGGATGCCGATGGCGTAAAGGCCTTCTCCGGTGTCCTGGCCAACGGGCTGATCCTCCTGATCTTTTTACTGATCATCCTGGGCGCACTCTATAAAAAGATCAATATATTCGAGGCCTTTGTAGAAGGGGCCAGGGGAGGTTTTGAAACAGCCGTCCGGATCATACCTTACTTAGTGGGAATGCTGGCGGCCATCAGCCTCCTGCGCAACAGCGGCGCTTTTGACGTGGTCATCGACGGGATGAGACATCTCTTTGCCGCCATGGGTGCCGATACCCGTTTCGTGGAGGGATTGCCGACAGCCCTGATCAAACCACTGAGCGCGGCAGGGGCAAGGGGGATGATGGTAGATACCATGGCCGCCTATGGTCCCAACTCCTTCGCCGGCCGGCTGTCCTGTATCCTGCAAGGCTCTTCCGATACGACCTTCTATATCGTCGCGGTCTATTTCGGGGCCGTTTCTATCAAAAATACCCGCTATGCCATCGGCGCCATGCTGCTGGCGGATCTCGTGGGGATCATCGCCTCGATCTTACTCTGTTATCTCTTCTTTGGATAAAAAAGACCCCCCATGGCGATGGGGGGCCTCTTACTGTTCTCTCATGTGCATTGAACCGGGTATCAGAACCTTACCAAAAGGTATTAAAGGACCTGGATCCCCTTTCTTACATAGGGTTCTAAAAGAGGGTCTTCAGGCCGCAGTTCCGTGATCAGGGTGTCGATCTCTTCCACGGGACAGACGTGGAACGGCTGACAGGAATTTATCTTTTCGGCGATGGAAAGACAGATGACCCTTTGAGAGGACTCGATCATGGCCCGCTTGATCTGGACGACATCCCAGTCATTGTCGGTGATGCCATGCCGGGCGTCGATGGCATTGATGCCTAAGAAACAGATGTCAGCCTTAATCTGCCTGATCCTGGCTATGGCCTCGCCGCCAACGGTGATCTTTGCATTTTTTGCCACCTTATCGCCGATCAGGATCACCTCGATATTGGGATGATGCGTATACTCCAGCACAACCGGGATGCTGCCGGAAATAAAGGTTGCCTTTAACGATTGCGGCAAGGCCCGGGCTAACTCTATCAGCGTCGTCCCACCGGTGGTCATGACGATCATGTCTTTTTCGATCAGCTCCACCGCTTTGCGGGCGATCATCTTCTTCTCCGCATGCGCATACACATTCGTGCCGGGATAATGGAAGTCATTAAAAGAAAGAGACAGCGCCCCTCCATGCACTTTGATGATCTTCCCTTTATCGGCCAGATCCTGGAGATCCCTCCGGACGGTATCTTCCGATACATTCAGGTCCAGGCTCAGGTTGGCGGACAAGACCTGGTTATGAAGATTGACCTGGTGCAGGATATAGGCCTGTCTTTCTTGTTTCAGCATGGTGATTCGTTTCGGTTAGCGTGCTTTAGCGTGCTACCACCCGGGGTTCTGCATCGCTGCCTGCATGGCGGCAGGATACAAAAGGATCTGGCTGGTCGGGATCGCGGACAAATAGTTTTTTGGATCGACAAAAACTCTTTGCGACGCGGCCGCATAGGGCGTAATATAACCATTCGCATTCAGTTTTACAGTGCCGTTGGCAGGTACTTTTGCGCCGAGGAACGAGTCGGGGTTCTTATTGCTGTCCATATAATCACCTTTTTTCCAACGCATAATATCCTGGAACCGAAAGCCATCCATCATCAGTTCGGTACGTCTTTCACGACGGATCTCCCAGATCAGGGAACTGACATCGGCGTCTTTTTTCGGATCGGTGAATCCCGGATCCAGGGTCAGATGGGCTACACCGGCCCTGTCCCTGAGCTTGTTGATGGTGTTGTCCAGGTCTGTTTGGGTGATCTGGCCCAGCTCAGCCGCGGCCTCTGCATAGTTCAGGTATACTTCCGCCAGCCAGAACAGGGGGGCGTCCGAAGTATTGGCATTGATGCCGGAAGGGTAGGTTTTCAGCCTGCTGGTGTCCGGCAGGAATTTAATGGGGCGGTAACCCGTGCTGGAGGTCAGGCTGTTCTTTACGTGACCGGTGTAATAGAGATAGGTGCTGTCGATGGTGATATACAGCCGGGCGTCCCTGTTGGCCATCACATTGCTCAACGTCGCATCGCCCTGGTACAGCGGCGAGAGACCGATGGGCAGACCATCCTTGCATAGATAGGACTCGACGGCTGATTTGGAAGGCCCGGCCATGGGAGTGCTGCTGTACAGGTAGGAGATCAGGGAATGCTGCAGGAAGGTCGCCTCGTACCGTTTGTACAGGATTATCTCTTTGTCAGGCTTCAGGTCTTCGGAATTATACGCCGTCTGGTAGCTCTTGTCCAGCGCATAGGCCGTGTTGCCCATCAGCGTTGCGGCGGCATCCTTCGCCTGTGTCAGATAATTGTTCGCATCCGGCAGGTTCAATTCCGTATGATATTTCCGGTAAGTTCCCTCGTAGAGGCATACACGCGCCTTCAGGGCCAGCGCGACATCTTTATTGATCGTGTTGGTCTGGTCTACCTGCCGGAGATTGGCAACCGCAAAATTGAGGTCTGCCAGTACACTGTCCATCACCAGCTGATGGCTGTCGCGGGGTTTGTAGATTTGGGTGGAATCGCTGATCGCCAGCGAATGACCGAACCAGGGAACGCCGCCGTATTCTTTTACCATCTGGAAGTATTGAAAGGCGCGGAAGAAACACGCAACCCCCTTCCAGTGATTCTTTGCCTCATCCGCCATCGGCACGATATCGACACGTTCCAGCATGATATTGGCCTTGCGGATATACCCGAAGGATACCATATAGTAGGTCGGGACACCGGTTGATGAGACCGTCGTCGTATTGATGGTCCAGTCCGTACTCGTCGTGGGCGTCGTCTGGGGGAATTGTGTAAAACTTGCAGGGGCCTGGTCATCCGTCAGCGAAGGGAAATAGAAGTCTCCGTTTATGCTGGAACCGTTGCCAAAGCCGGGGAATGAGTTATAGAATTCCCAGCTGTAAGTTCGGACGCTGTTCTCGCTCTTCCAGAACGCCGGATCCGTCAGCGTATCCGGGTTGGTGACATCGATGTATTTCTTGCAGGCTGAGCCCAGACAGATCATAAGGAGGGCCAGCGGCAGATATCTTTTTATAAATTGCATGATCAGAATTTTATAGCTGATAAAGTGGTTTAAAAAGTAAGTTGCAGACCCAGGGAATAGCTTCTGTCAAAAGGATAGGTTCTGCCTGTAAAACTTACGCCGCTGCTCGTAAACCCATCGGTGATCTCCGGGTCGATCGGCACACCGACGTGAGAGATCGTGGCGAGGTTCTGGCCGCTGAGATAAAATCTGAGTTTCGTGATGCCGGCCTTCGTCAGCATCTTATTGGTCAACGCATAGCCCAAGGTTATATTCTTTACGCGGCAATAAGCCATGTTCAGTAGGTACTTCGTTTGCGGATAGAAGTTATTGCCGCCCTTGTACAGACCGGCGACCGTTCCCGTTCCGTTACCCGGATAGGGCCTTGGGTACTTTGCATTGGTATGCTCCGGCGTCCAGAAATCCATTTGGTTGGCATACAGGATGTCGATGCTCTGCCACAGGGGGAGGACGGTCTGACCCGTGCCCCACCAGTCGCGCTTGCCCACGCCCTGGATAAAGACATCCAGGTCCCAGCCTTTCCAGCTGCCGCCCAGCCGCATATTGTACAGGTAGCGGGGTTGGTTGTTGCCGATCTTTTTCAGATCTCCATGATCGGTCAGCGTGACGCTGCCGCCGGTGATCTTTCCATCCGGCTTGCCGTCGGGTCCGCCGCCAATGTCTTTGTACCGCACATCACCGGCGCCGAAGACGAAGTTGCCGCTCTTCAGACCAGTCTGGTTGGCTGCGGCTGCCTCCGCATCGGTAGCAAAATACCCGTCCGTTACAAAGCCCCAGATCTCACCATAGGTCTTGCCGACATAGTTCTGGTCTGTAGCAAGGGAAAGACTGGGATTGCTCCATTTGGTAAATACCGTCTTCGCATCGGAGAAACCCAGTGATCCATATAGTTGAATGTCTTTGCCGATAGTATAATTGGCATCGATGCTCAGCTCATACCCGCGTGAACGGAAATTGCCGGCATTGATGCTGGGGCCCGAAGTGCCGAATGTAAAGGGGACGCTGGTGTTTTGTATCATACCCTTTGTATCGCGCTGGTACCAGTCGAAGCTCAAACCGATATGGTTATTCAAAAATCTTGCATCGACCCCGAAATCCAGGGTACCTACTCTTTCCCATTTCAGAGACGGGGCGATGGCGCCCGGCTGCGAAACGCTCTGTGCGATCGTACCGGTGCTGTTGACCCAGGCGCTGGGGATCCCGTTCATGATCGGTAAATAGACGTTGCTGCCGTCGGAATTGACGTCCTGGTTGCCCAGCTCGCCATAAGACGCGCGCACCTTCAGGTCGGACAGGGCGGGCTTCAGCCTTTGCATAAAGGTTTCTTCGCTGATACGATACCCCGCAGAGGCAGAGCCGAAGAAGGCCCAGCGGTCTGCCTGGGGGAAATAGTTGGAACCGTCATAGCGGCCATTGACCTCTAACAGATATTTATCCTTATAGTCATAGTTGAGCCTGCCGAAATAGCCGGCAAAGGCTTTCTTGCCATGGCCCTTCGTGCTCCATCCGGGAGGTACCCCGGAGGTGCTGGGGCCATCGGTCTGGGTGCCAGGCGTCAGCCCCAGTTCGGGTTGGCCGGGATCGAGAAGACCCTGGCGGGATGCAAAAAAGTTGATGTTCTCGTCACTTTCCGAGTTGATACCGGCGATCAGCTTGATATGATGGTCCTGTACAATATTTGGCTGCCAGGTGAAATAACCATTGAATGTATTGACCAGCGCCCTGCCCGTTGTATAAGTGGTGAAATCCTGGCCTGCCGTGGCGATATTGGTTAGGGTCAGCGTCCCTGCCGTCCAGAAGTCCCAGGCCGTGACCGGTCCGCCCGATTCATGCCGCAGCAGGTTGTCGCGCCCGATGGTATAGTCTGCACGGAAATTGAGGTTCTTCAGGATCTTCACCGTGGCGCCCAGGTCGATCCGGGAATAGTTATCCGACAGGTTGGATTTGCCGGCAGCATCCAGGTAGGCGGAGTTCACCCGGAAATACTTGCCCTGGTAGGTGCCGTAGGGAAAATAAGAGCCCCAGCGCCAGAAATAATACCAGTAGTCCTGGTACTGGTAGGGATAGTCATATTGAAAATTGCGGAAAAGGGTCTTGACATTCACGTCCAGCCAGGAAGTGACATTGGCGTTGACGGATGCGCTGATATTGTACTTTTTTACATCGTCCGCATTCATTTTAAAGATCCCGCCGTCATAGCTGTAACCGCCCGACAGGTAATAGGAGATCTTATCACTGCCGCCCGAAATGCTGAGATTGTGCTGCTGGGAGAAAGTGTATTTATTCAGCATAGCCTTTTTTGGGTCCCATACCTTATAAAAATAGGTGCGGCCGTCCGAAGGATCGATATTCCAGTCTTCCCCTTTTACCATTTCATGTCCATTCTTACCCTTATAGTTCTGTTTCCAGTTGATGACCCCGGCCTTCAGCTTTAGCATGTTCATGCCGAAAGTTTCCGGTGACGAGGTCCCGCTGCGAACGGCAGCATCATTCAATGCCTGCAGCTCAAATTCCGGGTCGGCGAAATCCGGCATTACGGTGGGCGTATTCCAGGAGAAATTATCGTTGTAAGCGATGACGGATTTTTGATTCTTCCTTCCTGTTTTGGTCTTGATCAGCACGACACCAAAGGCGGCCCTTGCGCCATAGATGGAGGCCGATGCCGCATCTTTCAGCACGGAGATGCTCTCGATATCCTGGGGATTGATAACCGAAAGATCATCGGTCTGCACATTGTCCACCAGGATGAGGGGGCGGCTGGAACCATTGATCGACCCGATCCCCCGGATCTTGATGTCTGCAGCAGCCGTCAGCCCGCCATTGCCGTATTGAATGGTAAGACCCGGCACGATACCCTGCAGCGCCTTTGTAGGATCGTTGATAGGCTTGCTGCCAAAAGTTTTTGTGACGTCGACGGTAGCGACGGCGCCGGTGAGGTCGGCTTTCTTTTGCGTACCATAGCCCACGACCACCACCTGGTCCAGGGCCTTGTCGGTAACTTCCAGCGCTACCTGGTAGAAGGTCGCGTCGGTGAGGGGCACCGACTTTGGCAGATATCCTACTGAGGAGACCCGAAAGGAAGTGGCTCCGGAGCCGGTGACATCCAAAGTGAATTTCCCGGATAAGTCCGAACTGGCCCCCTTCTGGCCGCCCGGCAGGGTGATGCTGGCGCCGGCAATGGGAGTCTGGGTGAGTTTGTCAAGGACTTCACCCTTGATCACCTGTCCGAATGCATGGCTTCCCAGCCAGCATAGCAGAACAAGTAAAGAAGCAGCTTTGTAATTTCTCATAATGTTGATTTTAGTAGACCTTGGTTAAAGTTTTTTATATTGGAGGATGCTGCCCTCGATGAGGCTGATCCATATATTCCCGTCTTTATCTGCGCTGATCCCGTTAATGGAGGAGTTGCCGGCCTTGTGCTCCCGAACGATCCTGCCAGTCAACGCATCGGCTGCTATGAACAGACCGTTCTTCGTCCCCGCATATACGATACCGTTGCTTTCCAGGATCGGGCAGGGGTTGTGCTCGTAACCGAAATGCGCATTGGCCTCCCAGGCCGGGCGGAATGCGTCTGCGTCCGTGGCAACGGCGATGATCGAGTCATTCATCAGCTTGGCATAGACTCTGCGGCCATCGGCGGATATGCCCATGGATTCACGCACATGCCTGCTGTTGTCCCGCCACAGGGTCTTGCCCGTCGCCAGGTCGATGGCAGTCATATACCTGTCGGGCGCTACCAGGAATACCTTTCCACCCGTAATGGCAGGTACGACATTGCCGGGGGAGTACAGCCGCTGCTGCCTGCCGTTATCCCATTTCCACAACAGGGCACCGGT
>Ga0247778_1001277_pt1 | contig 11804 bp, 12 predicted proteins | sample UWRJL049202B5_FD_179939 | JGI IMG/M metagenome (GOLD analysis project Ga0247778, IMG submission 179939) | Plant litter microbial communities from Arlington Agricultural Research Station in Wisconsin, United States - UWRJ-L049-202B-5 | ecosystem: Environmental > Terrestrial > Plant litter >... | reverse complement strand
ATGGCCTCTTCATTCAGTGCTCCTGTTCCCTTGTCGGGAATGATGATGGCCTGGGCGCCGCAGCAGACGGCGCTGCGGGCGATGGCGCCGATATTACGGACGTCGGTCACCCCATCCAACATCACGAACAGGGGCGTCAGCCCATCCGACACCACATGGTCGATCACCTGTTGGAGGTCCAGGTATTGGACCAGGCCGGCGAATGCCAGGACCCCCTGGTGATTGGCCCGGGTAAGACTGTCCATCTTCTCCGGCGGCACTACCTGGATGGGAATACTGTATTCTTTTGCGAGGGTCTTGATCTCGTCTATGGAGTCGCCTGACGCATTTCGCTGCATCAGGATCTTGTCGACGGCCTTACCGGCACGGATGGTCTCGATCAGGGGCTGACGGCCGATGATAAGGCCCTTTTTTGGAGGGGTAAAGGAGGGACGATGGGGTTTGAAACTCATGTTGTTTTTGTTTTTAGGGGGGAATGCGGGTCCATCAGCATCAATTTCACCTTCAGGATGGCCGCTACGGACATACTGTCGGTGATCAGTCCTTTATCCACCATTTGATAAGCCTCTTCAAAAGGCAATTTCCGCACGACCAGTTGTTCTGTCTCTTCCGGGCAGGCCTCCTCCTGCCGGAGATCGCGGGCAAGGAAGAGCAGAGCCCTCTCATCGGAGACGGAATTAGAGAGGTGCATTTCCATGATCTGTGTCCACTCCCCTGCGACCAGGCCGGTCTCTTCCAGCAGTTCGCGCCGGGCAGAGTCTACGGGCGGGACCTCGAAATAACCACCGCCTTCCGGTATTTCCCAGCTGTACTGGTCCAGGGGGAACCGGTATTGGCCTACCAGCCAGGTATTCAGTGCTTCATCCAGGGGCAGGATCCCGATGGCGATACTTTTGAAATGGACCTTTCCATAGATCCCTTTTCCGCCGCCCGGATTGATGACCTCGAATTCGGTGAGGCCGATCCAGTTATTGTCATAGATGGGCCGCCGGGAAAGGATGGTCCATGGATTATGTGATTCATTCATTGTATAAGTAAAAATAAAAAACCTCCCTGAGACAGGGAGGTTTTTTGAAGAAGTGATACATTTATTTAATGCCAAATGCTTTCTTAACTTTTGGAACATAGTCCAGTTTCTCCCAGGTGAAGAGCTCGACATTCTTCGTGATGGTCTTCCCATCAGGAGAAGTAAAGGTCTTCGTGACGGTCTCTGACTTACGGCCCATATGGCCATAGGCTGCGGTCTCGCTGTAGATAGGATTGCGCAGTTTCAGGCGGGTCTCGATGAAGTAAGGACGCATGTCGAATAATTCCATTACTTTTTTCGCGATCTGCCCGTCGGTCAGTTTCACTTTAGCCGTTCCATAGGTATTGACGTTGATACTGGTGGGCTGGGCCACGCCGATGGCGTAGGACACCTGTACCAGGATCTCGTCGGCTACACCGGCGGCCACCAGATTCTTGGCGATATGGCGGGTAGCATAGGCTGCGGAACGGTCAACCTTGGAAGGATCTTTACCGCTGAAGGCGCCGCCGCCATGTGCGCCTTTGCCACCGTAGGTATCTACGATGATCTTGCGACCGGTCAGCCCGGTATCGCCATGGGGTCCGCCGATCACGAATTTACCGGTGGGGTTGATATGGTACTTGATCTTGTCGTTGAACAGTTTAGCGTATTTCTTATATTTTGCCTTTACGCGGGGGATCAGAATTTCTATGATATCGGACTTGATCTTTGCCAGCATTTTGCCTTCGGTATCGAAGTCGTCATGTTGGGTGGATACGACGATCGCGTCGATCCTGACAGGCTTGTTATTGTCATCATATTCCAGGGTCACCTGGCTCTTGGCATCGGGGCGGAGCCATTTGATCTGTTTATTCTCCCTTCTGAGTGCAGCGAGTTCCAGCAGGATCTTATGCGCCAGGTCAAGGGCCAGGGGCATATAGTCATCCGTTTCGTTGCTGGCATAACCGAACATCATACCCTGGTCGCCGGCGCCCTGTTCTTCTTTCTTCTTCTTGTCGACACCCTGGTTGATGTCGGAAGATTGTTCGTGGATAGCGGAGAAGATACCGCAGGAATTAGCCTCGAACATATACTCACTCTTGGTATACCCGATCTTACGGATCACGCCGCGGGCGATCTCCTGGACATCCAGGTAGGCCTTAGACTTTACTTCACCGGCCAGAACGACCTGTCCCGTAGTGACCAGGGTCTCGCAGGCTACTTTCGATTGGGGATCAAAAGCAAGAAAATTGTCAATCAGTGCGTCGGAAATCTGATCTGCCACTTTATCAGGATGACCTTCAGATACACTCTCGGAAGTAAATAAATAAGGCATAGTGAATTAGAAAGATTTAAAAATATTAATGGGTTCTATTTGCCGGCAAAGATAATAGCTGTATTGCAATTATTTACTCAGGTCCGTGTATAATTGCAAATAATCTGTTAAATCCGACTCGGTGTTGAAGGATAGTACTTTTTTGCCCCGGATCTTACCGAATTCTTCCACCAGTTTTTTATCGACCTTTTCGGCTCCGAAGGTGATGGCGTCCGCGTAGGTAGCGCCGCCCCGGAACAAGCCGGTGTTATTGGCTTCTTTGTAAGGTTCAAGATCCTTTTCCTTGATATTGGCGTGGATATTTGCCAGTTTGAGGAAGTCGGCGCCCAGTTTTTCTTTAAAAGTATTCTGGCCGATGGTAAATACACATTTGCTATGGGCAAACACGGGCTCTTTCTTGTATACAGTCTTCAGATACAAGGGAATAAGGCCGGTCATCCAGCCGCTGCAATGAATGACGTCAGGAGGCCATCCGAATTTTTTAACGGTCTCCAGGGCACCCTTACAGTAAAACACAGCACGGAGGCCGTTGTCCTCATACCATTTTTCCTCTTCGTCATGGAAAATGAACTTCCTTTTGAATAGGTCCTCATTATCCAGGAAATAGACCTGTAACCGGGCATTGGGGAGGGAAGCCACCTTGATCTGCAAGGGGTAATCATCGTTATCGACTGCAACATTGATTCCTGAAAGACGGACCACTTCATGAAGACGATGTCTTCTTTCATTCACCACTCCAAAGCGCGGCATGATGCAGCGCACCTCAAACCCAGTTTCATTTGATTTAATTGCCAATTTATTCACTATCTCTGCAAATTCTGTCAGCTCTAAATAAGGCGACATCTCGTTGGCAATAAATAAAATTCGCTTTTTTTGTAGCATTATTTGAATTGAATTAATGAGAGGAACCTTAACGAAATAGTTTGCAAAGGTAAACATTTTATTGTAAAATCGGCACTGTGGCCGCTTCTGACGATTATAAAACGCTTAAAAAATGATTTTATTCAAACGTGCCGGGGATCTGGCAGCATGGTTAGCACAACAGAGGAAGGGGGGTAAGACCATCGGTTTTGTTCCGACGCTGGGGGCCCTACACGCCGGTCATATATCACTTATTGATATATCAAAACGGTCGGCTGGGGTCACTGTCTGCAGTATTTTTGTAAATCCCACCCAATTCAACGATCCCAATGATTTTCAAAAATACCCGGTCACACTGGAAAAGGATATTTACCTGCTGGAAACTGCGGGTACAGATGTCCTTTTCCTTCCTGAGCTCAGCGAAGTATACCCCAATGGGACAAAAGATTTGGAGCATTATGACCTTGGGCGACTGGAGACGATATTTGAAGGCAAGTACCGGCCGGGGCATTTCCAGGGTGTTTGTCAGGTCATGCGGCGTCTGCTGGATTTTGTTGTCCCGGATGATCTTTTTATGGGGCAAAAGGATTACCAGCAATGCATGGTCGTCAGGCGTCTGCTGGCCATCACGGGAATGTCCACCCGGCTGCATCCCTGTCCTATCATACGTGAGACGGATGGTCTGGCGATGAGCAGCCGCAACCTGCGTCTGACAGCGGAAGAAAGGAAAAAAGCGCCGGCGATCTATCGGGCCCTGACCTATCTGAAAGACGGATTGGCGGCCGCGGGGAAGACGCAGTCCGGGGATAGGGGGATGGCAGCGGCAGGAACGATGCCGTCTGTAGAAAAATTGATGGCCGGGGCAAGGGAGATCCTTAAAGACAATGGGCTGCGGATCGATTATATAGCGTTGGCGGATGCGGTCACCCTGGAAGAAGGGAATACTATCGTGCTGGCGGCGGCCTTTTTAGGAGAAATAAGATTGATTGATAACATGCTGTTGTAGATAGAATGAACTTTTGTTCCAACAAGATTGTATAATTTTGCGCAATTATGGATATAGAAATTCTGAAATCGAAAGTGCACAGGGCCGTTATAACGGAAGCTAATCTCAACTATGTGGGCAGTCTGACCCTTGACGAGGATCTGATGGATGCTGCGAACATGATCGAAAATGAAAAGATCCAGGTCGTGAATGTCAATAATGGATCCAGGATCGAGACCTATCTTATCAAGGGGAAAAGGGGATCGGGCACCTGTTGCCTGAATGGTCCTGCGGCCCGGCAGGGCGCCGTTGGTGATATTGTCATCGTCATTTCCTATGCCAGGATGGAATTCGAGGAGGCTAAGCAATTTACTCCCCGTATCGTTTTTCCGAAAGAGGGAAATAAACTGTAATTTGTACGCAGACTCAGCATTATGAAGAAGAAACTCCTGGCGATCTTTCAATATCTTTTTTTCGCTGCATTGGCAGCGTTTTTTGTGTGGCTGAGCCTGAAGGATATGGATGCCCTGAAATGGGCCCAGTTGAAGGATGCCCTGCACCGTGCCGATTACTGGCTGCTGGTCCCTGTCCTGTTGCTGCTGCTGGCCAGTCATTACCTGCGTGCGCTGCGTTGGCGGCAGTTGATGGAGCCGATGGGGTATAAGCCTTCGAAAATGAACAGTTTCCTGGCGGTGATGATCGGATATTTCGTCAACCTGGGGGCGCCGCGTCTGGGAGAGGTCGTTAAATGTACGATCATCTCCCGATACGAAAAGGTGCCGGTGGATAAACTGGTGGGTACGATCGTCGCAGAGAGGGCCTTTGACGTCATTTGCCTGGTAGTGATCTTCGGGCTGACCCTGATCTTCCAGTTCGATGTTATTCATTCCCTCACCTCGGGAAAGATCGATGCGATCTTCCGGACTGCGGGCGGGCAGATCTCATGGCTGAAGATCGCCGTCCTGCTGGCGGGTCTGGCCCTGATTTTATTTATCGTTCGGGGTGTGTTGAGCCGCTATGGCCATATCAATATCATTCAAAAGATCAAGGCGATCTTCCTCAACATCTGGCATGGTCTCACCAGCGTAAAAGCGTTGAAGAACAAGCCCCTCTTCTTTGTCTATACCGTCGGTATCTGGAGCCTTTACTGGTTCAGCACCTGGTTTGGGTTCTTTGCGATCAGCGCCACCAGCCACCTGACCCTTGTCGATGCGCTCAGCGTGCTGGCCATGGGCAGTGTAGGCATGATCGTTTCGCCTGGCGGCATCGGCGCCTATGCCTTGCTGGTGCAGAAGACTGTCGCCTTCTACGATGTCCCTTCCCTACCCTATGGGCAGGCCCTTGGCTGGCTGTTATGGTTCGGTCAGTTCCTCAGCTTTATCCTTTTCGGCGTAGCCAGTTTCATCCTGCTGCCGAGAATCAATAAAAAGAAAAATGAAGTACCCGCAGATCATACCGCATAAGATATACGACCTTTCCGGTCTCCTGCACCAGCTGAGCCGCTGGCGTCTCCTGGGCAAGACAGTGTCGTTTACCAACGGATGCTTTGACATCCTGCACCAGGGGCATATCGCCTCTCTGTCCGAGGCTGCGACCGAGGCCGACTTCCTGATCGTGGGGGTTAATTCCGATGCATCTACCCGGCGTCTGAAAGGCGATAACAGGCCGATCAATAACCAGGATGCACGCGCCTATCTGCTGGCCTCGTTGCTGATGGTGGATGCTGTCATTATTTTCGATGAGGACACGCCCCTTGCGCTGATCAATGCCCTCTTGCCGGATGTGCTGGTAAAAGGGGGGGACTATACCCTGGATCAGATCGTCGGTGCGAAAGAAGTGATGGCTGCGGGGGGACGGGTCGTGATCAATCCTATCGTTCCGGGCTATTCGACGACGGGCCTGATCGAAAAGATTCACAGACTTTAACCGCGGTACATGCGTTCCACTTCCTCTACGATCGACTCGATCACTTTATCCTCGCCCTTGGGGTCATAGGGCTGTTTGAGATTGCTGCTGAAGAAGAAGGCCACTGTCTGGTAGAATCGTGCTGTAAAACCACCCTTGTATTCCTTGATGATCTCGTAACAATTGTTCCCCGACTGGCGGTTGATCAACTTCATCAGGACCTTTCCCTGATAGATGGAAAGGTTTTCCAGGGGCGTGGTGAATTCTTTCTTTAATTCTTTTTCCCGGGATTTTATATAGGTTTTCCTCTCTTGTTCGGAGGTCAAAAGCGCAAGCTTGGCATTCATTTCATTCAGGATGATACCGGCCCTGCGTGCATAGGGATAGGTGACATATACGGCATTGCGCAGGCGCGTCCATTCTTCCCATTTTTTCCGCGAGGCCGGCGTCATGGGGGCCGTCACCCAGGTCATTTCCAAATTACGGGATGAGAGGAGCTGTCCTTCAAAGGCGTGGGCCGGGACCAGGATGGTATCGTATGGACCGTATTGGGGAATGGGGGGCGTCGCTGCCGAATCGGGTGGTGACGTCTGTTGAGCCCATGCGCAACTTCCCGAAAGTATCAGGATGAGTACGGAAAGAAGCTGCAGGTATTTCCTTTTGGAATGGGCCATAACGGTATTAAAGTTAATAAAATCCCTTCAATAAGTTAATACCGTTTGTTATCATTGGGTAACCTCTCCGCCGCCATATTTAGGCAGATTCCCGGGCAGCGATCTGCCTGCGCCGCCATATAATGCTCATAATGAAGCCAATGATCATGATGATCGTCCCGAGCCAGAGAATATTAATTTGCGGGAACTCCAGCACCTTCAGGGCAACAAAGGGCACCATATAGGCCGATTCCTTCACGCCCAGTTCGATCTTGCGGTTCTCTCCCACCCTGTTGAACCGGAGGGCCAGGTCCTGGGCGAAGACGGTATCGTTGACATAGATGGGGCTGTTATTGCTGAGGTAGAAATAAGGGCTGGCCGTGTAGCGCATGCTGTCTTTGCTCACAATAGTCACCTTGGCCATCAGCGCCGTATCCGTTGGTTTAAAATGAACCTTACCGTTATCGGGGTTGACCAGGACAGTGTCGAGGACGATGAAGCCTTTTGAATACCAGACGGTGTCCTTCATGGCCAACGTGTAACCTTTGAACTGGGCCGTATCGTTCTTCTGCGCATCGGGGTTATCGGCCGCATTGACATAGGTGAAGACATCCCGGTCCCAATAGTGGTATTTGTCGGGATTGGCGCTAATCCCTTGCTGTCCCTTTGTGGTCTTCTGCAGGTTGGGATAGAGACTGAACTGGCGGCTGCCGTCCTTTTTTTCGAAGAAGATATTGTAAAAGGTGGTCTTGCTGCGATTGTCCACGGAATCGGCGTTGACATAGGTCGCCCAGTACTTGCCCATATCTGTGCGCACCCCTTTCAGGAGGGTGATATTCTCCATGGGGTTCTGGGAGGGATCCCGTATCACTTCAATGCCTGTCGTATTATAGGACAGCACCTCTTTTTTCGCGGAGGAGATGAGGATGCCTACCAGCATGAGGCCAAAGCCGACGTGTGCGACCGAAGGCCCTGCGGCTCTCAGGTTGCCTTTCAGGCCTGCCCAGATATAGGCGGTATTGGCGACTACCGCATAGATGGCGGCGAACATACCCAGGTGGATGGCGGCCATGAATCCGGCCCCGTATTTATCGTAGTTGATGCTGCCGAATGCGCTGATGAGTACAGACAGCAGCAGGGCGATGGCGGTGGGCAGCCATAATTTTTTTATGAGGTATTGCCGGGGGGTCTTTTTGTATTTCAGGTATTGGGTGATGGCCGTGAACAGCCCCAGCAGTACGGCGATAAAGATCTCGATCCGGTTGTAGGCGAAGGTAGGATCGTCGCCGACAGTCACCTTCTTCCCCGTGAAAAGGTTGTATACAGGAAGGGAGGTAGAGAGGATGATGAAGAGGGCGGAGAGGAAGATCACCAGGGAGCCGATGAACATCCAGAACTCACGGGAATCCGTAGCCTCTTCTTTGATGATATGCGGGATCTTTTTGTACCGGGCGATAAAAAGGATATAGGCCGGGAGGAGGAAGACCGCGACAAAGAGCCCTAGCTGAACGTTCATGCCGGAGTCGACAAAGGCATGGACGGAGCTATCCCCGAGGATGCCGCTGCGGGTAAGGAAGGTCGAATAGAGAATCAGTATGAACTGGGTAATAAGGAAGAAATACGTGGCGCGCAAAGAGTGACCCGTGGCGTTGTAGACGACCTGGGTATGGAGTCCGGCGATCATCACCAGCCAGGGAACCAGCGATGCGTTCTCTACCGGGTCCCAGGCCCAGTAGCCGCCAAAGCTGAGTGATTCATAGGCCCAGGCTGCCCCCATCATGATGCCCGTACCCAGTACACAGGCGGAGAAGAGGGTCCAGGGCAGGGCCTGTTTCGTCCAGTCGCCGTATTGTTTCTTCCAGAGGCCGGCGATGGCGAAGGCGAAAGGAACGATGGTCGAGGCAAAGCCAAGAAAGAGGATGGGTGGATGGATGACCATCCAATAGTTCTGCAGTAGGGCATTGAGGCCCTGACCGTCCTGCATCTGCGGGATGTTGAGATAGTCCGCCCGGCTGAAAATCGGTGCGCCGCTCATTTTTTCACGGACGAGGAGAAAGGGGTTCAACCCCACTTTATTCCCAAAAAAGTAGATACCGATGATCATGGTCGCCAGGGCCAGTTGGGCAAAGCTGATGACCGTCAGTACGGGAGCCTCCCATTTGCCCGCCTTGCGGAGGAGGATAAGGCCCAGGATACAATGCCAGATCGTCCAGAGGAGGAAACTGCCCTCTTGCGCCTCCCAGATACAGGCCAGCAGGTATTTCATCGTGAGCGCCCGGCTGGAATGTTCCCAGGCAAAATTATATTCAAACAGATGTGTGGAAATGATGTAGATGATGATGGCAAAGACGGAGAAGACGGCCAGCACATCGAGACCGAAGGCGATACGGCCCATTTTCAGCCAGATCTTTCCTTCTTCAGGTGTTTTCGCATTGGTGGCTTTGAAGAAGGCCATCATGGCGACGAAAGAGGCAGCGAATGAAAGAACGGCAAAGAAATGCCCTAATTTTCCGGGCAACAGGTGTTCGCCTATATAGTCCATGGCTTGATATTAATTTTGGGTCAGGCTTTTTTTAGCGACATTGGGGTCGTCCTTGTATTTGGAAGGGCATTTCAGCAGGATGCCGTCTTTACGGGAGATCTCGAATATATCTCCGTTCATCTTTCCTTTCAGGGTGATGCGTTCGGCTTTCTCCAGGTCATAGGGCTTCTCATAGTGATAGACTACCCGGGCGGTATTACCCAGGGTATCACTGATATGGAAGCTGACGTAGTTGGGATTCTTTACGGGGTCGTACTCGATGGGCTGTTTGTTGTCCAGGTGGGCAATGATCGTGACGGTCTTGCCGGGTTTCTGGCGAGCGGATGCGATGGTCTCGTAGGTGGACAGGTCGCCCATAAAGCTGATGAGGACGGCGACGGCCACAGCGATAGCAACCAGTATGACGATTTGTAATTTTTTCATAACAGGTAGCAAAGTTAGGCCGCGGAGGGTGATCCGCCTAAATCTTTTTGAACACGACAATACCGTTGTGCCCGCCAAAGCCGAAGGTATTACTCATGGCCACTTTCACGGTGTGATCCACTGCCTCACCCAGGAGAATATGCAGGCCCCGGGAGATCTCCGGGCTCAGTTCCTTTGTATTGATGGTGGGCGGGATGATGGAATGTTTGATACTCATCAGACAGGCGATGGCTTCGATGGCGCCTGCGGCTCCCAGAAGATGACCTGTCATGGATTTGGTGGCGCTGAGGATCAGTTGGTCCGTTGCCGGTCCGAAAAGACGGGTAACGGCGTTGATCTCGCTGAGATCGCCGACCGGGGTGGAGGTGGCGTGAACGTTGAGGTAATCCACATCATCCTTGTTCAGCCCGCCGTCCTTCAGGGCGTCCTGCATGGCCCTCAGGGCGCCGAGTCCTTCGGGGTGGGTAGAGGTCATGTGATAGGCGTCGGCCGTCATAGCGGCGCCGGCCACTTCTGCGTAGATCACGGCCCCTCTTTCGCGGGCATGGTCATAGTCTTCAAGAATAAGGGCGCCGGCACCTTCTCCCATGACAAATCCATCCCGGGTGATATCGAAGGGTCTTGCAGCCCCCCTGGGGTCATCGTTGCGGGTGGAGAGCGCCTTCATCGAGTTGAAGCCGCCTACCGACGCCTCTGTGATGGGAGCCTCTGAACCACCGGTGACGATCACCTTTGCCTTTCCCAAACGGATATAGTTGAGGGCATCCATGATGGCCGTGTTGGAGGTGCTGCAGGCAGAGACGGTCGTATAATTGATGCCCATCAGCCCGTATTTTATGGATATCATCCCGGAGGCCATATTGGCGATCAGTTTGGGCACGAAGAAGGGGCTGAACCTGGGGGTACCGTCGCCCTCTGCGTATTCCGATACCTGGTCCTCGAAGGTCTGCATGCCTCCCTGCCCGGTGCCCCAGATCACACCTGTGTCGAAGGGATCCATGGAGGCGAAGGTCAGACCGGAATCCTTTATGGCCTGGTCGGCGGCGGCCAGGGCATACTGGGTGAAAAGATCGGTGCGTTTAACCTCATTCCTGTCCAGGCTGGTTGTGGGGTCGAAGTTCTTTACTTCACATGCAAATTTCGTCTTGAAGTGAGTGGTATCGAACTTGGTAATGGGACCGGCCCCGCTGTTGCCCGCGACCAATTGATTCCAGAAACTGACCGGATCATTGCCCAGGGGCGTGATGGCCCCGATCCCTGTTATCACTACTCTTTTCATTTTTCGCTGTTTTCTTTTTGTTTTTCCATTAAAAAGGGGATGTTCCTTCATCCAGATCGACCGCCCCAAAACCGGCCCGAAGATCCTTCATCAGCTGGTCGATGATCGTGTCGAAGGTCTCTCTTCCCATGATCCTGGCAAGGAGCAGGGAAGACATCAGGACTGAGAGCACCAGCAGGGCCCGGTCAGCCGGGGATCCTTCAAACTGAAGGGTCTTATCCAGCCGTCCTTTTTCCATGATCGATGTCATCCAATCCAGGTAGTCCCGGCACATTTCCTGCACCTTATCCTGCAATTCGTCGGCGAAGGTAAGGTATTCGGAGGCCAGGGCGCCTGTCAGACAGGCCTGCTCGTTCAGGCTGCGTTGTAAAAAGGTGTTTACAACATTTTTAAGTTGTTCATTCCCAGGCAGATGCGTCCATTCGAGGCGGTTATTGATGACTGATCGCAACTCCTTGTTTATCACGGTTGTACCCAGATTGGTCTTCGTGGGAAAATGGTAATGGATAGCGGCGTTCTTTACATGCATGCTCTGCGCGAGGTTGGCGTAGCTAAAGCCGTTATAGCCCTGGCGGCGGATAAGCCGGTCGGCCAGCCGGAGGATCTCGTGATTGGTACTGTGATGCATTTTTGTCGATTAAATGGAGTAGCAAGATACTTACTTACTAGTAAGTAAGCAAATTTGGAAGGCATATAGCAATCTGATAATGAAAAATATAAAGAAATCATAAAGAAGTGGTCAAATTCGACGTTTAAACATTCTTTTCTCTGCACATATTTTGGTTATATTATATACTGTGCTAACTTGCGCTGC
>Ga0247778_1001276_pt1 | contig 11806 bp, 5 predicted proteins | sample UWRJL049202B5_FD_179939 | JGI IMG/M metagenome (GOLD analysis project Ga0247778, IMG submission 179939) | Plant litter microbial communities from Arlington Agricultural Research Station in Wisconsin, United States - UWRJ-L049-202B-5 | ecosystem: Environmental > Terrestrial > Plant litter >... | reverse complement strand
CGGAACTAAGGCCCTATTATGAAGATCTTGTGGCAAAATACCTGCCGGCTACTATAAAATTTTAGTTACTTCACATGAGAATAAATGAAAAGGCCGCTGCACTAGCTTGCAGGGGCCTTTTTGCTGTCCCGGGGACATCTGTCCGCGGACGTCTGTCCTCCCGGTCCTTAACCCTTTTCTACATGATCTTTCAACAAAGCACCTACCAGTTGAGTCCAGCCCATCTGGAAATTCTCTTTCGCAAAATCCTTAACGTCCTGCGGAAAGCTCTCCAGCCCGGTATCGCTCAGTCCAGTCCGATACCTGCCGCAACTTCCACAGATCAGCCTGGCAAAACCGCTCGCGCCCCTGCTGCCGGATCACCACCAACCCACACTCGGTCAGGATCCGGACATGCCTGGAGATCGCCGGCCGGCTATTCCCGTCGAGATAACAATAGAATAATACATATATTTCATTTGCCAGAATTTACCAACGGATATTTGCCTGCTGTTATGAGCGAAATCGTACGCAATATCAAAAAAGGTCATATCGGTAGCTTTCAATGGGCCTACCGGCAATACCATACTAAGCTCTACTATTTTATATTGAAGCATACCAGGTCCACCTACCTGGCCGAAGAAACAGTCCAGCTGACCTTTATCAAACTTTGGGAGAAAAGAGAAGGACTCTCCGAAGAACACGAGCTCTCCCCCCAGATCTTCCGCATTGCCAAGAGCATGATGTTCGACCTGCTGAGAAAAGAGGCACATGCCCGCAATTCCACAGCCGCCCTGGCGGGGAACCCCGAACCCGCCCATGCAGATCCGGAGGTCCTGAAAAAAGAAGACCTGCGCGAAGTCTATGACATGATCGAACGGATGTCCCCGGTCAGGAAAACGGTATTTAAGCTCAGCCGCTTCAACGGACTTCCCCATAAAGAGATCGCCCAGCAATTGTCGATTTCCCCCAAAACAGTGGAAAATCATATCGGCAGGGCGCTGCGCGAGCTCAAAGACGCCATGCTCCTCCTCGCCCTCCTCCTGGGCTCCTTCCTGCGCTGATCATTACCATCAGAACAATAAATCTTTTTTCAGTCACTGGGGGTGACAGGGTTTTCAAACGAATACTATATATGAAGGTGACAGAGTCAATGATACAGGCGTATTTCAGGGATGAATTGGATGATTCCCAGCAAACGCTGGTGACCGAACATTTCAGGCAACACCCCGAAGACCTGCACCGCTATATCACGGAAAAAGGCTGGGAGGATTTTACGCCCGCTGAAGATCTGCCCTTGCCCATCAGCGACAAGATGCTGCAGGTCATAGGATCTGCAACCTATGATAAATCCCGGGTCCGGAAGATGATCTACCGGTGGACATCCGTTGCGGCAGTTTTCCTGCTGACCGTCGGCGGCTATTTTATGCTAACGAATAAACATGTACCAGGGAACCCTCAGCCCGGCGCTGTACCGGCCGGCATAACGGAGGCTCGCCCGGATTGGAGGAGCCAAATGAATTCCACCGGCAAAACCATGCAGGTATCAATGGCGGATGGCAGCAGGATAGAGATCTCCAACGGCAGCAGCATCCGTTACATACACAATTTCACAACGGAAAAAAGAGAGATATGGTTGACAGGGACGGCCCTGTTCACAGTAGCAAAGGACAAGAAAAGATCCTTCACCGTTCATGCCGGCGATCTTGACGTCACAGCCCTGGGCACCGTATTTAAGGTTACTGCTGCCGCGGACGGGCAAGGACCGACCGCAGTAAGATTGCTCAGCGGAAAGGTGGTCGTTAATCCCGATAGCGGACTGCTGAAAAAAGGAATACTGCCTGTCTACCTGGAACCGGGACAGATGGTCAGCCTCGACCGGCAAATGAATAGCATGACCCTCTCTCGGCCCGCAAACAAAAAGAATACCAGATCCCGTACACCCGCCCTTCAACAACCTTCCATCCTTACGTTCAATAATGAACCATTGGCTACAATCTTTAATACGCTCAGTACAACCTTCCAGGTCAGGCTGGACTATCGGGAGGAAATACTGAAGGGTATGAGATTTACAGGTAAGTTCGACAGCCGGAACGAAACACTGGATAGCTTTCTGGGAATCATGGCCACACTCAATAACCTAATCATCAGGCAGGAGAAAAATACTTATTACATCAGCCAGTAATTGCAATTAAAAAAACCTCCGGGAACCCCGGGAAATAGCATCCACAGGATGCCAGGGAACCCTATTGTCAAAAACCAAAGTAACATGAAAGAGAAATTCAGGAAATTGAAAGGGATCCGCCATGCCATCTGGCTTTTCTTACTCATGCAGACAGGGTTCGATACCCTCCGGGCGCAGACGGCAAAACCAGTCGCCATAGGAATTGTAAAGAATGAACAGGGCGAGGCCGTCAGCAGTGCCGCCGTACAGGTAGAAGATGCGGACAACAGCAAAATCATTACCACTACAACCAATGACAAGGGCATCTTCCAGATTACGAAATTGCCATTCGGAGGACCCTATCATTTTATCATCAGCCATGTAGGATATGCATCCGACACGCTGACCGGGTATCAGATCGATGCAGACAGCAGACTGTCCCTGTCAGTCGTATTAAAGACAAAGAACCAGGAATTGGGACAGGTGGTAGTAACCGCCCTGGGTATCGTACAGAAAAAAGTATCGCTGGGATACGCCAGCCAGGAAGTCAAGGGCGCCGTTCTCAACGAAGCCCGGGACAATAATTTCGTCAATTCCCTCTCGGGCCGCGTAGCCGGCGTCAACATCATATCCGGAAATGGAGTAGGCAGCACTGCACGCATCACCATCCGGGGCGAATCCTCCCTCAACTATCAGAAGAATCAACCCCTCATTGTCGTGGACGGAATTCCGGTCGGCAATGATCCCGTACAGAACAGCGGCGGAACGGTGCCGGACTTCGGCAGTTCCGTTGGAGAATTCAATCCTTCGGATATCGAATCCGTCAACGTATTGAAAGGCGCCGCGGCCTCAGCCTTATACGGATCGCGGGCAGCCAATGGCGTACTGGTGATCACCACCAAATCCGGCAAGGGCAAAAAAGGCATCGGCGTCACCTATACCGGCGGCTATACCTGGGAAAACCCATTGCGTCTCCCAAAATTTCAGAACTCTTTTGGCGGAGGGAATAACGGCCAGTTCAAAGGTTCCAATTTCGGCTACAGCAACCACGGGCTCTATGCCGACGGTTTAAACGAAGATTGGGACGAGAGTTGGGGAGCCCGGTTCGATGGATCCCTCCAGACCCAGTTCGATGGCCCTACCGACAACGGTTTCCGCGGAGGAGATGTATACCTGCCAAACAGGGGCAATATCATCCCCACTGTCTGGAAGGCCGAGCCCAATAACATGAAGGACTTTTTCGTAACCGGACATACCCGCTTCAACTCCGTTGCGCTGGCAGGCAATACCGACCTGGCCAGCTTCCGCTTCTCCTATACGAACAACGAGGCCCTGGGCATTACCCCGAATAACAACCTTACCCGGAATTCCTTTAACCTGAAGACCAGCTACAAGCTTGCCGCTAACCTCCTGGCCGAGGTAGCAGCCAATTATGCCAAGAGCCTTAGCTCCAGCCGGCCCGACCTTGGCTATGGACAGGGAACACCCATGTATGAATTCGTCTGGATGAACAGGAATGTCAACATCAACAGCCTGCGCAAGTACTGGCAGCCAGGACTCGAAGGCCTGCAGCAGTTCACCCAGGATTATGCCAACGGTCATGACAATCCCTTCTTCTATGCCTATGAGAATACCAGCGGCCAGAACAAGGACCAGATATTCGGCAATGTCAAACTGACCTATAAAATTCTTGATAACCTCAGCATCATGGGACGCGTGGGTACGGATTATTTCAATGACTTCAGACCCAGAAGAATGGCCTTCAGCACCTTCAATTATCCCAATGGATACTTTCAGGAACTGACCTTGAAATACCAGGAGAACAACTACGATTTCCTCGTCAATTACAAAACCCAGTTCAAAGACCTTCGTTTTGACATCTCTGCCGGCGGCAACACCATGGAAAGGACCCGCAGCAGCAAAGGCACCGCCGCAGGTGCGCTCCTGATACCCGGGATCTACAGTCTCAGTAATACCACAGCTGCCCTGCAGAACATCGCCAATTCCGACGAGACCCGCAGGACCAACAGCCTCTACGCCTACCTGCAGATGAATTACCAGGAAAAGGTATATCTGAACGTAACCGGCCGCAACGACTGGTCCAGCACACTGCCCGCCGCCCATAACGCCTATTTCTATCCTTCTGCCAATGCTAGCTTTGTCCTGAACCGGATGGTCGATATGTCTCCTAAAATAGACCTGTTGAAATTACGCCTGGCCTACGCACAGGCCGGCAACGACGCCGACCCGCAAAGCACGTCCACACCCTATCTTTTCCAGAGCTTGTATGGCGGCATCCCCTCCTTATCCGAGAGCTCGACACTCAACAACGCCAACATCAAACCTGAGAAGAGCAGTACGATGGAGATCGGCGCCGAACTGCAAATTTTTAAGAACAGGCTGGGCCTCGACGTGACATATTATCATACGAGTTCGAAAAACCAGATCCTGGCTTTGCAAACACCCATTTCCTCCGGCTATTATGCCCGTGCCATCAATGCAGGAGAAATATCCAACAAAGGACTGGAAGTACAGCTGAATGCCATTCCCGTCCGCCTGCAAAATGGCTTTGAATGGGATCTGAATGTGAATTTCTCTAAAAATATCAGTAAGGTCGTATCCCTTTACCCGGGTGTCGACAAGATCACACAGGCTGCCCCCGGCGAAGACGCCACGCTCGTAGCCCAGGTAGGAGAAAGAATGGGTGCCTTATATGGCCCCGGCTTCCAGCGGGTCGCCGCCGACAAGGGAGCGCTGAAAGGCATGATCGTTATCGGCAGCAACGGCCGCCCACAGATCACAGCCACCTCCATCTACCTGGGAAATATCAACCCGGATTGGGCCATGGGTATAACCAACCGGTTTTCATTTAAAGGGATCTACGCCGAATGCCTCTTTGACATCAACCACGGCGGCGTCATGGTATCCCGCTTCATCAACAAGGCCATCGGTGCGGGTCAACTGATTGAGACCGGGGATGTGCGGGCAAAAAGAGGAGCCGGTCAGGAATATAATTCCGACTACTACCGGGATGGTGCCGTATTGCAGACCGACGGCACCTACAAACGTAACCTGGAAATCTTCGACGGCACTTATAGCAAAGGGATCAATGGAACAGGCCCCCGGGATTTTTACAAACGCTATTATGATCATAACTCCCAGGCACAGCTGATCGACCGGTCATTTGTCAAGCTCCGGGAACTGAAAATAGGATACAATATTCCAAAAAAACTATATGCCGGGCTCCCCGTCCAGACCATCGCCTTTTCACTGGTGGGACGTAACCTCGCACTCTGGACGAAAAATCAACATTTCGATCCTGAGACAGGAGCTTCAACAGGCAATGGCCTGGTGGGCGGATTCGAGAACCTCAGCCTGCCTACCACCCGTAGCCTTGGCGTTAACCTGAATATTAATTTCTAATCCATTCATCCCGTTTATCATGAAACAGACGAACATACAACCATCCATTTATAGGCAGACCCGGGCGCTGCTCTTTGCCGGGATCATCGCATGCACCGGCTTGTTCACTGCCGGCTGTGGTAAGAATCTCGCAAGTCTCAACAACAATCCCAATGCGCCGCAAACCGTGGAAAATCCGCAATTGCTGCTGCCGGCCATTATCAAGAACGCAGTACGCAATTATTCCTATACATCCGAGTTTACCGCCAGCGTTTGCGGAGACTATTATGCCAACCAGTATACCAGCGGCTTCGACGACGCGTGGGTACCCGGACAGACGGCCGGGGGATTCCTGTGGAATTTTTATGAACAGCTCCGGGATGTGGAGAACCTGCGGATCCTCAGTCATACAAAGGGATACAGCAACAACGAAGGAATAGCCCTCGTGCTCAAGGCCTGGCTCTTCCAGGTCATGACCGATAATTTTGGGGACATCCCCTTCAGCGAGGCACTGGCAGGAAAGACCGGGGGCAATTTCGCACCGAAGTTTGACAGCCAGCTGGATGTTTACCTGGGACTGCTGGACCTCCTGAAACAGGCCAACACCCTCCTCTCCACCGGCAAGGATCCCATCAATGCAGATATCCTCATGGGGGGCAGCGCCCTTCGCTGGCGCGAATTCGCCAACGGGCTAAGCCTCCGGCTGCTCATGCGCATCTCGGCAAAAACAGGACTGACCATCAATGTAGCGACGGAAATGAATAAGATCGCCGGCGATGCAACCGCCTATCCTTTGTTCACCTCCCATGCAGACCAGGCCGCCCTCAGCTTCCTGGACGAGCTGAACAATGAATTTCCGGCCTACAATAACAATCCCATTGGCGATTATCATCTCAGTACCACATTCGAAACGAACCTGAAGAACCTGAAAGATCCCCGTATTGCCTATTATGCCACTAGGACTCCCGCCAGCGTAACGGCCGGCATTCCTGCCTTCGGCGGCGTACCGAACTGCATCGGCACCTCGGAATCCACCTATAACGGAGGGACCGCCAACCAGTCCCAGGTAGCGCCCGTCCTTCAGCCCAAGGCCAATACCGCAGGCCTGGTGGCCTCTAAAACCGCAGCACAGGGCATGATCCTGACCTATTCGGAAGTACAGTTCATTTTGGCGGAAGCCAGGGAGCGCGGATTGATCACCGTAGGCATCGCCGATTCTTTCTACAACCGCGGCGTAAGAGACCAGTTCGCCTACCTGCAGAGCCGTCTTGACGTGGCAGGGTTTACCTATCCCAGGGCCGCCGATATCGCGCCGGATCCATCCTATTTCCTGCAGACGACTGTATCGTATACCGGTACACAGGATGAAAAACTATATAAGATACGGCTGCAGAAATGGTTTGCCCTGTTCTACAATGGATTTGAAGGTTGGTCCGAATGGAGAAGGACCGGCGTACCTAAAGAAACCAGGACAGGACCGAGCAGCTCGATCGCCGAATGGCCGCGCCGGACGCGCTATCCCTTATCGGAACAGACCATCAATTCAGATAACTATAACAAGGCCGTATTGTCTATCGGCGCAGACGACCTGGTCACCAGGGTCTGGTGGAATAAATAAATTAATGCAACAGATCGGGGTGCCTTCATTCAAAATGAAGGCACCCTTTCTTTTTGCACAAAAACAGAAAAGCACTAACTTCCCCACATGAGAAAATACCCCCTCAATCGTCAAAATAAACTAACGATGTTTCGACGCCTTAACACTTTCCCGGCCCTTGTGGTAATTCTCTTTCTGACATTTGCAAATACTTCCGTAGTCGCACAATCCTCCGCACCCGCCAGGCCCTCCCAGTCTGCCCGCCGGCACATCAACTTCGACGAAGGCTGGAAATTCCACACCGGCCACGCCACCGATCCCCACCGGGATTTCAATTACGGCATCGCCAATATCCTCGCCAAGACAGGGGACGCGGGCCGCACCGCCATCAATATGGATTTTGATGACAAGACCTGGATGCCGCTGCAGCTGCCCCACGACTGGGCTGTATCCCTTCCCTTTGCCAATGTTCCCAACGGCGATGTAGATGCACATGGCTACCGCTCCGTCGGCGGACTATTTCCGGAGAACAGCGTCGGCTGGTACCGGAAGACCTTTACCATCGACAGGTCCGATTCCGGCCAGCGCTTCGTCCTGCAATTCGACGGGATCTTCCGCGACAGCAAGGTCTGGATCAACAATTGCTATCTGGGCGGACATTTCAGCGGCTACAGCGGCGCTTCATACGATATCACGGACTTCCTCCGCTTCAATACTAAAAATGTCGTCGTCGTAAGAGTCGATGCCGGTCAGTATGAGGGCTGGTTCTACGAAGGCGCAGGTATCTACCGCCATACCTGGCTGAATACATCCAACAACCTGCATATCGCATCCGATGGCGGCATCTTCGTCCATTCCGCTGTTACCGGAGACAAGGCGTCGGTGACGGTCGCAGCCCGGATAGAGAACCGCAATGGCGGCCCCACGGATGCCACGGTCTATACCTATCTCACCGATCGCGCCGGAAACAAACTGGCGCAGGGGCGTGAACAAACCCTGAGCCTCATCTTGAATGCCACCGGCACCGTGCTGGATTCTATACAGTTGATCAGCCCCAGTCTATGGTCTTTGGATAATCCTTATTTATACAGGGCCGTGACCATCGTTCGCTCGGGGGGCCGGACGGTGGACAGCGTAACGACCCGCTTCGGCATTCGCAGCATCAGGGTCGACAAGGACAAAGGGCTCTTCCTGAACGGGAGACCTATAAAGATTCAGGGGGTCTGTTGCCACCAGGACCATGCCGGCGTAGGCAGCGCCCTGCCGGATTACCTGCAATACTATCGTATCCAGCTGCTAAAGGAAATGGGTGTCAACGGTTATCGCACCAGCCATAATCCACCCACACCGGAACTGCTGGAAGCCTGCGACAGCTTGGGCATGCTGGTCCTGGACGAGACCCGCCTGCTGAACAGCGGCGCTGAATACGGCGCGGACTGGGAACACCTGATCCTGCGGGACCGTAACCATCCCAGCATCTTCATGTGGTCCATCGGTAATGAGGAGTGGATGATCCAGACCACCGACTGGGGGCGGCGGATCGCAGAGAACCAGGTGCTCAGGCAGCAGGAACTGGATCCGACCCGGACATCTACCTATGCCGCGAATGTGGGCAATGTCTGGCATGGCGTCAACGAGGTCATACCGGTCAGGGGATTCAATTACAATCTCGGCGGCCTGGATGGCTACCGGAAAGAACATCCCGGCCAGCCCATCATGGGCACAGAAGTGGCCAGTACCGTCTCTACACGGGGCATCTATGTAAAGGATACCGTCAATGCCTATGTGCCCGATTATGACAGCGTCGCTCCGCCATGGGCCAGCACGGCCGAACATTGGTGGAAGATCGCCGCAGACCGGGAGTGGTTCATGGGCGGCTTCGCCTGGACCGGCTTTGACTACCGGGGCGAACCAACTCCCTTCCAATGGCCGGATATCAACTCGCATTTCGGTATCATGGATATGTGTGGCTTCCCCAAGACTGTCTATTACTATTACCAGTCCTGGTGGACGGACAAGGACATCCTGCATATCGCCCCGCACTGGAACTGGAAAGGAAAGGAAGGACAGCCCATCCCGGTATGGATCAATACAAATGCCGACAATGTGGAACTCTTCCTCAATGGCAAGAGCCTGGGAAAAAAAGACATGCCCCGCAACAGCCACCTGGAATGGATGGTAAACTATACGCCGGGCAAGTTGGAGGCGATCGCCTACAAAAACGGGAAAAAACTCACCGCGCTCGTGCAGACGACAGGCCAGCCCTATACAATCGTCGTACAGCCATCAAAGAAAACACAGACCATCGATGGAAAGGATGCCACTGTTCTCAATATCACCGTCCTGGACAGACAGGGAATAGAAGTTCCCGACGCTGCCGACCTCCTGCATTTTTCCGTCACCGGGCCCGCCAGGATCATCGGCGTAGGCAATGGCGATCCCAGCAGTCACGAACCGGACCAATACCCGGGTACCGGCTGGCAGCGGCGGCTGTTCAACGGCAAGTCGCAGGTCATCATTCAATCCGATAAAAGTACAGGTAGCGGTGACATCCGGTTCATGGCGGAAGGAGAGGGGCTACGCGGTGGTTCCGCAACGATCCGATCGGTGGCAAACTAGCGTGGACCGGCCTTCGTCTTTACCGGCTCCGACCGCCGCTGCCCGACTGGTCCCGGCCTTCGGCTCCTTACCGGACGAGCATGACCGTCCCTTTGAGGACTTCGGCTTTGCCGCCTTCCGAACCACTGATAATATAGACATAGGTGCCGGATGGAGAGGCGTTGCCTTTATAGGTTCCATCCCATCCCAGATTGCGGTCCCGGGTGCTGAAGACCCTGTTCCCCCACCGGTCAAAAACGGACAGCTCTTCAAGATTGAAGAAGGTGCCAGGGGGTATGCGGAAGACATCGTTATTGCCATCCCCGTTCGGGCTGAAGCTGTTGGGCATATTGAACTTGCTAAGGACCTTTACGACAATGTCCTTTGCCGTCTTGCATCCGTCAGAGGAAATGGCCAGCAATTGGTAGCTGGTTGTGCTGGTCAGCACAATGGTGAACGGATCCAGGGTGGACGCGTCCACAAGACCATCGGCAGGACTCCATTGATACGTACCGGCCGCTCCTTCGATAACGGCATGCAGCTGCGCCCGCTGCCCAACGGCGGTGGACGCCTCCCCGGGGTTAAAATGAATGACGGGCAAAGGCTTCACGGGAATGGTCAGAGTATTGGAGACGATATCCGACAACACCGGACAACTGACATTGTCTGGCAGAAGAAGACAACTGACCTTATCCTTATCCGACAGTCGATCATTCTCATAAATAGCTGAGCCATCCCCAACCGCATCGCCGTTCAAAGTCCAGCGATAGGAGGGCATCATACCCCCATTCTGTGAGACAGCCGTAAATATCACCGGGTCTCCCATACATGCCGTAGCTGCGGATGCGGAGATATCGATGGTTGGCGCCGGCGTTGGACTAACCGTCATGGTGATGGTATTACTATAAATAGTCCCGCCCGTGGAGCAGGAAGAACCGGGAATGGTGACCTGGCAGGAGATGACATCCCCATCCGCAAGGTTCGCGCTGGAATAGTGATCCTGGTTCCTACCCACCGGAAGTCCGTTCAGCTCCCACTGATAGCTGGGGTTGGTCCCGCCATTCGGTAAGCTGGCCAAAAAATTTACGGCCTGTCCGGTACAGATCGCATTGCCGGCAGTGCTGATACTAACGGTGGCATTACCGGTGGAAGGGGTAGAGGGTGGACTTCCGTGCAGATAGATCTTACGGACACGCTGGTTAAAATTGTCCGCTACAAAAAGATTGCCCGCTGCATCCGCGCAGATCCCGGTAGGGTAGTAGAACCCGGCGCTGGTGGCAGGACCGCCATCACCGCTAAAACCATTGATGCCCGTGCCCGCGATCGTGGTGATGATGCCTGTCGCCGCATCGACCTTCCGGATCCGTGAGTCGTCATACTCTGCAATAAAAAGATTGCCTGCCGCATCCAGGCAGATTCCGGTTGGGTCAAAGAGACTGGCGCTGCCGGCAGGCCCCCCGTCTCCACTGTAGGCATAGGCATTGTTGCCCGCGATCGTCGTGATGATGCCTGTCGCCGCACTGATCTTTCGAACACGGCAGGTCACCCCCGAATACGATTCCGATTCATATACATTGCCCGCAGCATCGACACAAACGCCGACGGGATAGGGGATACCGGCGCTGCTCCCCGGTCCGCCATCACCGCTATAGGCAGTGGAGCCCGTACCGCCGATCGTAGTAATAATACCGGTGGCGGCGCTTATTTTACGGACTCTTGAATTTTTAAAATCGGCAATATACAGGTTGCCGGCTCCGTCGATACAAATTCCTTCTGGGGTATTCAGCTGGGCACTGGTCGCCGGACCCCCGTCGCCGCTGAATCCGGGCGTTCCATTCCCGGCAAGTGTCGTGATAATGCCCGTTGCCGCAGTGATCTTGCGAATGCAGTGATTGCTATATTCCGAAAAGTAGATGTTGCCGCTGCCATCTGCACAGATCCCATAGGTGAAACTCAGTTTGGCATTGGCCGCAGGCCCCCCATCGCCGCTATAGCCGGTACTGGTGCTGCCGGCTATGGTGGTTATGATCCCCGTTATGGCATCGACTTTCCGGATAGCATTGGAG
>Ga0247778_1001275_pt1 | contig 11807 bp, 4 predicted proteins | sample UWRJL049202B5_FD_179939 | JGI IMG/M metagenome (GOLD analysis project Ga0247778, IMG submission 179939) | Plant litter microbial communities from Arlington Agricultural Research Station in Wisconsin, United States - UWRJ-L049-202B-5 | ecosystem: Environmental > Terrestrial > Plant litter >... | reverse complement strand
ATAATATTAATAAAAAATAAAAATAAAAAATTTTTAAAAAAATATTTCAATATTAAATTAAAATTTATTTAAATCTAATTTAAAAATATTTAAAATTTATATTTTTTTATTTATTTGAAATAATTTTTAATTTTTAAATAATATTTATTTTAATAATAAATTTTAATTTAAATATAATTATTTTTATTTTAAAATATATTATAAGAAGTTTATTTTTTTATTTAATTTAAATTTAATTAAATAAAGAATAATTTTATTAATTTGAATTAATTAAGATTATTTAAAACAAATTTTGAATTTTATATAATATAATTAAATATTAATTATAATCTCAATTTTGTTTATTAAAAAATTTAATTTTATATCAATTTCAAAAAATTTAATTTTTTTAATCAATAAAATATTAATTTATTTTAGATTTAATATTTATTAAATATTATATAAAATCTAAATAAACTTTATTTTTAAAAAATTAATAATATTTAAAATATATTATAAAATTTTATTTTTTGATTTAATTAATAATTTTATGATTTATTAGTATTATATAAATAATATTTTTTTTGATTATTTTAATAATTTTTATATTATATATTTAGATTTTATTATTTTTATTAATAATTTCCAAATTGATTTTAAAAAAACAAAAATTATTTATAATTAATATTTTTTAATTTTTATTAAAAATATTAAATTTGTTTTTTAGGTTTTTACAATTTTTATTAATAATTTATTTATAATTATAATAAAATTTCGTAATTATTTATATAATTAATCAAAAAAATATTAAATAATATTCGATAAATTAAACGTTGTTTAATTTTTGCCCTAACTCTCCAATATTATAATTTTAAATTCTTATATATATTAGAGATTAATATTTTTAATAATATTATAATTATTATATTTTTGAAAATCTTTTTATTAATAAAATTTAATTATATTATTTATAATAAAAAATAATTATTATTATTAAATTTTTATGTAATATATATATATTTATAAATTAAAGAAATAAAAATATTATTTCATTTTAAAATTCTAATTATATATTATTTAAAATATATATATATATATTTTTTAATATTTTGATTTGAAAAAAAAATATTATTAATATTTAAAATATTTTTAAAAAAATTTAAAAAAATTTAATATTTATTACGAAAAAATTAATTTAATTTAATAATTTAAAAAACAATTATAATAACAAATAAAAATAATATAATAATTAATTTGATTTATTAAAATAAAATATTATTATTATTAAAACTTTTAGAATTAATTATCGATTAAATATTTATAATTAATTATGATTTAAAATTTTCAAAAATATTATAATATTAAATAAAAGTTTTTAAATTAATTCGAAAAAATTTAAATATTAGGTTTTTTTATATTTATTTAATCCGAGAAATTTATAACCAAATTTTTATAATTTACTCAGATAAAAATAAAATATATTATTTTTTCGGTTAATATATTATTGATCTTGGATAAATATTAATATAATTTAATATTATTATAAATTCTCAATCCCCAAAAATAAAAAATTTAAATTATTCTAATATCTTTCTATCTTTAATAAATTATAATAATATATTATTATTAATTTTTATACTTTTTATATTTATAAACCAATAATTAAAAAAAATAACAAATAAATTGATTTATTTTTATATTTATTAATATTTTAAGGTTTTATAAATTATTATTTCTGATCAAAAATTTTAATTTATTATTAAGTTCTAAAAAAAATTAAATATTATTTTAAATATAAAAGTTATATATTTAATTATATATTATTTATAAATTAATAATTAAATAAAAATTATATTTCTTCGCCAATTATTATTAAAATAATTAATTAAATTTATTATTTTTTCAATAGATTATTTTTATTTAAAATATCAAAAAATTAATTTCTTATTAATATAATTTATAATATAATAAAAAATATATATTAAATTTATAAAAAAATTAAAAAGTATATAATCATTATTTAAATATTAATAAAGAAATTTATTAATAAAAATTATTATAAAATTATTTTCGAAGTTGGACAAAAGATTTAATTTAATATAAAATTATTCCTAAATTATTTTTTCAAAATATTAAATAAATAAATAAATTTTATTTTTTTATCTAATTATTTATAATTAAATTTTAGTAATTTTTTATAAAATTAAGAATTTATATTATAAAATAAAATTAATATTATTATTATTTGATTAATTCGAAAAAAAAATTTATATTAAATTAATTAATTAAAACTTAATATATATTTGAAATAATATTTATTATTTAATTTGAAATATTTTTTATATAAATTTAAGGATTTTTATTATATTAATTTAATATAATCTAAATTTTTATATATTTTATTAAATTAAATTAAAATATAAAAAAATAATTTAAATAATAATATATTAATAAATAAAAATTTGAAAATAAATTTTTTTGGAGAAAAATAATAATATAATAATTTAATTCTTGGAATATTATAATTATATAATATTTGATTATTATTTATATATTAAATTTTTTTTTTAGATTCTAAGGAATATCGAGTATTCTAGTTTTACAGTCTATTACGCTCACAAATTCTTAAAAAATTATTAAAAAAAATATTAATTAATTAAATAAATAAAATATAAATATTAAATAATAAAGAAAAATAATTATATTTAACGAATTTCGATTCTATATTATAGTCGGAAAAATTATTATTATAAAATATTATAAATATATTTCGAGATAATATTTATAATTTATTAAATGAGAAACAAAAATTTGATAAAATTCCTATTTTAAAAATAATTGTGATTTTATGTCCAATTATTTCTATTGTAGTAGCGGAAAAGGGGGTGTGGCACGTGGTTCGCAGACACGTGACCACATGCATATAAGGCGTTTTCCTGTAGCTAGGCTCTTGTTCTTTAGTCAATTCTACACCAATTGAACTCCCTCCATTTATGGTTGTATATCTGCCCTTACACTATATAATTAAAAGATTTTTTTAAAATTATATCAAAATAATTATAATATATCTTAAAAAATGATTAATTTAATAAAATTATAATTTAATTTCTCGGAAATTATTAAGAAATTTAATTATATAAAAATAATCGGATTAAAAATCGAAATTAATATTATTTTAATATAAAAAAATATAATAATTAATATAATATAAATTAGTAAATTATAATTATAATTATTAAAAAAATTTATTTATTCTTTTTTTAATTTTTTAATAAATTATTTTTGATAAATTACCAAAATTAGAATTAGGCTATTTTCCATATTTGGCGACATCAAACTCGTATATTTTTTTGAATTATTACTTCGACGCAAATATAATTGCTTACAAAATCGGCTTCGTTCCTTTTCGCCTAAGAAAATTGTAAGCACAGACCAACTCATTCATTTTCGACTGACAGCGTATCTCTTTTGTTATCCAGTGTATTCTATAATAGCTGGGGCACCTCTGTTAAAGGTTGCTAAGGTATATGTACTCGCGGGCGGCAACGCTTCTTTAAGTTCTCATATCTTGTATTTCTTATTCTATCACGACTAGGGTCATACTGCGATACACCCACACACACACACACAATTTATTAACGCCCGGCGGCTAACCCGATAGGGCAACTATTACTATTATACTGCGATATAGTGGCTTGCAAAACAGACCAACCCACTGTCAGATTTGGAGATATGTAAGTGGTCAGGAACGATGACTAAGGCATTCAAAAGCTGCAATTCATTTTACATCTTCAATAAGATATATCTTCCGTATATATAGACTTGGAGACTAAGACTTTTCGTATTACTGTACGCCACCGGTCTCGCGGATTATAGTATAATCGATATACCCGATCAAAAAGGCTATCCAGGTGATCTGACTACTAAGCATAATTATCAACATCGGGTTCCACCGTTCCAATGACGCCCCTCACGTGGCAAGGTCGCGTAAGCAACTTCCCGGAACAGCTTTGTACTCAAAAGTACTCTCTACCCGGCGTAAATATAGTTCCAACACAAACTGCGGCTGAAGGTCTGAAAAGCTTACAACTGTGTCAACTTCCTTCTGCTCAACATCACCGATCCATCCTACTACACGTCACTTACTGGCAGGGGCTCGATATAATAAATAACGCGAGCCAGAATCCGACCCGCGTTAATCATCCCTCAAGTTGCTTCGCAAACAGTAACCTGTACCTCGAGGTTCGACAGGTTCTAGACAATACCTCATTGAGGACTTTGTGAGCTTTCGCACCTCGAGTTGTTGACTACAACGAGTGACCTGCCTCTCGATGGAGTCCTATTTCTTCGTCAATGGTCTTACGACTAGCGTAACGGCAGTCAAACTCGGAGACTTAATCGTGTCGTCCAAAACCTCTATCGACCTCAATGATCCTCTGGTCAGAGTACGAGGGCTGCTTCCTCCACTCAAAGATATCTTTCACGTTGTGAAAACGGGGCTTTCCGGCCGTAAAACAGACATCCAGGCCGGCGAATATGGCATGTTGCCGAAGTTGCTCGAACTATGCATGTCCAATAATTCTACCTTCGAACTTGAGAGCCTTACCACGCAAAGTTTCACGCCTTCTAAGGATTTCCTCGCTGAGAGTCTGGAATCTAGGTTTTTCAACCGTATCAATGCCGAATATAAGGACCCCATGTTTATGGTTACTGCAGTGCACACTGCAAGAAGGACAATGCCAACAGATCCCGTCAAAGACGAATTGCTTGAATTTGTTGTGGCATACCAATTACGGAAAATAGATGCCAGTCATCTACGGGAAGATCCGGATGGCGAGTACGATGATCCGGATGATGCCAGAGAATTAGTTCTGTTTGATGACGATGCTACATCTGAACATTTCGACACTGTGGAGACCTTCACTATAGGAGCTGCCGATTGCCTTTGGAATATACCCTTGGTCTACGTGCCGCAATTTTTTCGTCGTGAAGCAAACTCAATTTTCAATGAGTGCCAAATATGGCTAGCTCAACTTTTCCTAGACGACAGTGCCGCGAGACATGCTTTCAAAATAGCATCATGGAAAACCCGTAGTATAGGTCCCTATGGACTGCAGTCAAATCTTTGTCGTTTGTTACATATGTTTTCGTTAGATCTAAGCATACAACATCTACGAGAGAATGGAACAGACCTTGTCGCACAGATGGTAAGTGAGAGTCGAATCTACATCCTTTATTCAATTCCTGAAATCACCCGTTGTTCTATTGTGGACCCCTAGAGGTTTTGTCAAGATTAAAAAAGGAGCTAACTGATGCTCAGGTTGGACGGGAAGTAGAATCTATTGCCTGGATAATCACTATGGAAATCAGCAAGGATCTCGTTGCGTCGTCAGATGACTTCTCATGGTTGAACGAGGAATCCAAAAGTATTCAAGAAGACGCACTACGGGCCATAGATTCGGAAAGTAGACAAATTCACAACATTCGAGGCAATCCAAGAGTCAAACTACAAGGAGGCAGACCAAATTTATCTCTGGAAATGATTCAGCTAGCCAAAGATTTTCTATTAGAAGGATCGGCTTTTCGACAATTCTGCGACAATCTCCGTATCTGGGTCTTTCCAATCATGAGCGAGTATATTGAATCTGTTATTAGGACTTCATTGAATCCCGAGGGTGGAATTTACATCGTAGAATGCCGAGCCAGGTGGGAACTCCTACAATATTGGCGACAGGAGCTCTCTGGAACAAATGCTTTGTCGGAGATACTGACAATCACCGGCTCTCCAATCTGTGCCCAAGCTACCTCAGCTAGTGATTATATTGAAGGGATATGGGGCTCTCAGGCAAGAACCCTATTGAGTGCGATTGAGAGCAATTTAGCGCTGGGAACTTGTTGTAAGTCCTCGAGTTTCGCCACCATTTGGGTGGGTATTAGGCGGGGTTAGCTGACTGGTATTCATAGGCATCTCGTTTTCTCGGCGGCACCAAATTGAAATTATGTTTAGAGGCGAAAATGCTTCTGCTCTCGAGAGCGAGGATAACATTGAAGATGCAAACATCAGAGTCACTGGAGGTTTGTGTGACGTTGTCAGGTCATTGACTCAGCTATCGTGGATCGCTGCTTCCTTTAGGCTCCTTGAAAAAACGAGCCCTTTGGACGAGCAAGATTACGGCACCGGTAATAGCAGAGCCAATTATGACGAACACGACCCTGCGAAAGCTACTGCTTATAGCAATCAAACAGAGCCTGGTTTGCGAGACATCATGATGTCTTACGTTCGTTTTGAAGAATGTGAAAGAGAAGAGCCAAATCTAAGACCGTTTTTCAAACTGTCTCTCTTCTCATCCACACAAGAGGGTACGAATCGTCGTTGGAGTCTCGTCCCGACCAGCTTTGAGGAGCAATTGAAATTTTATTCAGCGGGTGAAAGCTGCTGGATTCCTCTTTTCAAACGCGGAGTTTTAGCGCGAGGGTTTCCAGTTCTAAACAGACTCAATGGTTGTGGACTCGAGCTTCCTTTAAGTCTCATGACCTTTGTCGCCAAAGCAGAGAGTGTAGTAGAGAACCAAGGTCAAATATTTGCTCTGGTGGGTCCGCAATGGATATTACGACCGATATCTACCACAACTAGGTTCACTGAAGAGCAAAGACAGCACCGTCCACAGACACAATGGCATCTAGAAAAAGTAGGAACCGATTGGGAGAAATCAAGAGAATTTGACCTCGATTCCCACCACAACAACAACACAGTATCGATCAGTTCTTGTAATCGCGACACTATGAGTGAATCTCGGATGTTCCTTGGCTATTTTGACAGGGGCCAAGTGCTATCAGGAACCGAAGAACTTCTTCGCTCGAACAGAATAAGCAATTCTAACTGCACTGCGGTAAAGTCAAGGCTACGGTTCGTTCGCGAAGGCACAGTAAGTGCAGGTGTATCCATCAAAGGAATTTTCAGTATAACAGGAAATACCAAGTGGATCATGCCGAAAGGGCTCAGCGCAACTTTCCTAGGTACTCGAGACTTCGACGATCGACTTGATGGATCTTGCAATCGACCGATACTCGTTTACGACATTGACGCGAGGTCTGCATGGATTTTATCGGAGCTGAGTGTGGTCCTTCACATGGCTTTAGTCTATTTGGAGCAGCCAACTGTCAGACGTCGCCGGCGACCTGAAGAAGGACCGTGGCCCCGACTACCTTATGCGCAAGCCTTATCACAGGGAGGTCTTGCTGCATGTGAAACAATCCGCGATCATGCAGATATATCTCTGTACACTAGGACTGAAGATCAGCAGGCCGTTAAGTTCTGGAACATCATTGATAGATTGATGAAGGAGCTGGCAACCTTACGGGCAGCCGAAAGCGTTCAAGATGCCTCATTCGGCTTTCATTTGTCAAAATCACGATTAAAAGGCTGGGACTTTCATGATTTAGTAACAAACGAGGAGCACATTTTTAAGAAGGAGCTGCCGCGGGCGTTCAATCATTTGAGGTGGTGGGACTTGGTGGATTCCAAAAGATTCAATGTCATTTTTGGAAAGAACTTCGGCCAGCTCATTCGACCAGTGTTTCCAAACGGTGAAGCCGTCGCTAGTTGGCTCAAAGTTCCCACTGGAGCTGACTTGCTCACAGTAAGCATGCCTGCTTTCAGAAAGCTGGTAGAGAACCATAACGATAATGGCCTTTGTGACAACCTTGGACCTGATCTTCTATGGCATCGCCCTTTTGTGGCCAAGCTAGGCCGCTGCAAGTACCAGCTGTGCGATGGGGAATGCACATACATTCAAGAAGTCCACCATTCGCCAAAGTACTCTTTCAGGGCGGGCGTGACCCCACCAAGTGACCTCATCAACAAGGATGCTGTTACATTTGGCGATGTCAAACAGTATCATAAGAGCCTACAGACTCCTTCAGCTACCATGAAAGCAGCTAAACCTGATGGCAGACCTGGGTTGAAAGAGAGATCTTCATCTGAATTAAACGCTGCTTCCGAACCTGGAAATCAGGAGGCTCGATGCCCAGCAAGGTTGACTGATGAACCCATGGCACCTCCAAGCTTGCGTCATCCGCGTAGCCAACCTTCGAGCGGGCGTAGATGGGAAGAGGTACCATCCCCAGAAAGGTCATATGAATATCGCATATTACCTATACAACAAGCGACGCTCTACCAGCACAAGAACGATCATATTGTTATTCCGACAGCGAATGCTAGTATAAACACAGCTACTGCGGTATGTCTCAATATTCGTACATGATCATGATGACATTGACCAGTGGCTAATCACCTAAGTCTAGCCTGAAGACCGGATAGACCGAGCAAAGGGAGCCCGAGATACCATAGGTAAGATGGTCTCGAAGCTATTTCGGTGCGGCACACGAAGGAGGCGAGGGACCGAGTAGCTCGTCACTTGGATAGTCGCTTGCGTTTACGTACAGCGTATCACGGAGCGGGTAGAGCATCAATAAGATGTTTTATTAACAAAGACAGCTACAGAGAGAAAAGGATTAAACTATAGATTCGAGGGTCAAAATAACCTCAAAAATATAAGCCAACTCCTTAGTCTCTTCGCTTAGCGTATAACATGACACAATAGGATACTTATTCTGTGGAAACTGGAAAGACTCTATAAGAATTGTGCTATAATAATGAATGCTCCAAATTTGGATTTTCGCGAAAGCTCTAGGCACTCATCCGACAGCCTCATCCGGTTATGTCAGCCAGGGGATTTTCTCGGGATCATATCGGGGCAATTGTAGTATAATTTAAAAGTCGGCTATTCTAATAGTATTATCTAAAAGTTTAATTCTAAATTATAATTTGATTTTTCGGAGATTATTAATAAATTTAATTATATAAAAACAGTCGAATTAAGAATTAAAATTAATATCGTTTTAATATAAAAAAATATAATAATTAATATAATATAAATTAATGGATTAAAATTATTATTATTAAAAAATTTTAATTTTTTGAAGAATCTATTTGGTTTATTTCTGATTTTTTAATAAATTATCAAAATTGGAATTAGACTATTTTCCGTCTCTAGTAATATCAAATTTATATATCTTTTTGAATTATAGTTATTTGCAAAATTGGTTTCATTTTCCTTTTTAGGAAAAAATTATAAATATAAATTATTTTATCTATTTTTTGTATTGATATTATAATTCTTTTGTTATTTTGTATATTTTGAAGTAATTTTTATTTTAATATAATAAAGTTGTGTTTGATATTACGATTATTGGTTAATATAGACGAAATAAAAATAGATTCGTTTTACTATTAGTATTATTTTGTAATCTAACCAGACATATAAAATAGAAATTTATTATATTTTTATATTAAAATTTTATTTTAATATAATTTTTTATTTATATTTTTCTTTATAAAAATTTTATAATAAAGATTTTATATCTTTTTATTTTATTCCGGTTTTATATAATTACAAATAGTTTATAAAAAATAATATAGTAATATAATTATAATTATATATTGTATTTAATAAAGATTCAACGATATTTCTTTTTTTTCTTTCTTTCTTTTTTCTTTTTTTTACTTTTTGTAATCATTTGTTTTCTTTTGTTAGGATCTATTTATTAATAGTATTAAATAATAGATTTTATTTTTAAAAAAATATATTAATCAAATATTTATAAAAACTTTTCTGTTCGAACAAATCTAATTAATAATTATTTGATTTTAATTAATTAGTTTTCACGAGAGAAACAAAACGAATAATAGTTTAAATATAAAAATATTATTAATATCTTTTATAATATCGAAAAAATTGAATTATGAAAATTATATAATAAATTGGATTTATCTATTCGAAATAAAATAGATTATTGTTTTGGAGATATTGGACGAGGAGTATAACTATTTATCTTATCCAGCAATAAATTATAATATATATAATTTAAGAAATATTATTAAATATAATATTATTATTACAAGATTGTATCAACGAGGTAATAATTTTGTAATTATAATTGTAATCTAGATAAAGATAATATTTTCGAATTTTCGATTCGATATATTAATTAATATCGAAGGTGGTATATAGATAAAGATTAATAATAGGATAATCATTAGGACCTTCATATTTTTCGGAAAAATTCGGCTTAACAGATTTGTAGGAATCCTACAATTAGCCAAAAAGTTGATCAAATTTTTAAAATTAATAATTTGTATTTAAAAATTTAACTAAATTAAGATCAAATTGAAACCTTTTTCCACTAACCCCAATAACACCAATAACCAACTCCCACAAATAGAAATTTTTTATTAATAATAATAAATTTTAATTTTAAATTTTTTAATTAATATACGGATTATATAATAGATTTATTTAAACTTTTATATTATAATTATTTATATTAATATAAATATTTTTAGCTGTATTAACATTTTTTTAAAATTTTATATATATATATATTTATATTATATAAATATAATATTATTGAATATATTATATAATATAATAAATAATTATATTATTAAAATTCGGATTTAATAAATATCGATATCAATATCGATTATATAATAAAAAACCAATTATATAAAATTTAATATTTTTATATTTAAATATATAAAATATTTATTAAATTTACTAATTTTAAAACTCTTAATTAATTATATTAATCTTAATAAAGATAAAAATCTATTAAAATTCTGATATAATCCTAAGATTAGCCGATAATCCTATTAATCCAATACTTTGTGGGGGTCCTAATGATCCAGTTTAATAATATTATAATTAATAAACTTGTAAATAGATATTTTGAAATAATATAATATAATTATAAAAAACCAAAATCGGTTAATTCGAATGTATTAATATTTTCGTATTATCGTTAAGTGTGTTTTTTAAGATTATACAAGATCTAATAATAACACGAACCAAATTATATATAAATCTTATCGATAATAATATTAAAAAGATCCATATAAATATTCGAAAATTCCGGAAATATAAATATTTTGATAAAATGGAAAATTATTTATATAAATTAAATTATATTTATCGAGAATTTGGAATATTTTATAATAATTATAAATATAATTTTTCATAATAGATTTTTTACCTGATTTATATAATATTTATTAATAATTAATAAAAATTATTAAAATTATTAAAATGACTTATTTTGAATTTTATAAAAATATAAAAATATAAAAATATAAAAAAAAATTTTATTAAAATTATTTTTGTAAAAATTTATATATTATAAAATAAAATAAATTAGATTTTATAAATAAAAAAACAGTTATCGAAAATAAATTTATTTAATATTTATTTTTCAATTTTCGCAATTTATAATTATAAAATTATTAAATATAATAAAAATTTTATTAATAAAAAAAATTATAAATTAGATTTTATTTTAAAAGAACTTATTTATAAACGAAATTAAATATTATTTATAGAATTAAGATTTTATAATAATTAAAAAATTATAATTTATTTATTTATAATTAGAAATAATATTTAAATTAAATTATTAAAATTGATTTAAAATTTAATTAAATAAAAAACTAAAAATAAAATAATAAAATTATAATTATAATATTATAATCTTTATTTATATAATTTAATAATGTATAAAATTAATATTATAATATTTATTTTGATTTAATTATTAATTTCGATTATTTCGATTATATTTATATTTATTAATTTTATAATATTTTGATTTTATTTTTTTTATTTTTTTTATATATATTTTTGTATTTGAAATTTTATTTAAATATTAGTTTTTTTTTTTTTTTTATTTTTTTTTTTTTTTTTTTTTTTTTTTTTATTTAATTAATTATTTTT
>Ga0247778_1001274_pt1 | contig 11827 bp, 8 predicted proteins | sample UWRJL049202B5_FD_179939 | JGI IMG/M metagenome (GOLD analysis project Ga0247778, IMG submission 179939) | Plant litter microbial communities from Arlington Agricultural Research Station in Wisconsin, United States - UWRJ-L049-202B-5 | ecosystem: Environmental > Terrestrial > Plant litter >... | reverse complement strand
CATACTTGTAAACCCGGATACGGATATTGAAAAGGTAATGGCCTGGAAAAAAGGCCTATTCAATTTCAATGGCGCGGATGTGCCCACCGTAATGAGGCAGCTGGAAAGATGGTATGATATTCAGGTGCGATACGAGGGTGCAGTACCCGTCATACGTTTTAAAGGGGAACTCGATCGTGGTGTTAATTTGTCCGAAGTATTAAAGATCCTGCCTGAAATAGGCATCCAATACCGCCTGGAAGGCCGAACGCTGGTCGTTCTCTGAAGATAACAACTACTCTCTTATCCATTCGAAAAGCGATGCCATAACGATCATTGCTCATATAAACTTATTACTCAAACAAAAAACCGAAAGTGCTTGGAACACTTCCGGTGAAATATTTGGGTAACATGAACAAAAATTGTCTTTGTCTGACTGCTTATTACATCACCCAAACAACACAAAAGTATGGTAAAAACTGCTATTTGTGGAGGGTCGGCCCGTGGGAGCAACCGCCACATCACCAGATCCGCGTCATGCGGATTTCGAACCAAAATGCTGTTAGTTATGAGGCTAACTATTTTCTTACTGACTGTCGCCTGTTTACAGGTTTCTGCCAGCGGCAACGCTCAGACCGTTTCTTTCCAGGGAAAAGATGTCCCGCTGGAAAAAGTATTTACTGCCGTCCGGGAGCAAACGGGCTATGTTTTTCTTTACAATGATACGCTGTTGGCGGACACCCGGCCTGTTACGATCCATGCTGTCCAGCTTCCATTGGCGCAGTTTCTTGACCTGTTGATCAAAGGACAGGACCTGAAATATACCCTTGTCAGTAAGAGTATCATCGTGTCCCGTGCACCGGTCAATGCGGCGCCGTCTGATAATACCCTGCCGTTGTGGCGTCTGCTGACCGACAACCCGCCCCTACCCATTCGCATCCGGGTCGTGGACGCGGATGGCAAGCCGCTGGCCGGGGCCTCCGTCATCAATAAAAAAACGAAAAACTCCGGCGTGTCAAACACGGATGGCATGCTGGGCCTGAATGTTTCTGCAGGTGATATCCTTACTATTTCTTTTGTAGGGTTTGGGGATGTCGATTACAGGGTCACGCCGACCGATGTCGCCATTATTGTCATAAAATTATCGCCCTCCACCTCTCCCCTCGATGAATTGCAGGTGATTGCCTATGGAACATCGACCAAGCGGCTGAATACTGCCGATGTCGGCACCGTGAAGGCCGTGGATATCGAAAGGCAGCCGGTTGGCAATCCCATGGCGGCCCTTGAGGGCCGGGTGCCGGGTCTGCTGATCACGCAGAGCGGCGGCCTGCCCGGCGCCAATTTTACCGTGCAGATCAGGGGGCAAAATTCCCTGGTACAGGGATCCGATCCTTTATTCATTGTCGATGGGGTTCCTTTTGCACCCAATAATACATCCATCTCAAGTATCTATTCTTCCGTAGGGCCTGCCGGTCTTAGCCCGCTGAATAGCATCAGTCCTTCGGATATCGAGAGTATAGATGTACTGAAGGATGCCGATGCCACCTCCATTTACGGATCGAGGGGCGCCAATGGCGTCATCCTCATTACGACAAAAAAGGGGAAACCTGGGAAGGTCACTCTGAGCGCAAATGTATATACCGGGGCCAGCGTCATCACCCGTTCGATGAACATGATGAATACGCAGCAATACCTGGCAATGCGCAGGGAAGCCCTGCAGCATGACGGTGTCACGCCTGATATCGACAATGCACCGGAACTGGAAGCCTTCGATACCACGCTTTATACCGATTACAAAAAGATGTTTTTTAGTGGTCGCAAGGCTCATACGACAGATGCCCAGATCTCTCTTGCCGGCGGCGGCGGCGGCACCCAATTCCTCATCGGAGCCGATTATCACCAGGAGTCCACTATCTATCCCGGTGATCTGAAGGACCGGCGGGTGTCCTTTCATTCCAATCTTTCGCATGTCTCAATTGATAAAAGATTGACCGCTAATTTATCCACGATCTATGTCGTTGACGATAACCGTCTTGGAGCATATAATTTTGCTGGCATGCTTCGGAGCGCTCCCAATGCCCCTCCTCTCTATGATTCCGCGGGCAAGGTAATTTGGGAGAAGAATGGTGTATCGCTGAATAATCCCCTTGTCTTTCAGCTGAACAGACAAAGCGCCAGTACCAGCAATCTATTAGGGAGTCTCCAACTTGGCTACCAATTATTACCGGGCCTGACCCTCAAAGCCAGTCTGGGCTATAATATGGTACGAATTGATGAGATGAATCTGCAGCCCATACCGTCCCGGAACCCGGCCGATTATGCCACTGGCGCCGCCGAGTTCACTTCCAACGTATTTAAGAGCTGGATCATCGAGCCGCAGGCGGAATATAACCGGAACATCGGGAAGGGGAGATTGAATATCCTGGCTGGCGGCACCTGGCAGGAGACAGTGAATAACTGGTCTGATATCAATACTGACAGTATTACCAATGATGCGCTGTTACAATCCATCGGCGCCGCTACGTCGATAAGAGCCGGCAGCGACTATCAGCAATATCGCTACAGTGCTGTATTCGGTCGTCTGGGGTATAGCTGGGAAGAAAAATATATTCTAAATCTTACAGCCCGTCGTGATGGCTCCAGCCGGTTCGGCCCGGGGAGGCAATTTGCCAATTTCGGCGCCGGCGGCCTGGCATGGATCTTTACCAAAGAGGCATTTGCCCGGCAGCTCCCCGGTTTCCTGAGTTTTGGAAAGCTAAGGGTCAGCTATGGTGCTTCCGGCAACGACCAAATAGGTAACTATCAATACATGGATGGCTGGGGTTCTCCTTTCTATCCCTATAACGGCACGGCCACTTTGTTTCCCAGCCGGCTGGCCAATTCCGATTATGGTTGGGAAGTCAATCATAAATTAGAAGGAGGCCTGGATCTCGGTTTTATAAAAGACCGTATCCTTTTGACGTCCGCCTATTTTTACAATCGCAGCGGCAATCAATTAATCCCCTATACACTACCCTATCAAACGGGGTTCACCTTTATTACGGAGAATATTCCCGCCCTGATTCAAAATAGCGGGCTGGAATTTACTTTGCTTACAAAAAACATACAATCGTCCGGGTTTAACTGGACGAGTTCGTTCAATCTTACCATTCACCGTAATAAGCTGTTGAAATTCCCCGGATTGGCCACTTCCAGCTATTCGAATGCCTATGTCGTAGGAAAATCGCTGAGCACGATCAGGGGCGCGCATTATCTGGGTGTGAATGATACCACGGGCGTGTTCCAGTTCACAGATGTGAACAAGGACGGCCTGATAAACACCTCTGATAATTTTATCCTGGGTAACCAGGACCCTAAATTTTATGGGGGGCTTCAGAACAGTTTCAGTTATAAAGGCTGGAACCTGGACGTCTTTCTTGAATTCAGGAGACAGCTGGGGCAAAATTATCTGTATAATATTTATAACGTCAATGTTCCTGGTACCAGCAATAATAACCTGCCCCTTTCCATGGAGAACCGGTGGCGGAAGCCCGGCGATCATGCCACCTTTCAAAAAGTCACGCAGGACCCCGGCTCTGCCGCCTATGCTGCTGCCGCTAATTTCGTTGGATCCAGCGGCAGCTATAGCGATGCCTCTTTTATAAGGTTGAAGAATGTCTCCCTTTCCTATAGTGTGCCATCCGACTTCATAAAACGCGCGCATATCCAGGGTTGCCGGGTTTACCTGCATATACAAAATCTGCTGACCATTTCCCATTACGAAGGCGCGGACCCCGAAGTGAAGGATCTCTTCACCCTTCCCCCACTGAGGACGTTCACGGCCGGCATTCAAATCACTTTATAAACTTATTCATATGTACAAGATCAAAATATTCCCATCCCGGATCCGCACGATCATCGGCATTTTTGCCATCTTGCCGGAGCTTTTTTTCAGCTCCTGTAGAAAATGGGTCACCATCCCTCCGCCCCGGGACCAGGTAGTCACGGCCACGGTATTCATGGATGACAAGACCGCCACCGCGGCGGTATTAGGGATCTATAGTCAGATGCTGGGAGCCAGTCCTGGCAATTTGATCATGGGAGGGGCGACCCTATTTCCCGGCCTTTCTGCCGACGAGATCTACTCTGCAAAAACCAGCACCGTATATGAACCCTTCGCCAGTAACAGCCTGCTGAAAGACAACAACAGCGTACTGAGCGCTCTTTGGCGCGCTCCTTATGCATATATCTACCAGGCAAATGTGTGCTTAGAAGGTCTGGCAGCCAGCACCACGCTCAGCGCCCACGTCAAGAGGCAGCTCATGGGGGAATGTCTGTTCGCTAGGGCCTACTGTTATTTTTATCTTACGGGTCTATATAACGATGTCCCTCTTGAAACCACCACCCAATACCAGACCAATCAGATCGCGCCAAGATCCCCCTCTGCGAAAGTCCTGCAGCAGGTCATCACTGATCTAGACAGCGCCCAGGCCTTATTAGTCCCTGCGTACCCGGTAACGGGGCCTATCCGGCCGAATAAGTGGGCTGCGGCGGCCCTCCAGGCAAGGGCCTATCTGTATCAGAAGAGCTGGCCGGCAGCGGAAGCCGCTGCCACTGCCGTGATCAATTCGGGTATGTATACACTCGTCAGCGACCTGAATGCCGTATTTCTCGCCAACAGCTCGGAGGCTATCCTGCAGTTTAAACCCGTACAATTTAATCAGAATTCAGTAGACGGTTCCTTATTTATCCCCTCTTCGGCAACCGTCATTCCTGCCTTTGCCGTACCGGATTATACCCTGGCCGCCTTCGAAACCGGAGACCTGCGAAAGAGTTCATGGATAAAAAGCAATACGGTGGGGGGGAAGACTTATTCTTACCCCTATAAGTACAAAGTGCGTAACGGCTTCACCGTTACAGAATACAACATGGTCGAGCGGCTGGCCGAGCAATATCTCATCCGCGCGGAGGCCAGGGCGCAACAGAACGATATCAGCGGCGCCACGGCAGACCTCGATACGATCCGTGTCAGGGCCGGGCTGCCTGTTTTGCCTATTTCCCTCGACAAGGCAACCTGCCTGCTGGCTGTGGAACAGGAAAGACGCATAGAGTTGTTTATGGAATGGGGTCATCGTTGGCTGGACCTGCGTCGCACGGGGCGGATCGATGCGGTACTGGGTGCGGAAAAATCCAACTGGACCTCTACGGATTCCTTGTACCCGATTCCATTTAAAGAGATACAGAAGAATGTATTTCTCACGCAAAATCCCGGCTATAATTAGTCATGTCTGAAGCCCGGACAGGGCATGACCGATCAATTGACGAGGCAGTTATTTCTGCCTTAGGGTAGTCTTTTTACCTAAAAATAATTTATGAGTAATCCAATCGTACAAATAGAGCATCTCTCTCATCGCTACAGTCAATCCTGGGCTATACGGGATATCAATTTCGAGATCACCAAAAATGGCGTCCTGGGTCTGCTGGGCTCCAATGGAGCCGGAAAGTCGACCACGATGAATATCCTCTGCGGTGTGCTCAACCAAACAGAGGGGAAGGTCCTGATCAATGGGATCGATCTGCGAAAACAACCGGAAGATGCGAAAAAATTCATCGGTTTTCTTCCCCAGGTTCCTCCGCTGCATCCTGACCTGACGGTGGATGAATATCTTACGCATTGTGCTCATCTCCGGAAAATGAGGAAGGACTGCATACCTGCGGCCCTATCCATGGTCAAGGAAAAATGTGGTATTGCACATTTCAGCAAGCGGCTGATACGGAATCTCTCGGGCGGTTACCGGCAGCGGGTAGGCATTGCGCAGGCCATCATCCATACGCCTATCCTGGTCGTGCTGGATGAGCCTACCAATGGCCTGGACCCGAACCAGATCATAGAAATAAGGAATCTTATCAAGGAGATCTCTCTGGATAGATCGGTGATTGTCTCCTCGCATATCCTCTCCGAGATCCAGGCTACCTGCAGGGATATCAAAATGATAGAACAGGGCAGGGTGGTATTTTCGGACACCATAGAAGCCTTCAATAACTATATCGTGCCCGATAGCCTGTTGGTCTATATGGTATCGCCGCCTTCGCCGCCAGAGCTGATGGCCATTCCCGGCATCACCGGCGTCGAGTTCATCAGTGACCGGCAGATCCGGATGCGGTTCAATACATCTCGTGAAATCACGCAGACCATTGTTGAAATAAGTGTTGAAAAGGGCTGGCAGCTGGAGGAAATAAGCGTGGAGAAGAGCTCGCCCGACGCCGTCTTTGCAAAACTATCTAATAAAACGCTCAACTGATTATTATTCATGAAAACGCTTGTAAGAATTGCCCGGCTGGAATTAAGTGCATTGTTCTACTCGCCTGTGGCCTGGCTTGCGCTGATTATATTTATCATTCAATCCGGCATCTCCTTTGCCGATGCGCTGCAAATGTGGGAAGGGTTCCAGGAAATGGGTGAAAAGGAGTCAATGCTGACCAGCCAGGTCTATGCCGCACCTATCTTCGGACTTTTCACCCAGGTGCAGGGTAACCTTTATCTATACATTCCCTTGCTCACGATGGGATTGGTCAGCCGGGAGATCCACAGCGGTTCCATCAAACTTCTGCTGTCCTCTCCCGTCACCATTCCTGAGATTGTATTTGGTAAATACCTGGCCATGATGGCGTATGGGCTTGTCCTTTTGTCCGTTCTGGTATTATGTGGAGCGGCCGGTGCATTTTTCATCAAATCCATTGACATCACGCTGTTGTTGTCGGGTTTGTTGGGTTTATACCTGTTGATCTGCGCCTATTCGGCGATCGGGTTGTTCATGTCCTGTCTCAGCTCCTACCAGGTTGTAGCCGCGATCAGTACTTTCGTCGTATTTGCCGTCCTGGGCTATATCAGGAATGTTGGCCAGGACATAGTCCTTGTCAGGCATATCACCTATTTCCTTTCTATTTCCGGTCGTTCCGCCCAGCTGATCGGCGGTCTGATCAGCACGAAGGATATATCCTATTTCATCATTGTCATCTGCGTTTTTTTGGGTCTTGCCATGCTGAAACTGCGGGCTGGCAGAGAATCCATCTCCCGTACGGTGAAAACCGTCCGGTATGTTTTATTGATATCGGTCATGTTGCTGTTGGGTTATCTTTCCTCTCTGCCCGCGCTGACAGGGTATCTCGATATGACCGCCACTAAAACGCGGACTTTGACACCCAATAGCCTGCGTGTGGTGAAGAAAATGGATCTTCCCTTGAAGATCCATACTTATGTAAATATGCTGGATGCGAATTTCTATAATGGTTTACCTGGGGCGCGCAACGGCGACCGGGATTTTTTTGAGCAATATCAGCGCTACCTGCCGGATCTCTCCATCGATTATGTGTATTACTATGACTCATCGAAGAATGAAGGGTTGTTCAAAAATAACCCTGGCGTTCCTCTCAAGGATCTGGCTCAAAAGATGGCGCATACAACGGGAATTGATTTCAACACGGTTTTGACACCCGCAGCAATGAAGGAACGCGCCGACCTGGGTCCTGAAGAGCACCGGTATGTCAGGCAACTGGAATATGGAGATGATCATACTCCCGGAGGGTCGAAAAAGACCTTTCTCCGTATGTTCCGTGATAACACGAGGACTCCCACCGAGACGGAGATCACAGCTGCTATGAAACGGTTGGTCGCCAAGCCTCCTGTCATTGCCTTTCTCACCGGGAATAATGAACGGAGCATGGACAAGGCGGGAGACAAGGATTATAAAATGGCAGCCCGGGAATTGACCTTCAGGTATTCCCTGATCAACCTGGGTTTCGATGTAGTCGACCTGTCTCTATCGGACAGCAGCATTCCGGTTGCTATTACCGCAGTGGTCATAGCAGATCCCAGGACTGCGTTCAGCCCGGATGTGCTGGACAAGCTGAACAGATATTCTTCTGCCGGCGGCAATATGCTGATCGCCGGGGAGCCGGGTAGACAAGAGCTGTTGAATCCCCTGTTGCGTTCACTAGGTGTGCAAATGACAGCAGGAACGATGATACAGGAGAGTAAGGACTTTGCCCCGGATTTTGTAAGGGCTGTCTTCTCATCCGGTGCCGGGGCCTTTACGCCTGTGTATGAAGCATTGAGAAAGGATAACTCCACGGTGGCCATGGCCGGCGCCTGCGGGCTGACCTATGCAGAGAATGGCATGTATGCCATCCGCCCGATACTTGTCACCGATGAAAAGAATACCTGGAACAGTCCGGGCGGTCCGGGTCCGGATACGGGTAAGCTGGCCTATTCTCCGACTCGGGGAGACGACAGACGGCGGGCCAACCTTGCGCTGGCAGTCACCCGTAAAGTCGGTGCAAGACAGCAGAAGATCGTGGTCATGGGCGATGCCGACTTCATGAGTAGCGCAGAGTTGTCAAGGCGTAATGCAAAAACCGCCAATTTCCCCTTTATAGTGGAATTATTCAAATGGTTCTCTGATGGGGAATTCCCCATCGATACAAACAGGCCGGCAACCCTCGACAATAAGTTGTTTATCACCCGGGATGGTATCTATGTCCTCAGGGTGGTCCTGCTGGTGGTGATCCCGGCCATCTTATTGATCGGGGCGGCTGTGCTGTTGGTCAGGAGAATGCGGCGCTAACGCAAAGGAAGCCGCCCATTGCGACCGGGGCGGCTTCTCCTTTTTATCGGTTTAAGGCGTTCATGAACATTTCGGGATAGCGGGTGCCTGAGACGATCCCGGCCGGCATGATAGCCTCGATACTTTGTAAGTCCTGTTTGGTCAGTTGCACATTTTCGGATGCAATGTTCTCTTCCAGGTATTTTATGCGTTTGGTGCCTGGAATGGCAATAACATCTTCACCCCGGGCCAGTACCCATGCAATGGCTAACTGCGAGGGCGTGCAGCCTTTTTCGGTAGCCAGCGTTTTGATCTTTTCCACCAGCTCAAGATTTTTATAGAAGTTCTCCCCCTGGTAGCGTGGCATACGGGCGCGGCTATCTTTAATATCTTCCGGCGTTTTGAATTCGCCGCTTAGGAATCCACGGCTCAGCGGGGCATAGGCGACCAGGCCGATCCCCAATTCACGAATCGTTGGCAGGATTTCTGCCTCGATGTCACGGCTCCAGAGTGAGTATTCTATCTGCAGCGCTGTGATAGTATGTACGGCAGCTGCCTTCCGGATAGTTGCTGCTGAGGCTTCGGATAAACCGATGTAACGGATCACGCCCCTGGCAACGAGGTCGGACAAAGCACCCACCGTTTCCTCAATGGGGATATTGGGATCTACCCTTGCTGGTGTATAAAGATCAATATAATCGGTTTTGAGGCGTTGCAGGCTATAGACGACGGCGTTGCGGAGGTAATCGGGGTGTGTATTTACTGGTCCGGGGCCCATGGATCCGTTAGGGCCGGGTGCAAGCAATTGACCGGTTTTTACAGAAAGGAAAGCCTTGTCTCGTTTGCCTTTGATGGCCTGGGAGATCAGTCCTTCGTTGTGGCCCGCGCGGTAGTAATCGGCAGTATCTAAAAAGTTGTGGCCGAGTTCGAGGGCTCTTTCAATATTGTGGATGGATGTTGCGTCGTCACTTTGTCCATATGCGCCGGACATTCCCATACATCCTAAGCCTACTGCTGATACAATGGGGCCGTTGGAGCCAAGTTTTCTGTTCATGATTCCTATTTTTTTGTTTGAACAAAGATGCGGTGAACATCAGCAAAGGAACCGGACAAAACACATTATTTCCCTGACAAATCCTTAACAAACACGGCTATCGTTTTGCCGGTCTCTTTTTTAAACAAGCGGGAGAAGTATTCAGGGTCATTGAAGCCGAGGTCGTAAGCCAGTTCTTTAATGGAGCTTTCGGAATAATAGAGACGGCGTTTTGCCTCCAGTATGAGGCGGTTGGTAATGAATGCCTTGGGGGAAAGGCCGGAGTAGGATTTAACGATGTTGTATAAGCTGTTGGTATTGAGTTCAAGCTTTTCAGCGATATCATTTACAGTTTCGTGATTGGTGAGGTTGTTCTCTACCAGCAGTTTGAATCGGGTGTATGTGGAGAGTTTGTCATCTGCGGGCTTTTTACCGGCAGAAAAATAAGCTGCGTTAATTTCTGTCAACAGGCTGTTCAGGTGCGCCAGGATGAGCTCTGGATCGGTGTCCCATTCCTTTAATAATTGGACCAATATTTCGAAGATGGATTGTAGTCTTGCAGCAGCGGGCTCGGCGAACAGAACCTTTTGCCTGTTGAATGGGTTGATCAGGAAAGGATATTGTTTTGGCAGTAGAGAAAGACAGTCTTCGTCAAAACCCAACTTGAAATAGTTGGTGCCATGTTTCGTGGCTGGAAGCTGGTGCATTTGGTGCGGGAGGATAAAGAGAAGTTCATTTCTTTTTATATCGAATTGCTGCAGGTCGACGCTGTGTTGCGTGCGGCCTTCCAGTATAAAGAGGAAAAAATAGTGCGTTTTGCGTTGGGTCAGGCCGTATTTACCGGCTACCTGGGGATCAAGGTGCCCAAAGGTGGGTGAAATGATACGGATGGGTAGTTTGTTATTTTGTTTATAGAGCGTGAGCAGTGATGGGCTGGTTTGCATAGTATAAAAGTAGGGAAAATGATATTTACACATGACAAAAAAACAGCTGCTGTTCGCCCTGCGCCGTCTGGGCCGGCATAAGTTGACGACAGCCATCAATATCCTTGGCCTCACATTCGGCATCCTGTCCTGCGTGGTGATCTACCTGTATGTCGCCTTCGAATTCAGCTACGACAAGTTCCATGCTGATTATATAGATAGGGGATTATATTCTTCCTTCGATCTACTTAATTTACCACAAAAACCATACTGGCATCCATTCTTAGGACAACAATTTATACAGCCCAAATGTGCACAAAACCCCTCTAAAAACTGAAAACAAAAAAGGGCATCTCCTGTTCTTTTACAAACACAGGAGACACCCTCAAGTGATTCATCTGACAAAAGTCCATTAATTGTAATAGTCATCTACCCGGTTGGGCTCGTTCCGGTAGATCTCCCCTATCTTCACCCGATTCTCCGTTTTCTTGCCCGGTGTATCTTCCGTATAGATGTTGACGTATAGCAGCCCCGTATTCGTAAGCTCCAGCTTCGCCGTCTCTCCATCGGCCTCATTGGCATCCAGTCCGTGCGTGATAGCCGCATCGGTGGCGCTATACTCCAGCACGCCGCAATCCGCATTGATATGATGACTCTGCCCCCCATCATAGATGGTAATGGACACCAGGGGGCCTATCTTATCCTGGGTCGTCATCGTGATCTTCACTCCGTCAGGGAAAATAATCGTCCGCACAGTACCCGGCCTGGTCTTCACATGCTTGCCATTCAGGTTCTCATGGTTGCCGGAAATAGGCTTTCCCGGTTCCGTAGTCCCCCACAATTCCAGGGAGAAACCCGGATAGTCACGGAGCTTCAGGATGATGGCCTTTTTCAGATCGATCAATATGGAATCCCCGCCGGCTGTGCCGAATACAAACGGACCCTTTATGGCAGCGGAAAGCATATCGCCGGACGGCTGGACAGGCGTGCAATTGCCGAATTGGGGCAGTTCCTCGGGATCCAGGGTATCCGCGGTTTTTTTGCAGGATCCGATGACAAGACCAATAAGCAAGACGGAAGAGAATGTCAGAATTTTCATAGCTCGTTCAATTTTTAACGGGTGCATCAGCGCTCCCGTTAACTATATCGACGTAACCACAAAAAGGTCATCAAATATTTTCAGTGTAATTTTTGATGACCTTGCCGGCATTTCAGCGATCTGATGGAAACACTTTCATATGGCTCCTAAACTCGGCACTATCGCATTCATTGCAATGCTCTTCTTCAGCTGTAAAAAAGACGGCACTCCT
>Ga0247778_1001273_pt1 | contig 11838 bp, 9 predicted proteins | sample UWRJL049202B5_FD_179939 | JGI IMG/M metagenome (GOLD analysis project Ga0247778, IMG submission 179939) | Plant litter microbial communities from Arlington Agricultural Research Station in Wisconsin, United States - UWRJ-L049-202B-5 | ecosystem: Environmental > Terrestrial > Plant litter >... | reverse complement strand
TCGTTCAGGTCGATGCCTCTTTCCATGTAATCATCTGCCGCCGCGCCGAAGCCGGTTGCGTTGGCGGTGGGGATATCGTGTTGGGTGAAGTGCTTGCTGCCCTTATACCCCAGTCCAAAAAATTGTTCGAGTTCCATATGGAGAAAAATTTATTTTTAGTTACTAATTTATTTAGTAAATTTATACTAAATTATTGATCAGTTAAAATATTTTTATGAACGCGGGGTACTCGAAACAGACATTCTTTACACCCTCTCCGGGGCCGGTTCCCGGGGAGCGGGGACAGGCGGTGGAATACCTGCTGGTCATTTATCCATATGGGGATCTGCGGGATAAATTATTGGATGAGCAGCAGCAGTTCCTCAGCGATTATGGCCTGGTAACCGCGAGCGCTAACAGACCGCATATCACCGTGGCTGCCTTCCAGGCAGGGGAAGAGATGGAAGAGACCCTGATCCGTTGGATCCAACGGATCTGCCGTCAATACAGGAGCTTCAACCTGACCCTGAATAATTACAGTGGGTTCCCTCCGCATACCATTTACCTGCGCGTGCAGGATCCGCAGCCGTTCAGGCTGTTGATGGAGCAGCTGCGGGCGATCGATGATTTTATCCGTTCATCGGGCTGCCCGCCGGTTAATCTCGTCAGCCGCCCCTATCTGAGTATTGCCGGGGGGCTGACTGAAAGGGTTTATAATAAGGCGATGCCCGATTATTCGCGAAAGACCTTTCACGAATCCTTCCAGGTGGGCGAACTGGTACTGTTGAAGAGGGGTCATTCCTTCGATGCCTGTAAAACCGTGAATATTTTTCATTTGTTACCCGACCCGGATCTTTTACCGGCCTGATGTTTACCTATGCAGACGCGTATACCATTCATTGAAACCATTAATAGCAATTTTATGCAACAGACCTTCCAACCTATCACAGAAACTTTTCGCGCTGATTATAAGAAACAATTGGCCACCAATGAATACATGCTGGTATTGAGCCCGCATGACGAGCTGGCGGCCAGGATCCGGCAGGTGAAAAAGGAGTTTTCCGAGACCTGTCAGACCCCCGTTGCGATCGGAGGTAAGCCTAATCTGACCGTTGTCCGGTTTACCCAGTTGGCCCTGATGGAAGAACGGATCGTCAGCCGGCTGCGCATCATCGCCATGGGCTTTTGTCCCTTTAAAGTGGAGCTAAAGGATTTTGGCAGCTATCCATCCCATAGTATTTTCATCAATGTCACCAGCAAGTTACCGCTGCGGGGATTGGTGAACGAGATAAAGGATATCCAGCGGCTGATGAAGCTGGATAAGGAACATAGGCCTCACTTTATCGAAGACCCGAATATCCTCATCGCCCGCCGTCTCCTGCCCTGGCAGTATGAGAAGGGGTGGCAGGAATATGGTCATCGCAGCTTTACCGGCAGGTTCATTGCGGACAGTATGCTGTTGTTGAAGCGTCGGACGGGCGACAAGGCCTGGCAGATCGCCGAGCGCCTGGCCTTTCAAAATCTGCCGGTAACGACCCGGCAGGGTGAATTATTTGCATAGGTCTCCCCGCGGCAATAACCATTCTATTTCTCATCATTCAAATCCAGCAATCATGTCTGAACAATATGAGGATGGGCAGTCTGTTGCCTCATCCCCGTTAAACGAGAAGGCCGGATCCGGCCAGGCTGGCGCTGCGCCGGATCATCCCCGCAGAAAGGACCTGCGTATGGAAGAGATCGCCGAAATGAATCCCGTCCAATATCTGAAAGGGAGGGGCGCCCAGTTCAATCCGAAGAACAGGTTCCTGAAGAACGAGACGGTGAAAGAACATATCGAAGCGATCGACGACTGGATCGAACCGAATGTCGAAACGCAATACTTAGAGGAAAGCGCAAAGGGAATCGTCAATAAGGTGGATAGTCCGGATGTGGGCATGTGGTACAGCATGAATCCCTACCAGGGCTGTGAACATGGCTGCACGTATTGCTATGCCCGCAATGTCCACGAATACTGGGGCTATAGCGCAGGACTGGATTTCGAGCGCAAGATCATCGTTAAAAGGAATGCGCCGCAACTGCTGCGTAAATTCCTGATGAATCCCAAGTGGGAATGCCTGCCCATCTCCCTGAGCGGCAATACGGATTGTTACCAGCCGGCAGAAAAAATATTCGGCATTACCCGCGCCTTGCTGGAAGTATGCCTGGAATTCAACCAGCCGGTCGGCATCATCACCAAGAATGCCGGCATCCTCCGCGATAAGGATATTCTGGCGAAGATGGCTGCGAAGGGGCTGGTATCGGTCCTGGTGTCGATCACCTCCTTCGATGAAGAATTGCGGCGGGTGATGGAACCCCGGACCACGACGGGCAAGCAGCGATTGCGTACCATCCGGGAGCTCGGCGAGGCGGGTGTTCGAATGGGCGTCATGCTGGGCCCGATGATCCCGGGTCTGAACGAGCATGAGATGCAGCGGATCATGAAGGCAGCCTCGGAGAACGGAGCGACATTCTCCGCCTATACTTTTATCCGGCTGAATGGCGCGATCAAGCTGATCTTCCATGACTGGCTGTATAAGAATTTTCCCGACCGGGCTGATAAAGTATGGCATTTGATCGAGGCCAGTCATGACGGCAAGGTCAATGACAGCCGATGGGGGGTGCGTATGCGGGGTGAGGGGAATATCGCCCAGCTCGTTGCTCAGCAATATGCTCGTTATACGCAGAAGTATGGATTGAATGCGGAGCGGTGGGAATTGGATACGACGAAGTTCATGCGGCCTGGGGGGCAGATGAAGATGTTTTGAGAAAAAACCTCACGGCAATTACCCCCAATCAAACATCTTCACCTCCCCATCTAATTTCCATTTCTTAGGCAGGGTATTCTCCAGCCAGTCCAGGGGTTCGCCGGGCGCCTGTTTACGCGCGGCCCTGGTAAAAGATTCACGGATGATTTGCCGCTGATCGGCGCCGATCACATCCGGCTGGGTGGAAATAAAGAGGGGCGACCCGCTGCCGGCCACCAGCTGCATCCACTGTTTGTTCTTCTCCCAGGGCACATCGCTGGTCAGGCCCACGCAATCGCCGTCGGCCGCATAGAATTTGTCGTGCTGGATCATCCGGAAGCCCAGGGTATTGACCCCCATCTTACGGGTGCGGTCCCACTCCTTGCCGCTGGTATCGTCGCCGATCCTGTTCAGTTCGAAGATCCCTGCCGATAAATGGCTCATGGTATTACAGCCGATGATATATGACTCCTCGCCGGCAGCCTCGCGGATCCCGCGATAGAGATCCAGCATGATCTCCGCCGTGGTGCGGCCGTTGTCATAGAACCGCCAGCGCGGAGTGGTAATGTCATCCGTCATCTGAAATCCCCATTTGCCCAGGATATCATAGGTGGTGAAATCATGCTTGACCATTTCATAGCCCCACTGGCGATACAGAGAGATATTGCGCTGAACCCTCGCCAGATTCTCCCCGATCGTGGGATCCAGTACGGGACTCTTTGGATCGTCACGCCCCGGGATCGGAGGCAATAACAAGGTCTTCGGGTCTTTATACGATGCACACAACGGCCGGGTCCATATGGCCGGTCGCATGCCCAATTTCCGGATGTCACCGGCCAGTTTGGCCATATCAGGGAACTTGGCGTTGGGTCTGGAAAAATCATCCATCCATCCGCCGCTGTCCGGTTGTAAAGGTGAGTAAAAGGCCCATCCCGCATCGATCAGCGAAAAAGGACGATTGTTGGTATCCTGCGCCAGATCCGTCATGAGGGCCGTCTGTGCCAGGATCAGGGCCGGATTGTTGTTGCCGTAGGCCGCATACCAGTCATTGATCCCATAGACGGGTTGACGGCTCAGACGCGGTTTCTCACAAAGGAGACCGCAGAACCGGCGGCCCGTGGCAAAGACATTCTCGCCCTCCTGGCCGAAGGTATTGAGGATCTCCGCGGCCTTCAGCATACGGTCACCCAGCTGCACGCCCACACCCCCACTGCGGGTATCCAGGGTCAGCTGGACCTTATCAGCTCCTACCTGCCAATGGGCAATGGAGGACGCCCCTGTCTTGATCCCCATGCAAAGGGTGATACTGTCATCATGTGCAATAAAATACCAGGGCATTTTTTTAGCAAAAGAAACGGGGTGAAACCCGACATCTCCATAGGTCCTTTCCCAATGATCGCCGAGGATCGCGGCAGGCGGCTGGCGGGGAAGGTCCCAGTGCAGCCGGATATGGTGGAGGGCCTGGCCGGGTGACATGACCGTGACGGCAAGCCCCGTCCCTGTCGAGGTCAATTGTACCGCAGTTTCCTTGTAGATGAAGAGGCCGCCGCCCTTTGATGTCAGCAGATGTTCGCCATCGTCTAAAAGAACGAAGACAGCGTCGACTGCCTCTCCGGGCATCGGGGTCGCCACGGACCATTTGGAAAATACCAGGCCGCCCAATGCGGCAGTTGTCAACCGGATAAAATGCTGTCTGTTCATGGCAGTTTTTAAGAGGCTGAAGATAATAAAAAAAGCTACCCCCTCAGGGATAGCTGTAATTCATTCGAAAAGAGCGATCAATGGTCATCGTAGATATTGGATCGTGCACTACCAGGTTCTTACGAATAGGGGATTTTAATTGGTTTTCAGGGAATGGGATTTTTGGTTTTTTTACATTGGATTCTTTTCGTTTGTTTTTCAGGTTTGGATTTGTTGGTTTTTGGGGGTTAATTTCTTTTGTTTCTCTTTGTTTTTCGGTTAGGGCTTATCGGATGTTTTTTTTCATTCAGGGTTTGGATTTTAGGGTTTCTCTTGCTTAGGGTTATCAGATCTTTTTGTTTTTCTTCAGGGTTTTGGATTCTTTGGGTTTTATTTCAGGATTTAGATTCATTTGTTTTCAGTGGATATCGTTTGTTACTTGATGATGTAAAGCTGCAAATTCTTTTCCCCGAATAGAAACTTATTCGATTAACGTCCGGATTCCTTCGATTTTTGGATGGTTTTGGAGGTTTGCCAATCGGGGATCAGTGGAAATGGCTGTCCACGAAGGGTTTGAGGGCATTTTATAGACCTGGGAAGTATGGGCAGTTTTGGGGCGCCTACGCGCGCCAGAACGCTAGAGGATGTTCAATCTGCTGATAACGAGAGATTTAAAAGCCTTGCTGACCGGGATCTCCACGCCCTGGATAAATAGGTGGTTTTCCCGCATGTCGTCGATCTTATGGAGATTGATGATATAAGAGCGATGAACTTTTAAGAAGCTGGCCTTGTCAACCTTATCTTCCAGGTTCTTAATGGTATTGTGGGTAATATACTTCTTGTCGGCGGTAACAAATTTTACATAGTCGCCCATGCTTTCAATATAAAGTATCGATTCATTCGCCAGTCGTATCAACTTCCCTTCCGACTTGATATAGATATGATCGGATGCGATCGCGCCGGTCGCGGGGATATCAGGAGAGGCCTGGACTTTCTGGAGGGATTCGAGGAATCGTTCGTAAGAGAATGGCTTCTTCAAAAAATCCGTGACCTTGTATTCAAATGCGTCGTATGCATATTCTTTTTTGCTGGTTGTGAGGATGATCTTTGGGAGAAAGGCCATCTGGTCGAGTAGCTCAAACCCGCTGGGGCCGGGCATCTCAACGTCCAGAAAGATCAGGTCCACCGTATTCTCATTGACGAAGGACAGGGCGTCGGGAACATTCGTAAAATGTCCCTTCACTTCCACCAGGTTGCTCTTTTCGCAACATTTTATCAGGTAGTTTGCGGCTACCTGCAGGTCTTCAACAATTATGCAACACAAGCTCATATTATCTGCTATTAAAGATCGCTAACCTTGCTTTTTCTTCTGCTATTATGGCCTGCGCCCGGACAATACTTTTGTTTAATATGCTGAATATGGGCAAAATTGAATCAAAGGAAGGATGTGACACGCAGGCATTCTCAAAGTCCTGGCACTCGGTTTGAATGGCGGTAAGACCGGTGAATCCAAACAGTGGCTTGATCTTGTGAATGGCTTGTTTTAATCCGGGAAGATCACGGGTGAGCGCGGCGGCATCGATATTTTCCAACAAAGAAGGGAATTCAGCCAGTACATCGGAGAATGTTTCCTCAATCATTTCATAGTCACCTGAGTACAAATTATTTAAATATTGAACATTTACATGTTCATTAAATACATAGGCTTTATTGGCTGAAGGCTGCATCATAACGATCGGAATCTCACTTATATAACTCAGGAGTATAATAATTTATTATCCGGGGGCGTTCATGAATTACGATTTTCTTTAAAATACAATATCCTTTTGAGCAACCCTCTGATCCTCACTTTCCGGTCTTTTTATGAAGACATCATCTATTCCGGTATCCGGGAGGATTATTCGCTGTCCAAGCAACGGAAGATGATACGATTTAACCAATTTATTCTGCTGATCCTGATAGCCAACTTCGTCAGCGTTATCTCCTATTTCAGCTATGGTCTGTATATCAGCGCCCTGGTGAATCTCAGTGCGGCGTATTTTTTTATTCTTGCCTTTCATCTCAATAAGAAAAGACAATTCGAGCTGGCCAGGATCCTCTCCATCATCAATCTCAACGTCTACCTGGTCATCATGAATTATATGGAGGGACTAAAGGCGGGGGAATACCTGTTGTATTTTCCTTATTTCCTTGTGATGACCTTTATCATCAGTTTTAAAAGGAATCTGGGAGAATTGATCTTTGTCTATACGGTTACAATGGTCTCGGTTGTCTTTTGTTTTAAAATGAGTCCGGCGGAGAATCACTACCAGGTCCGGATCGTACATATGTTTGCGGAGCTCTATGACCGCAGTCTTACCATTGCGCTGCTGCTGACAACGTTTTTCTCCTATGCCATTCTCCGGATCAACCGGGACAATGAGGCAACCATTTTGAAGGAGAAACATTTTGTGGACACGATCTATAACACTTCCCTCGATGGGGTCTTCATCCTGGATGCGGAGAAGTTAATCATAACAGACTGTAACAATCGGGCCGTAGAATTATTAGAGATCGGCAACAAAAAAGATATCGTAGGTGCATCGATGGAGAGTCTTTTCACCCGGGATCATATCAAACTCTTTAAAAGCATTGAAGAGAACCTGGCCGGGGATGTGACCAATACCTGGCAGGGAGAGCTGGCCTTTACATCCAAAAAGGACAACTCCGTCTTTGCGTTTGTCAACGTCGTTTCTTTTTCCGATAACAACAAGCGGTTCTGGAAGCTCAGCATACTGGATCTGTCCGAGATCAAGATGGCCCAGTTCGAGCTTATGAAGGCCAAACAGAAGGCCGAAGTGGCCTCGCAGGCTAAATCCAGGTTCCTCTCCAATATGAGTCATGAGTTGAGAACGCCCCTGAATGGTATCATCGGCGCATCCAATCTTTTGTTACAAGAAGATTATCTGACGGGGCAAAAGCCCCACCTGGACATCCTCAAGTTCTCCTCGGAGCATATGATGATCCTTATCAATGAAATTCTTGACTTCAATAAAATAGAGGCGGGCAAGTTCGAGCTGGAAAGTCTGCCAGTGGATATCAAGGCGTTCCTCCGGGAGCTTGAAGCCCAGTTCTCTGTCCAGGCCCAGGCGAAAGGGTTGGTATTTCTGACCGTCATCGACGATCAGTTGGAATCGGAATTCCTGACCGATAAGACAAGACTGAACCAGATCTTCAGCAACCTCTTGTCCAATGCACTGAAGTTCACCCATACGGGCTGTATCACCCTGGCTGCGCGGAAGATCTCCTCTACCAGCAAGAAGTCTTCGGTCCAGTTCCTCGTGCAGGATACGGGCATCGGCATCCCGATCGGCAAACAGCAGGAGATCTTCGACAGCTTTACGCAGGCCGATACAGATACGACCCGCAAGTATGGCGGTACGGGTTTGGGTCTTGCCATCAGCAAGAAACTGGTCAGTCTTTTCTCCGGCGAACTCCTCCTGGACAGTGAGGAAGGGAAGGGCAGCACTTTTTATTTTACGATCGAGCTGACCGTCAATGAGAACAGGAAACTCTATATTAATGAGGAGAAGGTCAAGCAACTGGCCGTATTTGAGAACATAAGGGTCTTGATCGCCGAAGACAACGCAGCGAATATGTCCATCGCCCGGCGATTCCTCACCAAGTGGGGTATCGAGGTTCATGAGGCCGTTAATGGCAGGGAGGCGGTGGAAAAATTCAAAGAAGGTCTTTTCGATCTGGTGCTGATCGATCTTGAAATGCCCGAGATGGATGGGATCACCGCGCTCGCGGAAATGAAAAAAATGAATGGGGCCATCCCCGCCATCGCCTTTACGGCGGCGGTCTATGATGATATGCGCATGGACCTGATCAGGAAAGGGTTCATGGAAGTCGTCTCGAAGCCATTCCGGCCCGAGGACCTGCACAACAAGATCTTCCGGCTGATCGCCAAAAGGGCCTAACGCGATGTGACAGCGGGCCTCCGAACCCCGCATCCTGCGATTCACTCCCGGATAAATTGTATCTTGGCTGTAAACTTTCCCACACATGCATTATAAGAGAATGCCGATCGAGATCGAATCTCCGGAGCAAATGGGTTATGACAGTATCCGGAACAATCTTTCGGAGAGCAGCTATACGGACAGTCTTTTTAGGGATATCGGTATCCCGGACGGATCGCTGCGGGATCTCCTGTTATGTTATGGCTCGCACCAGGGGCATGATGGATTGCGGGACCTGATCGTGCAGGATAATACGGTGCTGACCCGGGATGATGTCTTGCTGACGGTCGGCGCTGCGGGGGCGCTGTTTATCATTGCCACTACCCTGCTGGGACGGGGTGATGAGTTGGTCGTGGTAAGACCCAATTACGCCACCAATATCGAGACGCCCCGCAGCATCGGCGGCAGTATCAAATTCATCGATCTTCGTTTTGAGGATGGCTGGGCATTGGATATGGCTGCGATCCGCCATGCGGTCACGCCTGCAACGAAATATATCTCCGTCACCTATCCGCATAACCCGACGGGCGCCTGTCTGAGCGATGCGGAGATGATGGAATTGGTCGCAATCACCGAGTCCGCGGGCACCCGGCTGTTGGTGGATGAGACCTACCGGGACATGGTCTTTGGCGATCCTCTCCCGTTGGCGGCCAGTTATTCGGACCGGGTCATCAGTGTCTCCTCGCTGTCCAAGACCTATGGGTTGCCTGGTATCCGGATGGGATGGATCGTCTGCCGTGACGCGGAACTGATGGAGACCTTTCTGGCTGCCAAGGAGCAGATGTATATCTGCGGATCATCATTGGACGAGGCGGTGGCCTACCACTATCTGCAGCAAAAGGAAGGGCATTTCGACAGGATCCGGCATGATATCCGGGAGAAGTTCGGGATCGTAAAAAACTGGATGAACCGGCAGGAAGGATTTGACTGGGTAGAACCCAACGGGGGTTGTGTCTGTTTCCCATGGATCCGCCGGCCGGAGCGGATTGATCTCGATAAGTTCTATACGGACCTGCTGGCCAAATATGGAACGTATGTCGGCCCGGGACATTGGTTCGAGATGCCCCGATCCTATATGCGGATCGGTTATGGCTGGCCGGACCGGCTGTCCCTGGAAGAAGGGCTGGAGGCGTTGACGAAGAGTTTGGAAGGGGCGGGGAGGGCTACGTGACATATCTCCGAAACAATCGTCCGGAAACTTTCTTCTCCTCTTGTCAATCCGAACGTCGTTCTTCTTTCACAATTTCTTCATCTCAATTGAAAGCCCCGTCCGCAGAGCATTTCAGGGCAGCCGTCAAGAGGTTTAAAAATTTTCTCCAAAAAAAATTGCGTAAAAGAAAAAAAGAATTATATTTTTGCACAGATCAACACAGTAATTCATGATGTCAGGTACAATTACATATAACCAATCGATCCAGGGACTTAGTCCGGTGAAGGACTATAACCAGGCGGGGCATGAAGTGCTGCATAATAACTAGAATAAAATAGTTTAGCATACGAAGCCCCGCCGAAACAGCGGGGTTTTTTTGTAAATAAAATGACACAGAACGTTACATCCATAAAGACCATTTCGTCAAAGCTATCTTTACGACAGTCGTGGAATTGTTGTATTTCCATGGTGGAGAAGACGTACGTGAGAAAAGGGCCGGGTACAAACCAAATTTGATCTGCAAAATGCAGATGATGATAAGGGACCCGGCCACAAGATGGCCGGGTTTTTTTTGTGGCCGGGCGGGGCAGACAGCAATGAAACATTTATTATTTTAATACAGATCCCGGGACGGGAAAAAGGAGGACAAGATGAAATTTAGTTTTGGTATGAAAGGAAAAAATGACACAACAGCGGATTATAAGATCCTCAGGGCGCCGGATCCTCAAGGGGAACTGTACGAGGCCCTGCTACAGGCATTCTCCGAGGGGGGCCTCTATGATCAGCCGGCGGAGGAGATCCGCCGGGTCAGGGAATTGATCCGGGAGAACGATCCGGCCTTTGCGGCCGGACTGGCGATCTATCTGCGGGAGAGCCTGCAGTTGCGGTCCCTTTCTTTTGTGCTGACGGCAGAACTTGCTATCCTGCATGGATATGCGGAATGGACCTGCCAGCTGGCGCAAAGGATCGTCCGGGAGGCCGGTGAACTGCCGGAATGGTTGGACCATTATACCCGGGCGCTGGGACTGGGTCTATGGGGACCCGGCGCTGTCCCAGGTATAGGCGGCCTGAAGAAATTGCGTCTGCCCGCGAAGTTGCGGAAGAGCCTGGCGCCCCTGTTCAACCACCTGGATGAATATCGGTTCGCCCGGTATAGCCGGGAGGAGCAGGCCCGGATCCGTCAGGCGTTTGTGCTGATTCGTCCTTCGGCGAACGGGAAGGCGCAACAGGTGGTATTCGATAAGATCCGCAGGGATGAGATCCCTGTCCGCAGCACCTGGGCAACCGAATGGAAGGCCCTGCAGCAGCAGTCTTATGATAGTCCCGAACTGCGGTGTTCGATGTTGAGAGATAAATGGAAAGAGGGTATCTCTTCTTTCCGGATGGGTTACCCGGCCTTGCTGGAGAACCTGCAGCCGATCCTGGCGGCGGGAGTCAGCGGGAAGATATTGAAGTTGGCTGCTGAATATATCGGCAATGCTGCGGCGGTCGCCGGCTCGAGGCCATCGCCCCTGCGTTTGCTGGCGGCCTACCGGAAGTTGAAAGGCAGGCGGGAGGGAGGAGTCGCACTACTGCTGGAGGCCCTGGAACAGGCGGCTGTCCATAGCGCCACTCAGCTGGCGGGTCTGGATGCGGACAGCAGGGTTGTCATCGCCATGGATGTCAGCAATAGTATGAAGCAGCCTCTGAAAGAGGGGTCGGGTATCCAGCGGTATGATGTGGGACCCCTGTTGGCTCATTTGCTGAAGGGGCGCACTCGACTGCTGGTTGCGGGCATCATCGGTAATACCTGGAAGAGGGTGGATCTGAATGCGCCGGGTATCCTGGCGGGGGTAGATCCCTTCCACAGGAGAGAAGGAGAGGCGGGATATGCCATCAATGCGACGCTGGTGATCCAGGATCTGCTGAAGAAAGGACAGGTGGTTGACCAGGTCATGATCTTTACGGATTGCCAACTGTGGAACAGCCGTCCTTTCCACCAGCCGGCAGGGCCTGATCTTGTAAAGATTTGGAACCAGTACCGGGAAATGGCGCCGCAGGCGAGGCTGTATCTTTTCGACCTGGCCGGATATGGCAACAAGCCGGTGGAGGTTTTGGAGAATGGGGTCTACCTGGTCGCGGGCTGGCAGGACCGGATCTTTGAAGTGCTGAAGGCGCTGGAAGACCGGGAGGCGGCGATTGAAAGGATCAGTCAAATTGTTTAAATAAATACCGGCGCCGGATCGGCGCCGGGGGAGAGAATATT
>Ga0247778_1001272_pt1 | contig 11865 bp, 9 predicted proteins | sample UWRJL049202B5_FD_179939 | JGI IMG/M metagenome (GOLD analysis project Ga0247778, IMG submission 179939) | Plant litter microbial communities from Arlington Agricultural Research Station in Wisconsin, United States - UWRJ-L049-202B-5 | ecosystem: Environmental > Terrestrial > Plant litter >... | reverse complement strand
TGACCGAATATTTTTTGAGATCCGCAACAGTGGCGCTATCTGTTATTTCCGAGAGGTAGGCACGGTCGGCAACATAGTCGTCGAGACGGATGCCCCGGTCAGCCAGTTCCTGCTGTTGGGCAAGATCCGGCAGCAGGTCAAATTCCAGGAGTAAATAGTATTTTTTGGCGAACAGCGCCTGTCTAAGGTTTTCCTTGTGCAGAAATCCTTCCGGCGCAACTCTTTTGGCGGTGAATATCCCATTCTTAAAATGCAGCGGCGCGGGTCTTTGCTGCGCCTGCAACCCCCGGGACCAGCATATCAGCAGGAAGAAGGGAACGAGGGTTCTCCTGACGCTGCGTGGATTGCGATATAAATTACTGACTTTCAACACACGAATAGGGTTTTTCGGACAAGTTGGAGTGGTTGATATATCTAACGTCGGATCCCTTATAATATTTCGCTCTTGCTAACGACTATAACGTTTTAGCAACTGAATACGTATAGCGTTTAATTTTATTGTACTAGAAAATTAAATTGTGGTTAAAATCGGTTAATGAAGTGTTAAAATATGGGTATCAAGCAACCTTTTATGGACATACTTTGGGCTTTCAAAACCAATGCTATCAAATGAGAAAATCACTGCTCTACTGCGCAGCTTTATTGCTATTGGCAATAAACGCGTTCACACAAGGTCCCATTACAGTAAAAGGGACTATTAAATCGGAGAAAGATCAGCCCCTTGGCTATGTCTCCGTCAGGGTTAAAGGTTCCAACAAAGGCACGACGACCGATGACCAGGGAAATTTTACCATAACGGCGCTGCCAACGGCCACCCTGGAGATCTCAGGGGTGAATTACGCTCCACAGCAGATCAAACTTGCCGGCAGGACCAGTCTTTCGATCACCCTCGCAGAATCCTCCAGCAATCTCGGTGAGACAGTGGTCATCGGATACCAGCGGGTAGCCCGTAAAAAGAGTACGGCGGCCATTTCCAGCATCTCCGGGAAGGAAATCGAAAATCTGCCGTCTTCCAGTTTCGACCAATTGCTGCAGGGCCGCCTGTCCGGCGTGAATGTCCAGAATTTCAGTGGTGATCCGGGTGGCAGACCATCTGTCAGTGTGAGAGGTAATTCACTGGTCAGCCGGAATTATGACGAGAACAATGTCATTAACTCTCCGCTGTATGTAGTGGACGGCGTTCCACAGCCCAATGAGGAATATGCAGGACCCGGCGCCTCTACCGGTATGAACTATCTGGGTGGCGTGAACCCGAATGATATCGAATCCATCGACGTGTTAAAGGATGCTTCGGCCGCCGCTATCTATGGTTCCCGGGCGGCCAATGGCGTTATCCTGATCACTACCAAAAAAGGCAGGTCAGGTTCACCACGGGTGATCGCCTCCGGCTACGCCGGTATCACCGACAGACCCAAATTGAGGGAAGTGACCGTGGGTGCGACGGAAAGAAGACAAAAGATGGAGGTTTTTCAACAGGAGCTGAACTATCAGCAACTGCAACAACTGCCCTACCTGCTGACGGACAGCCTCAATCCTGCCTACAACGGACATACCAACTGGCAGGATCTTTTTTACAGGAAGGGTGTTATCCGCAACGGCGACCTCAGCATGAGCGGCGGCAGCGACAATTCCAATTACCGCTTCAGCAGCGGCTACTATGACGAGCAGGGGATCCTCAAGGCGACAGGCTTTAAAAGATATTCCATGCGCCTGAACCTTTTCACCAGGGCCATGCATAATAAACTGGACATCAATCCCATCATTTACTATGCGCGCACGGATAGGGCAAGGGGTAATGGCACGGACCCCCGTGATCCGACGAATTACAATCCCTTTAGTCTCAGCGCCGGTTCCATGCCCTCTTCCCTGTTTAACCTGGATTCTAATAAACAGGATGTTATCCTGGGTAATTACAAGAACAGCCTGGATAAAAATACAGGCAATACTTTCAATTTTAACCTGAACCTGGGCTATACTTTTAGTGATCACCTGAAATTCAACTCCCTGACCGGTTATATCTATAATACTTCCAGAAGAAATTTCCTCCGGACGAATGAACTGGAGAACGGCCAGGGCAATTACTCCTATACTTTTTCGGACAATGAATTGAATATTCAGATATCCAATTACCTGAGCTATACCAATACCTTCGGCAAACACAATGTCAGCCTGCTGGTTGGGCAGGATGTCAACTACGACCAATACGAGAACACTACGGCCTCCGGTTCCAACGGTGTTTCGGACCAGATCCAGGTGGTCAGCGGCTTCCGCCAGTCCACTCTCACCGCCTCCTCGGATTACCAGGCTTATGGATTGTTATCTTACTATGCCCGGGCGTCGTATGATTTTGATTCCAGGTATCTCCTGTCCTTTTCGGCAAGATCGGATGGTTCTTCCCGCTTCGGCGAAAGCAGCAAATGGGGTTTCTTCCCATCGGCCTCCGCCGGCTGGCTACTGTCGGAAGAAAAATTCATGAAGAACTCCTATTTCTCCATGCTGAAGATCAGGGGTAGTCTGGGTACCTCCGGTAGCCTGCCCAATCAGAACTATCTCCAGTATAATCTCTACAAGGTCAACGCAGGTTCTTTTTTCGGGAACGATATCTATTCCGTCAACAATCCCGCGACCTCCTATAATTCCATTACGGCTGTTACCCCGAACTTCCATGATGGCGCCGCACAAAAAGGTCTGAGCTGGGAAAAATCCATGCAATGGAATGTCGGTGTGGATATGGAGATCATGCAGGGCCGGTTCGGCGCGCAAATAGACTTCTATAACAAGGAGAGCAGCCTGCAATTGTTCCAACTCCACCTCCCCGTCACTTCGGGCTACGATCAGGCCCTGACCAATTCGAACGGGATCCGGAACGCGGGGGTTGAATTGACAATCAAGGCCAATCCATTGCCTTCGACGAGTGCCGTTAAATGGTTCAGCAGCCTCAATATTTCCTATAACAAAAATACCGTCATGAGCCTTCCCAACGGCGGCAGGTCTCTGATCCTGGACGGTGACCGGTTCGAAAAATCCCATATCTTATCGATCGGGAAGCCCCTCAACACTTTTTACCTCTATAAGAGCCTGGGGGTCTATTCCACGGACAACGATGTACCCGTCAATCCTTATACAGGCGAACGGTTTCATAACGGCAACGGCCCCTACAAAGGTGGTGATATCCACCTGGCTGACATTGACGGCGACAATTTCATCGATGTGTTCAACAGCCGTATCAACCCCGATAAAATGCCGATCGGTGATCCGAACCCCAAATTTACCGGTGGATGGACGAATAATTTCACCTATAAGAATTTCACCCTGGGCGTTTTCTGCTCCTTCACTTTCAAACGTGATGTGCTGAACCTCTACAAGGCCGACCAGTTCAGCAATTCCACGGACAACGGCGCCAATGATAAATTTGCTCAGGTCAGTACCCCCAACCTGGATAAGATCGATATCTGGCGCAAGCCGGGAGACAAGGCAACCTATGCGAAATATGACCTGGGCACCTTCCTGTATTACTATACCTCGGCGCAGACCTTCTTCCTCGAAAAAGGCGATTATTTCAGGTTGAAAAGCCTGAGTCTTGCTTACCAGTTCGGTGAAAAACTACTGAGAAAATCCGGCCTGGGACGGGTAAAAGTCTTTGCGGTCGCGGACAACCTCCTGAAATGGCAGAAGTCCAAAGACCTGCCGGATGCGGAGGCTGTCAACTCCTATGGAGAATATAACGGCACCGGATATCCTATCCCTAAAAAAGTCACCATTGGTGTTGAAGTGCAATTCTGATCCTAAATAATTACAACTATGCAAAAGAACAAATACTTATTTATCATATTCAGTTCGGTCCTGCTCGCAGCTACCGGCAGCTCCTGCAAAAAGATCCTGACCCAGGAGCCAAAGAATTCTACTTACCTGGAAGTGTATTGGAAGTCTGCGGCAGACTGTGAATATGCCATCGCGGGGAACTATGCCCTGTTAAGGGATGCCTTTACGGATTTTCATAACCGCTATTATATGTACGGGGATGCACAGGCCTCTCCCTATTTTGGCATACACTATACCGGTGACGGACTGGAAAACATAGAGGGCGGGGGCTGGACTTTCAAGTACGATGTGGAAGGTATGGGGGACTGGACCAAGTATTACAAGGCGATTGCCATGAGCAATCTTATCCTGCAAAAGGTCCCCACTATTTCCGATGAAGTCATGGGAAAGACGGTTGCCGATGTGCCCGCCTACCGGAATAAGATCATGGGAGAAGCGCTGTTCCTCCGGGCCCTGGTTTATTTCGAACTGGTGAAGATCTATGGTGATGTTCCCCTGGTGACCGTATCCTATGACGACCCGCTGAAGGCTCCCCAATTGCCCAGGAGTCCCAAGGCGGATGTCCTGGCGCAGATCGAAAAGGATGCCAAGGCAGCTGCCGGCTTGCTGGTATGGGGTTACGAAGCCAAACAGGACATCGCTGTCCGGGCCAACAGGGCCTCTGTATACGGCTTACTGGCCCACATGTATCTCTGGCGTGCTACCACCACCAACATGGCTACCCCCGACCCCATTATGGCCGATGTGGACAATGCATCCAATAGCATCGACTCGATAACGATGAAGGGGGGCTATAGCCTGGTGGATACCGCAGACTATCTCAAACAGTTCTCCAGCCGATCCTCGGAAAGCATTTTCGAGATCGCCATGAGCGAAGATTCGAAAGAAGGGTCTAACCGGCATATCGGTATGGAATTTCTGACAAATCTGTATATCAATGGCTATGGTACCGGGCACCGGTTTTGGGTGCTGCCCAGCTATCTGAGCTCCCATTACCATTTCGATGCATTCAATAAAGATTCCGCCGCATTGGGCATCGATCTGACCGATACCTTCGACATCCGGTTCATCCATAATTTCGACCAGATTCATGAACCCGAGCCCATCTGCCGGAAGTATAGCAACGTCTCTTACCGCAACGCGGGCGCCCAGACGGATCCTTTCCTGAGCAACAACATGATCCTTTTCAGGCTCAGCGACATGATCCTGCTGAAGGCGGAGATCGCCCTGTACAGGAACGATCTCGGCTCTGCGGTCACTATCATTAATGATTTCAGAGAGCGTAATGGCGCTGCCCTGCGATATCGCGTCGATAATACCTATAGCAAGGACGACCTGATGTATGAATATGTCCTTGAAAGAGGGAAGGAGTTGTATCTGGAGGGCCATCTCTACTATGACCTGATCAGGACCCGGCAATACGGCAATTTCATCCCCTGGCTTTCGGATTCCCGTTTTAGAGAGGAAGGGATCTATTGGCCGATCAACCCCTTACTGTTCAATGACAACAGGTTCCTGACGCAGACCAAATATTGGAGAGGGAAAGTTTAATCCATCAAATAAAAATGAATCGTTTATGAAACATATATATATCCCGTTGTTTATCCTGCTGACTCTTTCTTTTACTTCCTGTAAAAAGAACTATATCGCGGACGGCGGTGTTTCCAATCCGAAGGTCAATATGACGACCTATGATTTTCTGAAGTCCGACACGCTGTTTACAGACCTGGTCCATCTGATCGACCGGGCCGGCCTGAAGGATGCCGTCAATGGCGATATTACTTTTTTCGCAACGACCAATTATGGCGTGGAAGACTATCGGAAGGCGATGAAACAAAAAAGGGCCGTGGAACTGGGCGATGAGAATATCACCTATACCCTGGACAGCATTCCGTTGGCCGAGCTGGACTCGTTGAAGACCTATATGTTTGCCGGTAATCTCGGAAGGGAGAACCTTACGGTAAAAGGGAAGCTGTACAATTCCCTTTTCGGTCCCATTCCCAATGTACAATACCTTATTTACCTGAACCGGCAATTTATCTATGGTGCCTATGTGGATCATGTCGATTATGTCACCTATGTCAAAGTGATCGGCACCCGGGATGACCTGGAACTGCACCCTGAAAATATTAAGGAGAAAGATAAAGACCACGCCGTTACTGTCCAGACCTCAGGTATTATCACCACCACCGGTGTTGTACATGTATTGGATGGTTTCCACCGGCTCTTCTTTAATAATGATGCACTGAATTAATTACAGCCCAATTTTAAAATCAATTTGCAATGCGTAAATTTTTTATATACCTGATGGCCGCCTCCGCTTGTCTGGCCTCCTGCAAAAAGGTCGACAATGGATTCCTCAGCGATACCTTGCGCTACAAGACGCCCGATATCTATTGCCTGCGTGGATTAAACGTTGTCCAGTCCGATGCGATAGACCTGGACGGCTCTACCCCGCCTATGAGTTTCGAAATGCTGAATCTCCGCGATTCCTCGGGCAAGGCCCTGCCGCCGGAGTTCACGACTAAATACGATATCCTGGCCTTTAAATCGGGCGTGACCTTTGACGTCAATGCAGATACGACCATCGAGCTGCTGAATAAGAAAAGGGAGAAAAGAAATGTGCTGCCCTATGAATTTAACAAGCTCAGCGGGCAATTGACCTTCAACAGAGGGGCCCTGAATCTCCCGCTGGGAATTTATAATTTTGATGTCAGGGCAACAAATGTAAGAGGCACAAAATTTTATCCTTCCCTGGGACGCATCAATGTGATCGATCCGACGGAAGACGATATGTTCAAACTGGAAGACAATGCCAATAACGCATTCAACGATGCCGACGGGAAATCAACGCCCATGAAGGGGCTAAAGGTCAAGTTTACAAAAGTCTCCGCCGAAGGAGCGAGGATCATCCTGAAACTGGTGGACAAGAATGGCAGCCCCTTCAACTCGTCAGCCGGAGAGGTCATCAAAAGAGGCGACCGCCCGACCTTTGAAAATTACACCCGGTTCCATCCCATTACCTATAACGACACCAGCATGGTCTGTGATTTCGAAGTGGCCCCCTTCCCCCTGGCCCCTTATGTCGACGCAACCACGAACTGGAACCATTTGATATATTATAGGATCCCCAGCCAGTTTGTCCTTATTGACGGGTTTACCCCGCATGCCTATTCCGCGAATGTACGTATCGCCTTTGACATCAAACTGGAAGGCACCTTTATCGTAGAATACAAGATGCCGGATGCAGTAAGGACCCCGTAACATCTCGAATATTGCGAAAAAACCGGGAGGAACAATGTCCTCCCGGTTTTTTTATGCAGGATCATTCATTATCTTTAGTGCATGAGTGTAGCCTCTTCTTCCCGGTCCCTGGCGCTGGATATCTTCAGGGGGATGACCGTATGTTTTATGATCATTGTCAATACGCCCGGTTCCGAGACCTTTACCTTCTCGCCCCTGCGGCATGCCCATTGGCACGGATTTACACCCACCGACCTGGTCTTCCCTTCCTTTCTTTTCGCGGTCGGCAATGCCATGAGCTTCGCCATGAAAAAATACCAGGCCCTGGGTGACGGGGCAGTCCTGGGTAAGATCTTTAAAAGGACCCTCCTCATCTTTTTCCTCGGATATTTCATGTACTGGTTCCCCTTCGTGCACCAGGAGGCTGACGGCTGGCATGGCAACCCCATCGCCGGGACCCGGATCCTGGGGGTATTACAGCGGATTGCCCTTTGCTATTGTTTCGCATCCCTGCTCATTCATTACTTCTCGTATAAAGCCGTATATTTTATTGGCGGCTTCCTGCTCATCGGGTACTGGACCATCCTCCTTTTCTTCGGGGCTCCGGGCGGCGATCCCTTTGGCATGACCACCAATGCCGGCTATTTTCTCGACAGATGGGTAATGGGAGAGGGGCATATGTATCATGGAGAGGGGGTCGCCTTTGATCCGGAAGGTATCCTCAGCACCCTGCCTGCGATCGTGAATGTTATCCTGGGTTATTTCACCGGGGTCTTTATACAGCAAAAAGGAAAGTCCTATGAGGGTCTGACGAAACTCCTGCTGACCGGCTGCGCCCTGATGGCCCTGGCCTGGGCCTGGAACCTGGTCTTTCCTGTCAATAAAAAACTCTGGACGAGCTCCTTCGTTCTCCTGACCGTGGGTCTGGACATGATCCTGCTGTCCTTTCTGATCTATACCATCGAGATCCGGCAGAAGACCGCATGGACGCCCTTCTTCGGCGTTTTCGGCAAGAACCCCCTGTTTATCTACCTCGTCTCTGAATTACTGGTCGTTGTCCTGTTTACCATCCGTCATAACGGGGATGAGAGCCTCTTTGAATGGATCAACCGCGGATTTTACCAGGCTGTCTTCCCGGGACCCATCGGCTCGCTGCTCTTTGCCCTCAGCTATATGATGGTCTGTTGGTCCGTTGGTAAGTGGCTGGACCTGAAGAAAATTTACATACGGGTATAGCGAGTTAACGTGATTATCCGTTTATGTATTAAATTGCGTCCCTATGTATAAAGCTGTATTTCTGGATATGGATGGTACCTTGCTTAGATCGGACCACAGTATCAGCGAAGAGACAAAGGGTGTCATTCGTCATCTGACTGCCAGCGGCGTTCCCGTCACCCTGGTCTCCGCCCGTCCCCTGAACGCGATCCTCCCCACTTTTAACAGCATCGGCCTGCCCGATGGCTCGCCGTTGGTGAGCCTGAACGGCAGCTATATCGTAGAGGGTGGCGTCCCTGTCTTCGAAGCCGAGATCGATCTGGCCACGACTGAGGCCGTATCCCAACAGGTACGCCCCTTCAAGGCGACCATCGCCTATTACCTTCAAAAGGAATGGTATGCAGAACGCAGCGATTCCTGGACCGACTACGAACAAAGGATCATGGATGTAAAGATCAAGGTTGCCCCGCTGGCTGAACTGATTGGGCAATGGGCGGCACGGGGCATCGGCCCGAATAAAATGATGGTGATGAGCGATCCTGAATCCATCGCACAGACCCAGACCCAGCTGCTGGCCGCCTATAATGGCCGGCTCAATATCTATCCTTCCAAGCCTACTTATTTAGAAGTGATGGATCCCCGCGGATCAAAATCCAATGCGGTCAAATTCCTCATCGACAGGATGAAGATCGACCGGTCCGAGGTCATTGCCATGGGCGATAATTACAACGATCGGGAAATGATTGAATTTGCCGGAATGGGCGTAGCGATGGGAAATGCACCCGACGAAATAAAGGCTGCCGCCGACCACGTAACGGATACGAATAACAATGACGGCGTCCGGAAAGCGTTGGAGAAGTTTTTTGGTTTATAGTTGCCTAAATGATCTCGTAGAGACGCGCGAGGTTGATCAACTCCACCGTATTGGAGATCTTCAGCTTGTCCAGGATCCGGGTCTTATGCGTACCTACCGTCGACTTATGAAGACTCAGCGTATTGGCGATCTCAGAGACAGAGCTACCCTTGAGCATTTGCAGAACCACTTCGAACTCACGGTCAGAAAGATCCTCAAAAGGATTGTCTTTTAATTTTTTGGTCAGCTCGCCCGATAGGATCTCCGCCAGATTATCACTGATATATCTTTTGCCGCCCAACACCTTTTGAATGGCATACTTGATCTCCGATTCCTTGGAATATTTGTTGAGATATCCATGCGCCCCGATCTTTAGGAATCGCTTGGCGAAGAAGACCTCTTGGTTCATGGTGAATATGATGATCTTGAGCTGGGGATATTCTTTTAAAAGGTAAGTTGTAAGACTGAAGGATTCCGTATGGGGCATATTTATATCCAGAATCAGCAGATCGAATGCGGCCGACTTCATCTTTTTGATGACAGTCTCTCCATCCTCGGCCTCATCAATAGTCACATCCCGGATGCAGCTATTGATCAGAAGTTTCAGCCCGGCCCGGACGATAGAATGGTCATCTGCAATTAAGATATTATGCATTTGTCTGGTTTGTATAGGGTTCTGGTCCCAAATATAGATGATATAACTTATATAAAAAGCCCCTTGTTCTGCCTGCGATTATTTTTTTTGTACTTTGGATATGATCCCTTCCTTATAGGCCCGCACGGCTGTCAGGAGTTTTTTGTATTTTGGAATGACCAAATTAAGGAAAAGAATATAAAAAGAAACTGATAGAAAAATAATGATCAGCCACTTATAAAATCCACTCTCGCTGATGGAGGCATAGGCGCCGCTGTGCAGCAAAAAGAGGGCCTTCTCAAAGATGGCCAGCAGATAAAACCCTCCTAACATGCTCATGATCCCGAAGGAAAGGATATATTTATCCAGGACCGTCTCGATCTTGTTGAGAAAGGGGATCAGCCGCAAAGCCAGCAGCGAATTGTAGTCCGCAAACAGCAGGAGCCGGGTATGGAAATAGATAAAATAGGCCAGGAGGAAAAAAAGAAAGACCTGCTCGTACAGATCATGCCCATCCTCTTTGAATTGCACCCGCAGCTGATACAGGTTGAACAGCAGCAGTATGCTGCCAGCCGCGATCCTGGCGAGGATCTTATTTTTTAGATACCAGGCGTCTGAAAGAGGATTCCTGACAGTGAACTTTTCCAGGTCGGAAGAGAGTACCGGTCGTTCTTCCATCGAGACTTCAGGAAATTCGTCCCAGTACTGCTGCAGCTTTTTTAGCTCCATATCAGTTTTTCCTTTAAATAAGGAATGAAATTCTTTTTGCCATTGCCCTGCATGGCAGCTTGCTGCGCCGCCCTTTTGGCCGGTACCGCGCCCGTCAGGTCGCTGATAGCATCAGCCTGTACTTTCTCAAAACCGAGAAACAACAGGATCTTATCATAGTCCGAGGCTGATCCCATCGAATCGTGGAACCGCGACATGTTCCGCTGGTAGTCCGGGGACTTGAACTGGATGCTGCGGTCCATGGCAGGCTCCAGGCCGAGAGAAATGGAATGCAGTGCCGACATGTTGACGCAGGCTCTTAACAGCAGGGTCTGCTTCTCATGTTCAGACCGGTTATTCCGGATGCTGAACGAGACAGCCGCGACGAGGTCGAAAAAAAGACGTTGATGCTCCTTGTAATTGCTGGCAAAAAGACGACAGACGGAATAGAATTTCTTGTGCTGACTTTTAATGAAAGTACGGAGGTCCTGGTCAGAACCTTCCTTCTTGGGGAAGTTATTCATGTGGGTATGGATTTTTGTCATAAGGTTGGATTCCGCAGTAAATATTTCAATAAAATGACAATTTTGATAATCATCGAATCCATTTCACTTACGCAAGGAGACAACAGGTCTTTTTCCCGCTCAATTGGAAATGTTTTTTCTTGAGGGAATTATATATTATGATATTATATATTTATAAATATGCCATCGAATTGTAGTAAAAAAACTACATTCAATTAAATCTTTTACTACACTTGTAAGGTAGTCTTATTAATAACTTGTCACGATTTCTTATATAGATTAGTAGCCTGTATAAGTTCTTTACGTATGGGTGTATAAATTTTATTCAATGAGTTATGTATCTCTTGAAAATTCAGAGCCTTTTCTGAAATGTTTTGAGGTGATTGCAGAGGATAAGTCTTGTATTGTAACGGATTCAGTGCTTTATTTTTCAGGCAAAACAGGGAAGGGCTTCATGACAGTTGCTGGTGTTTCCACCGGTATTGAAGTGCTGGCCGTAAATGTTTCCATGCTTGCAGATGACCTGACCCTAAGCTTTTTACCCTCTCCCCATGCATCTTCCTATATTTTAAGTTTCGATGAGATCAGCGTTCCCGGCAAAGGCGAGAATGAAATGCCCATGTCCCTGGCGGGTATGCCCGGTGACCGCACCTTTTCCTCCGTATCCATTACGGATGCCGGCTACGGCAAACTGGTGACTTACCCGAAAGAAAGAGTGATCCGGTCCCTCATCGTCAGGGTGCGAAAATCCAGTTTGGGCCACCTGATTCACGATTTTGACGCCGACGCTATCCAGTCCATCCTTCAATCCTCCAATTCGGTCGCCAGCATTAGCTGGCCCATTACCTTTAAATACCGGTTACTGA
>Ga0247778_1001271_pt1 | contig 11881 bp, 14 predicted proteins | sample UWRJL049202B5_FD_179939 | JGI IMG/M metagenome (GOLD analysis project Ga0247778, IMG submission 179939) | Plant litter microbial communities from Arlington Agricultural Research Station in Wisconsin, United States - UWRJ-L049-202B-5 | ecosystem: Environmental > Terrestrial > Plant litter >... | reverse complement strand
ACCACCGTCGCTGGCAGCACTCCCGCCCACGCCCGCATGACCGAACTGATCGTATCGCTGCCGTTTACCGGTGTCTTTGAGCACTTCATAGGCTTCGTTCACTTCTTTGAACTTGGCTTCGTCCCCACCTTGTTTGTCAGGGTGCAGTTCCACTGCCTTCCGCCGGAAAGCCTTCTTGATCTCGTCGGCAGAGGCGTTTTTACCTATACCTAATATTTCGTAATAATCTCGTTTCGCCATTCTCACCTACTATACTACTAGCTTGGCACTCAAACAGCAAGAGTGCTAACGCATACTTGGGGTTAATATCGTTCTTCAATATGCAAGTGGTTGGGATAGCGCCGCATAAGCTGCAGGAAACCCTGCAATTCCTCGGCAAACGTTTCAATCATGTCTCCCCCGCCCTTAATCCCTTCATCACTTCCATGTGGCCAGTGCCATATTTCGTCATCACCTGTCAGATGATAGCCCACGGTCTCACTGCCATCCGTCTTGGAGAAACCAGGCCAGTACTCAATATGATCTCCTATCTGCTCCGGCAACAGCATCACATATCTTGCATGGGGAACATATAACGCGTCCACATATTCCAGAGACATGATCTCGTGCGGACTGTGAATCTCCGATTGCGTATGTGCCACACCTTCTATCTGCGAAAGTATACTCCACACACGTTCCGCAGGTGTGGGCTCGGCGATGAGCCATTCACCATTGTCAGCTTTTTCACTCATCTTTCGACATTACAACTAATTTGTTGATACGTCAAATTGAATTTCAATTAATTAGCTTTGTGCCGGATCCTGCTTGTCATACACTTTGAACCAGGCTCGATGCTGACGTTTCATATCTAGGAACCACTCAAGTTCAGCGTACATCCTGCGTTCAACCCTCTCATCGCCCTGCCACGGGGCGGTACCATCCGGCGGTTGATACCAGACCTTACCGTCGTGCCACAGCTGGAAACCCTCCTGGGTCTTTGTGTTGCCCATCCGGGTGTCCGTATCGATCTTAACGAACTGCGGAAAATATTCACCTGCTTGACCGTCTTCGTATTCTGCGTAGAGATATGAGAATTCGCGGACATGGCTGCCGGTGCCATCCTGCCACTGCAGAGTCAAGCGTTCGTTTGGATTGTGATCTCCGATTTCGCTGTGCAGATCATATTCAATCGCACTTACAGCCAGCCAAATTTCTTCTATGGGATCCAGTTCTGGTGCCTCATGGCGGCCTCGATATTGCTCACTCATACCTACAGTGTAACAATTCTGTAAGTTGTCAAAAGTGATTTATATCACATTCTGGCGATAAAAGGCCGAATGCAGACCTCGGCCTTTTACTAGTGAGTTCTCGCGATTGCGGCTACTTTTTCTTGTCGCCCTCGACCACTTCGCCCTCTACCGGGCCGTCTTCGGGCTTTTCACCCTCTGCTGCTGTGGAATCGCCCGCCTTGTCGTCTGCGGCAGCACTTTCGTACATCTTGGCACCGATCGGCATCAGGATGTCGTTGAGTTCTTTGGTCGCAGCTTCCAGGGCGTCTTTATCGGCCTTTTCGTCTGCAACCAGCTTCTTGGCCTTTTCAACTGCCTCGTCAATTTTCTTGACGTCTTCTTCGGCGATCTTCTCTTTGTTGTCGCCCTTCATCTTTTCAGCCTGGTACACTGCGCTATCGAGCATGTTACGGGCTTCTACGGCTTCTTTGCGGGCCTTGTCTTCGTCCGCGTGGGCTTCGGCCTCTTTGGCCATGCGCTCCACCTCGGCCTTGTCGAGACTGCCAGAACCCTGGATAGTGATGTTCTGTTCCTTGCCAGAGCCCTTGTCTTTGGCCGTGACGTTCAGAATGCCGTTGGCATCGATGTTAAACGTGACTTCGATCTGCGGAACACCGCGCGGCGCACTTGGGATGCCGTCCAGGATGAAGCGGCCCAGGCTCTTGTTGCCGTCTGCAATATCACGCTCGCCCTGCAGTACGTGGACTTCTACCTGCGGTTGGTTGTCGGCAGCGGTAGAGAATACTTCGCTCTTACTGGTCGGGATGGTCGTATTGCGATCGATGAGCTTAGTCATGACACCGCCCATGGTTTCGATACCGAGAGACAGTGGGGTTACATCGAGCAGCAATACGTCTTTGACGTCGCCCTGCAGCACACCACCTTGGATGGCCGCACCGACTGCTACGACCTCGTCGGGGTTCACACCTTTCATCGGGTCTTTGCCGAAGATTGCCTTGACCTTTTCCTGTACGGCCGGCATGCGGGTCATACCGCCCACCAGTACGACGGCGTCGATTTCGCTGGCTTTCAGGCCGGCATCCTTGAGGGCTTTTTCGCATGGGTCGGCAGTCTTACTTACCAGCTCAGCCACTAACTGTTCCAGCTTGCTGCGGGTCAGTTTGTGCTCAAAGTGCTTTGGGCCGTCAGCATCTGCCGTTAAGAATGGCAGGTTGATGTCGACTTCCTGTGCGGTAGAAAGTTCAATCTTAGCCTTTTCCGCTTCATCGCGCAGACGCTGCATGGCCGCTTTGTCCTCACTGATGTCGATGCCATTGTCTTTCTTGAACTCATCCACGAAGTAGTTGACGATGGTGCGGTCGAAGTCGGCACCGCCCAGGTGAGTGTCACCGTTGGTGCTCTTTACCTCAAACACGCCGTCGCCAAGCTCCAGGATAGATACGTCGAACGTACCACCACCCAGGTCGTACACGGCGATCTTTTCGTCGGTCTTGCCCTTGTCCAGACCGTATGCCAGGGCGGCTGCGGTCGGCTCGTTGATGATACGCTTGACCTCAAGGCCAGCGATCTTGCCGGCATCTTTGGTTGCCTGGCGCTGAGAGTCGTCAAAGTAAGCAGGAACAGTAATGACTGCCTCTGATACTGAGTCGCCCAGGAATGCTTCGGCGTCAGCCTTCAGCTTGCCCAGGATCATAGCGCTGATTTCCTCTGGGCTGTATTCTTTGTCGCCCATTTTTACCTTGACGCTGTTGCCGCTCTTGACGATCTCGTAGCCCATGAGCTTGAGGTCGCGCTGCACTTCTACATCGTTGAAGTTGCGGCCGATCAGGCGCTTGACTTCGTAGATGGTGTTCTTGCTGTTGGTAACCTGCTGGCGGCGAGCCACCTGGCCTACCAGGCGCTCACCGTTTTTGTTGATAGCCACCACGGATGGCGTAGTGCGGTTGCCCTCGCTGTTGGCGATGATTTCTGGCTTGCCACTTTGCATGACAGCCATTGCGCTGTTAGTGGTGCCTAAGTCGATTCCGATAATTTTACCCATTAGTGTGTTCCTCCTGTTGATTCCCGATATAAATACTGTATGGCACGGTTACGTTCCTGCCATCTACAAGTTTAACTAAGTACTTACCTGCGGCTTGGTGATTTTCCGCTGCTTGCGCCTCTGCGATAAGGCAACGGATGCGTCCGGATAGGGCCAGATCAGCTTCGGCCCTCTCCCGTGGGCTGAGTTCTTGCATATCGGTAATCGCCGTCGTTTTATCTTCTGGGTCAAACTTACCGATTGCTTCAGCCATGGTGTTTCCTTGTCTAACTTGATTAGCAAGCTGCCGTGCAGACTGCTAATACAATTGTAGCATAAAAAATTAGCACTCACATGTCAAGAGTGCCAATTATCATATTCCTGGCATTGCCAAGAACCGCAGTACTCGCACTTCTCGCTGTGTCAGGCCCATTTTGCGGGCTTGGTGCTGTATGTCAACCACGGTTCGCTCACATGGCTGCGGTGCGGCTAGTGTACTGTGCAGTGCATCAAAAACCACCTGCGCCTCGGTGTAGGCGTCAGGTGGTAATTCGTTTTCTAGAGAATCAAAAGGGTCATTGTGGTATCCGGTTTCGTGGATACCTGTGGACATTAGCGTCCGACTCCTGGTGTGTGACAGTGTTGGCTCATGGTGCTTTTGCTAGTGTAGCACAAGCGCTATCACGGCAAGTACTATTGCAGCTATTTTGTAGTCACGCGCACCATGGCGTGGCGGATGACTTCCTCGCCCAGTTTGTACCCGGCCTGCAGCTCTTCGCTCACCACCTCTTCGGTGCCTTCACCCTCTTCCATGCTGATAGCTTCGTGATACCGGGGGTCGAACGGCTGATCGACGGTAGCGATACGCTCCACGCCCAAGTCGGTCAGAGTCTTTTCAAACTGTTTGACCACACCCTGCACGCCTTTTATGTAGTCGTTACCGTCCAGCTCGGCCGGTACATGCTTGAGTGCCCGCTCAAAGTTGTCGATAACCGGTAGCATATCACGCACCACATTCGCTTTGATCATGTTCTTGAGCCCGGCAATTTGCTCGTCGTGGCGACGACGCAGGTTGGTCGCATCGGCACGCTCTCGCTGCAGAGCTTCGGTCAGTTCGGCCACTTGCTGCTCCAGCGCACTGGCGTCAGTTTTTGGAGTTTTGGGTTGTTTGGGGTCTTTAGGCATATAGTACTTCCTCTAATGTTTTACCAGTATGGGCCACCAACGCCATTACGTCGCGGTAACTCTGGCGGGTGGGGCCAAGCGTGCCGATGTAACTGTGGTCGCTGAATGGGCTGCGGAACCGGCTGATGATAAGGCTGACGCCCGCGGCGCGGCCGATGGGGTTTTCAGCCCCGATATACACGCTGAGCGGTTCGTTCGGCGCAGCTTCGCGCAGCCACGGCTCTAGGTTGTCCAGCAGACGCGCCACCTGCTGCACCTGGCTGCCGCCGATGAATTCCGGCTGGCCGAACAAGTTGCTGAGCCCGCTGATGTACAGCTGGTTGCCGATGGTAGCCAGCCCCAGGTTGTGCGTCAGCTCCACCAGCGTATCCACGGCATTACGGATGGTGCGCTCCGGCAGACCGCCATGCTGTACCCGCGCAGTCAGTGCTCGCTCGGCGCGCTTTTCGGGCGCGGTCGCTTCGCCGGACGTGAGGCTGTTCACGTAAAAACGATAGCCACGGTCGGTCGGAATACGGCCGGCACTGGTGTGCGGCTGGCGGATATAGCTCATCCGCTCCAGCTCTACCATCTCGGCCCGGATCGTTGCCGAAGACACGTTGAACACCTTAGCCAGCAAGCTGCTGCCCACCGGTACGGCTACCTCGGCATATTGCTCGATAATCGCGGACAAAATTTGCTTTTGTCTTTCAGTCATGACATAAAGTATACGCTTTTAGCACTCAAAACTCAAGACTGCCAGTAAACAACGCTTAGCTGAGTTCACCCAGGTGTTGCTTGGTCTCTGCCAGCAGTTGGGCGGCCACGACTTTGGCTGCAGCCTGGCTTTCGGCATCAAGGATATGTTCGCGGATCATCGCGTCGATACGACGCGCCGTGTGTGCGAACGTATCATTCACTACAAACTGGTAATAGTCGCGCTCAAGTGCAGTGGTGATTTCGGTGACGGCACTCTCCAGGCGACGCTTGATTTCGTCCGCCGGCAGGCTGCCCCGGGCATTCATGCGGGCGATCCACTCATCAAAGCTTGGCGGCAGCACGAACACGCACATGGTGTTGGGGCTGATAGCATGGATATGATCAGCCCCCACCACCTCCACTTCGTTGATAGCAACCTTCTGGTCCGCTGCAGCCGCCTGTAGCTCACGCACACTTATGCCGGATACCTGTTGGTTGTGTATGATTGCGGCTTCTAGGAACTTACCGGCTTGTAAGTCTGCCAATATCTCGGCCTCGCTGCGGAACCAGTATTCTTTGCCATTCTGTTCCAGCACGCCATTGTTTATGCGGGGCTGGCGGGTGGTATCGGAAACCACATAGTGGTACGGCCCGGACTGCACCAGCTGGTTGATAATAGTGTTGCGTCCGCTAGACGACGGCCCCACCAGCAGCACTAGCCGGATATCTGCAAGCGCATGCCGCGCCTCATCGGAGAGCTGATAGTTTTCCAGCACGGCCTGGAATGCGTCAATCTGAGTCAGTTGATTCATTAACCAAATATATCAGTTATTACACAGGAGCGCTATACTTTGTATATGACACAGGCACCCGACTTTTCGCTGCAGGACCAAGATGGCACCGTCAAAACGCTCCATGATTACGCAGGCCGCTGGCTGGTGCTGTATTTCTACCCCAAGGATGACACGCCCGGCTGCACTACCGAAGCCTGCAATTTTCGGGACGAGCGTGATGCGATATCCGAATTTGGCAACGCAACGGTGGTAGGCATCAGCAAAGACAGCGTGCGCTCACACAAAAAATTCGCCGAAAAACATGGACTGAACTTTACCTTGCTCAGCGACCCGGACCACGTAGCCGCCGAAGCTTACGGCAGCTGGAAACCCAAGAAAATGATGGGCCGGGAATTTATGGGTGTTACGCGCGATACGTTCATCATCAGCCCTGATGGTGGGCGGGCAAAAGAATACCGCGGCGTCGACCCGAAATCGCACGCAGCGCAGATCATCGCCGACCTGCAATCCCTGCAAGCGTAAGCATATTCATTGACAGCTAGTCACCGGGTGCTATAGGCTGAGAAACATGAATAGCAAATCCAAAAAGACCGCAAAAGCCACAATAGTTCGAGGCTGGCGACCTAATCTGTTAGCAATCGTCATAGTCATCGGTGCAGCAACGCTCGTGCTTCAGCTGGTGTTTGATGTCGCCCTATACCGCCGGGTGGCTTCCATGCCGCAGAACCAAGAACCGATCGCCAGTATGATCATTGACTCCATCCGGGGCGTCACACGGCCCGCCACCATCGAGCCGGTCAGCAAAAAAGTATACCTGCCCGATATCAGTCTGGTGTTACCGCCCTATCCACAAGATTTCAGCACTATCCAGTACAGCTATAGCCCACCGATTGACGGCGTAGACGCTGAGGCGAACGTAACCACCGCCAACGCCATCAGCGTCGGCATATCCCGGATCCGCAACGCCCAGAGCGCGGCCATGCAGCACCATAACCCTACTGCCCTGTTCGACGCCGTGCCCAGTGCGCAGGTATGCGTACGAGGCCTGCACGTGGTGTTCGGCAGCAAGACTACCTACAAGCACCTGGAGTTCACCAAAAAACTGGCCGACGGCCGGACCATGAACGTGTACAGCGAAGCGCAACGCTGCGCGTACGATCTGGACAGCCTTACTGCATACTTGCGACAAGCACAGAGCTACTAGCAGCTAGTCGCGCTTGAGCATCACCGTGAACGCCTCGGCCGGGATATCCACCTTGCCGAAGCGTTTCATGCGTTCTTTACCCTTCTTCTGCTTGGCCAAGACCTTCTTTTTGCGACTGACGTCGCCGCCGTACAGACCGGTGGTGACGTCCTTGCGGTATGCACTCAGGTCTTCTCGGGCAATGAACCGACCACCGATAGCGGCTTGCAGTGCCACCTGGAAGTTCTGGCGCGGAATGACTTCCTTGAGCTTGGTCACCGTTTCGCGGCCCAGGCGATCGGCTTCGCTGCGGTGCACCATCACGCTCAGTGCGTCCACACATTCCCCAGCAACGTAAAAATCCACCTTCACCAGGTCTTCGGCACGGTAATCGTCCAGCTCATAGTTGAAGCTGCCGTAGCCGCTTGTGATGCTTTTGAGCTGGTCATAGAAATCGGTCAGCAGGTTGGCAAGCGGCGCCTCGAAGCCCACCACCGCACGTTCGTCGACATAGCTCAGGTTCTTCTGTAGTCCCCGTTTGCCAGAAATGAGCTGGATCACACCGCCCACATAGCTTTTCGGCACGATGATCTCGCCCTTGATCCATGGCTCGCGGATTTCTTTTATCCGTGAGGGATCGGGCAGGTCGGCTGCGGATTTGATATCAACTTCATCGCCGTTCAGCAGGCTGATCTGGTAGTCGGTGGATGGGTTGGTAACCACCAGGTCCAGGTTGTATTCCCGCTCCAACCGCTCACGGACGATATCCATGTGCAGCAAGCCCAAAAAGCCGATGCGTACCCCGAACCCGAGCACCGGCGAGTTTTCCGGCTCGAACTGCAGGGCGCTATCACTGAGTGACAGCTTTTCGATAGCTTCTTTCAGCTCGTTATAAAATTCATTGGACTGCGGGAAAAAGCCGGCATATACGAACGGCTGCACGTCTTTGTAGCCCGGCAGCGGATGGGTAGACGGCGCGGCAGAGAGCGAAACGGTGTCGCCGACTTTTGCGTCGCGGGTTGTCTTGAGGTTGGTTACTATGTAGCCGATTTCGCCAGCTTTCAGGGCACTTCCGGGCGTCATATCGGGCTTGAGTGCACCGACTTCCAACGCGATGCCATGCGCGCTGGTGTTGAGCATCTGTATCTGGGCATTTTTGGTTATTTCACCATCGATGATACGCACGTACAAAATAACGCCGCGGTAATCGTCGTAGTAGCTGTCGAAGATCAACGCCCGGGTTTCAGGCATGGTGGACTCTTTGGGCGCCGGCACCTCTGCTACGATACGCTCCAGCACCGTGTCCACACCCATACCTGTCTTGGCGGATATCTGTAAGATGTCTTCGAACTTACAGCCCAGCAAGCTGACGATTTCCGCACCGACACGCTCAACATCGGCGGCGGGCAGGTCGATTTTGTTCAAAACAGGGATAATCGTGAGGTCAGCAGCCATCGCGAGGTACACATTGGCCAGTGTTTGGGCCTGGATCCCCTGAGAGGCATCCACCACCAGTAAGGCCCCTTCGCAGGCCTGAAGGCTCCGTGACACCTCATACGAGAAATCGACGTGCCCGGGGGTGTCTATCAGGTTCAACTCGAAGCCTTTATATTCCATCCTAACAGGGGCCAGCTTGATGGTGATTCCCTTTTCGCGCTCCAAATCCATGCGGTCGAGCAGCTGGGCCTTCATATTGCGCTTTTCGACGGTGCCCGTCAGCTCCAGCAGGCGGTCCGCCAACGTGCTTTTACCGTGGTCTATGTGCGCGATAATACAGAAGTTTCGAATATGGCCTTGATTCATTGCTGTCTATTATAGTTCGCACCCCTGTTATTTCAAAACCACAACCTGGGATGTGCGCCGGAGCGGCCGGTCGCTTAGCTCTTTTTGCTGATTTTGTAGTGGCGCTGCAAATATAACAATTGCTGCACATAGTGCTGTGTCTGGTACTGCTCCATACTGTACGGAGGCAGTGCCCGGGCGATCTGCTCCAATATGGCCGCCAGCATCTCAAAGTAATCACCCGAGGCGACCAAGGCATGCACGTGCAGCTCTTCGGCATCCTTAGGAAGGTCGTGCAGCCAGAAATCTTCGGCCACGCCATCTGTTATCAGCGCGTCGAATGGGTTGAGAGTATAGGCGAGTGTGCTCATAGTTCGTCCAGTACGCTTTGGTGTCCGGATGTAGTGATAATAAGATGGTCGAGCAGATCTATACCCAGTATCTTGCCCGCTTCTACGAGTTGGCGCGTGACCTCGATATCGGCCGCGCTCGGCTCCAAACTGGCGGAGGGATGGTTGTGTGCGATGATGACTGCTACCGCACCGTGTTCGATAGCCGGCTGAAACACCTCACGCGGGTGCACGATGTTGGACGTAAGGCTGCCTATGGAAATGACTTCGTCGTGCACGACCTGGTGGTGGCTGCCCAGATACAGGCCGCGGAGCTGCTCCTTGCTGTTCATGCCCATGTCCTGGAAATATTCGTATGCCTGGCGAGGAGTGCGGATCTGCATCGGCTGGCCGATGCGGTTCGTGGCATATGCTCGGCGACCCAGTTCGAATGCCGCCACCAGTTGACATGCTTTGGTAAGCGGAATGTCGAGCGTTTGAGCAAGCGAACTTGGTTTGACCGTTGCGAACGATGCCTTGTCGCCATATTCTTGCAGCGTACGCTTAGCCATGGCCAGTACGTCTTCTTTGCGTGTGCCCACGCCCCACACGACTGCGACCAGTTCCGCCTGGGTTAAACCCTGCGGTCCACTAGTAAGTAGCTTTTCGCGTGGGCGATCCATGTTAGGAACATCTTTGAAACGCAGAATATACTCTGCCTCATCTAGGAATCGGTCATTGTCGGTTACCGGGTATAGTCGCGTTGCGGTTATTTGCATGCCCTTATTATAAATGCAACTTGCCCTAGTGCACACTATTTGTTGCTAAAACTACGCTATTATCCCCGAAAGAACATACGTTCTTAGTAATCCACTTTGACCGGGCGGAGAATCACGCGGCGCACCAGGCGCCAGAATGGCTGCGCTTCTTCGAGCCCGAATATACCTGAAAGGGTGAAGTGCGTACTGAGCGTGACGAGTGCGATGATGATAAATTTAGTGCCCAGTGTTACGAAACCGCGGTCATCCGCCCCTAGTGGCACGAAGCCTACGGTAATGTAACCGGCCACCAAACTGAACCCGGTGACGGAGATGGTACGGAATAAACCACTGAGGAACTCGCTATCGAACAGCTTATGGTCGCGCAGCAACATGATGACGACCAGTATGGCCACCTCAACGGCAGCAACGATGGACTGCGCCAGCGCGAGCCCCTGCAGTCCGTACCCACCCGGCCGGGTCAGCAAGTAGGCAAGCAGTATGTTAAAGCTAATGGTAAATATGGACACGTACAGCGGCGTACGGGTGTCTTTTTGGGCGTAGAACCAGCGAGAGATAATGGTATACACCGTGCGGAAAAAGATTGCCACCGTCAGGAATCCGAAGATAAGACTGATCTGCTGGCTGTTCTTGGAGAAGATCAGGCGGGCCAGATACCCTCGACCGAAGAAACAGATAACCACCACCGGCATGGTGATCCAGATGATAAGCCGCAGGATACGCAGGAAATCTTGCCGGAACAAGTCCGGCCGGCCTTGGCTGAGACGGTTATTGAGCCGCGGGAAGATAGCCGTAGAGATGGCGGTACCAATAAGCAATACCGGAGCCGTCTGCAGCGTATAGGCATTGCTGTAATACGATATTGACCCCTGGCCTATACCGTGTGCGAACCGCGTTTCCACGATAGACTCCAGCTGGTCCATGCCCTGGTCGAGCGAGCGCGGCGGAAGGTTGCGCAACACCTGCCGGAACTCTTTGTTCCGCCACATTATATGCGGCGTCCAATGGAACCCAGTGCCATACACGCCGATTATGACCACGACTAGCTGCAATATCGCCCCGATGAGCGCCCCCAGGCCCAAACCCATGATACCCATGTGCCATGGACCGCCGTGGTTGGACTTGGCAGTACTGAATATGAGTGCCGAGGCTATGATGCTGCCGTTATACAGTAGCGGTGCGGTGGCGTAAAAGAAAAACCGTCCGAGCGCCTGCTGTGAGGCGGTCAGGATGCCAGAGATGGTGAACAGCAGCGGGTTCAGACACAGGAACCGGATGATAACCACCGCTTCGTGCACCTGCGACGGGTCGACCAGCTGGCGCATGATAGGCTCCGCGAACGCAAAGATAATGACCGCCACGCCTGCCATGACGATCATCAACAGGTTGAGCAGGCTCGATACCAGGTGCCACATACCCTTTCGGTCGCCGCGGGCCAGGTAATCTGCCAGGACCGGCATGAACGCCACACCGAGCGCTCCGGCAGATATAGTAAAGAAGAAGAAATCGGGAATGTTGAAGGCGGCAAAATAGCTATCCGTGCTGTGTGGCCCGATGGCAGAAAAGTTGGCATTCACAAGTTTGGTACGCAAAAAACCCAACCCCTGTGCAAGCAACGAACTACCAACGAGCAAAATAGTAGCGCTACCCAGGGAAATACGCTTGCTGGTACGCGGAATCTTCATTTTCATGAGCTTACCCTAGTATAGCCTGACGGCGGCGGCAAAGACAGGTTTCTGCGGCTATTTTTACGACGCAAGTAATAGCAACAACATTCAGTCAATGGTACAATTGCCGCCATGGGCCGCTTGCTCCGCACCACCAACTGGATTGTTAAGTACCTGCCGCAGTTGTTTGTGGCAGGGTTGGTTATTGGTGCGGTGCTGGTGTTTTTCTACTTTA
>Ga0247778_1001269_pt1 | contig 11893 bp, 7 predicted proteins | sample UWRJL049202B5_FD_179939 | JGI IMG/M metagenome (GOLD analysis project Ga0247778, IMG submission 179939) | Plant litter microbial communities from Arlington Agricultural Research Station in Wisconsin, United States - UWRJ-L049-202B-5 | ecosystem: Environmental > Terrestrial > Plant litter >... | reverse complement strand
GCATGGTCTGCAGCTGGTAATAGTCCCTGGAGATATATTCTTTCGGGGTGACGCCAATGGAATTGAACCGGTGCAGCTCCCGGTCCGCATAAAAAAGACCGGAAAAGATATTGTTGACCATGAAGTCATACCATTCATCCGTGACGCCTTTGTCTTTTTGTAAAAAGACACGGTACAGGCAGGAAGTGAGATTCATGTTCTGATAGAGATTCCAGATCACCATCCTGGCGGCCTTATCCTGAAGAGCTGCGGGAATGGGCGTCAGCCGGGCATTGGGCATGTTCTGGCGCAGCGACCGGGCATATCTTTCCGAGCAGTCCGGATGGGTTTTCAGGGAATCCTGGATCGTACTGGTATCGGAAAAATTATAATTCCTTGTGGATAATCCTTTGCTGCGTTTCTGCCCCCATGCATCCTCGAAAGGTAACTGGTAGGCCGTCAGATAAGTTTTGACGGGTGCCTTCAGGGGTTGTTTGTAGAGATTGTCCGCACTGTCCAGCCGCAGAAAAAAACCGGACTGGAAAGGAATATTACTTTTCTTAAGAAGGAGGATTGCGAGAGAGTCGGCATCGCTCTCATGATAACGCTGGTGGCGGCCCCTGTTGAAAGAATATCCTTCCATGACCTTGTTCAGCCGCGACAACCTTTCGTACTTTGAATCCAGAACGGCATTCAGGGACTTTTTATAATCCTCGGAACTGAGCCATTCGGCCCTTTCCTTCATGGCACTCTCCCGGTGATTGAGGATATTATGCGACAGCTCATGGGCAAGGACCAGGGCCAGCTCTTCACGGGACCGGGCAAAATATACCATGCCCAGGTTCATCGCGATCACATTGCCACCCGTCGAATAGGCATTGACGGACGAACTCCTGTCAATGAAGAGGAGAGGCCTAACAGGGATCAACTGTCTGTTGGCCTGCACGAGCTGATTGACGATCTCTTCGATATAGGGATAGATATCCTTGTCATGTACATAATTGTCGTCGGCGATGGCCCGGGTGACGAACTCCGTCCTCCCATCATAATACTCCTTATAGAGCTTCTGGGTTTCCTTGTTCTTATAGACGACCGGGCAGACCCATGCCTTCTTCAGACTGTCTTTTTGTTTCTCATAATAGAGATGAGAGAGATCCTGGTAATTATAAAGAGTCTTCACTTGTGCATGCAGACCTTGGACTGCCGTGATCAACAGAATGACAATGATAGATTTTCTACAGAACATGGGCATACATTTAGGGAATGGCCCCGCCGGGCCACCTGATAAACGCAGCAAGGAGTGCTCATAATATAAGCAAGGCAAAAAAAATACCTATCATATTACACTGAAGAGTAATGTAACTTGTTACCCAAGGATCTTTGATACGAAGTCCGAATGAAGGCTGATCTTAAAGAAGGCCGTCAGACCGAAAATGATCCCTAACACGCTTACCGTACCGGCAAAATACAGCAGCCATTTCTTTTGTGTAAGGGACGTGATCCCGAACATGGCAATGGAAATGGTCAGCAGGGCCTCCGTCATGTCAAATTGGTCGTCAAAAAGATTGATATCGTCATATTCCTTTTGATAGCCCTCCGCCTGGATCTTGATCTCCCCTTTTTCCTTCTCATAACGGGCGATCTGGGCCTCGTATTTCTTAATGACCTCGGCATTGGCAGGAGCGTTCTGCAGTTTGATCTGTTCGAGGGTGTTCTCCGCAATGGATTGCTTGGTACTCTTTGCCTGGAAATAGGACCAGGCGTCGATGGAATGCGCCTGGGCCTGGGACATGGCCTGGACGATATTCCCGTCCTTGACATTGCACAGCGCCATAAAAGTGGCGGTAATGGCTACAAAGAGGGCGACCCTGGAATTGATGCTGCTCTTTTCTGCCTCTTCCAAAGGGTTTTGAATGGCTTCAACGATATCAGTCATATGGTATTAAATTATTTAGCGCTTAAAATAAGCCCATGGCCGCCAGCTTGGCCCGGGTGTCTTCATATTTTTTGTGCGTGATCCCCCGCAGACCCAGGCTCTCCGCCACCTCCACGAACATAGGCCGGTCGTCGATATAGACCACCTGCCCAAGAGGTACCTGTGCGATATCCAGGGCCACCCGCCAGATGTCCACATCCGGCTTCCGGAAATGCACAAAACAGGAAGAAATAAAAAAATCCACGAATTCATTCAGTTTGAAGGTCCGGATCCGGTGCTCGTTCAGCTCCCTGCCCTCATTGTTGACCACGGCGATCTTCAACCCGTACCTGACCTTCAATTCCCTTACCAGGGCGATCATCTCCGGATAGGCTTTCGACTGATCGAACATAAAAGCCTTGAAGTCCTGGAGGGTATATGGCCGGGTCTCATAAAAGACGACCTTGGTCAGATACTCGTCCAGGCTGGATTTGCCCGATTCGTAGGTGTCAAAGGTCATCCGGTGCCGGTCATTCAGTTCCGCGAGATCCAGACCGAAATTTTTTGCTGCTGCTTCCCTTGCTTTCCTGTCCCATCCATTGGTGAGCATGACTCCTCCGATATCCAGAAAGAGGGCCGTCACCGGTGCTGTTGTGTTTGAATTGCTCATATCGATTCTTTTATTGGATGCTAATGTACCAAGAAATTATGACCTAACCTGACATGCAGACCATCCCGCCTTAACAATTTCTTCATATCACTATCATCATAAACACGACTAGCTTCGCCGGGATTTTACTACCAAATGGAAACTGCAATTTACACCGAACTGGGACAATGGCTGGCGGGCGATGAGGCATCCTTTGAACATATATTCCGATATTACTACCGGCGGATGCTCTCTTTTTCAATACGATTTTTAAAGAACCGCCAGCAGGCCGAAGAGATCACCATGGATGTCTTATTGAAAGTATGGCAAAAAAAAGATACCCTGGAGAACGCAGCCACTTTTCAATCCTATCTTTTCGTGATGCTCCGGAACGAACTGGTCAGCTTCAGCAGAAAGAAAAAACAGGTAATGATCCCGGTAGATCTCCTGATCCATGAACTGGCAGACCATTCCCAGGAATATCAACGGGACATGAAGTCCGCCGTTGAAGAATACCAACTTACCATATCAAGATTATCCCCCAAGCGCCGCGAAGTATTCCGTCTCAGCCGGGAAGAAGGACTGACACATGCGGAAATTGCCGACCGCCTCGGCCTTTCCATCTTTACAGTCAAGAATCATATCAAAGACGCATTGCAAATTTTAAGAGCGGAATTGAAACATCCCGCAACTATCTCCGCATTATATGGAACGTTGTTGCTGGATTTTGTCATCAGATAGGACAGGATCTGCCGTCGAATATTAACTTAATGTTACCGGTAGCCCTTTGAAATAGGCAATAGCGTACTGGATAGTAGACAATCAATACTATTCCATTTTGCAAACTACCAAAGAGCTCCTGATCCGCTATTTTAAAGGACAATGTTCCGATACTGAAACAACAACGGTCCTTGCATTTATCGCGACCGATACCGATCCTGCCCTGGTCCAGGCCTGTATGGACGATGCATATTCCGCACAGACCCCCGATGCCCTGCTGGATCTCTCCGATGAAGAATATTCGTCGGCCTGGCTGCAATTTCGTGAAAAGGCCGGCATTGAGCAAAAACCCGTCAATTTGCCGGAAACCCAACCCGCACCGGCATTTGCAAAGGCCAGGATCTACCGCCTGAGATGGACCCGCTATGCCGCGGCCATCCTCATCATAGCTGCGTCTGTCGCGGGACTGTACAGGGGCCTCCATGGAAAACATTCAAATTATCCTGGCTCCGGCAACTCGCTGGCTGGCGCCGGAACCCAGCTCATCCGCAGCAACCCCGGCATGCACCAGCAGGTCAGACTGGTCGATGGCAGCATCGTCTACCTCTTCCCCGGCTCGGAACTAAGGATACCCGCCGGTTATGACCAACGCGATCGTATCGTAACATTGAAAGGCCGGGCATTTTTCGATATCCGGCAGGCCCCTGAAAAACCTTTCATCGTCCAGACCTCCACGCTGGTAACCACCGTGCTGGGAACCTCTTTCGAGATCAACGAAAACGCTCATGACCTGGTGTCCGTCACCGTTCGTACAGGCCTGGTCGCTATTCATAAAGGCCACAGTGAGCTTGCCCGTCTTTCCCATGACCGGCAGATCCGCTACCATGCAGCCAACGATTCCTTTGCAGTCTCAGGTGTCAACGCCGAAACCGCCTGTAACTGGATCGTCGGAGACCTGGAATTCGAGAATACCCCCTTGCCGGAGATCTGTAAAACCCTGGAAAACTGGTATGCAGTCACCATTGAGCTCCCCGATCCCAAATGGCAACATAAGAAAGTCTCGGTCAAATTCAATCGCCAGTCTTTACAAACCGTATTAAAAGTGCTCTCTCTCACCGCAGGTTTCAATTACCAGCTGGAAAATAAACTCGTAAAAATAAATTAGATGAAAATTTTCTTTTCACGTCTTATTGTTTTATTGATCTTACTGATCTGCGTTACCCCCCTACGCTCGCAAATACTGGAAAGATCCGTCACACTGCCCGCGGAATTGTATACCGGAAAATCCTTGATTGCCATCATTGAGCGCCAACAGTCTCTCCGCTTTTCCTTTGATGAAAAGGCCGCGGCGCACCTGGAAAAACCTGTCCATTTGGCGGAAAAAAAATATACCGTCCGCCAGATCCTCGACCAGGTCCGCCAGCAGACCGGCCTGGATTATACGATCAGCGACGACTATATCATATTGAAGGAGATCCCTGTAAAAAAAAGTTCCCCGATCGCAGGCAAGGGCGTCATCACAGGTAGGATCTTCGATGAAGAAAATGGAGAGCCCGTCGAAGGCGCTACCGTTCACATAGGATCCGGTAGCGCCATCAGCGCCGCCGACGGCAGCTTCACCATCTCTCTGCAAAAAGGGAAGTATGTTGCGGCCATCAGCAGCATCGGTTTCGGCGCCAAAGAAGTGACCGATATCGAAGTCAACGACAACGCCTACACCGAACTGCGACTCACCTTGAAAAGGGTCAAAGGAAATCTCCAGCATGTCGTTGTCAGCGTCAATGTCAATAAGGCCGGCGTCGCGGCGCTTTATGCCCAGCAAAAGAACAACGCATCTATCACCGATGGGATCTCCGCACAACAGATCGCGCTCACCCCGGATAACAATATGGGCCAGGTACTCAAACGGGTCAGTGGCATCTCCACCATCGATAACCGCTATGTCGTGGTCCGCGGGCTGACGGAACGCTATAACCAGGGCATGATCGACGGAGTGGTCCTGCCCAGCACCGATATGAACCGCCGCAACTTCTCTTTCGACGTCGTTCCCGCAGAACTGGTCAGCAGCGTCGTGGTCAACAAGACCGCCACACCCGACATTTCCGCGGAATTCTCCGGCGGACAGGTCATCATCAATACCCTGGATATCCCCTCGGCAAATTTTACCATCCTCACCCTGGGCACCGGGATGAACACCAATACCACCGGGAAGGATTTCATACAGGCAGGTGGTCGTGGCAAATACGATTTCCTGGGCTTTGACGACGGACATCGCAAAATGCCCTATAATATAAAATACTGGTTTTATGCCAACCAATCCGACCTGCCCCCGGATTATGCGATCGACCAGAGCAGGGGCGTAAACCCCGACGGATTCCGGCGCTATCATTACCATGCGCCTGTCAATCAGAATGACCGCATTTCCCTGGGACGCGTATACCTGCTGAAAAATGATCTGCGTCTGGGCATTATCGCCGGTCTCAGCCTGCGAAATACCAGCGAGACCAACGATTTTATCAATGCACGGGGCATGATAGGAATGATCGATAGTATAAGGATACGATCCAATGGTAAGATCTACAAATATACTGCCGCCCTTGGCGGCCTGCTCAACGTCGGATTACAGGGAAGGAATTTCAAGATCACTTTGCGCAATCTGTATTCAGGCAGCCTGCGTGATTACTTTTACACTTCCACAGGACAACCTGCCGAGGACATCAGCCAGGCCAGGGAACAACGCAATCTCGCCGATCCGGAAGCGACCAGGGTCCTTCAAAACAAACTGGAAGGCGAACACCTGCTCGGTAAAACAGGTATCCGGTTCACCTGGAGTGGCTCGGTGACCAACGTCAGCCAGCAGACCAAGGATCGCCGGAAATTCGTTTACCGCCTCAGCGGCACGGATAAAGGCGTCGATTATTTTCAAACCCCCAACCTGATGATCGTGACCACCAGCGATCCCCGATTCGATTACCGACTGTTCACCGATACAAAACAGACAGACTATAACTGGGGCGCAGGTCTCAGCCGCTCTTTCCGTTTTTTGAACGATAATTCCCTGGTGAAGACAGGTTACGCCGGATGGCACAAGAAACGCACCTTGTCGGCTGTACGCATGGACATGTACACGGCTGATATCAATGCCTTGAACAATTCGGTCACCGGTCTTTACGAAGACATCATGGCACCGGATAGGGTAGGGTACGGCTATGGGATGGCTTACTACGGAGCCAGGGCCGATTTCAACGGCCCTCAGTTCACCGGTATCTCCGATTTCAAGGCAGGCTACCTGATGCTGGACCAGCATTTCTTCAAGAGACTTCGCCTGGTTTATGGGGTCCGCGGCGAACAGTTCTCCCTCACCAACGACCAGTTCAAAGCCGCCAATACTCCGATCGCACAGACCGGCGAACGCAACTGGAAATGGCTGCCCTCGGCCAACCTGACTTTCAGCCTTAAGAGCTCCATGAATGTCAGGGCGGCCTATTCCAGGACCCTGGTCCGCCCCGATTTCCGCGAAACGGCTGTCTTCGGCATGTATGATCCCTACCTGGAAGCCGATATTACCGGCGCCAACGTGAAAACGACAAATATCCAGAACTATGACCTTCGCTATGAATGGTATCCCGCACCGGGATCGATCCTTTCTGTATCAGCCTTCTATAAAAAATTCGACAAACCGATCGAACTGGTCCCCCTCGTCGATGCACAGCTGAAAGTCCTCCATTATGCATTCCAGAACCAAAAGAATGCAGAAAACAAAGGACTGGAGATCGAGTTCCGCCAGTCGCTTTCCTTTATAGCTGACCGCACCTGGCTGAAAAACATCGTCGTATCAGGCAATGCGGCCCTGATAGCTTCGAAGATCAGCGAACTCCAATATGACTACAGATACATCGCCGTAGATGTTCCCGGCGTGAAAAGACCCCTCTATGGTCAGTCGCCCTGGCTCGTTAATGCGGCCATCGGATATAACGGTCTTCAGTACGGCCTGAACATCAGTTACAACCGCAGCGGTTACCGGACCTATATTATCCGCCAGAATCCGGGATATACCGAATATGAGAACGGCCGAAATCTGGTGGACCTCCAGCTTTATACACGTCTTTTCAGGCAGCGGCTGGAACTCAAGCTGAACGTTGCCAACCTGCTGAATGCCCAGGCGCTATACTATAACAATATTTCGCTGTACTCGAATGCCACGCAGAATGGTTATGTCAAGGTCGGCGGCCAGGGTTCCGAAAAGTATGACAAGCAATACGACAATGTCAGTTATAAGATAAAGTACGGCAGCACCATCAGTCTTTCTGCAGCTTATAAATTCTAGTCCGCACTCTATATTTTTAAAACGATACCATGCAAAAAATACTCATCCCCATTCTTTTGCTCTGTAGCCTGGCCGCATGTAACAAGGGACAATCCGACAATGACCCGCATTTCGGAAAGGTCACCTTTAACAACCTCACCGGGAGTGCTGACATTGAGGTTGCTACAGATAAGGACACGCTGGTCAATAACATCCAGTATTACTTTGACCAGCAGAATTTCCTGACCGGTATGCGCAAGTTCTCCTTTTCCGAACACGGAACGACGCTGCTGGACACTTCCTTGCGGATATACGAAACCGGTATATCAGCCTATACTTTGTTCCGTCAGAACGAAAATTCGAGCCTGCGGATATGGAATGCCGCATTCCTGGGATTGGACACCATCACATTGCCGCCACCGGCCTACATCAAAGTCCGGATCCTGAATCAGAGCACCGGTCTCCCGCCTACGGTTGACATACACTTTGTCGTCAGTACCTGGGTCATCGGGGATTACCGGGATGTCGAGGCAGGCGTCTTCTACAATGTATCGGGCGGATTCACCCCCTATCAGGAAATATTGGTAGGATACCAGTCAACGGGATTCCCTGTTCTGAACTATACCATTGTCATGAGGAATTCAGCGGATAAAGCGATCCTTTCGACCAACACCCTGACGATGCCGCAGAACAGGTTCGCCCAGCTGGACAAAACCGTATATATCTATTATCTCACCAATACCGGGACCCTGGGCACGCTGATGAGCAAATAATCCAACCACCATATCATGAAACAAGTTTTATTTATACTTTTGAGTTTCCTCTCCCTCCATGCCTTCGCGCAGACGCCCGCGCTGGAAATGCTGATCTTCCCGAAATACATCGAAGGCGGGATCGGCAGTCAGCGGGAGATCCGGGCAGGATTGCCTTATGTCTACCGTGCGCGGATAACCGGCCTGTCAGCGGGAAAGACCTACCGATATGCCAATAAAATCGCGGCATTCGCATACAGCAACCCAAAATATTTCTACATCTTGCCTCCAGGCAATGTCATCCCCGGGACAGAAGGATATAATCCCGGTGATTTCTACCGGGCCCCGGCGACCACCGAAGGGATCACCAATGGCTCCGGAGACGGCTATCTCAGCGCGTATTACGGGCAGCTGACGGCCGATGCCAATGGAACTTATACGGGGTGGTTCCTGAATGAATCGGTCAAATCCGTTGGTACCGGAAGTACCGCCCTGATCGTCATTCAGCTGAATAACCCCGATTCGAGCAAGCCGGAAGCCATTGCCTATACCCTATATTCTCCGGAGGATCAGCCTCTGACGGTCATTTCCATGAAAGCCGCGGCCAACACGGCCGGTGCGCCGAAATTCGGTACGGCCATCCGCAGCACCCCGGCTGTTTCGGCCATCCCGAAGAACCTCGTATTTCTCTATGACAACGTCGAAGGCTCGGGCCGCCCCGTGGGCAGCGCCTGGATCGAAGACGATGGAGTGACCAGTACACGTCAGAACACAAACGCAGGACTCGCCGCCTTTTATTTCGACAGCGTCAACGCGGTCAAAGGCGCCTGGGGAGCCATCATATTGAATTCCGATGTCAACGGCATCCGCCGGATCGAGCAGCGCAGCCTCGCCGATGCCTCCATCGTAGGCTATAATACTTCCACCGACGGCTCCTGGCCCAATGGCCTGGTAAAGGACCAAACGGTCAATACCGCACTGACGACATTGGGCGGCAACGCCGCAGGCACCCTCTCCCTGGTGCTCGATGGCGCCCAGGTAGACCTTGGCATTCCCAAAACAGCCCAAGCGCTGACTTTTACCAATAATTTTCCCGCCGCGCCCAAAGTAGGTGATCCCGGCTTTACGCTCGCAGCCACTTCCAGCATCCCCGACCTGTCCGCAGGCATCGCCTATTCCGTCAGCCCCTCCGGGATCTTCTCCATCACCGGTAATACCGTAACCATCGTCGGCGGCGGCACCGCCACCATCAAGGCCAGCCACCCCGGCAACGATACCTATGCCGCCGCTTCCGTGTCAAAAACCCTGACCGTCCTCAAGACCGATCAGGCCATCGACGGATTCGCTGACCTATCGAAAACCTACGGCGACACGGCCTTTACCCTGCCCCTCAACAGCAGCGCAGGCCTGCCTATCACCTATACAGTGTCGGATGGAGACGCGGCAATCATAAAAATTACCGCCAATAAGGTCACTATCAAAGGAACCGGTACGGTCAGCATGACCGCATCCCAGGCCGGCGACAACGCCACCAATGCCGCTCCGGAGGTCACGCATACCCTCTCCGTCGCCAAAGCACCTTTGTTCATCGCAGCCGACAACAAGGCCATGGGTCTGGGCCAGACCGTACCTGTCCTGACCTATACCATCGCAGGCTTTAAATACAAAGAAACCACGGCCGATCTTAGCTCCCCCATTATTATAACCACCACCGCCTCTGCTACACCCGCCGAAGGCATCTACGATATCCTGGTCTCGGACGCCGCCGCCGCCAATTATACCATCACAATGACCAATGCCAAACTGACGGTGTACGGCTCGGCACAGAACATCAGCTACCCGGCCATCACGGCCAAAACATATGGCGATGCTCCTTTCGATCCCGGCGCCTCTTCCATCGATGTGCCCGGTAACAAACCCGTCTATACTTCGAACAATACCAGCGTGGCCCTCGTCGAAAATGGGCTGGTCAGGATCACCGGCGCCGGTACGGCCATCATCACGGCTACCTTCCCCGCATCGGGCGCCTCCTTTCCCCCCGCTACCGTCGACCAGCCCCTGTCCGTGGCTAAAAAAGAGGCTATCGCAACTGCCCTTGGCGCCAGCAGGAAATACGGCCAGCCCGACCCCGTTTTTATATCCACCTATGCAGGCCTCGTGAACGGCGATGACGCATCGGCGCTCAGCACCCCGCCGTCCTATACCACCACCGCGACGATCGCTGCCCCGGTCGGATCCTATACGATCACCCCAAAAGACGCGGCAGCAGCCAACTACACGTTTACCTACCGCGACGGCCCCCTGTCCATCGAAAAAGGAATACTAACCGTCACGGCAGAAAACAAGACCCGCAAATACGGTGAAACCAACCCGGAATTCACGGTTGTATACAGCGGCTTCGTCAACGGCGACACCGAGGCTGCCCTGGATACGAAGGCCATCGCCACCGTAACGGTGACAGTTTCTACGGATGCCGGCACATACCCCATCTATCCATCCGGTCTCTTTGCAGCCAATTACGAAGGAAACTACGTCAACGGCAGCCTCGTCATCAGCCCGGCCACCCACGCCGTTACCTTCGACGCCATGCCGGCAAAAAAAGTAGGTGACCCCGATTTTGATCCTTCCGCAACATCCAGCGGCGGCGACGCGGTGCAATACACCAGCTTGAATACCAATGTAGCTACCATCGTCGGGGGCAGGATCCATATCCTGGGAGCCGGTAACGTAGTGATCAGGGCTGTGGCGCCCGCAGGTGGCAATTTCACCAACACATCTTCCGTAGACCGGGCATTGGTGGTAACGAAAAGTTTTCAGACCATCAGCTTTGGACCCATTCCAACCCTGACGACAGGCGGCACTGCCTATGACCTGGGTGTTTTGTCCAGTTCGGGCCTGCCCGTCATGATCAGCAGTTCGGATTCCTCCGTGGCCACGATCGACGGTCATAACATTTTACCCCTTGGCGTAGGCAGCGCACAGATCAGCGCATCCCAGGCCGGCGACGCCAACTATTACCCTGCCGATACGGTGACACAGCAACTGACCATCACCGGGGGTAAAGGGGAACTGCTGAAGCTCAAGGCGGCTCTTTCTCCCAACGGCGACGGCATCAACGATTTCCTGGTCATTGATGGTCTGAAAGATTATCCCCAAAACAGGGTGACCATCGTCAATCGTAATGGCGTCAAGGTATATAGCGTCGAAGGCTATGATAACGAAGTGAAGGTATTCCGCGGCTTGTCGGAGTCCGGCAAAAAGCTGCCGGAAGGCTCGTATTTCTGTGTAATAGAATATACCGTGAAAGGTATCGCCAGACGCGATACCGGTTATTTCATACTCAAATATTAATTTTTTTATTCCAGGACTACCATCAAAAAAATAAATATGAAATCATTCAAATACCAGATTTTTATACAGCGCAGCGCCAAAATGGTTTTCCTCCTCTTTTCCTTCATGACAGGGGCCTTCCTTACGGCAAAGGCCCAGCAGCCCTTTACGTATACCCAGTACATGAACAACGGAACACCCCTGAATGCAGCCTACTCCTTGCTGGACAAGGCGGGCACGGT
>Ga0247778_1001268_pt1 | contig 11909 bp, 11 predicted proteins | sample UWRJL049202B5_FD_179939 | JGI IMG/M metagenome (GOLD analysis project Ga0247778, IMG submission 179939) | Plant litter microbial communities from Arlington Agricultural Research Station in Wisconsin, United States - UWRJ-L049-202B-5 | ecosystem: Environmental > Terrestrial > Plant litter >... | reverse complement strand
GGAAAAGGCCCTGGCCGGATCCCAGGGACTGGGCCTGCGCAGCCTGGAAAGCCGTTGTGAGATCCTCAATGGCATCCTTTCCTGTGAGTCCAAACCCGGCACAGGGACGAATTATTTTATTAAAATACCGGTCAGTTAACGTAATTCGGACCCATTGCTATAATTTTGGCGTTACCCCTTTAATACTAAATGAAAAAGAGCATCAGCCTGGTAATTGCCGACGACCACGAGATCTTTCGGGACGGACTCGCCCTCATGTTGTCCAAACAGGAGACCATGTCCCTTGTAGGACAGGCGGGCAACGGCCGCGAATTGATCCAACTCGTCGCGGAAAACAAGCCCGACATCATCCTCACCGACATCAAAATGCCCTACCTCGACGGCATCGCCGCCACCCGGATGCTGCTGCAGGAGAACCCCCAGATGAAGATCATCGCCCTGTCCATGTCCGAAGAAGAAGGACTCATCGTGGATATGCTGGAGGCCGGCGCCAAAGGTTATCTGCTGAAAAATGCGGACAAAAAGGAAATTCTTGAGGCCATCGTCACCGTCAATGAAGGGAATATCTTTTATTGCAAGCATACCTCCGCCCGCCTCGCCTCCCTTATCGTCAAAAGTAAATTCGACCCGCACAAGCGAAGGTCGGACACCCTCTTCACCGACCGCGAACGCGAGATCATCCGCCTCATCTGCCGCCAGCACACCGCCCAGGAGATCGGCAACCAGCTGTTCCTGTCCAAACGGACCGTCGAAGGCTACCGGACCCGTATCCTCGAAAAAATGGAAGTGAAGAATACCGCGGGCGTCGTCGTCTTCGCGCTCAAACATAGCCTGATCAGCGAGGAGGATATCGCGTAAAAGGGAGTGGGTGGGGCGTGCCCCGCCAGCTTGCTCCCGCGCGCTGTCGGGTCGGACTCTTCACTCATAGTCCTCGCCCGCCCACAGCGGACTCCGGGCTATCCGCAGAACTTCGGCTTCAACACTGTTGAAACCTCCTTCGCAGCTTTCGCTGCGCTCAGCTGTCCCTCACGTATTTTTTAAGGCCGTCCACTCCTCCGCAAATTCGGACATCCCAAAGCAAGTCAACAGCCTGTAATTAACCGAACGCTGCTCATACATCTACAAATTACTCCCCTTTTTCGCAAATCTTTTGCGGTTAAAGGAAGATAGCTTTGCTTTACGATTTATTTCAAGATAACCATGAAAGTCAAACCGTTAACCATCACTATACATGCTTTGGTCTGGGTGCTGCTATTGGTTATTCCTTACGTTTCAACCGACCAGGTCTTCAATACGCTCAACCCCGAAGCCGACATCAAATATCTTTTACTCTGCCTTCTTTTGAGTGCCGTTCTGTTGATCATTTTTTATTTCAATTACTTCTTCCTCATACCCAGGTATCTTCTTACAAAAAAATACTGGATCTATTTTTTATCCCTGCTGCTGGCAATAGCAACCGTACTAGTATTTTGCGGGTTCCTATTCCTTTCCTCCGATTTCAGCCCGGATAGACTGGCCAAAATAAATCCGACGATTGAAAAAATAATGCCCGTTATCATTATCAATGCCATCCTGTTATGGCTCCTCTCCATAGTGTCAACTATTTTATGGACCATTTATAACAGGTTAAAGCAAACAGAAAGTGAAAAATTGTCGGCGCAGATCGCATCCCTTAAATCGCAGATCAACCCGCATTTCCTGTTTAATACATTGAACAATATTTACGCGACAGCCATTGATACATCACCAAAAGCCGCCGATATGGTTGATAAACTTTCCGAGATGATGCGATACACCATGAAAGACATACAACAGGATTATGTTTTACTGGAAGATGAAATAAATTACATCAACAATTTTATAGAATTGCAGAAATTAAGGCTGGACAGACATGTGAAACTGGAATATCAAGGCCTGGATAACATCCCATACCGGCGGATAGCGCCAATGCTGCTGATCCCCTTTATTGAAAATGCCTTTAAACATGGTGTAAATTCTGAACAAAAGAGCCGCATTAAAATAGAAATAACAATGAACCAAACCAACTTCGAGCTGAATGTGGTCAATAACAAAGTGAGTATTCAGCAGGATATTTCCGAAAGGAGCGGACTGGGAATTGAAAACACAAAGAACCGCCTGGACCTGATATATCCATCAAAATATTTGCTCGTGATAAACGATACAGAAAAGGAATTTGCCGTTTCTTTACATCTCAATTTACAATGATAAACGCGATAGCCATAGACGATGAGCCATTAGCCCTGACAATCATAAAATCGCTATGTGATAAAAGCGAAAGCATAAACCTGCAAAAAACCTTCACCCAGCCCAACGAAGCATTAAAGCATTTACGTAAATTTCCCGCCGACCTGATTTTTTGTGACATACATATGCCAGCCATGACCGGCATAAATCTGGTAAAGTCGTTGCAGCAGAACACGATGGTAATTTTTACCACCGCATTCAGCCAATATGCGGCTATCAGTTATGAGTTGAGCGCCATTGACTATTTACTTAAACCCATCAATCAGAAACGCTTCACACAAGCCATTGCCAAAGCACAGGAGTATTTCGACTACATCCATAAAAAGGACCCCGGAACGGCTAAAAACATTTTTATACGATCCGAATTTAGTTTGGTAAAAATTCCTTTGCCGGATATCCTGTACATTGAAGGACTCGCCGACTATCTCAAAATTCATATCAGGGACCGCAAGCCCGTTACAGCGCGGATGACAATGAAAGAGATCATGGAAAAATTGCATTCAACGGATTTCATCCGTGTACACCGCAGTTTCATACTGCCATTCTCCCGGATCGAATCGGTGCGGGGAACCACGATCTTTATCGGCACCCAGGAGTTTCCCATAGGCAGGACCTACACCGATGATTTTTTTAAACGCTATGCTTCATAACTGCCCGCCAAGGTGCAGACATTTACATTCATCGCTTAACTCATTCCCTTCATCTCAAATATTTCTACAAGGTTTTTTTTGATTACATATTTGCGAGGGTAATCAACGCAAATTTATGTACGCACCCACCATATTATGGATCTGGTAAAATCCTTTATAATTATTATCTTATTGTGCGCCGGCGTGATAAACACGAAAGCACAACAGGCACTTGTCTTTACTTCACTCGATGAGGTATATTCCTTTGCAGAGATCCACAGCCATACATTACGCAATGCCAGGCAGCAAAGCACCCTTGCAAAGTACCGAACACAGGCCGCCAAACTGGGACTGGTTAATCTGCATGGCCGCATCAGCATAGCCCTCACCGACAATACGAAGCTGGGCATCAATTATATTCCTGCCGAAATATTCGGAGGTCCGGCAGGCACATTCAGGCCGGTCTCCTTCGGGCAGCAGTATGAAAGCAATTTTAATATCGAGCCGCAGATTGACCTTATTAATCCATATTCCATGGCCCAGGTAAGAGTCGCCAAAACAAACGAACAGTTGACAGAGGTTAACAATCTTCTTGATAAAAAACTGGTATTCGAAATCATTTCCGCGGCATACCATAATATACGAACCAGTCAACGGCAGATAGAAGTGACCATAATGAGCCTCGCAAACGCCGATACACTGGCGGGTATTTTACAGCATAGGCAAAAGGAGGGTCAGGTACGCCACCAGGATGTTAACGCGGCAAAGGCCAACCAGCTAACCGTAAAAGATAAACTACAACAACTTGAAATACAGCTGGAACAGCAATACAACGATCTTAAACTCCTGTGCGACATCGACCCCCACACACCGGTCACCATAGCAGGCAGGGAAAATTCAGCCGCCGCTGTTCAGTTGCCACCCAGGGCAACCGGGCATCTTTTGCAAAGGCAGAGAGAATGGCAGACCCGGTATCAGCAGGCACAGCTACGGGCAGATAAAAGGTGGATGTATCCAACATTGAATCTTTTCAGCACATTCAGCTGGCAGGAAAGCAACAACATCAACTTTTTCGGAACCAATGATTGGTTTAGCGCAAATTATATTGGGTTAAAACTGAGCATACCATTATTACCCCAGGTCTCAAAAATAGCCACCGTTAAATACGACCGCGTGAATCTTGAAATTGCCCGAAATAACTGGAGCCATAGCAAATTACAAGATCAGATTAATAATCAGCAGCTTGAACTGGACTATCGGAAATCTGCCAAAAGCTATGAAATTGCGGTTCGGGTTGAGGCACTACGGAAAGATTCCTATCAGAAAAACTTCAATATTTACCAGGAAGGTCTTATCTCCGCGACAGAACTCATAAATTCTTTTAATGAATGGCTTAACAGCAGTTATAATACCGCCAGCGCAGCAGCTGCCGCCGAATATGCAAAAAGTAAGATACTAATCAGTAATATGATCAAATGAAAAAGGAATATATTCTTTCGGGTGTTGCCGGACTGGTGCTGGTGATATCCTGTTCCGGCACACAGGAAGGGGTGAAGCCGCAGCATAAGGACATAACTGAAATGGTGTTTGCATCGGGTGTTCTTGAAGTCGAAGATCGATACAACCTTACCGCCCAAACTGATGGCTATCTGGAGCGGATGAATTTTGAAGAAGGGGCAATAGTGCAGAAAGACCAGGTAATGGCAGTAATTAAAAATGAACAGAATCATATCAATGAACAAAGTGCCAGTCAGCTCTACGATATCACACGGGAAAATTCACTTCCATCAGCCCCGGCACTGCAGGCGATCAACGCGAATATAGTCGCCGCAACGGAGAAAGTAAAACTCGATAAACAGCAATTGGAAAGGTACGCGCGTCTTTATGAAAGCAATAGCGTATCCAAAATAGAATATGACAACGCAAGGCTGGCCCTTACCACATCGGAGGCAGGTTTAAAAGCCTTGGAGGAGCAGTACCAGGGTCAACAGGTAATTGCCAGGCAGCAGGAACTTATGCAAGGGAATGCCATTAGAATCAACCGGGTACTCCACCACCAGAACCAGGTAACAGCAATTGTTGGCGGGAAGGTATATGTCAGGAAGAAGCAATTGGGGGATTATGTACGCAAAGGCGACATGATTGCAGTTATCGGAAGCCCGAATATGCTCTATGCAAGGCTGAACGTAGATGAGAGAAGTATCGCCAGGTTAAAGATGGGGCAAGCCGTTGAAATAAAACTTAACACCAACAAAGACAAAATATATAAAGCAACCGTTAAACAAATCCTGCCCGCCTTCGACGAAGTTTCAAGGTCATTCATCATAAAGGCATATTTTAACGACCCCCCGGATAATACTATTGCCGGCACGCAACTGGAGGCCAATATTATTATTGGAATAAAGAAGAAAGCATTGATTATTCCCTTGAATTATTTGAATTACGGTAATAAAGTAATGCTTAAGGAAAATAAAAAAATGGTGGACGTGAACCCGGGCATCATTTCCAGCGAATGGGTGGAGATACTTAGTGGACTGGAAGCGCAGCAAACGATAATAACAAAAGTTCCTTAGATATGAAAAAGCAATACAACCATAACATCAACACCCGTATCTCCATCACTTATATCGTCAATAGCAGGAAGCTCACATATGTGTCTGCACTCGGTGTGACTATTGGCGTAGCCATTTTCATTTTCATGAATTCCCTGGGCAGCGGGTTTGTAAAGAAATCAAATACCGCCATATTCAACAGCACACCCCACATCCGTGTTTATAAAGGCGACGAAATCAGCAAGCCACTTATTACAGCAAAGGATACCGGCCCGATTGCCGTCATAAGTAATCCAATGGTAGTACCAAAAAACAACCGCATCGAGGACCCGGACAAGATAGTGGCATTGTTAAAGGCACAGCCGCACGTCACCATCGTCACGCCTGAGATAGTAGTCAGTGTATCTTACAAGAGTGGTAAGTCTGAAATTCCGGGTAATGCATCAGGTGTGGAAATTGAAGGAGCGAATAAAATGTTCAATATCAGGTCAACAATAGTGGATGGCAGCATGGAAGATCTATCGACCCTTCCCAATGGTATACTCTTAAGTGCAGACATAGCATTAAAAATGAATGTCAGAACAGGGGATAAAATCAGTATCACAACCCCCGGAAATATCACCAAAGTAATGAAAGTGGCAGGCCTGTTTAGAACACACAATTCAATTACCGATAAAACCAAATCCTATATTGGGATCGCATCCGCACAACAACTTCTGGGGGAAAGCGCAAGCTATATAACAGGGATCAATGTGAATGTCGACGATTTTGACAAGGCAGCAGATTACTCAGCCAGGTTTTCCGAACTGACCGGTTACCAGGCCGAAGACTGGAAGACGGCAAACAGTACACAGGTAAGTGGATTCAAAATGCGCGGCATACTGATATCGGCAATGTCACTCTCAATATTGCTGGTCGCAGGTTTTGGCACCTTTAATATACTGAACATCACCATCAGTCAGAAAATAAATGATATAGCCATTCTAAAAGCAATGGGATTTCAGGGCAGCGATGTAATACGGATATTTCTATTACAGGGAACACTTATCGGACTCATGGGAATCATTACCGGGATGTTCCTTGCTGCAGTACTGGTCTATACGACATCCAAAATATATGTAGGTGGAGATACCGGCTATTTTCCTATCGTATTCGATCTTTCCATTTTTGTCAAAGGGGTCCTGTTCGGTTCGGTAATTATCCTTTTAGCCAGCTATCTGCCCGCGCGAAAGGCAGCAAATGTCGACCCACTTTTCATTTTTAGAAAATAATGATATGAAACCAGAAATTGCATTACATGCTAATCAAATAGGGAAATATTTTCAAGATCCGGGAATATTCAAAGTGCTTACAGACATTTCCCTTACGATCAATAAAGGAGAGTTCGTTACGTTGATCGGCAAATCCGGAAGCGGTAAATCGACACTCCTTTATATCCTTTCAACAATGGATACGGATTACGAAGGAGAACTGTTTATTGACGGAACCCTCGCAACAGGAAAATCACAAAATACACTGGCTGCGCTGCGGAATGAAAAAATAGGGTTTGTATTTCAGTTTCATTACCTGCTCAATGAATTCAGCTGCCTTAAAAACGTCATGATACCGGCCTTACGTCTTGGGAAACATTCCAGGAAAGAAATAGAAGAAAGAGCGTATGCAAAACTTAGTCTGCTGGGGTTACAGGACCAGGCATTAAAACGAGCCTCTAAATTATCGGGAGGCCAGCAACAACGTGTGGCGATAGCCCGTGCCCTGATCAATGACCCACTCATAATAATGGGCGACGAACCCACAGGTAACCTGGACACCAGAAATACAGACATCGTTTTTGAAGTATTCCGACAGCTGGCACACGAACTGAACCAAACAATAATTGCCGTTACACATGATAATGATTTTGCAAATAAGTCCGATCGCACAATTGAAATGATCGATGGAACGATTCCGCATACGGGCCAAACCACGCGAACAGGAACACATTAATTGAACCAGATCCGTGGCAAACGCTATTCTCATTTAAAATCCCTTCATTTACTGATGCGCCCGTAACTGCCTGCCAAGGTGCCAGACATTTACATTCTTCGCTTAACTCAATCCCTTCGTCTCAAAAATTTCCATCAGGGTCCATTTGATATCATATTTGCACAGGTCAATCATAATAATGATCGGCAGGGTGCAAAACGGGATAGACAATCCCATTATTCAAATTTATGCGTATGCTAAAGACAACAGCAATAACAGTCCTTTTTCTTTTTTTCAGCACAACATTGCTGCAGGCACAACAAAAGTTTACCGTAAGCGGAACCGTAAAACAAAAATCTTCCGGCGAAACACTCATCGGGGTAAGTGTCATCGTGGTGGAAAAACCCACAATAGGCGTAATTTCAAATGAATACGGATTTTACTCCCTTTCGCTACCCAAAGGCAACTACACATTGCGATTCTCAAGTGTCGGATACACCCAAGAATTAAAGACATTGAAACTTGAGTCGAATCTTACCCTAAGCATCAACCTGACCGAGGCCGGCAGTATGCAGGAGGTGGTAATAAGTGCCAGGAAAAGTAACGATAATCTAACCAGGGCCACAATGGGCACAGAAGTGCTGAATATGAAAGAGGCAGCAAAAATACCAGTGGTATTCGGGGAGAAAGATCTGGTAAAAACGATTCAGTTGTTGCCGGGAGTAAAATCCAACGGCGAAGGAACCAACGGCTTTTCCGTAAGAGGCGGCGCAACTGACCAAAACCTGATACTGCTGGATGAAGCACCGGTGTACAATGCATCGCATCTCCTGGGCATCTTCAGCACATTCAACAGTGATGCCATCAAAGATGCCACCATTATCAAAGGCAACAGTCCGGCCCAATTCGGGGGGCGACTTTCATCCGTGCTGGATGTAAAAATGAGGGAAGGCAATAATAAAGAATACCAGGTAAGCGGCGGCCTGGGCGCGATCAGCAGCAGGCTGACGGTAGAAGGCCCCATCCAAAAGGAAAAATCATCGTTTATCATCTCGGGAAGACGGACCTATGCAGACCTTTTTGCGCGACTGACGCCCGATCTGAAAGACGTCAAATTGTATTTTTATGACCTGAATGCCAAAGCAAACCTGACAATCAACGCCAAAAATAAATTATTCTTTTCCGGCTATTTTGGAAAAGATGTCCTGAGCGTATCCAGCCTGTTTGGAAGTAAATGGGGCAATTCTACCGGCACGTTACGGTGGAACAGCGTCCTGAGCAACAAACTGTTTTCCAATACTTCTTTCATTTACAGCAATTATGATTTCAATGTGGGTTTTACGAGCGATGGGAAGGAGACCAATTATAATTCGCATATCCGGGACCTGAACCTGAAGCAGGACTTTACCTTTTATCCAAACGCAAAAAATACAGTACGCTTTGGCCTAAATGTGATACAACATACCATTACACCCACAATAGCAGGCGGAACCGATATTGTAACCAATAAGAAAAGCCGGAAAGGGCTGGAAAATGCCTTGTATCTGAGCGATTCCTGGAAAGCATCAGAGAAAATAAATATCGACTATGGAATGCGGTTTTCCTTTTACAATATTTTGGGTGGGGACAAATATAATCTTTACCGGAATAATCAACTCATTGACACTGTAAAATTAGCCAGTGGAAAATTTGGAAAGGCCTATTACAACCTGGAGCCCAGATTCTCCGTGAATTACCGGGTCAGCAATTCCGCAAGTGTAAAAATGGGTTATGCCCGGAATACGCAAAACCTGCACCTGATGAGCAATTCTACCGGCGGCAGCCCTACCGATCAATGGATTGGAAACAGTTACAATATTAAGCCAGAAGTGGCCGATCAGGTGAGTGTTGGGTTCAGTAAAAATTTTAAGGACGACGCGTTTGAACTCAATACAGAGGCCTACTATAAAACAATGCAGAACCAGATCGATTACAGGGATGGCGCCGATATAAACACAGTGCCGGATATAGAAAGTGAATTGCTCTATGGCAAGGGCAGGGCATACGGTTTGGAAATATTATTGAGAAAGAAAAAAGGGAGACTTACGGGATGGCTCGGTTACACCATCTCCAAAACCGAGAGAAAAATAAATGGCATAAATAATGGTGATTGGTATAATGCAAAACAGGATCGCACCCACGATCTGTCAATAGTGGGCATCTATACGCTTTCACCCAAATGGACACTGTCCGGCACATTCATCTACAGCACAGGGAATGCGGTAACATTCCCTACGGGCAAATATGTCCTGAACGATATGGTAATTTACCAGTATGGCAACCGCAATGCCGACAGGATGGCCGCCACCCACAGGCTGGATTTCAGTGCAACTTATGAAAAACCAAGCAAGCGAAGATTTCACAGCTCCTGGAGCTTCGGGCTCTACAATGTGTATGGCCGCAAAAATCCATACAGTATGACTTTTAAAGAAAACAAAAACAATCCGCAAAAAATCGACGCCGTACAAACATCACTCTTCCAATGGGTACCCAGTGTAACCTATAATTTTAAATTCTAAAAAAATACAATGAAAAATATTGCAGGTATAATAATCATCTCCATCCTACTTACCAGTTGCGAAAAAGTAGTGAATATAAAATATAAGAACAACCAATCCAGGATAAGTATTCAAGGTAACATCACCAACGAAGCAGGACCGTATTTTGTAAAAATCACCAGGTCCATCCCTTTACCGGAAACCGGCAGTTACCCCACAATAGACGATGCGGAAGTTAGCATCAGCGATGATCTTAATAACAATGAAATCCTTATCCCACAGGGAAACGGAATGTACCATACCACTGCATTGACCGGAACAGCAGGCAGAACATACACATTAACAGTGCAAGCGGAAAACCAAACATATACAGCACAAAGTACCATGCCGCAACAAGTGCCATTTGATTCGATCAAAGTGGAGAAGCTACATATAACCGGCGACATAGAATACAATATTATACCCATATACAAAGATCCCATAGCCAAAGGTAATAACTACCGGTTCGTACTATCATTGAAAGATAGCCTTATCAATCAGCATTTTATTCAAAATGACGAGGTAAAAAACGGAACTGTAAATACCGTCGGGCTGGAAATTAATGATGACGACCTAACCTTCAAGAAAGGCGACCAGGTCAAAATAGAAATGCAATGCATCGATAAAAAAGTCGCGTTGTTTTATACAACACTTGCTTTAATAGGAGACAGCGGACCCGGCGGAGGCACAACGCCCAATAATCCACCAACCAATATTTCCAATGGAGCATTGGGTATATTTTCAGCTCATACGGTAGAAACAAAGAGTATTACGTTACCGTAATTTGAAATACTACTCGAGAAAAAACCAAAGTTGTACTGTAACAAATCACAGCGCCGGATCGTATTACAGCTAAATAATACATTAATAACACATTATGAAGCCATTAATACCCATCCTGGTCGCAGTCCTCTGCGTCTTCACGACCCCCACCACCCAGGCCCAGGCCCAATCGGGACCAGTAGATCATTTTCATAAGGTCATCATCAGCCCATACATACAAGTCACCTTCGTCCAGGGGGAAGAGGAGGCCGTCACCATCGACCAGATCATGGTGGACAGCAATAAATTGCATGTCGAAGTCCAGGGCGGCACCCTGCGCCTATACCTGGAAGGCGCCAAGGATCTCCCCACCAATCCCCGGGCATTTAACAGGGATGATAACCAGCAACACCATGCCCTCTATCCAAACCACGCAGTGACGGCCACGGTCGTTTACAAAAAGTTGGACGCACTCTCCCTGCGAGGAGCAGAAACCTACACCAGCCAGAGCCCGCTGAATGCGGACCAATTTACCCTGCGGGTGTACGGTGAGTCAACGGTCATCTTCACGGAGGTCCATATCAACAAAATGCACACCACCATCTACGGTACGAGTTCATTGGATATCCGGGCCGGAGCCGTCAGCAAACAATATTACACCTGCTATGGAGAAGGGAAGGTCAATACCACAGCCATCGTCGGGCAGACAGCCAGGGTCACCGCATACGGAGAGTCAGAATTCAGGATGAATGTCTCCGACCGCATCAAGATCACAGCTATCGGCGAAGCCAAGTTGCGTTATATGGGCAACCCGGTAATCGTCAAGGGTATCCACATCGGAGAAATGCATGTGCAAAAGATCGACTGACGCATTGCCCGAAGCGAGTGGGCGCGGGGGCGTGCCCCGCCAGCTTGCTACTGCACGCCGTCGGGTCGGGCTCTTCACTCATAGTCCTCGCCCCCATGGGGCCTGCGGGCTATCCGTTTCGATCCCTCACGCATCTTATGGGAACATACCCCTCTCCGGTATTCAGACATCCTATCCCCACCGCCGCTCTTCGCTTAAACCAAGGCAAACCAACGCGCGGCGAAAGGCGTCTTATGCGGTAGGATTGTCTATGGCTTGTTATCTATGACAGTCCATGGACCACGAGATCGGA
>Ga0247778_1001267_pt1 | contig 11967 bp, 9 predicted proteins | sample UWRJL049202B5_FD_179939 | JGI IMG/M metagenome (GOLD analysis project Ga0247778, IMG submission 179939) | Plant litter microbial communities from Arlington Agricultural Research Station in Wisconsin, United States - UWRJ-L049-202B-5 | ecosystem: Environmental > Terrestrial > Plant litter >... | reverse complement strand
CCCCCTTCTGCATTAAAACCACTGGCCACCGCGATCGCCTCTATCAGCGTGGATTTTCCCATGCCGTTCTCCCCCGTCAGGTATGTGACCTTTGGATGCAGAGCAAGGCTTTTGAATTGCCGCAAGGCCGGCAGATTAAAAGGATAACGATCAGGAAACGGGATCTTCTCCCTGTTTAACTCCAATTTTTTCAATCCCGGTTTCATCTGAATCATATACTCATCTATTAAATCGCATAATTTTCGTCAATCTGTAAAGGCTACCTGGCGCAATCGGCTATCAGCAAAATACAAAAGAATCCGACGCTATGCCCGTAGTTCGCCAAAATTCTCTTACTCTATTCAGCCTGCCCTGCTATCCATTCCGCCAGCTCTTTTTTATCGACGAGGTCCCAGGTGGTGGACTGTCTTCTCATATGCTGTTGTAATGGGTCTTCCATATTACTATGAAATACAATAAGTTCGGCTTTCGTATTCCCGACCAGCTTTTGTTCATTGATAAATCCCGACATATCGGGATAATTACTATCATATATGCCCTTACCCTGCGCCGAGAACCAGTACCGGATGTCGGCAAAAGTGTATGCACGGATCGGGAGATCCTTATATAAAATGGCCTTCTTCATTTCCAGGTCGAAATAGGAATAGGGAGAAAATTCGATGTATTTATCGATGGCTGTCGCAGGCGTGGCCTTGAAGTGCTGATTAAAAAGATAGTGCACCAGGTTGCCTTCAAAAGTCCCCGAGGCGGTCTCATGATCCCTAATCTGTTTCTGCCCTTCATACCACATCCGCACCCAGTCTATAGCACATTCGCTAAGGATCACGCCCCGGATCGCCGGGTGGAATACAGACTTGCCTTTTTTACAATATTCGACATACTTCAAAGCCCGGTGTCCGGATGTCATCAGACCAAGAAAAAAAATATTCTTATCCGGCAAATGATATTTCGTAAATGTATCTTTCATCACAGCATCTACATAATTCAATGAGGTGTCGGAGAAATACCAATCAATGGGTGTACCGGTAGCAATTGTAAGAACGGCAAATCCCCTTTTCAGCGATTCATTCCTGAACTCCTGGTATTGCATGGTATCTCTTGCGGACAACCTGAAATCTTCCAGATCGATGATCGTACCCCTCAGCGCATGTCCATCATCAGGCAAGACCAGGGTAAAACCTTTGTCACCATAAGGAATCAAATCCTTTTCACCGGATCCATATTTCAGCATGCCTTGCTGGTTCGTATAATTTTCAATGGTCTTCTGGGCAAAAGACCGCTGTGTAAATAAGAGCGTGAATAAAAATAGAATGGATATTTTCATAAGAAAGTTTTCGAATGAGCCGCCAAAATAGTACCAGGCATATAACTATTTAATTATTAATATTTTAGGTTCCTTATTCTGTTTTGAAGCGTTCGGTTTTGTTACAATTGGTGTACACTTTCATTTTTAACCGCCTTTGATCTTTCAAACCGTAAAAAGAATACAAGTTCCATGGATTAGTATTACCGGCAGGCCTCCCTTCATACTTAATTTTACACCATAAATCAAAAGTCAAAAAAAATGAAAAAAACAATCTTAATTACCGGCGCAAGCACAGGTATTGGAAAAGAAACAGCAAAATTGTTCCAATCGAAAGGGTGGAACGTGATCGCTACCATGCGGAACCCCGCAACTGAATCAGAACTGTCGAAACTTGATAATGTATTGGTAATCAGGCTCGATGTCCTGGACTTAGGCTCTATCGACAACGCGATAAGCGAGGGTATTCAGAAATTTGGGAAGATTGACGTATTGCTCAACAATGCCGGCTATGGCGCCTACGGTCCCCTGGAATCTTTTCCAAGAGAGAAAATTGTTCGCCAGTTTAACACCAATGTAATTGGTCTTCTGGATGTTACCAAGGCCTTATTACCCCATTTCCGGAAGAATCAAGGCGGTATTTTCATCAACATCTCATCCATTGGCGGAAAAATGGCATTTCCCTTTGGCGCCTTGTACCATGGAACTAAATTTGCAGTTGAAGGCATTTCGGAATCTTTGAGCTACGAGGTGGAAGAGTTTGGCGGAAAAGTGAAGATCGTCGAGCCTGGCGCTATTGCCACCGATTTCGCAGGCCGTTCGTTTGATCTCAACAATGATGAAACCCTTACCGAATATCAACCCTTGCTTGGAAAAATGATGGCAGGGGTGCAAGGCATGTTCGCGAACGCCTCACCTGCAAGTGTGGTCGCCGATGTGATTTACGTGGCAGCTACCGATGGCACGAACCAGTTGAGGTACACTGCGGGTGAAGACGCGAAAGCCCTCATGGCAAACCGCAAACAGGCAGATGATGCATCTTTTACCGCAGGCGTGAAAGCACAAATGGGGCTTTGATGTCTTTGTTTAAATATCTTTGGACCTAAATGATATTCATATGAGTGCATTCGCCCATTTACATGCGGTTGCTGATCTGTTCAAATTATTCCGTTTGGAGAATAACATTCAACATCCCCTGATCGCAGTGATAGATTTCAGCAAGACTGGGGACCACGTACATGAAGAGACAAGGGTCTCCGCTGACTTCTATTGCATAATATTTAAAAACTACAACAGGAACTACATGAAGTATGGCCGTAAAGTCGTCGACTTCCAGGACGGCAGCCTGATCTGTATGGCTCCTAATCAGCTGATTGAAATGGATTACGATATAGAAGTAACGCAAAACATGCTGGGCTGGGGGGTATTCTTTCATCCAGATCTGATCAGGGCTACTTCATTGAATGACAACATTAAGAATTACAATTTTTTTTCTTACGAAATATCGGAAGCGCTTCATTTGTCGGAAAAAGAAAAACAGATCTTATTTGATTGTGTCATAAAAATTCAGGCAGAATTACAGGAAAATATAGATGTGCATAGTCAGGCGATTATTGTTTCCACACTTGAACTGCTGCTGAATTATTGCTCCCGGTTTTATGGAAGACAATTTATTACAAGGAAAAGTTCAAATAACGCAGTAGTAGTCCAAATTGAAAAAATCCTGCCCGAATATTTCAAGAGCAATGATATGAGTGAAAAAGGCTTGCCTACCGTAAAATTTCTGGCAGACCAGGTAAATTTATCGCCTGGTTATCTCAGCGATCTGCTCAAAAAAGAAACAGGAAAAAATACGCAGGACCACATCCATTTTTATCTGATCGAGGAGGCGAAAGACATCCTGCTCAACACAAATAAATCTGTAGGAGAAATAGCCTATTCCTTAGGATTTGAATATCCACAATACTTTAACAAGCTCTTCAAGAAAAAAACAGGAAAAACACCGATCGAATTCAGAAGCATGAATTAAACTCAGATATTGAACAGTATTTTCTGGAAATCACGCAGCAATCCCTGCGGATAAGGTAACTGTATCTTACTTATCTCATCAAGCATGGCAACATGCTCCCCGGACAGAAAGGCTCCTAAAGACCTTACATACTCCTCAAGATGATGCATGGCCCTTGGTCCTATGATCGGGAAAAGGTTTTTGCTTTGCATCCATGCAAGGGCAATATTGCCAGGTGTATAGCCGGTTTCTTTACCAATGGTAAACAAAGCATCCAATATAGCTTCTGTCCGGGTATCCTGAACCCATTGGGGCCTATTCTTCATCAGGCTGATCCTGCCGGTCTCATTATTTCTGTACTTGCCGGTAAGCAGGCCGCCTGCCAATGGCGAGTACGCCATGGTACCCATACCAAAATGCGCTGCCATTGGCAGGATCTCTGCATCTGCAGACCTTTGCACGAGGTTGTATTCAATTTGTAACGCCATGGGCTTTATCTGTCTGCCAAGGTCGGCTATACCGATGGCAGCGGACACCTTCCATGCAGGAAAGTTGGAGAAACCACCGTAAATTATTTTACCGGCACGGACCAGGTCATCCAGTCCACGCACAATTTCTTCGATACCGGTAACGCCATCATCTAAATGTGCCATGTATATGTCTATCCTGTCGGTTTTGAGCCTGCGCAGGCTATCTTCAACGGATTGGACCATCGCCTTGCGGTTGTTTCCCAATAAGGCTATAGCCGGGTTATCGACAGCACTCCTGGTAAATTTGTCCGAGATAATGAAATTGTTCCTGCCGGTCCCTAAAAATTCTCCTACCACCTTTTCTGACCCTCCTTTTTGATAGGCATCAGAAGTATCAATAAAATTGCCTCCCGCATCAGCATACGTTTTTAGCATCGCCAATGAATCATTTCTATCGGCGCCATAGCCATTCACTGCACCAAACATACTGGTCCCCAGGATCAATTCACTGGCATGAAGACCCGAATATTGTCCAAAACGCCTGTATTTCATAATCTCTTTTTATTCAGTAAATGTCGCTGTACGGATCAGGACAAACAAGTACGGAATAATTTATCCATACCCGGATTTTTGAAAATCGCGTATCTTTGAAATACACATGCGTTACGAAAGAAAGATCCCGCTGCTTGGTTGTGCGGACGAACATCTCCGCGAAATTCTGCTGGGCCGGTGGAAAATCAAATTGATCTATTATATTTCAACCGGGGTAGCCCGGCCCGGGCAGTTACAAAAAAAAATACCACAGGCCAGCCGTCGCGTTCTTGATATGCAGCTTAACCAATTGGTCAAGCATGAAATTATACGAAAGACGTTCTTTGACGAACCTGTTCCAAGAGCTGAATATGTATTGACTGAATTTGGACATTCCCTGTTGCCGGTACTCATGTGCATGATTGCCTGGGGCAAAGACAACAGCAGGAAATTGAAGAAACTTATCAATAACAGACCCTAACTGACCATCGGGGTCTTTGCGGGGATGCCTGTAAAAATAACAGGCATCATGTGGATGGGTTCCTTTATTCTCCATCCGGATCGACCACATCTATTTCTGCTACCCGTCCGATCTGCCCATCTTCCAGTCTGACCTTGATGCCTCTTGAATGAAAGGCGGCCGAGGTGAGGAGATCCTTGACGATGCCATAGGTCAGCTTGCCCTTCCGCTGGTCTTTTTTAAGGATGATCGCCACTTCCAGTCCGGGGTATATGTCTTTTCTATTTTGGCCGTTCATATGTTTTCGGTTTACTGGCTGTAAAAATATTATAAAAGGCCGGTTTGCGACGTATATTTAGATGTGACTTTCAAACGAAAATTATGAACCATAGCGCCATTTCCATCCGCCCCTTTATCGGAGCCAGGGACTTCGAGATCTCGCGGAGCTTTTACCGGGACCTGGGATTTGAGGAGACCATTCTATTCCCGAATATGTCCGTTTTCAAAACGGAGGGTCTGGCCTTTTATTTACAGGATGCCTATGTCAAGGACTGGATCGATAATACCATGATCTTTGTAGAAGTGGCCAGTGTCGATCAGTATTGGAAGGATCTGGTAGCTTTGGACCTGCCCACCAAATATAAAGGCGTAAGGCTGACCCCTATTCGGGATCATGCCTGGGGCAGGGAATGCTATCTGCATGATCCCTGCGGGATCCTCTGGCATTTTGGAGAGTTTGTTAAATAATTTTCGAAATTATATCACACACTTCGATGGATAAAGACATCTGCCGGCAATTGGAAGTAATCTCTTAAATTCTGTGCCATCTTTAAGGTAAGCTCCCTACGCCCTGTAAAGAATGGATTATAAGCACCCATTCAATGGTCGTCATATCGATTTTGTTGTATTCCTTGTGCCTGCCAAACCAAACAACGTATGCCGCCAATTGCCGGAAATTAACAGATACGACCAATCGGTAATCATTTCCCTTTATATTAAAAAATAACTCTATTGTTTCGCCTCCTACCTGGGCATTTCCGGGAGACACTCAGTCGTTCAGCAGGGAGTTCCTGAACCCCTGAATGGGTCAGGCCATCCAGGACCAGAGCATCCAGGATCTTTTTTGCTGCTACAAAGCTAACCAGCAACCCTGCCCTCGGACGAAGGCAAATGACAGTTTCCGGCATTGACATTTGTCACATTCACCGGCAGTAAAAAAATCCCTCCCTTCCTGTTTCCCTCCTTCCGCGCTATTACGTCCATTACTTGCATTTTTCACTTTCATAAAATCAATTAAACCATGTTACCCATTACTCCCCAGACAAAAGTTGTGTACGACCCGGCCATCCAGGCCATCCGCTCCTGGTTCGACACTACGACCACGGATCTGAAAAACAAGGATCAACTCTCCCCTCAGAACTTTGCCCTGGAAACCCTCCGCGCCAGCGCTCCGCAGTTCTCCTGGCAACCTCCCCTGGCCGATCTTAGGTACCGGACCGTGCTGGAGAACAGTAATGCCCTCTCCGTCCGGTTCACCCAGGATTTTAAAGGGATACCGGTCGACGATAGTGAAGTGATCGTCAATATACTACCGGATACGGGCGTCTATTCTGTCAACAATCACTACCACTACGATATCCCCGGCGAGCTCGATCCGAAAAAAATAAAGGTCCAGGCAAAAGATGCAAGGGAGATTGTGTCGCGCATGCTGGATAATTTTAAAGAACGCCGGATCCAGGAGCCGGAGCTGATCGTTTACCAGTTGCACACAGAGGACCGGAAGACCACGAAGGGCGGCGCCCTCCTCCCCGTGATACAACAACTACTGGGGCAATTGACCCAGGTCAGTGAGGTTGGGGCTGTCGTTAAAAAAGACGGGAAATATTTTCTCGCATGGGACCTGATCGTCAGTACTTCCAACCCCACCACTAATCTCCGCTTCCTGATCGATGCGGGTACCGGCCAGCCCATCAATATTGTCGACCTGGCGCAATATGCCAGCGGCACCGGGAAAGTCTTTGACCCCAATCCTGTGGTGACCAGCGGAAATACGGGTCTGCATTGGGCTACGGCGGATGCTACCCTGAATGCCGAGGCTAAGCCGGTCGCCATGGACCGGCTGGATGCCGCCGATGGCGGCGGGAATCTGCACCTGGACGGCTCGCTGGTGCATATGGATGAGTTTGAAAACCCTGTGGTGGCCGAGCCGACCAGCGCAACGGGGGATTTTAATTTCAGTATCCGGGACACCAGTTTTCTTGACGCGATGGCCTACTTTCATATCGACAGGTTCCAGAATTATATACAAACCGTTCTGGGGATCAATAATGCCGCTAATTTCTCCATCGCCGTGGACCCGCAAGGTCTCGAGGGCCAGGGCGACAATTCCCATTATCTGCCAGCCGATAAAAGGATCGCCTTTGGTGCCCTTCATTCAGCGGCGGGCAGTGCTTATAATCCCATCCCTGACGCCGCCGACGCCATGGTGATCCTGCATGAATACGGTCATGCCATACAAGATAATATCCTTCCCGGTTTCAGTGGTTTTTCGGGCGGCGCAGGAGAAGGATTTGGCGATTTCCTGGCGGCAGTATTCTACGATGACAAGCATGCCGTTCCGGCGAGTACACGGGGTATCCAGATGTCCTTCGATGCGAATACCACCGACGCCGGCTGGGGCGGTCGCAGCTATGCATTGGCTACGAAGTTTGACGATGCCGCCTTCACAGGCGGCGGCGGGTACGACAGGGCGGAAGTATGGGCCTCGGTCATGTTCGAGATCTACCGCAAACTCGGCGGTGATTCCGGATATCCTTCCGTAAAGTCGGCAGCCCGGGACCTGATCATCCGGCTACACCTGATGGCGACCTTCCATGTCCCGGTCAGCGGCTCTACCGTGACCGACTGGGGTAACCAGATCTTCGCCATGGACAGCAGCCTCGGCGGATGGCGCTACCCCCAGGGACTTCACAAAAAAGTGATCTATGACACCTACCAACGGAGACACCTCTCCGGCTTCCCCCTCCTGCCCATCGATGTATATATTAATGACGGCCGCAACGGCGGTTACGGATCCCTCACCGGCAACGATCTCTTCACAGAGAAGCTATTCCTCGATAACTACTGGTCCACGCAGGATCTTTGGGTGAAGGTGGTACAGTATGCCAACGATGCCGACCAGCAGGCCGGCGATCCCGGCGATCATGTAGAACCACCGGTCGGCAGCACTGCCTACCTCTATGTAAGAGTAAAGAACAAGGGGGCGACGGCCTCCGGATCTGTCACCGTAAAGGCCTATCATTCTGACCCTACCATTGGCCTGGTATGGCCAATCGACTGGACCCCGACTGATACCGCCTCTCTAACGGTGAGCAATATTCCTGCGGGCGGCAGGCATACTTTCGGACCCTTCCCCTGGACGCCCAGCCATGTAGGCCATGAATGTGTTTTTGCCATTGCGGAATGTGCCGGCGATCATGCCGTGACACAGGACCTGCTGAGCACGGATACTGTCGCGCATGCGGATCTTGTTCCTTTTGATAACAATATTGCGCAGCGCAATCTCTACCCCACTGCTGCCAAAGGCAAAATGATCCGCGGCTTCTATGTCAGCAATCCGCTCTTCGAACAATCTGTTGTACAGCTGCACTTTGAGAGCACCCTGCCAAAAGGATGGACCTATCATACCAACCTGGCAACGACGGAGGCCATTCATCTGGCGCCGCGTGAACGCAGATGGGTCGAGGTTCTTATCGACCAGGCCGAAGGATCCGAGGTCACCGATTTCAGCAACGCCCCTGCGCTGGTCGTCAGCGGCACCATCGGCGGGAAACTGATCGGCGGCATGGGATTCTATGTCGCTCCGCCCTCCGCCTTTCCTGCTGCGCCGGAAAAACCATCGAAACCATCGGAATGCTGTGAGATCCGGAAGCCCGAAGACCTCTTCTGTGCCAACGTTCCCTGGAAGGATTGTGATTTCGAAGGTGAGTTGGAACTGAAAATACGGTTCCGTTCGAAGAAGTAACCCCTCCCTTTTTTTAATAAACAGTAAGGTGAAACGCCTTACTGTTTTTATTCTTTATCTATTTATCCATTTTGTTATGCCCATTACTACCATAAAAATACACCCCGCGATCGGCATTGCGCGGCTGGGCAATAGCCCGACCGGGTTCTTTATCGGCCCGGAACTACCTGGAGACCGGACGCCTCCACCCGGTGGTTATAAGGATCCGCAATGCAGGATAAAGAGGCAGGCTGCCCGATTCCGTCTTTTCGGCTATGACGGGACCGGGGCCCTTGTGAAAGAAATAACGGCTGCGGATGGCGCCATCAGCTGGACTGCTCATCTTGCCAATGGCAAGGCTGCATGGGATAAGTTCCACACCCAGGAGGATGGACCCGTGGGCGGCAAACGCAATCCCACGATCGCCGATCGTAATACGCTGATCATCGACCCCGGTCCCCGCACGATCAACGGCCCCGACCAGGCGGCGGGTTTTAATACCGGTCATTTTAAAGACACAGCGGTGCCGCTGGGTGAAATGCGAACGGACGGCGACGGGCGTCTGCTAATCCTGGGCGGCTCCGGGAATGCCGGCTCTCCCTCCAATGCTCCCCTCACCTATTGGGCGGAGAGCGATGACTGGTATGACGATGTATCCGACGGTCCTGTAACGGCCTGGGTCACGCTCAACGGGAGCGACACACCTATAGAGGCGGCCGGCGCCTGGGTGATCTGCGCACCTCCACGTTTTGCGCCTGTCGTCGATAATGTCGTTACGCTCTACGATACCCTGTTACAGCTGGCGGTCGATAAACTTGGGTTCCTGCCTCCGGCCGTCCCTTCTTTTAACCGGGATATTTTTCCGATTCTTGAAAGGGCCACGAATATGAAATGGGTCACTAAGAAGGCCGCCTTTGCACATTCTTCCCTATTAAGCGCCGTCCCCCCCGCTGCGCCGGCTACCCGGCAGGCGGTAACCAGCCGTCTCCGGGACCCTAACCTGGCCGCACATACGCCCTCACCGCCGGGTCATGGCATGCCCATGCTCTGGTCCGATGTTTTTGATCACTTTCAAAATGTGAACTTAGCATTGACTGGTACACAGTATGCCTATATGCAGCAATGGGCGGCGGGCAATTTTACCGATGACTGGACCGGCGCACCGCCGCCGCCTGCTACCCTGATCACGCCCGAAGGGCTGGACCAGGCGGCCTTGGAAACCTGTGTGGGGGGCGCATTCTATCCCGGGATTGAAACCAGTTGGATGACAAGGGAGGTTTACACGTTTACAGAACCCTTCCGGCTCAACGGCGGATTATTGCAAGCCGGCGATCTCACCAAACAAATGGCCCTGCCCTGGCACTCGGATTTCTTTGACTGCGCCGATGAGGATGCCCCTCTCTCCTGGTGGCCCGCACAACGCCCTGTCGATGTATGGCCGGAGGATGGCAGCCCGCAAATCTCCTGGACCCGGGATCTTGTCACCGATTTCAAGAGCATGGTGCAGAACTGGTTTCGGCTGGGTATTATCGTTAAAAAAGGTTCCGATCTTGTCGAAACGGAAAGGCATGTGGTCTGTAAGAGCCTGACAGTAGTCACGGATCGCAGTACTTTCGGAATGGATGAGGTGGACGGGGTGCTGACAGGCGGCAGCCCGGCCCTTTTCGACAGCGCCATGTATGTGATCGTGGATGGTTTTCTGCCCACCGAGCTGGGTATTGGTTCCAATGATCCAACGCCGTCCAACCTGGCCACCATTGCTCCGGCCATTACCATCACCCGGCCGGACAGCAGTTCCGTCGCCGGTTGCTCGGCAATTGCGGAACGGATCCTTTTTGAGGACAGCAGTGTCCCGCCTCTGCTGCGGCAGCGCTTCACCTTCGTTTACGGGATCCTGTTCGCCAATACGAATGCATTCACCGGCATTGAAAGTGAAAAGGAACTGATCACTGCCAGCAGCCACGGATTACAGGCTACCGGTTCGCTGACCCTTACCCATCAGCCCAATCCCTTTATGAAGGACGGCCCTGTCAGTTGGCTCAGCGTCGATACCCGGGTCTTTAAAATAAAAGAAGGTGATGCAAGATTTGGGTTGAACATGGGCAATACGACGGGCGATGCCCTGAACTTTATCAGCCAGCTGCTTGGTAAATTAAATACGCCCGGTCAGGGGAGCGCCTTTGATACAATTTCTACCGATCAGCAGACCAGTCAACTGGAGTTGTCGCGGTCGGCAGGCGGGAAAAGGGTGTTCAATTTTGCGATCGCCAAGGTGCGCTATTTTGGCAAGACATTGCCGGCTACGGATGTGCGGGTATTTTTCCGGCTGTTCACAACGGCCGCAACCGGTATGGAATATAATACAGGATCCACTTACCGGCATTTTGATGATGGGACCGGGGTGGTTCCGCTGCTTGGTTTCCAGGGCGGCGAGGTCGTCAGCATTCCTTGTTTTGCGGAAGCCCGGATCGATCCTCTCACGCAATCCATGCATGATCAGGGAGACGCGCACAACCTGCGGACCCTCCAGCCCGGCGGCGCAACGGAAACCGATGCCTATTTTGGCTGCTGGCTGGATATCAACCAAACGGAAAAGGTCATTCCTATCCAGCCTTATTCCGGCGACGGGCAGTATACTGCCGGCAACCTGCGATCGGTGCAGGATACCATCCGGGGTTTGCATCAATGTCTTGTTGCGGAACTTTATTTTCCGTCTGACCCCATTCTTCCGGGTGATACCCCGGCCTCCAGCGAAAATCTCTGTCAGCGCAATCTTGCCATCGTGGAATCCGATAACCCCGGCAGCCCCGGCAGCCGCACGATCGCACATACCTTCGAGCTCCGGCCATCCTTTGTCCAGGACCTGCCGGTAGTGGAGGGTGAAAGGCCTGCGGGTGCAATCGAAGTATTTGCCGCCCCGCCGCTCCCTCCCGATGAATTGATGCTGCAATGGCATAATCTTCCCAGGGAAGCCGAGGTCAGCCTATACCTGCCGCAGGCAGAGGCGGATACAATCCTGGAAACCGCGGGCAGGATCTATGAGGCACGGCGGCTGGAAAAAGAGGATACACATACCCTTCGCTGCATAGCGGGCGATATCACCTATTTGCCCATACCAGCCTTGCCGGGTGCTAATCTCGCAGGGCTGCTGACGATCCATCTCCCTGAAGATATAAGATACGGACAGGTCTT
>Ga0247778_1001266_pt1 | contig 11968 bp, 4 predicted proteins | sample UWRJL049202B5_FD_179939 | JGI IMG/M metagenome (GOLD analysis project Ga0247778, IMG submission 179939) | Plant litter microbial communities from Arlington Agricultural Research Station in Wisconsin, United States - UWRJ-L049-202B-5 | ecosystem: Environmental > Terrestrial > Plant litter >... | reverse complement strand
CTGGAAATCGTGCATTTCGTTTTCCGGACACCTCCTGCAGCGGCGGATCTCTTCCTTCTGCCGCTGAATCTCCCTGGCCTTTTCAACGTTGGAGATGGCGATGGCGATCTGTGCTGAAATTCCTTTGAGCAGCCGCATATCGGTTTTACCGGCCTGCAGCCAGAGGACACCTATCTGTTCTTCGGATACTTTTAACCTGATCCCGAGAATATTTTCCACCCCGGCTGTTTTCCAGAAAGAAGCGCTGGCAATGGCATATTTATGGGTGCCAGATAATTCTCTTAGATTGAATGTGACGGGGTCTTCCGAACGAAGGACGGCGGCCGTCATAGGGCCGGCAAATGGTGAGCCGGCGCGGAGCTTTGCGCCTTCGTTGGTGGGATCGTCGGTGGACATGTCGTGGAGAAAATAGGTATACGTATTGTCGTGGGCATTGCAGATCGTTATTATGTATTCGGTGATTTTGAGAAGTTGTTTGAGATATTGCCTGAAAATATACTGCAGGCCATTAGTATCCCCCACAGTCGCCAGATCATTACTGAATGAAAGTATAAGTGATCTTTCATTGATTGCGTTAGTCATGCTTTGGGGATACCAAAAACCATTCCCGTTTATAAATCTTTGGATATCACATCAATATGAATAATAAAAATAATCTACCACTATGATATTTCGACAATTGTGTGAAATTTCGCAGTGGAGAACCAGATCATATAGCAGGTGGTTTTTTGTCCTATTAAAGATATTCAGGTCTCACGTCAATATAAAACGTAGGGTCCGGATATAAATCGTATGGCTTGGGAGGCGCCGTCATGATACAAGACCCACTGAACGATAACGAGTTAGTAAGCGTCGATGAACTGCCAACCACTATTTTTTTAATAGGCTTGTCGCAGGTCAGGGAAATAGAAAATGTATCAGCGAAAACGGGTAGGCTATACTGAAAACCAGGACGTATGTATACATCTATCCTGTACGAGTGCCCTGAAGTTATGTTATCAAGCCATACACTGGTTATCGTTGGACTGGTTTCTGACACCGGGTGTATGTTCTTTATGGTAAGCATGACTGGAGATTTCCTGGGGGCGAGGCCGCTGCCGCTAAACTTTACCGATTTAATGACATTATCTTTTGCATCTTTTGTGTAAGCCGGTCTCATATGTTCATCATAGAAATTATGAAGATATCTCCCCGTCTGATCATATGACAAAAGAGGCACTCCACCGGGCAAATAACTGTACGCCTTAAAAATTGTTCCCTTCGGAACCACCACAAGAGAAAACTCTTCAGAACCTCCATTCATTCTTGGAGTGGTAAAAATGACAGAATCAACACCCAGATTTCCGGGACCATTCACTATCTGAATTGTTTGCTGGTAGATCTCATTATTGAGTTGCACCAAATTAACCGCGAAATTAGACGAATAGGAGCCGTTGGAATACCTGAACTTATAATTAATGGTATTTGTCGAACTCCAACTGGCACAATACACATCCAATGCGCTGATACCAGCAGGCAACCGGTTCTTTGCAATCGACAGCGGAATGATATCATTAGGACGAAGGCCTAATCCTGGCAAATCGTTATCCAGCAGAGAAGATTCATAATTAGCCAGATTGCTATCAATAGCATGGGCAACGTACATTAAAAACCTCGTATACTCCTGCGCCTGTTGGTTGCCTATAAAAGTAACCAACCCATTATAGTCGATACTGAATTGAAAATTGGATAAAATAGAATTGATATTCATCACTGCAAGAGAGATCTCATTTAACGGCCTACGGTCTGCCAAATTCTGCACAACAAGCCTAAACTTATTGTAGTAGTCCTTCAGCCTTATTTGCTGTGTGGCTGTAGGATTAAGCAATTCGATACTGTCAATATAATGCAGTACGTTTTTTGCATAACTTACAGCATACATTAGATCGAGGGACACATTACCAATAGTTAAAGGGAAAGCCAAAAATGAATATTCACGTTTTCTTTGTTTAGGTCCCTGGTTGTATAAGTTAAAACGAGAGTAGTAGTAATAATGCGAACTATAAGGGGATCCGTCAAAGGATGCGATGCTCTCCGGGTCAACCCCTACCGCCTCCACTAATATATTACCCAGGTTGGGATCCACATACCGCCCTGAATTTGCCTGCCCGGTACGGTCCCTGGTCCCCAGCATTTTGGTATTGGTTGCAAATGTTCCCCATACTGCCTGCACTTCTGGTTTATAAAGTGTTTGATTTTCCCAAAATAGTTGCGAATAGCCACTACCGGGTGTTGCCGTTTCACCAAATCCTGGAATGACTGCACCGTTGGATGCGGTAAAAATATACGTCGTGTCCGGCAATAAATAATTTCTGCCATATTTAGCTTTTGAACTATAGTTGTTAATCCTGCCGGACAAAAGTTTATACGTAGTTTCTCCGGCCTTTTGCAGCCATGTTTGTTCTTCTACCAAAGCCTTTGTGTTGCCAGCCTCCTTCAACAAACGGACGGGGGCCGTAGTACTTGCCAGGGTATAATCTACCGAGTACTTAATCCTTTTCAGAAGTGTGTCCCCCTTGCTGTTGGAGGTAATGATAACTCTGGGATAAACATCAAAATCTGACCGGTAGCGATACTTTTCTATGTTTTTAACCATTTTGATCCCAGGGGCGTGGAGCAGTCGCTCAAATAAGTATGCCTTCTCCTCCAAGCCGGGAAAATTTACAGATGCATAGGCAGAAGCCATATCATAGTCAGTAAACGTATATTCAGTCTTTTCCCTGGGTAATAAAAAAGTATTAGTCAAAACCTGATAGATCTTACCTGTCGGCTGAACATTTGTCCGGCTGACGTAATTAGGAAGATAAATGCGCATGTACGGATTTATACTAAAAGAGTTACTGTTAATCGTCGTTACATTAGTGGCTGTATTGGGTAGTGATGCCAGCAGGCTCTCCCGGTCATAATAAATGGTACCTGCCTTAAATTGCAATATGGCCCCTGAGGCCACGGTAGTATCCTGAACGATATATGGATAATCCCTTTTAACAAACATTTCCTCCGCTTCAAAATTCCCGAAAGAAGGGATATTGCTGATATAGCCATTGCGTATTATTCTTACTATCTTATCGTTGACATCATAATCTATTGTTGCTAACAACGCATCATCCAGAAGGGACTGGTGATAGTGTAATGCATCAGAAGACAGACTGAACGGATTTGCCGCCATATATTTGTAGCCGGTATGTGACCCATCCGGGTAAATTACTTCCGCATAGTGATATAATACACCATTATTACTTTTATCATCATACGTCGCGTCTGTATCTACAAAATCACTCTGTAAGAAAATATCCACCCCACCCGGGTATGTATAGAGTTCCTGAAAGTGTTTTCTGTTCTTGTCTATAAAACGGCCGGTGCTTCTTTTTTTAGAGGTATCTGACAATAAGGGAAATTCATATTTGTACATTGTAGTGGCAGCGGGCGTCCCTATCGTTTCTTCCTTAACAGATTTTATTCGGATACCCCCAACCGGTACATTCGTATTAACTTCTGACATAAATGCTGTATTCCCTTCATATTCAAAGGAAATCTTGCCTTGATTATTGTTGATCACACTCTTCAGACTTCTGCACATGGATTTACTCCCATCGGGCTTACGGTCACCCAAACCATAAAAGGAAGCGGCTATATTCGTGAGATAATTGCTGGGCAATATGGCACTATAGTCGGGCCCAAATATCGTTGTTCCTGTGACATTGGGAGGTCCCGAATACGCGAAGTAGACAGGATCGAGGGGAAACAGGCCAGCATTCGAATCCTTTCCGTTATAAAATCCCCAGTAATCCTGCGCATTGGTTTCGAAAAGAAGACCAGCCTCATTATAATACTCGAAATTGTATTCCGACTCCACATGTTGTTCCTTATTCATGAATTGCATTTTCTTCAGCAATCCTTTATCTGTATGATCGAACAGCACATATTTGAGCAACTCGCCATTAATACTACGGTAATTGATTCTTGAATAACGGTAATAACCATTCAGCTCAGGGCCATCATATACAATCTTCTCCTGATATTCAAAATCTATCGCACCATTCCGGGTAACAATACTTGATATTAATTTGCCCGGTAAGACATTATTATAACCGGTAGTGGTAAAGCTATACGCTTCATGCAACGTATCCGAATATATTTGTGCAAGGACGTTGACTATTTGCGATAAAGCCGCCTGATTAGAGATGCTCACACTTTGCAATTGTGATTGCTGATAGCTCAGCTCTGTCTGCCAATTTAAAAGCATCATTTTATTGTAATATAGTTCCGGGTTGATACTGCTGTCAACAGCAAATTTAACCTTACTCTGATAGGCAGAAACATTATTCGCCGCATTGATACAGTTTTGATACAGTTGGCCGATCTGAACGCCTGTACTTGTATAGGTCGTCTGTAAGGATTGAAGAGTGCCAAGCAGGACACCATTATGGCCTATCGAAGGCTTGATTAATGGATTAGTATAATAGACATAAGTGGGGGTAAATTGACGATCAACCTCAGCATATTGTTTTTCCTTATAAACAAATTTGATTTCATCGTTATTAAATAAAGAAATCTTCGTTAAATACCAGGAAGTGGGAGCATTAACGGCAAAGGAGTTGGTTTGGACCGCGTTGTAAACACAAGCTACCGATGGTAATGCCATTTCGAACTCGTATTTATTTCCCTGGGGATCGACAACCTGGAAAACTTCTATTTTTCCAGAATGAATATCGACTGTGTAATTAATCACCAAGTCTGTTTTGGTTAGGGGTTTTGCTATGAAATCGGATCCGGATCTAGCCAATATAAATTGCACAGATGCACCTGGTAAACTTAACGTAAAGATATCGGACTCCCCGTCCAATAACCGGGTGGAAACTTTCTTTTTAAATGCAAGCCACTGCGGGGTTGTCGTCTCTCCCGGGGGCATAGAATCGTACAGTTTACCTAAACGATAGAACTCGTCCGGAAAAGTTCCCCTGATGGATCGTGTGATAATGCCTGCGCCATAAGAAAGAGACCAGCCTACTCCCGCCGTTTCACCTATGCTCTCTTTTACTTTTACCCCTTTGGCACTGTAACTGAGATTAATCGGAATGTTATAACCATCCTGGCCTATTTGCATCAAGGGAATAGAATAATGCAATACACCGGTTTGAAGATCCACTGAAGTAGATCCGGCAGCCTGGCTTAACCTTTCTGCAGTGGGCCCTGGTCGAACTTCCTGTGCCAATGCATTTAAATGATAAAAAGATAAAATCAGGAGAAAGGCTCTTTGGAATGATTTCATAAAATATTTTAAGGTATTCTGTATTTATTAAGGAGAACAATTGAGCTACCTACTACTCAAATCCCCTATTTTTCTTCAAATTTTCGGCACTGTAAATCGTTGTGCTTACTATTTTAGGTTTATGTGTGGAATCATCGATTTTTGTGCGATAGATATAAATACTGTCCCCCTTGCATACAGTGGCTATACTCTCATTGCTATTGATGTATGTACCAAGATATTTTCTGAAATTTATAGAATCTGTGAGGTAAGTTGATACACGATCGCCTCCCAATGCCCCGCCACCGTTGATAGTATAAATCTCTACATAAAAACGATGATCGCACAAAGGCAAGGTAGAATGTTCACCTGTCTTAGATCTATCACTTCTGCAACTAACAAATAATAAAATACTTATACCAATACTGAGTGCACGCATATCAAAGTATTTATTGTTAATTAAAACTATTTTCTATTCCTTTAGTCTTCATTAAACATTTTCTTATAATCCCTCCAATTAGCTGGCAAGATCATTCCCAGTTGTTTGGCTGCATCCGTCATTCCCTGTGTGTTCCATTTGTAATCAATTGGATTATCACCATATGGAGGTGAGTTATAGGTCGCAGGGTTAAGCAGTTTTAAATATTGTTTGTTTTTCAATATTTCAGCAATCCCAGCGCCTTGCCATTGTGCATCATAATCAACCCCAGCATACGTTCCCGTATACCCTGCATGATAATTTCCGACATCGGCGGCACTGCTAAATTCATAAGCACCATATGTAAAACTCGTATTTGTGGCGTTTGGATCTGCATTTTTTGCATCTATGTCGAATTTCCACGCAACTCCAAAAATCGTAGGCTTATTACCCTTATAATCATCCTTTAGATCCCATGGAGCGTCTTGCTTTACCATATTTCCCCAACTTATCATACCAAGATCCTTTGCAGCAATTCTATCAGACAACAGCAGGTTTGCGAAAAACCGATTCATACTAATGTTACCGCCTAATTCGCCAATTTTCCTTCCTCCTGCACTATTTCCGCCAGTATTTATATATTGCATGTCAACTTCTTCTCCTGTGGTTTCTTTAGTATGTAAGTAAACGGAGTTATCTCCGTCGTCATAATTTCTCAGAACTGCACCTTGAATGTTCAAATGGACGGATTCCTCTGACATTCCATCCGGATCAATAAATCGGATAGGGTTATTCACTGCATAGGTGTATGGACTCCACCGCCTGGACTTATCAGCCAGCAGATCGATATTATGCCATACCCCTAATTGCGGGTCCTGAAATCTGGCCCCATAATCATACTCTTCCAATCCTGTTCCATCTGAAAACTCCTGGCTCTGCAACTCTTTCCCATTGTAGCAGTACTTGTTTTGAGCATATTGCGTCTTAAGTGCCTTATCCGATATACCCGCCATCGTCAACCCGAATGGATAATAGTGGCTTTCCTCCAGCAATGGGCCCGAAAAATGTGTCACACTCAGGTTATCAAAGAACACATCCCATCCCTTCGTCTCATTGCTCACCCAAATGTACAGATAACCGCTCGTTTTCAACCCCAGTGGCTTTGCCTTCGGATCCAGTATATCGGGGGTCGTGAAAGCCTGCGCGCCGCTCTGGTTCGCTACATACTGGAACTGGTTATCCAGCAGCATCCAGTTCAGATAGGCTTTCGGTGTGCTTCCCGGCGTAGTATTGTTGGTCGTCCTGAAACTGTTCAATGCGCCAAATACCGGGTTGCCCGAACCGCTCAGTTGTATCGCCCCTCCATGCGCTGCGCCTGTCAGGCCTGACAGGCCCGAGGCCAGCGACAACAGGATCGTATTGAAAGCATCCGAAGTCCCGCCACCTGTTGAGCCCGTCGACTTGTAGAAACCCTTCACCCCGATCGCGACCGAATCCCCACGCATCACCTTCAGCAGGATACCTGGTCCCATCGTCTTCGTGGTCCCGTCCAGTCTCGACACCGTGTCATTAGGATTCGTAACGCTCAGATCGATCGGGTATCCCGTCACCTGGCTCCTTGGATAGGCCGTCTCGTCAATATTATAGAACAACGCCCTTTCCTTCGCCCGGTATGTTCCTTCCATTGTCGCGATGTACCTCGACGTATCCCGGTCTTCGGTTAGGATAGCGCGTATATTTCCCAGATGATCCTTCTCGAAATAATCGTTCAATATTTTAAAGCTGCTGTCGCCATTCATGTAATGCTTCATAAAGTAGCGCGTTCGCCCTTCTTCATGTCCCCAGAACCTCGCCGAATCGTTTTCATACTGGAAACCCGCCGCATAGAGCGTATTGATGATCTTTACCGGAGTCACCGTGCTGTCGGTTACGATCTTGAGCAGCCTATTGCCCTGGCCATCATATTTATACTCGATGCTCCCCTTGGAACTGCCGTCAGCTTTCGTAAAGCTTACCAACTGCGGCAAATTCAAAAAATTATATTGGATGCTCCGTATGCCCTTGTTCTTATCCGAAACGAGGTTCCCGCTGCCATCGTATACATAATCCATGGCACCTTTCGTGGCCGGATCATAATGAAAATCTCCCAGTTTCGAGTTCACGTCGTTGGCCAGGTCCGTCACGCCCAGGAGCTTATTACTGTTTGCATAATTGTAGATCAGACTGTCGATTGCACCGGAACCGCCGATCTTATAACCACGCTGGTTCATCTTCTGAATATTCCCGTTCACATCGTAACTGTCGATTCGAACGCCGAAGTCTATCAGGGATGAGCTGCCATATCCCCCTCCCGTTGACTGCGTGTAATCCGCGCCCTTCAGCCGGTTCGAATTATCATAGCCAAAATCATACTTCCTGCACACATTATCTCCCGCTCCTTTCCAGATGATCCCGGCGATATTACCGTTGAACTGTACATTGAAAAAAGTCGTAAGGCCGGTAAAGGAGTTCGACTTGTCGTACCCCAACTCCATTCCAAAGTAATTGTTCGAAGCACCTGTCAGATATTTCCTGTTGATCCCAGTCACCCATCCCCGGATATTGTAGTCATAGACCAGGCTGTCCATATTATTGCCCAGGTACCTGGCCCGCAACTGACCCAGCTCATTATACATCAATGTGTCGATCCGCTTGTCGCCGCCATTGTCCGTAATCTTGTGCAGGCTGGTCATCTGGCCTACCGCATTGTATGCATATTTCGTGAGCACGATATGCCCCATTGGAAGATTACCATTCTTCTGGTGAACCAACAAGGTCCGCAACGGCTTGCCGCTGAAATCGTACTGAGTCGTCGTCAGGTCGATACCGTTGCTATAGTTGGTGCTCTCGTTCTGGATCACTCTTCCATGATCGTCATAGAATGGGATAGTGTATAGGAATTGGGTCGTCCCGATCACCCGCGTACGAATACCCGTCAGCATACCCTTTGTGTTGGGATAGACATCCATGGCGACTGCATAGTTCGGAGATGCATTAAGGGTGGTAAAGAAATAGGCAGGATTGCTGTTGTTGCTGGTATTCATCGTCGTGCTGAGAGAGGGCGCCAGTGGCGGGAGCCAGTCATAGTTGTCATAATAGGTCTGCACCTGCACCTCCGTTACATATCCTGCCGTATTCGGATAATAGGGATAGGCCCAGGTATTGGCCAGGTTCTGATGCCAGGCCGGGTCATTGTAGTGAACCGGGTCTGTCATTAGCGCCACCGTATCCACCCGGCTCAACGCATCATAACAGGTCACCAGCCATTTCTGCTGGCTGCGCTGGACCGAATCCTGGCTCATCACCAGCCGGTCGCGTCTGTCGTAAATCATCCGCACCTCGCCCGCGCCGGGAACTTTTCTGATGATCATTCGCTTACGTGAATCGTATTCATATCGGAAACACAGTTCGTTTGTGACGGTGCCTCCGCCGCCGTTCGAAAAATTCCAGTTATTGTTCTGCAGCCAGATCACCGCCTTGGGCTGTATCACAAACCGTAAATTGTCCAGGTCATCATAAATATAATAAGTGCAGAGCCAGCCACTATGCCCTGCAGCAGGTGTATCCCACAGCTGTACCTTTTTTAAGACGACATGCCCTTCTTTATCCTTATACTCGATCACCATATGCTGGTGTTCGTCAGTATCAGCAGTTTTGTACAATTCTCCGACAGGATATGCCCCTGCGCTCGTCGGAATACTTCCCGCAACAGGATCGATATTCCATATCTCCACGCTGTCATCGGCTGTATTCATCAAATAGCTGATAGTCTTTCCCCGCCCAGCCCCCACCCCGCTGATCCCTGCGGCATAACTGGCTACCGGCCGCCGCGATGGCGAAGGCTCAAAATCTGTCCTCGCATAGTAATATTGTTCCCCCGGAAATTGAATACTATTGAACACATTTTGTTCCGTCAGTGCATTGGGCCTGTAATTACCATCGTTCGAAGACGCCGCATAGGGCAAATAACGGGTAGCCTCGCGGCCAAACTGATCATATACATGGGGCGCCACCAGGTCATTACCCATCGGGCTGGCCTGTTTTGATACCCGTTGTACAGGCCGGCCAAGGCCGTCATAGTAGACAGTCGTTTGTTCGGCGTCCCGCGGATCGGTCAGATTGGCAACCGTATCCACGGTTACAATTCCGGGCCGCTTGATAGTCCATGACCTGACATAATTGTTCGCCTGCGCCATCGCCCGGCTGCTGGCGAGAACAGCCGCAGCAGATATCAGTATGATCAATAAGTTCTTCATGAAAACCATGATTTGATTTTTCATCGCGTGGTTGAGCTCTTTTTATAAACTAAAATAGTTTGCTGCCTCCGACGGCCTCGTCAAAATGCACTTTTTCATTAGCGCCACACATACGCTACCCTGAATAATATCGCCTGCGTCTGCGGCACTTGCTGATAACTCAAAAAATCCCACAGCAGCTGCACCTTCGTCTTCTTAAACGCACGGCTCTTCATCGATACGATCTTCGAAAGACCGATCAGCCCGCTCCGGCTCCACTGATCGATCATTTGCAACTGTTGCACTGACGCAAAGGGCTGGATATAGTTCAGTTCCAGCCCGCCGCTGACAAAAATGCTGCCCTTCAGTTTCATATCCACAAAAGACCGCAGTCCCACACCCCGACTGGACAGGTGGATAGCATTGATCCCATTGCCCCAGCCCAACTTGTAGCTCGCGCCGATTCCAATCACACTTTTATCATTGATCTTGTACCCTACTGAAAGCCCCAGATCGGATATCGAAGGGACAAAAGAATTATTCTTTGTAGTCTGTAGATTGGCCCCGTACTCCAACCTCCTCCATAATGATCGGGTCTTCTGATTATTAGGCGTAAAGTCAGGCATATCGATCTCCCCGCCGCCGGCCAGCTTGTCGAGCTTGTCCTTATACCCATCCAACTGCGACCGCCCCGCGTCTACGCTGGATGCTAAGGCAGCCTGGCCGCCTGCCCCTCCTGCCTGGTTCTGGATCAGCGCACTCACCTGGTCGCGGGTTTGAAGGCCCGCCAGGCTCTCCTGCGAACCATAGTTACCCGGGACGTTGAAAAGCCCCGCCAATTGCGAATTATTCTTCATGAATGTCTGGAATGCCGGAAGCTCGTTGAGCAGCTTCAGCGCCTGCCTGGCCAATGCGTCGGGATTGTTCAGCATTTCCTTATACTGCTGCATCTCCTGGCTATAGTAAAAAAACGCCTTGTTCATGTTCTGGTACGGCGAGCCGAGCAGTTTCACCGCTCCGGTATGCTGGCGCACATAGTCCCCGATCTGCTGACGCTGTTCCCGGATATACGCCTTGATTTGGTCGGCGTCCCGCAGCTTGGCTTGCAGCGCCTGCATTTGCGTCAGCGTGGCCTGTGCGGGCCCGGATTTTGCCAACCCGGGATGCTGGTGGAGAAATGACAGTGCTCCTTGCAGAGAATCGATATAGGGCAAGTACTCCCCGCTCATCGGAACAGGAACTCCTCCGGTATCACGCAACAACTGTCGCCTCAGGGCCGCATACTTCTCCGACGAAGCGCCGAACAACTGCTGCGCACCTACGCTGTCCGTACCGGCCAGCCGTTTGCGCATGTGATCTTCCTGTTTGGAAAGGTTCGCCAGTAGCTTTTCCGACCGCCGCGTCAACCGCTGATCCATCGCCGCCATCGAGCGTTGCATCTTTCGCAGGAACTTATCCGGTATCGCTACCATCGATGTCGTCCCAATTGCCTGCGCCGAATCAGTTTGCCCATAGCTATTCGCAACAGCCCACAATAGGCCGGCGTACAGGCAAATAGTAACCTTCTTCCACATAGTTAGCATCTTTGTAAATAAAAAAAGAAACCAAACAAAATGGAGTGATGTATCAGGAATCGCAGGAGGCGCGGAGTATATATCGCAGCATGGCGTGGATGGGTTTAAGGGTTGTTATAGAAAAGGGTTGTCTTTCGAAGAAACGAAAATTATGCATGCTGGCGAAATAATTTTTGGATAACTGATCACTCCATGAGGGCTACTAAGTGATTCCATGTATACGGCTACAAATGCTCAACCTTTTCAAAATAGTCAGTTCCATCTTTTTTCGGCCAGCACCGTGATGCTGAACCATCTCATCAATACTAAACAGTGTACGCCAAGATTTCAACAGAAAGATTATCTTCACGCTGCATATGGTCCTTTCATGTGAAAGGTTAATAGGGAATCCGGTGTGAATCCGGAACTGGCC
>Ga0247778_1001265_pt1 | contig 11970 bp, 11 predicted proteins | sample UWRJL049202B5_FD_179939 | JGI IMG/M metagenome (GOLD analysis project Ga0247778, IMG submission 179939) | Plant litter microbial communities from Arlington Agricultural Research Station in Wisconsin, United States - UWRJ-L049-202B-5 | ecosystem: Environmental > Terrestrial > Plant litter >... | reverse complement strand
CAGCCATAGTACTATCAGCCATACATATTGCAGTATAGTCAGCTGTACGAACGGCATAGTTATGAGCGCTCCGCCGATGATATAATCCAGCTGATCAAATGGAAACCATCCATGCCCAGGCGCTACCCCGCGCTGACGTTTAAAAAAACTTTCAAGCGCATCACCGCCCAGCGCCCCGATGGCGAACAACGGCCCTAGGATGAGCGTAGGAAGCGTGGTGTAATCCACCTGGGAAGTGGCGTGCCGTATCCAGTCTATATGTGCGGCACCCAGCTGCTGCAGCCATAATGTCAGTGTGGCGAACAGCAGGCCGGTAATCAGTCCGCGCCATGTCTTGTGCGCGCCCAGCAACCGTTTGCCGCGGTACGTCAGTCCGCAGTCCATAGGGGCGTTATATCTGCGCAGCCCGGGCAGGGGTGCGACGAATATCGGCACCACATTGGCAATCGCTGCCGGCAGGAAGAACCACAGCGCAAAGAATATATCCCTAAACACCATGAGCCTCCAGCCACTTACGTACACGGTTGAATTTGGGATAGGCAATGCCGCGTAATCCGACCAGCTGTTTGTCGTAGCGGGCTTGCTGCAAGGCTTTGGCAAGCGTTTTTGAGGTAGGCAGAACGGCGACTTCGCTGTAGGTATTTCCCCAACCGATCCGGCCATGTGCATCACTGCTGGCGGCCCCGGGTTTATGGTGGCTGCGCGCCCATGCTTCGCTCTGCGTACTCTTGTTTTGGAACAACGCACGCCCGTTATAGATCTCCATGATATCTACCAGCTTGGATATCTTATACAGTGCTGCCGGTGTCACGCCCTTGCGGACCGTCTCGAATGGGTGCGGTACATACACCAGCCCGCCTTGGGCGTGGATAAACTCGGCCGTTTCCTGCGCCGTTTTGCCGGCTGGTACGACCTCTTTCAGGAACAGACCGATCAGTTCTCCTTCGATGGTAGTGATTTCTTCGCCCACGATGATAGCGTCGCCCAGTTTCTCCCGCGCTTCCAGCGCGAAGTCGATCCGGTTGTGGTCGGTAATAGCTACGAAGTCCAGCGTGCCGTCGGCAATCATCGTGGCGTAATCACTCAGCCGCAAGCTGCCATCCGGCGAGGCAAGCGAATGAGTGTGCAGGTCCAGTTTATAAATCATGCCAACGCCTTGCTTATGCGGACCAGCCGCTGCAGGGCAGTGTAGCTGGCGAGCAGCGCTATCACTGCAGCCACGACTGCCAGCTGATTGATGACCAACCCCACGATCAGCGCAAACATACGCAGTTCAAACGTCAGCAGTCCATCCTTGAATAGCCTGTTCAGTACGGCGTGCGGGATGTTTTTCGTGGATGCTACGGCTGCTTCTCCCTTGGCTTTCACGTAACTGACCGATAATGATGCGCCACAAGCCGCCGCTGCAAATGCCGCATAGGCGGGGTGCGGGCCGAGTGCCAGCGCATAGGCTATGCCAGTGTACAGCAGCACTTCCTTGAACCGGTCCGTCGATGCGTCCAATAACATACCGCGTGCCGAACTGCGGTCCTGCAAACGGGCCAGTTCTCCGTCCAGCGTGTCAAACAAGCCGAAAATCAATAATAAGACAGCCGCCAGTATATAGTGGTGCTGCGTGCCGATAATAATGGCGATCGGTATATGCATGACGCAGCCCACGATAGTGACTGTATCAGGGCTCAAACGGCCCCTTGTCATATGGTTCAGGCCTCGTGCTATGCGCCGCATGCCGGCACGGACGATGTCGCGGATGCTGTCTAGTAATTGCACCTCTGCATTGTACCATCCGGGGCGGTCTGTGCTGCTGTTCTGGCAGGTTCAGGTATCATTAAGATATGCCTGAGCAATCAACCCCATCATTTCGCCGAGTAATCATCCTCCGTAATCCCGCCAGTACGCATGCGGACCAAGCAAAACAGCGGATACACGAAATCCAGGAGCTGTTCGGCAAAGACAAGGTAGATATCATAGATACAGCCCGTGGCGGCGCTGAAGCAAACCGGGCGCTGCTGCGCAGACACGCACGTAACTTCGGCCCGCATACCCTGCTGTGCATAGCCGCCGGCGATGGTACCGTCGGTATGGTAATAGAGACGCTTGTACAGGATGCGCACATTCCCGAGCGGGCTCGTTCTACGCCCGTACTGCCCCTGTGGGGCGGCAATGCCAACGACCTCGCCCATATGCTGAACGGAAACGCCTATCGCAACCGCCTGCACGAAGTACTCACGGCTGGAAAGGTCGTGGCCATCCAACCGCTTGAGTGCGTGTTAGCGCCTGCCGGCGGTACCGAGACTACCCGGATCGCGGCCTGCTATGTCAGCTTCGGTGCGACTGCATTCGCTGCCGCCCGTCTGAACGAACCAAGTCTGCGCAAAAACCCGTTGCGGCGTGTTCCCGGTGTCCGGCATATCGTCGAGTTCCTCGCAGGGTTCGGTGCACTCCGTGATTCGCCGTCGTTCAAAATGCAGGAGCAGGGCAAAACCCGGATGGTATACGAGCGCACCGTAACGAACGGTTCACGGTTTGCCAAAGTCGAACGCCTGCCCCTCAAGCTCACCGATGATGGCTTCCTGCTGCACACGCTCGAGGAAAAGCGGCTTCTGACCATAGTCCCCCGGATGTGGCAGGCCATGCAGAAACGTCAGGCGAAGCAGTTTCGCAATGATTTCACGGAGTTTACCGTGCAGCAGGCCATTCTGGCGCAGTTCGACGGCGAGACAGCCGAAATCGCCGCAGGCACCAACATACGCGTCACCCTTTCTTCGCGGCCATTCTATGCGCTGAGTATTTTGCTGCAGGATAGCCCTGTAAAGTAAAACAGATGGCATCATCGGCTTGCAATAAGCGCTTTACTGTGTTTTAGTACCTCAAGGTGAGAAAAGATGTAAAAGCCCCCACTACCGAGGCTCAGAGGGAAATGTCCGCCAAGCAGGCGGAAGTTATTTCTATAGCCAAACATCTGAAATCTCCAACCCTCATGATGCTTGTGCTTGTAGCGGTCATTGGGTCTTTCGCCTACGCATCGTTCTTATTCAACCCTGCCAACCGCGGTGATATTCTCCCGTACAGCCTGGTGATAGCAGCAGAGACTTTTTTGCTAGCACAGGCGCTATTGACACTCTGGACGATACTCGCCAGCGGGCACAGCCCGCGGAACTTTGACTTTCACCGCGCGAAAGTCCAGGTACTTCGCGCCGCAGACTTTCCCGGCAAGAAACCCAGCGCACTCAGCCTGAAAGGCAAGGTCATACATGTTGATGTATTTATTACTACATATGGTGAAGACCTCGGCGTCATCCGTAAGACGGTCGTAGCCGCCAAAGCCATAAAAGGCAAACACACCACCGTCATACTAGACGACGGCAAATCAGACGACGTGATGGCACTAGCCGCAGAACTCGATGTCGGCTATGTCCGCCGTAGCGGCAACCAGGGCGCAAAAGCCGGGAATATCAATAACGCATTATCCAAAACTACCGGCGAATTCTTCGTGGTGTTCGATGCCGATTTCGTGCCGGACCCGGCGTTCCTGATCGAAACGCTGCCATTCTTCGTAGAAGAAAACATCGCGTTCGTACAGACGCCGCAGCACTACGACAACCTCGATACTCTCATATCCAAAGGTGCCAGTTATATGCAGCACGTGTTCTATTCGCTGATCCAGCCTGGCAAGAACCGCTTCAACGCCGCCTTTTGTGTCGGCACCAACGTAGTGTTCCGCCGCTCTGCCGTCCAGTCCATCGGGGGTATACACGAAGCATCCAAATCAGAGGATATCTGGACCTCAATCCTGCTCCATGAGCAAGGGTACAAATCTGTGTATATCCCGAACGTGCTGGCAATAGGCAAGACCCCTGATACCATCAAAGCATACAGCAACCAGCAGCTGCGATGGGCGACCGGCGCGTTCGAGATACTGTTCACTCACAACCCGTTCCGCCGCAAGTACAACCTCACCATCGATCAGCGCATCCAATATTTCGTAACCGCTACCTATTACTTCAGCGGTCTGGCCTCATTGTTTCTGATCGTACTGCCGCCGTTACAGATTTTCCTGAACCTCACGCCGGTCAACCTGCACATATCATTCGTAAAGTGGGCAGTGTACTACTCAGGGTTTTATATCATGCAGATATTGGTGGCGTTCTATACCATGGGCGGTTTCCGGCTACAGACGCTGTTGCTGGCAAATGCGTCGTTCCCCATTTACATCAAGGCGCTCTTTAACGGCATGCTTCGCCGTGACCAGGCATGGCGTGTAACCGGGCAAGTAGGCAAGGCCGATTCACCCTTCAACTACATCATTCCCCAGGTGTTGTTTTTTGTATTCCTGCTTGGCACCACTATCGTCGGTATCTGGAAATACGACTACACGAAGCAGCTTTCGCTTTCACTGTTCTGGAACACTATCAATACCCTCGTACTCGGCAGCTTCGTGGCGGTCGCATACCGCGAAAGCAGGCAGTTCAAGCGCACGCAACGCGCACTGAAACGGCTAGAACGTACCGAGAATAAGCAGAACAAGGTTGTGGCAGTATGAATATTCGGAACAGATTGAAACTGATCGGCGGTATCGGCTTCGTGCTGGCGTTGCTTGGAGCGCTGGTGCTCTATATGAACTATTCGCTGTCACATGTCCATTCCACGAATGCCATGCTGCTGAGCGATTCCTACACCGTGGGTACGGATTACTCAGGTGTCATCACCAAGCAATACGTACACACCGGTGACCACGTAGCCGCCGGCCAGAAGCTGTTCGTTATCAAAAGCAGCCTGCTCAGCAGCGATATAGCCAACCAATCACTCAACAAGACCAATAGCGCGTTCAGTGTCGACGATGATAACAATATCGTCCTCAAGTCTACCGGCAGCGGTACCGTGGCCGACGTAGCATATCTGGAAGGTTCGTTCGTGCCGGCGAACAAAGAGATCGCCACTATCCGTATCGATAACTCTGTGTACGTCGAAGCGAATTTCAAACTGGCTCCGCCCGATTACGCGCGGTTGCATAGCGGCGATGAAGTCACGGTCACGCTGCCGAACAACCAACACATCAGCGCATCCGTCTTCAACATCACCGTCCAGAATACGGACGGGGTCGTGCAGACGGTGGTGAAAGCGCGCTTGCATGGTATCGGCACCGGCACGACGTTCAGTGATGGTACGCCGGTAAATGCAGAATTGCATCTGGATGGAAAAAACCTCTACAATAGTCTGCGTGAGGGCCTCAGCAAACTTATCCAGCCAAAAGGCTAAGAACCATGCACGCATCCGGCGTGCCGGTCTGGCCGTGGGGGTGCTTGCGCTGATTATCGGTACCAGTACTTTTTTATTCACCCGGAAACACACTAACGACACGAGTAAACCGGACGCCACCACCATCAGCGCCTTGCCGCACAGGTCAAACACCGCCATGCAGCCACACCGTCTGGCTAGCGGGCTAGTGCCGCCCACCAATCGCTGGTTCAGCGGCATAGCGTTTCCCGCTGCACCGCAGCCCGTATATCCGTTGCCGCTGTCGTTCCTGCCATCTGGCCAGGGTTTTACGTTCGGCCTGCCTACGGTGAAAACCACCGCGAATACCGTATTCGGGTCGTACAATCCCGCCTTAGCTCTTAGCTTCGGCAGCGATAGCTATTACATCAGCCGTTACGATGCCGTTTCCGTAACGCTCACCTATACCAAAGCTGGCAAAGCCGTGGCCACGGTGACAGTTGCCGAGGGTTCGCCGTTCGTCAGTGTGGTCTTGCTTTCCGATGATCCGCTGATACTGCCCGCAGGTTTCGCCCGGCAGGCCGATAACACTTATGCCGCTACCGCAGGTGGCACCGTATACGGCATGTACACGACCGCTGAAATAGCAGGTAATACGCTCCGGAATGCCCCGGGAACCAGCCTGGTGTTCTATCCGGTGGCCCAGGGTTCGAGCGTCCAGGCCATGGCCGCCTATGCCAAGCGACCGCTCACAGACGTTAGCGTAGCGTACGGCGCGACCGCTGCCCAAAGTACCACTACGCTGTCATATCACACCAAAACACACGCCAGCACGCTGTACGCGGCTCTGCCGGAGCAGAATATAACCGGCGCCCGTAAGCTGCCGGGCACCTATGCTACCATTTATGGCACCTTGTCGCTGTATGTGGGCAATGATATCCAGTTCGGTGTCCCCATATCGGCTGCCTCCGATACGCTTGCTGTCGACCGGCTCAGCGCCGCCCAGAAACAGACGCTTGTCGATCAGCTGCGCGGCGACACGGCTACCACCAACCTCACCAAGACCGATTCGTACTACGGTGGCAAGGAACTCTACCGCGCGGCAAATCTGTACCAGCTCGCCCTGCAGCTCGGCCAAAAAGACCTGGCGGCTACGCTCAAAGCCCAGCTGGTGACCGATCTTGACCAATGGCTCGACCCGCACGGGTCGCGTAAACGGGACAACCGCTATTTCTATTACGATACTACTGTCAAGGGCCTGGTGGCGGTAACGCCGTCGTATGGGTCCGAAGCATTCAACGACCACCACTTCCACTACGGATATTTCCTGTACGCAGCAGCGGTCGTGGCGCAGCACGACACCGGCTTCGCCAGCCGGAACAGAGCCATGCTCAATCTGATTGCCAGCGATATCGGCGCGCCATCTGCGTCAGCATATTTCCCCAAGCAACGTGTATTCGATCCATATTTCGGACATAGCTGGGCGTCCGGCAACGGTGATTTCGCCGACGGCAACAACCAGGAGTCCAGCTCTGAGGCCATAAATGCCTGGAACGGGCTGGCGCTGTGGGCGCAGGCCAGCGGACAGACAAAGCTCCAGCGATCAGCCAGCTGGATGCTCAGCCGTGAAACCGCTGCCGCTGCCGCCGAATGGACCGATATAGCAACCAGCAAGCCGCCGTTCACCGCCGGTTACGCGCACAGCATGGTCAGCATGAACTGGGGCGGCAAGCGCGACTATGCTACGTTCTTCAGCGCGGCCAACAATGCCATCGTAGGCATTCAGCTGATCCCGCTGAATCCGTCGATGGTCGCGCTTGGCGCCCAAAAGGACCGCATCCGGCAGATTATCGCAGCAGCGATACCCGGTGGTGATTTCAACGTGCAGTTCGGTGATTACCTGCTGATGTACCAGTCGCTGCTAGACAAGCAGACTGCGTTGCGCGCGGCCACCGGGCTGGACGTGCAGTATATCGACGACGCAGATTCCCGCGCCTACATGCTCGCCTGGATCATGACGCGCTAGTCGCGTACCGGTGGGGCGGCATGCTCCGCATTGCCCACTATCAGCCGCAGCGCCGAATCGAACTCATCATATCCCGCCGCCAGGTCCTGTAGCGTGCGCCTGATGCTGCTTGCCAGCCGGGGATATTCGCGGGCTAGGTCGGCCACGTCCAGCGCCTCTATCTGTTCGACCGTGGGGGCGGATTGCTCCTCGATGACACGTCCGAAGGTAAAGTGGAGAGCCGTGGAAACCACCAGGTCCGCATGCCGCTCATCTACCCCGCCATTTACCAGCGATTCCTGGGCGACTTCGATGAACTTGAGCAGGGTAACGGCCGGGAACAGGTGTGCGCCCGCCACGATCCGTGCGCCGTCGCGGTGGGCCAGCATAGCTTTGCGTAGCCGCTTGCAGGCGTTCATCAGCCAATCCTGCCATGGCTCCTCGCCGGTGCGGGCCTGCAGGTCGGTGAATTCCTGTGCCAGTATCGCCTCGGCCATGTAGTCGATGAGCACTTCTTTGTTCCGGAAGTGCCAGTACAGCGCCGGCGCCTGCACGTGTAGCATGTTGGCCAGCTTGCGCAGGCTGACGTTGTTCAGGCCCTCGGCGTCGAGCAGCCGCAATGCTGCTGTAATAATCTGTTCCTGCTTGTCGTTCAGCCGTTGCCCCGTGCCGAGCTGCGATTCCTTTTCATCGAATTTCTGGTTGATATGCTCGCGCATGCGGTCCAGGCGGGCGTTCATGGCCAGCCGTCTGTGTTCCAGCCGTTCCAGGTTACGGCGGTCGCGGTCTTCTCTCATCAGAGGTAATTATACCACTTGACGGCAGTGTTTAACAGTGTTAAATTACCAAGTACCATATGCATTAACACCGTTAAGGAAACGTATGAAACAAATGAGTGATATAGCCGTAGAGGCTACCGGCCTGGTAAAGGTGTACGGCGACAACCGCGCCGTCGACGGCGTGGACCTGCGCGTAGCGACCGGCAGTATATACGGGGTTCTCGGGCCGAATGGCGCGGGCAAAACCACCACCATCAGCATGCTTGCTACGCTGCTGCGGCCGGACGCGGGCAGCGCCACCATATTCGGACACGATGTGGAACACGAGCCGCAGATAGTGCGACAGCTGATCGGCGTCACCGGCCAGTATGCCTCGGTCGACGAGACATTGTCAGCAACCGAAAACCTGATAATCTTTGCCCGTCTGCTAGGCCTCAGCAGTGCCGATGCCCGCAAAAAGGCCGCGGAACTACTTGATGAATTCGGACTTACTGATGCCGCCAAGCGGCCGCTGGCTAAATTTTCCGGTGGGATGCGCCGCCGCCTCGATCTGGCCACGAGCCTTATCGCACAGCCGCCGCTCATCTTTCTGGATGAGCCTACCACCGGGCTCGACCCGCGTACCCGTTCGCAGATGTGGGATACCATCCGCCGGTTAGTTTCCACTGGCTCCACCGTGCTGCTGACGACGCAGTATCTGGATGAAGCCGATCAGCTGGCCGACCGCATCGCTGTCATCGACCGTGGCAAGGTAGTCGCAGAGGGCACCAGCAACGAGCTGAAGGCTTCCGTGGGCACGGCATCGCTGCAGCTTAAGCTTGCGAGCAAAAAGGATATCAAACAGGCAGAGCAGGTCATACGGACCATCTTGAACGTGCAGGCGGCGGATGGTGCGAACGGCTTGCTGACCGCGCCTATGACCGACCCGGACCGTGTTACGGACCTGCTGGTCGCCTTCCGCAAAGCCGGTGTGCATCTGAGTGAACTCAGCGTACAGAAACCAAGTCTGGATGAAGTGTTCCTGGCTATAACCGGCCATGGTGCGCACGATGCAGCAGATGTCAAAGACGAAGGAGCAACCAAATGACCCAGGCAAACATAATCCCCGGCCGCGAGCGTCTGCTCAAGAACCACACCAGCGTGCGCCAGACGTTGCGCAATACGCTGACCATGGCCCACCGCAATCTGCTCAAGATGCGCCGTACACCGGAGCAGTTCTTTGATGTGACCATCCAGCCGATCTTATTCACACTGATGTTCACCTATCTGTTCGGCGGTGCGATCGCGGGCGATGTGAAAAGTTATCTGCCCATCATCATTCCGGGTATTCTCGTTCAGACCGTCATTACCACATCGGTGGTTACCGGCGTGCAGCTGCGCGAAGACATGGAAAAGGGCGTGTTCAACCGGTTCAAATCACTGCCGATCGCCCGTATCGCACCGCTGGCCGGTGCGCTGTTGGCCGACACTATGCGCTACGGCATCGCCACGGTACTGACGTTCAGTGTGGGGTATATAATCGGGTACCGCCCGGCCGCCGGTCTGGGATTCGTGGCGCTCGGCGGCCTGATGGTCATCGCCTGCGCCTGGGCTCTCAGCTGGATATTCGCATTCTTTGGCGTGATCGCCCGTACGGCATCAAGCGTGCAGGGCGTGTCGCTGCTGATATTGTTCCCGCTCACGTTCCTGTCGAACGCGTTCGTGCCGGTGGATACGCTGCCGGGCTGGCTGCAAGGTTTTGTCAGGTTCAACCCGTTGTCGCACTTGATAGCAGCGGTGCGCCAGATGGCGAACCATGGGGTGATCGGCTCGGACTTCTGGCTGTCGCTGCTGGGGGCGGCCGTGGTCGTGCTGCTGTTCGCACCGCTGACGGTCCGGGCATATATGCGCAAAGCCTAGCTGAGGCGTATAGATAAAAACGGGCGACAGGAAACGGTGGGCGCGTAAGATATTGTGCGCTCGAACCGTTTCCTGCCGCCTTGCTCTTCGTTGCCGTTACCGTTTGGTGATGGTTACCGTGCCGGTTGCATCGTCGTAGACGAAGGTGTGGTCTTCCACGGGGATGGCGCGTACCGCGTGACGGCCCAACTTGCCCGCTCCGTCTCTGAGCACGACGGTGTGGCCATCGAACTCGATGAGTTCATCGGACGTATCCGGTAGCACCGATTTGAGCCAGCGGGTGATGTTCTTTGCTCGCTTGCCATCCAGGTAGATGTGGCAGTCGCCGGACGACATCTCCCGAGCAATCAACAGCAGTCCCACAGCGGTCTGTCCCAGATATTCCTCGAAATATTCACGCGGCAGCGGAACTGCCGACTTCGTGAACGAGAAATTCGGAGTTTGGTCATATGTCTTGTAGTCGACCTGGAGGGTGTCTCCGTAGCGGATGACTTGGAACCATCCCAGCTTGAGCTGTGGCACACTCAGCGACACCGTGTGATAGTTCGCGAAGCCGTTGTAGTTTCGCTGTTTTGCTGCGTAGGGCGTTTCACCGTCCGGACTGAACCAGATTTGCCCTCTGTGAGGGCGCGAAGTGTCGGGGACCTGATAGCTGATTACCTGTCCGTTAAGTGCTACGAATGCGGTTTGCTCTGTGTGAGACATCGGTACTCCAAAGGGTTGTTTTGGCTGGTAGCATACCAACTGGACATCCAGCAGACACACTACCGGCCAAAACTACGACAAAGAGCTGTTAAAGTACTTCGTCCGCCCTAGGCAACACGAAGTATTCATATTATGTCAGAAAAATAAAACTAGTCAAAATCAGTCGTGCGCGACGGGCTGGCGGCGATGTCTGCCAAAGACCGCTACGGCGGCATACGCCAGCGATACACCGATAGCAGCCGCCAAAAAACCGCCCGCGATATCAACCGGGTGGTGCACTCCGGCCGCAACGCGCGAGGCGCCGATCAGCAGTGCGACCGCCAGCAGTGCAATGCCCATCCGGCGTGAAAACGCCAACGCTACGAACGCCAGCATGGATGCGAACAGGGTATGATCGGATGGAAAACCGTTGTCGTTGCCGTGGGCGATCAGCGGCGCTGTGTGCGTGATGGTAAAGGGTCGCGGGTCGAAATAAAAGTGGCTGAAAACTTTGGCGATGACGTAACTGGCAATAGCTCCCAACACCAGCAGTCGTATCAGCTCCAGCCGGCGTTTCGGACTATAGCGTACGAATAGCAAACCTATTCCGATAACCGGGATAGCAATAAAATACGTTGCAACCAGCTTGATGATTTCGTCCATCATACCAGTATACCCGACTTGGACCGGACAGCCGGATGAAATTACAGGATTTTTATGGAAGACTTCAGCACGATCTTTTCGATAGGCTGCACCACCAGGTCTTCGGCAGGGAATAGCACGAGCAGCAGATTGTCGACGGACTGTTCGACGGTGAACAGGTTTGCTGCCTGGTGGCGGATCTGTTCGGGCAAGGCGCCGTTCCCGATAGCTTGCAATATGCCGCTGCCGAGCGCCTGTGCATCATCCGGTTTTACCAGTATGATTCCACCACAGTTGGTTTCCGGCAGTCCGCCGTCGTCGGATGCCACGACCCAGCAGCCGGAATGCTGTGCTTCTACCGATACGATGCCGAATGTCTCGTGCCAGTACTGACTGTTGGAGGGCATGACCACGATGTCCTGCACGCTCAAAAGCGCCGCCATTTTGGCAGGGGTTTTGCGCGCATCGATGACCGTCAGGTTCGGATGGGCTTCTACGAGCATGCGGATGATCTTGCCCTCCGGCTTGTCGGAGCCGGCGGTGGTCACGGAAAATACCAGCTTGGTGTTTTCCTGGATGGTCTCGATATGTAGTGTTTCCAGGAACGTGTAGATGCCTTTCTGGGCGCTCAATCTGCCCGCAAACAGTACGCGGATAGTGTCGGTTTGGTTGGATGGGCGCAGTTGGGTCGCAAAGCATGGCTCGGCAAACGGGTAGGCGATATGGATATCGGCTATGCTGCGG
>Ga0247778_1001264_pt1 | contig 11977 bp, 12 predicted proteins | sample UWRJL049202B5_FD_179939 | JGI IMG/M metagenome (GOLD analysis project Ga0247778, IMG submission 179939) | Plant litter microbial communities from Arlington Agricultural Research Station in Wisconsin, United States - UWRJ-L049-202B-5 | ecosystem: Environmental > Terrestrial > Plant litter >... | reverse complement strand
TTGGCTCCGCATGTTTGTTCTCCGACTCGAACAAGCTTCGGTCGACTGATCGAGCACGTGAAGCCGTTCCCTCTTCAATCTCAGTCAGAGCGTCTCGGCCTCTGTTCCACAGTTCCCCACCAAATATCCCTCCGCTGTGGTTGGTGAAGGGTCCAGGTGTGATTGCTCCATCATTTGGCACCATGGTTTGCTTCGGGGTATGCGTTACTGATTTTGAGTGTGCGTGGCCCCTGTGTATGACCGTCTGAATAGACGCGGCTGCCGAGACCGTTCGATCTGGCGGCCCTGGTCTCGAATCAACTTCTGAAGAGGTACCGGAAGGTATACGTTTGGGAGTTGCTCCTACCGATAAGGACTGCTGCTGCTGCTGAGCAAAGTCAAGTGCAAAGAGATCGCCAGCACTTCCCGATAGATCGGGACTGGCTGTGAGGCTCTGCGCAAGAGGATGCTCATATGGCTCGCGGTGTCCAATTTCGGTGACGGATGCGAAATACGATTCATCGCCCCGAAGACTGGCCCGCCTGGAGTCCCGCAGAATAGGAGTAATTGGAGAATGAAGGTTGTCCGTTCCAGAACTCGTAGCACTGCTTACGGCTCGCCTCCGAGATCCTTCACTCCTCGTGTCGCTTCTGGTGACGCCGATAACCTTATTGACAGTCTTTTTAAGAGCCGATCGAGCCCGTTCGAGGAATGTGATAGGTACGACGGCACGTTCCAATTCTTGAGTGTCGACCTGGATCCTTTTACCAGCCGTCCTCCTCGATGGATCCGAGTCATCGAGCCATCCGATAATGTTATCGATACCTCTGAGCACCCATGGATGACGTTTGACTTCCCTGAGCTTCATTCTCTCCGTCGGATCTTTCACAAGCATTCTTTTGAGCAGATCGTGCAACTCAGCATCGATATCCTCATATACAAGTTCGGAGTCGTCCCGGTATTGACCAGTCGATGGCCCTGTGCGTTTGCTCAGGCTCATAAGGTTTGTGTGCGAGGACGAGAGGGCCGGGTTGACAGCCCTGAGCCGTCGTTTGGGAATATATACTTCGTTCTTCGCGATGCATTTGAACAGTTGCCATTCGTCGTCGGCAAGGAACGGGATGCGAGCGAAAATAAGGCAGTAAAGCGTGACACCCAGTGACCAAACATCAATCTGCTCCGTGATCTTCGGTGGATCCCCTTCAGGATCTGTGTAGCACAGCTCTGGTGCGAAGAAGGCTGGTGTGCCGACAGTCTTGGCTAGCTCAAGATCGTCGTCGAAATCGGTAGCATCAGCTTCCGAAACATTTTCTTCAACCTCGCCTTCTCTGATAGGCCGACCGAAGTACGACACGCCAAAGTCTGAGATCTTCACCCTGTGGTCCTTTGTCCACAGCAAATTTGCAGGTTTGATGTCTCGATGGACGATGCCTTCGTAATGCAAGTACTCCAATCCCAGAACGGTGTCACGAAACGTTGATCGAGCTTGATCCAGTGTGAAGCAAGGCACATAGGAATAGTCTTCCTCGAAGGCATCGTGTGGAACATCATCAACCGAAGACATGTGAGAGATGATACTATCGGCCATGCTTGGCGATCTCCCGCGATATGGCGGTTCATCAGGGTACGACCCATAGTACGTCCCATCTAGAGCACTAGATGAACCGTGATTCGATATGGTCGGTAGAGGCCCTGGTGTTTCGTCTTCGTTGTCACTGTCGAGCGGACCCATATCATACTCGGGAAGAGGAGTATGGGATCGAGAGCTCGTTCGAGACGGTGCTCGAGAGGCAGTTCTTGAGGCTGCACCAGAGCCTGGGTTTGATAGGTTGGCCGATTGGTACGAGCGGGATAGATTCTGGGTTGAATCATGCGTTGTTTGCCTCGACAGGTTCATCTCAGGATCATCGTCATCCGTTCCGTGTTCGAGACTCCAGTAATCGGTGGGTCCTCCATGGAGTAGCGTCAGTTTCGCCCGCTGTGTTTCTTTGCGTTGCCGCCGCCTCTCGATCATCTTGAAGTATTTCTCGTCATCTCCGGTATCCTTCTCCCCCTTCTGTTCCCTCTCAATACGCCGCCGTTCGTAGAGACATATCTGTGGGATGCCCTTCTTGCGCCATGTAATCTCTCCCAGTTCAACATGTTCCAACACCATATAAATCTTCTTCAACTCCGGGTCGTCGATGACCTCTAATAGCCCTACGACATTTGCATGCCGGATCTTTTTCAGAATGGCGATCTCTCTCTTCGTCTTGTCTTCTGGTGAAACGGTAACCCTCCCCAAGCGTCGCTTCTTGGAGAACCGTTGGATGATTTTGATAGCGACATAGTCGCCCGTGTCTAAACTCCGTGCCAACTTGACCTTGCCATGAACGCCTCTCCCTATCTCCTCGATAACTTCGTATTGGTTTATGAGCTTCCGGCCGGTGATAAAGTCTTGTTCGATTTGAGCTTTGTGGGTTCTGGATTGCACATGTTAGTATGAATAATGACGTTATGACGTAGGAACCCCATTTTTGATCGAGGCAAGAAGAAAAGTCAATTAAGAATTCGCAGACGGCGGATAGCAAACAATAATTGATCGTATGCCATAGTCGCACAGGTCAACGGGCCTTGGACGTTGTTGAGGCAAGGCGAGGGAGGACAAGGTTTGGTGGGATGGACCAAAAGTGCGCGAGGCAAGACCTCAGAAATGGGAGACTCACTCTCGAACTTTATGCATCTGCAGCGGGTGCAGGTAAGGACTGGATTGCGGAGTCCCATCTGAGAGAGCAGGCAGAGGTATACGGGGTGGATTGGCGGTGGGGGAGAAGAGGCCCGGACTCGAGGAGGGCGTGCTGGCCTTGGAGGCTGTTGATAGTTCCATGATGATTGTTGAGTTGTAGCCGTGAGGCGAGAGTCGACATGTTTATAGGGACGGTCCTCGCAGCAAGGCGAATTGCAGTTGTTAGCAAGCCGAAGACATCTGGCAGGTTGGTCTGTGGATATACTCGAGGTCGTGTTCGTGGTGGTGGTGGAGAAGAGGAATTGTATGTGTCGTGGTGGTTGTGGTTGCGGGTAGTGGGTAGTGGATGCGTATATCGGGTGGTGTCTTGTGTCTGGTGGAGGATTGGTGGTGGTGGGTCTCTCTATGCTTGTGGTGGGGAGCATGCGACGTTGGGCGAGCACTGCACCTTCTGGCGGGAAGGCAGAAGGGAAAGGGACTAAGCTGATTATTAGGTACGTGCTGCTGGGCTCGAGGCTGGGCAGCTACTACTCTCACTACTACTCACACTACTGCGCGTAAATTGAAGAGTGAGGAAATTTTAGCTTGCTTTTCACTTTGTTTCTTGCAGAGCTTGCTGGGATCGGAGGCTGTCAATATCTTTAGCGCAATCGCCCGCCCGCTGATTGTGTTGATTGCGTTGATTGCGTTGATTGTAGGGATGAGGGAATTAGCACAGCAACCAAAAGCCTGCCTTGCTTGCCAACCTGAATATTTATTACTGGGGTACGAGAGTAGTGGAAGTGAGAGAAAAAAAACAGGCGAGAGTGAGAGTGAGTATCTCCTGCAGGGTCGGGGCTGCACAGGCCAAGGGCACCAAACTTTCTCACTCTCGGTGCTGCTGAGTGGCCACTGGCCACCCACCAGATAGCGCCAGGTGCGCCAACCGAGAGAGAAGCAGTTCAACAGTTCCAGTTCGTTTTGATTCTCCAATCACTGCACTGAAAAGCTGCGGATCGACCCCAGAAATATCAAGAGACGGGACACGGGCCCCAGGGCATTATTCAACGACATTCGCCTAATACAGTAGTGATGAGGAGGCAAAGAGGAAGTGATGAATGAGGGCAGTGAGACTGATGATGCTGAGAGCCCGAGAAGACGCCTTGGCAGACCCCCGTGTGCATCAGAACAAGGACTGAAGCCGGAACAAAGTGGAGTCACGGAGTACATATGATGCAGCAATTCAGACAAATGCCAGGTTAGGGGGACGAATAATGGAGGGGAGGGGCTAGGGGAGGGACAGGCAATGGGCGTGCAGATCCGCTGGAAATATATGTAGGCCACCCGTAGCCGTAGTTGAAGTCTGGGGTAGCATCAATGGCAGATCTCAGCAGCTGCAGCAGCCAGAGCAGATACGAATACAAACAGACTATGCCGTAAATATCGCACTGCCATGGTATCGCCACAGTCAATTGATTTCTCCCCCCCTTTCTCCTTTCCGCATCCTTCACTTTCAATTGTGTCCGATAGTTCTATCAGAAATGCCAAATTCTGCGTTAGCCGCTCCATGCCGCAACAAATCACCATCAGGAGAACCCCTCCTTCATCCTGCCCATAATCCCCAAAATAATCAAATAATCAGGGGATGCCCCGATGTTGCCCCTCATTCTCTGCTGGAACAATCTCATCCATGAAAATGCGGAGAACGCAGCAAGTCCTGATTGCCCACAGAAGTCATCACAACCCCGTAGATTGATACTATCAAGTGCGTGCATTGAAATGCCTCAAAGCCCGCCAACATCTGTCTGCATACAGTCTACGGAGGTACTTCCAAACACCCATGACCATACCCCTTTCTTCTCCAGATTCCACCGTCTCACATCGTCACTCTACCAGCCGCTTCTGTCCCGTTTTCCCCATACCAAATCTACTCATCCTGTTGGTGGGTGGGCCTGGGCTGCATGGTTTTCCAAAGTGGCTCTGGTACATACAGCCACCCCGGTTCCTTCGGGACTGGATTTCGATATTCTGGTCGTTCCTGTTTCTGCTTGGTATCATCGGCGTCGATTGTAAACATCTGATTTTGAGACTATCTGACCCGTGCTGAATCTGGATGAGACTCTATTATCAGAGACATTGTCGCATCCAACAGATATAACCACAACTAGAAGTACCTACTAGTACGGCAGTACAACGCGATACTTCAAGCAGGATCCCTACAACTTTCTGTCTCGCCTCATATCTAGCTTCTCAACACGGCCCACCCCCTACCCGGACAGATCCCCGAGACTGAGTCTACAAGGATAAACTCAGCATGCGATCCGAGTCCACCCATCGTCCTCGAATTTACGACATCAAAGCTCCGATAGAAAGGCCCTGTTCGGGGAGCCTCGAGCTTGTGAAACCTTACACAAACCCCATGTCCTTGTTTATCCGGGAAATAAAACACTACAACATCTCCACGCCGATAAACAAGAAAAGAACTTGCTCTCGACAACCCAGATAAACACCCCTATCCACTCCTACAATAACGCACTTCATTTACGTAGAGATTATCAAATCAGGATTTCATCCAAAACAGCCTCGAGTGGAATCCTCCGCATCCTCCGCGTCGAAGCTTCGACTCCGCGCGATACATCACATTCCGATATCGTCCCTTGCCTCACTGCAAGCCTCGACTGACTTTTTTTCTTCTTCCTTTTCTGGCTTCCTTGGTTCGCCACGGTGCGGCGCGTGTTCTCACGATGCCACATCTTTCCACTCAAAGCCCGTCTTCCAGAAAAAGTTTGTCCATGGTCTGGGCAGCACTGCATGCGAGTGTGCTCTGTTCTGCATACATGTACAATCAGTACTGGACTCGCCATGTATCCTCATATTTTACCCCTACGACCAGTCATACGCAAACAGCACTTCGATTCATCAAGTGGCCTGTCGCTATTGGAGCAGAAAATCCTAGGAAAGAAAAAAAACCTTCGTTGATTGACATCACAGGCCAGTGGCGACTGAAATAATTTTCACGCAGCCAATAACACACGCAGCTGCACAGTGATATCGAACTTATGTCAAGCTTTTTCTGTACTTTCCAGGTACTGCACCACCAAATATACTCTCAAAGCTCATGCACAACCTTCTGAAACGGGCCTCACGTGCATATATTCCCCGTCCCAGCCCGGCCTCAATATTTCCCTTCCAGGTCGCCCAAAAAAAAAACGTGTCTCAAATCAGCAGGCGGACCTTTCTCCACCCAGTAAACAAGCCGTTGGTTGACACACACACCAAAATGTCATGCAGCTCACGTACCACCTCTGCATACCCTCCCCAACCAAAGCTCTCTTCCACCAATCTCCATACCCTCAGCAGCGGGACGAACCGCCGTCCTTGACCTAGCAAAAACCCTCTCTCTGCATCTAAACTTACTCGTTAACTGGGAAGCTGCACTTCTGCTACCAAACTTAGCTTTAGCTTTAGTTTTAGCATATGTTACATCGCGGGATTGCGGGTGGGATTGCGCACATATTACGTACTGTACCGCAGCGCTTAGAACTAGTTCTAGGGGACTTCGGGGTTTTCATCCGAGGTTTCTCCATTTTCAATTTATAGGTACGGAATTCGGCGATTGATGCAAGGAAAAGGAGCTGGAGGCGTTAGACGAAAATGACGATATAGGTGTATCTCTCCACCGGAGAAAAAGCTGTCGGAATAAGACCCTCCTATTACTTTAATATCCACCAACACTCTATAAAAGAAAAACCAATAAACAAGAGTATACAATCAAATATATGCTGAATTAAATGATTATTATTTTTTCGTGCAAATTTGTATTTTTTGCGGATTTTAATATAGACTTAATTTTATTGCACGTGATAGTTTATTCCGACAGCTTTTTCTCCGGTGGAGAGGTGTATTTAGGTGAAGGTGTATAAGAATATTATCATGATCTTCCCGTACTCCTTTTAAAGTTCTCACGCATATTGTAACGTGCAAACAACCTTATTCCCTCATCCAGGTTCTCTACACCCTCTTCCTTCCACCAAAAAACGCCCAGCTTCAAACTTAATATTCACGATACGGAGTTCAAACTTAAATCTCAGCTTAATCGATATTTCAAATCTCAAATACCTACATCTAATCTACTACAAATCTACTAACCCCCCAAAACAAAAACAAAAAAAATACCGCACCCCTTTTCCACCATCATGACGCAGCTGAACTGAAACCTTTCACATGCTTCCCCCTACCAGCCAACCAATCATACCCCTCAACCCCGGATTTTCCCAAGCCCAGCCTCGTGATGGGAAAGTCATGAGATTTGTGAGACAGACAGATCGAAACGGGTTTCGGGGATAAATAAATATGATATGATATCATGATTCAGATTCGGACTATCTCGGGGTAATTTAGGGTGGGCAGGGACCATGAGTTCGTTGCCTGTACGCAGTATTTTTATTGATTTGATTTGATATTGAGAGTGGTTGAAGCAACGTCACGGGCCGAAGGGTCCAAATAGGTAGGCATTGCTTGTGTCGATCTTATGCATGTCTTGAATTAGATGAGATGATGTGGTATCTCCGTTGAGATGGGGTTGCACAAAGCTACTGTAAATATGAGAGCCGTACCGCGGCCGGTGCAGGGCAGTAGGAGTAGCTTTTACGGCCCGAGACAGGACAGATATGGATTTAGAATATACTGCGGATCTAAATGTAGTTTTACTGTACGCGTACAAAACGAGAAACATCGTATCCTTTCCCTAGCCACGATTCCCTCCTCCAGCCAATGATCTCAGCACGTTTCCTTCTCAACAAAATATCGGCACGGAATGTAACGTCCCAATCCACGGCCCGAAACAGAGCGGGCTGCAGCACACCCATCTATTCCCCCGGGGAATCGATACCGGTACCCGTTATTAATATTTTAAGTACCTGCACAGCTGAACTGGCTAAAAGAGAAAAAGAAATGAGGATCGGCGAGAGACATTCTATCTGCGCGCTGAGGAGGATGGGGAAGGAGCCGGGGAACGAAGCCGTGGGATATTATCCGGACCGAAGAGCAGATGAGTGTACCAGGTGGTCGGTACTATGCAGTAGACATGAGACTTGAGGCTTGATGCCCAGACTGATTGATTGATTGATGGAAAGACATGCGCGGAAGTACCTCCAAGAGGACAATGAACTTGCCTGGCCATGGGTATCTTACGAGGACGAGATACGAGATCCCTCGCTTCATATCTCCGTTTGAAGTACCCGATGCATACGGTATATTCCAGTACTTCCTCCTCCCCTCTCGTCAACAATCTAAATCTACAATTCGGCCCCCGATTCCCTCTCGGTTGGATCTGGAGCTTACCGACACTTCATCCGATCTCGATCCCTTTTCCTACCCTCCAACATCGCTACCAAACTCCCATCCAATCTCATCTCCTACCACAAATCAATAACCCTACGCCAAAAAGCCGCTCGGTCCCCTCTAACCCGTAAATCGCATCCCGAACGTCAGCATCACCTCGCAATCACCCGATCACACCTACCTACCATTAACGCCTTAAATCTACGCCACCACCCTGCCCCAAAAACCTTCAGCCAAAATATCCTTCAGAGGCTTTCCCGTCAGCACTGGGAAATAAGAAAAGTGTGATGTGATGGGATGGGATGAAAGAGCTATCAGACCACGATTCTACGGGCTTGCAAGATCGGCGATCGGAAAGTGCCGAGAATGTGTGTGTTGGATAGTTGGAGGAGAAGAGAAGAGGGGAAGGGAGGGAACGGGTTTGTGGAACGCGGGGTTGTGTAGGCGATGGGCTGGGAAAGGTAAGGTACGCATGTAAGCATACGGCGTCGCTCGTCCAGGCTTCGAATTCCTGTCTCTCGCGGCGAACTTTCAGGGGGATATCCTCCTTTTCGGCCTTTGTTTTCAAGATCTCTCCATCTTCGCCTCATTCAGTCTCCCTTTTCATTTTTTCGTCGGACATCACCGGTTCTCCCTATTATTATCATCAAACATACGATTAAGCCACTCTTTTGCCACCCATGTTCGGAATTAAGCATCATCTCACAGTTCTCACCCCTCTTTTCCAACTCCCTGGTTCCCACCACATGCAAATTGCTGACCCGAGATCGGGCTCGGACTGTTTAATCGCGGCTTGCGCGCTTCGGCGATGCTCGAGCTCGGTGACCGCTTCGTCGAGACCGATTCCCCTAAATATAGGGGGAAATGAGGGGTAGAGTGTCGGTGAGTATTGTAGGCTTTTCCCTAAATCTGGAGACGAGATTCTAGATCTTTAAAGACGGGAAAGGGTCACCGAGCTCGCCAATGTGTGTTTGTTCCAGGAGCTATGGACGCGGCATAGCATAGGGCTGACTGTGCTTGCTTGAATGGATTAGGAAGTGATGTACGATGTTAGACTCGGTGGCAAGCTTCACAGGCCGTTTTTTCTCGGGAACTCGTACTTTTACAGGCAGTTTATCGAAGTTACCCTCTAAGGATATCGCCGAGTCAGTAGCTATGGTATAGTGCCGACTGAACTTTCACAGTATTCGTAGGTTGTACGACAGTGCCCTGCTGTTTGGAGAAAAATATGAGATTGGGGGGAGGGTACCGAGTGGTATCGGCTCGTATCCCGAATCAGCAGTCATCTTTTCCGTTATAGCGGCGCCGTTGGTAGGGCTGAAGCTGATGGCTGTGTTACGGATTGGGATTTGTTGCACAGTGCCGCTCTTTCATTTCTCCCGTTCTTTCTCGGTGAGGAGACTCGTCGGCAAGATATCAGTTCGTATCTCAAGCCAGCAACCACTTTCCGTCTCCAGTAGTTTGGTCTGGTCTGGTCGTTGATAGGGCGGAGTGTGACTGTTGCGTTGGGGTACGAATTGGGATATGGTGAACTGCGCTGCATTTCTAGTTGAAGCGGACGCCCTTTACTTTTCTCTCGTGCTTTGGCGGAGAGTTCCAAGTTTCAGAGCTATCCTTGGGAGATCAGGGACGTCGGCCGAACATTTCCTTTCCGTATTGCCAAGTTATCGGCAGCTACTACATTGTGCTCTTGGAAGCCTAGAATCAAGAGTATACTTGAGGCTGACTGAAAAGCCGCAGTATCGGGTTCAGTGGGAAGTCCTAACAGCCTACAGCTTTCTAAACATACAGATTTTGAGTTCAAGGCCTGAGGTTCTGATTGTGAGTCACTGTCACAGTTATGATTCAATACTTTGCCTCCCAACCAAGCCTCGCACGGTGTCTGAGTTAGGCTGCCTCTGTGATTTAGAATCAAGTAGTCCCAGTGGAATGGTCGTAAAACCTCGAGGATCAGACTCTCGGACACTTCAAGATGGTGCGCAGTATTTCTAAACGAGATTTTGAGTCAGTACTTAAATTCTCTCACCGAAAAGTCGATATCTTGCCTGCGAACTACCGCAGGCAGGTAGTAGGCCGGGGATGAGGCTGAATCTGTGACCCTAGATTGAGGAATATTGCATTTTCTGTACCAGCGCGCAAATTCATACTTTCCTGAGATCTTGGAATAAAAAATGCCTAGAGCCATTTCCACTCTGGGGCTTCTGAACCAAAAAAGTAATGCGACTGCCGACTTCAGAGTGTTGCATGTCTACCTGCCAGCCACGCGTAACACAACGCGGCACGGAGATGACTGTATCCAACATACATGAGCCTCCCCAAGCGAGATTTTGTTGTTTCTGGAATGACGGTCCCGATGGAGAGGTTATGGAGGGGTGAGTCTGACTATACGGTCAGAGTAAGCCCAATGTAAGGTACGGATTGGGATATGCCATTCATGTTTTCTTGGCTAGTGGGGAATACAAAGATAGTACGGTGTTATCATGGCCGTTTGAATTTTGGAGCCTTCTCTTGTCTGGTTATATTTTAGCGCTCGTGGTTATAGCGGCTCGGGCCAGGACATGTGTCGGAGAGTGAAAGCTGGCCCTTTGCTTACCACCATAGTGGTTTGTGAAAGCTCATCTTCAGGCAGTTAGATGACAGTTTGGAATATCTTATCCTCGAGTCTGCAAATTCGCATCTAACGGGCAAGGCAAATCTCTATCATTCTTTGCTATTTCTAAATGCTCAGTCCTGAAAGAATAATATTTTTAGTAAACACTCTTGTTATACTATTGATAGTTAAAGTATTACTTCTTCATGTCGAAGTGTGATCCACGAAAAGCTACTAGTCTTTTCCGCTGTTCTCAAATTTCGAGCTTCTCGACTTCACCCCTGAAGTTTGGCGAAAAATGTTTACACTAGCAAAGCTATCTTCTATCCTAGATAAGGCTGTTCCAATGAGAGGGTTAGAAGAGGTTGATACTCACAGTACGCTTTGACTAATGAAATCAAATTCTTTCTCTTCTTCAGCCCATCAGTTCTTGTTTCTCGTTAGTAGTTTAATCCGCCGCGAAACTGAATAGTTATTTCACCAACGCAAACACTATAAAAAGTATAAGAACCCCCCTTTCCCTTTCTTGTTGATTCCCAGCTCAAACATGTCCTCGTGTGAGAGTCAATCGAGGATACATATGCGAACTGAACTTTTAGTCGTGGCGGCGATGAAACTGGCAGCCCTCAGAGCCTAAAACATTATTTTAGAAACACTTGTGCAACCACCCACGCGATGCTGACAAAGGAGATTCCTGGTCTTTAGTCAACAGCTTCTCACTGCCGGCATAAGTTGTGCCTCATGGTAGCCGCGGATCAGCATTTATTGGCCCGTCCCTGGCCTTTTCGGTGCAGTGGTGTTCGACCCCTGCCAGATGCCAGTCGCTCCATACATCAAGGTATCATTGACGCTCTTCGTTTCTGCGGGCCAAGATTTATCTCTACTTTGAGGGAATTACGGATAATAAGCGTTGGTGGCACAGGTTTTGCATGCATTTATGCCTGTATGTGCTTTTTTCTTGTGTCACTTTCCAAAACCATACCTTTATCGTCGTATTTCTCCTGTCGATAGCTTGGCAACTGTCAGGCATTGATTGCTATCTGGTCTTCCCAAGGATTGAACGACCGAGCAAGCCAATTTTTCAATTACAAAACTAGATGACCAGCAGAGAGGAAAGGGCCGATATATTGATTCATTGGCTTGGTATCCCGCTAGAAAATGATCAACAAGCATGCGAGTTGTCTTCAATATGTGGTACGTTTTGCTTTGCGAGACTGCGAATAGTGGAATTTCTCAGGGGTGATCTCAAATAGGTCTTGATGAGTCGATTGAGTTTCGCGGGCATGGTGAACTTCCCGGGGTCTCAGAGAACTGCTGCATCCGTGAACAAGTGAAATTCATCTGAATCCTTGGCTACTGGT
>Ga0247778_1001263_pt1 | contig 12010 bp, 5 predicted proteins | sample UWRJL049202B5_FD_179939 | JGI IMG/M metagenome (GOLD analysis project Ga0247778, IMG submission 179939) | Plant litter microbial communities from Arlington Agricultural Research Station in Wisconsin, United States - UWRJ-L049-202B-5 | ecosystem: Environmental > Terrestrial > Plant litter >... | reverse complement strand
CAGAAACCCCAAACCCCAAACCCGAAATTCTTTGCGTAAATTTGCCGATTCATGTATGCCGAAGTCATCATACCGTTGGCCCTGCCAAAGAACTACACCTGGACCGTGCCCGAAAAATGGCATAATTCCATCCGGGAAGGCTGCCGGGTGGAAGTGCAACTGAAAAATAAGAAGTATGCCGGCATCGTAAAAAAACTACACGACACCAGGCCCACGGCCTTCGAACCCAAGGATATTCTCAATCTATTGGATAACGAGCCCATTCTGCATCCAGCCCAGCTGCAGCTCTGGGAATGGATCGCGGGTTACTATCTCTGCAGCGAAGGAGAGGTAATGGCGGCCGCCCTGCCTGCACATTTCAAGCTTAACAGCGAGACCATACTCATCTACAACGAAGAGGCCGGCGTGGAATTCTCCCACCTCGACAACGACGAATTTGTGGTCGCCGAGGCGCTGCATATCAAAAAAGAACTAAAGTTGACCGAGGTCCAGCAGCTCCTGGATTCCTCCCATGTCTATCCAGTGATAAAGAGGCTTATTGAGAAAAGGATCTGCATGGTCTGGGAGGCCCTGAAAGAGACCTATTCGACAAAAAAGGAGAACTATGTCCTTCTCAACCCCCTATACAAGGACGAAGAAAAGTTAGCCCAGCTCCTCAACGAATGGGGAGAGACCCGCGCGCCCAAACAAATGGAACTACTCCTGGCCTACCTGCATTTATCCCGTACCGAAGAGGACGTCACCCGGCCGGCCCTGCTGAAAAAGAGCGGTGCTTCCGATGCGCAGCTCAAGGCCCTCCTGGACAAAAATATCCTACGCATCGAACGGCGCAGCGTCGACCGCGTAAAATACCTGCCCCGCGACATTAACATCGATTTCGAATTGACCCCAGCCCAGCAGGACGCCCATGAAAAGATCAACGAAGTCTTTAAAGAACGGGCGGTCTGTCTCTTACATGGCGTCACATCCAGCGGCAAGACCCAGGTATATATCCGGCAGATGGAGGCCGTCGTCCGCCAGGGACGCCAGGTGCTCTACCTGTTGCCAGAGATAGCCCTTACCTCGCAGATCATCCGCCGGCTCCAGCGGCACTTTGGTGGATATATAGGGATCTATCATAGCAAGTTCAGCCAGAACGAGAGGCTGGAGATCTGGAACAAGATCCGCACAGGAGAACTAAAGATCATTCTTGGAGCTCGATCGGCCTTATTCCTGCCCTTTGAGGATCTGGGCCTCATCGTGGCCGACGAAGAACATGATGCGTCGTATAAGCAGCAGGAGCCCGCACCACGCTATCATGCCCGGGATGCAGCGGTCTACTATGCTTCCCTCTTCCAGGCAAGGACCCTGCTGGGCAGCGCAACCCCATCGGTGGAGACGTATTTCAATGCGACCAGCGGGAAGTATGGGTTGGTGGAGCTGAATGAACGCTATGGTCAGGTGGAGATGCCCCGGATCGAGATCATCGATACGAAGAAGATATTCTATCCCCGTCCGGCCCGTTCATCAGGGCAGGGTAACCAGTCTGGTTCCGGTAACGCCGGCCGGGGCAATCAACCCGCATCCGGTAACCCATCCGTCCATGGCAGCCAGCCCGCACCCTTCAACCCAACCGTCCCTGACGACCTCTTCGGACCTGATAACTCATCTGCGTCCGGCACGCTGGGCTTCCCGGGAAGCCCGAACCGTCCCGGCAGCCTCTTCGGCCCCGATAACCCACCGGCATCCGCTAATCCCGGCCTACCGGATCACCCTTACGGGACCCGGAACATCCCCACCCGGAAACCAGCCAGGAATCGCGCCCCCGGCATCGAATATGGCAGTAACTCCGACCCCTCCGCCTCCCGACAGGACGGCAAGGTCATCCTCAGCCCGCAGCTGCACACAGCCATCACAGAATCTTTGCAGGCCGGTCGCCAGGTCATTCTTTTCCAGAACCGCCGCGGCTACTCCCCATACCAGGTCTGTGAGGTCTGCGGCTGGATACCCCAATGCCGCAACTGCGACGTCTCACTAAACTTTCACAAACTCACCAATAAGCTGCATTGTCATTATTGCGGCACCGTATACCCGCCCCTGAATACCTGCGCCGCCTGCGGCAATCATCGTTTCGTCCAACGCAATTTCGGGACGGAAAAGATCGAGGAGTATCTTGAAGAAGTCTTCCCGCAGGCAAAAGTCGCCCGCATGGACATCGATTCCGTGAGAGGTAAAACGGCCCACGACAGCCTCATCCAGCAATTCGAAGCCCAGCGCATAGACATCCTCGTGGGAACCCAGATGGTAGTGAAAGGATTGGACTTCCAGCATGTCAACCTGGTCGGAATTCTCGACGGCGACAGCATCCTTAGTTTTGCCGATTTCCGGGTGAACGAACGCGCCTTTCAACTCATGGAACAGGTCAGCGGCCGCGCCGGCCGGAAGGATGGGGTGGGGCGCGTCCTTATCCAGGTGGGCAATACCGCGCATCCGGTGCTGGCTTATGTGAAGGCACATGACTACCGGCTCTTCTTCCAGCATGAGATCGCAGCCCGGCAGAAATTCTTCTACCCGCCCTTTTCACGGGTCATTATGGTCACCTTCCGGCACAAAGACAAGAACATCGTACATGATGCCGCACATTTCTTCGCCAACAACCTCAAAGGAGAATTCGGCAAATACCTCGTCGGCCCCGCCGAACCCGTCGTCGCCCGCATTCGCAACCAATTCCTCATGGAACTCCTCCTTAAACTCCCCAAAGATGGCCACACCATCGCCTTTGCCAAACAGGTGATCCAGCAGCAGACCGCCATCCTCCACAACGACCGCAAATTCCGCAGCGTCGTCATCATCCCGGATGTGGATGCGATTTGATATCACTCCGTTCTCAAACTCTTTGTTTTGCAAGATCGGGGTTGTCATCAAATATACCCCTCCTTGCAAAACGTCTGTTTGATTGGTCTACCGACCGAAGAGTTTGATCACTCCGTTCTCAAACTCTTCACCGGACTCGCAACAGCAGCACGGATGGCCTGCCAGCTCACCGTACATATCGTCACAGTCATCGCCCCCATCCCCGCGGCCGCAAAGATCCAAAAAGAAAGATTCGTCCGGTACTGATAGTTCTCCAGCCACCCATACATAAAATAATACGCCAGCGGCGCAGCAATCAATATGGACAGCAACACCAGCATCACAAAATCTTTCGACAACAGCCCCCACAAATTGAATACCGATGCACCCAGCACCTTCCGTACCCCGATTTCCTTGGTCCGCTGCTCGGCTGTAAAGGACGCCATACCAAATAGTCCCAGGCAGCTGATAAAGATCGCCAGGATCGCGAAGAACCCGGCCAGCTTACTGATCCTCTCCTCATCCCCGAATTTCCGCGCATAGTCCGTATCGGCAAACCGGTATTCGAAAGGACTCCCCGGATCATATTTCCTGAAAACAGGTTCGATCATGGCAATGGCCTGATGGCCGCTCATGGAAGGATTCAAACGTATGTTGACATTATTGTTCTTCCCGAGATCCGGAATATAAATAGTCTCTTTGATAGGCCTGTACGGCGATTGCTGCAGCAGATCCCTCACAACACCGATCACCGTATAGGCCGTGGTCTTTCCGAAGAGAGTCTCCTTGATGACCATCCCGACAGGATGTTTCACACCCATATATTTCACCATCGTCTCATTCAGGACCATGGCCGTGGAGTCGGTGGCAAAGGCGCGAGAAAAATCCCTCCCTTCCACGATCTGCCATCCGACGGTCTTCCCATATTCAGGGCTGATATAGGCCTTCCCGATCCAGAAGTTGGGATCCCGCGGCCGATTGTTCCACTCCAGCCCATTGGACGTGAAACCCAGGTTGGTCACCTTGTTGACAGACTCCGCGATCTCTATCACCGCACCCGTCTTCTTCAATTCCGCCCGCACGACCTCGAGATGATTGTGGATCTCGTCGGTGGGCGTGTTGACGCTGATCAGCCCGGCACGTTGATACCCCACCGGCCGGTCCTTACCTATCTGGATCTGCCGGAAAACGACGATGACGCCGATGGCCAGCACAATGCTCACCGTAAATTGCACAACTACCAGGGCCTTTCTCGGCAAAGATGCCCAGCGCCCGGCCCTGAATGTTCCCTTCAGCACCTTCACCGCCTGAAAAGAGGAGAGGTAGAACGCGGGATAGCTCCCGGCGATCAGACCCGTGACTAAAATAAAGACGACGCTGATCGACCAGAACCAGGGATTGCCCCACATCATATGGACCTGCTTGTCGGCCACCTCATTAAAGAAGGGCAGCAGCAGATTCACCAGGACCAGCGAAAAGAAAAAGGCAAATACAACCACCAGCAATGATTCGCTGAGGAACTGCCTGATCAGCTGCCCGCGCATCGATCCGATGGCCTTGCGGATACCCACCTCCTTGGCTCTTTTTTCGCTGCGGGCCGTGGCCAGGTTCATAAAATTGATGCAGGCCAGCAGCAGCACGAAGACACCGATAATGCCATAAAGCCAGACATACCGGACACTCCTGTTGGAAGACACACCGTTATCAAAATCCGAATGCAGGCGGAAGTCATTCATGGGCAAAAGAAATACATGTGGCTTGGATTTGGCCTGCTCTTCATTGAGATGATTCAGCTTCAGGTCTTTGATCTTGCCGGAAACCTTCTGCATATCGGCATGATCCGCCAGCTGCACAAAGGTTTGGTACCCGTCCTGCTCCCAGTTGTCCTTTCTGACATAGGGATTGCTGCTGAGGAACAGCTGCCAGGTGGAGATAAATCCCATATCGGAGAAGTCGGTGTTGTAGGGCAGGTCTTCATACACGCCCGTGATCGTCACCGCCTCTTTGTTGTCGATTGTCATGGTCTTTCCCAGCGGATCGCTGTCCCCGAAAAAGGCCCTGGCCACGGTCGCGGACAACATGATCGAGGCTGGGTTCTGCAGACCTGCCCGGCTGCCTTTCAGCATTTTCAGGCTGAGCATCTCCGTTACGCCAGGCTCGAAATAATAACCTGTCTTCATCAGGTTTTTTTCGCCGGAGCTGAGGATCATCGGCCAGGGCCTGGAGGTCATCAGCACATGTTTGAACTCGCTGCCATACAGTCTCCTCAATTCAGGACCATAGGGCGGGGCCGTATTGAAATCCGTGTTGACTGTTCCCCCGTTATAGAACGCGTTGGTCATCACCTGGGCGATGCGGTCATGGTTTTCAAAGCTCTTGTTGTAGGACAGCTCGTCCCAGATCCATAGCCCGATCAGCATCGCGACGGCCATACCCACCGCCAGCCCCCCGACATTGATAAAGGAAGAGGTTCTGTTGCGCAGGAAATTCCGCCAGGCGATCTTGAAATAGTTTTTTAGCATAGCAAAAATTTTTATTGTGGCCCATTCGGGGCGCAGATCCACCGCCTCAGCCCGTCCTTGGGTCCGAGCCCTCCGACCCTTTCCCCCCAATCAAAATGCCGGGTTTCTATCATCTTATATATCAATAACATAGCTTTTCCTCGCCAGCCGGTACTGTCCGCCAGCGATACACGCACTGTCCCCTTCATGGCACTGCGTCTCGCCCTAAAACCCCTCCTACTCATTGCTCACTACTCACCCTTCCAACTCACCACTCACCGTTTCATTTATCTTAAAATCTGCCTATTTTTGCCCCCTTATGATGAACATTGCCGAAAATGTCTCGCTGAAAGTCTACAATACCTTCGGGATCGATGTCAGGGCCCGGTATTTCTCCGCCTTTACCACCGCCGACGACCTGGCCGATTTCCTGGATTTTACCAACGACGGTCCCCTCATCCTGGGCGGCGGAAGCAATATTCTCTTCACCGGCGATGTCCGGTGCGGCGTCCTGCGCAATGAGATCAAGGGCATCGAACTTGTCCGGGAAGACCAGCACTATGTCTATTTGCGCGTTGGGGGAGGGGAGAACTGGCACGGGCTCGTCCAATATTGCCTCCAACGCGACTGGGCCGGCGTGGAGAATCTCTCCCTGATACCCGGCAGCGTCGGCGCCGCCCCCATGCAGAATATCGGCGCCTATGGCGTGGAAATAAAAGAGGTCTTTCATGAACTGCAGGCCTGGGACCTGCAGGAGAAAAAGGTCTTCACCTTCACCGTCAACGATTGTGAATTCGGTTATAGAGAGAGTGTCTTTAAAAGAAGGTACAAAGGACGCTTCATCATCCTCTATGTTACCTTCCGGCTGAACAAGGTCCCGAGATTCCACACGGAATATGGCGCCATCCGCGAAGAACTGGACAAGATGGGCGTAGAAAAACTCAGCATCCAGGCGATCTCACAGGCGGTTATCCATATCCGTTCATCCAGGCTGCCCGACCCGGCCCGGATCGGCAACGCGGGCAGTTTCTTTAAAAACCCTACAGTTCCTGCCGCTCGATTCGAGGCCCTTCGTGCCGCCCATCCCGGTATCGTCGGTTACCCCGCACAACCCACAGCCATTCCTGGTCGCCCCGATTCTGCCGGCGCTCTCCCGCAGGCCTCCCCCGGCTCTGCCAGCACTTCGCGGCAATCCCCCGGTATTCCCGCACCCGATGTCAAGCTGGCCGCCGGCTGGCTCATCGAACAATGCGGTTGGAAAGGCTACCGAAAGGGCGATGCCGGCGTCCACGAACGCCAGGCCCTCGTCCTGGTCAACTACGGCAATGCCACCGGCCGGGAGATCTACGCGCTCAGCGAAGAGATCCTGCTCAGCGTCAAAGCTAAATTTGGCGTGACCCTGGAACGGGAAGTAAATATCGTCACTTAAAAAAAAGGGCAATGACCAAAACAGATCATTGCCCCTTTATAATATCATTCGTACACTTAATTAAAATCTTCCCCTTCAAAATCCTCATCGCTGCTATAGCTGCCCCCGGAGGAACCCAGGTTCACCATCGAGCCGATCAGATCCTTGAACTCGATCTTTCCTTCTACCACCTTCTTACTGATCAAAGAATATGCCGCTAGACCATGCAGTACAAATTCCATCAGCAGCGCAGCCTCCTTCTCATCGGCCAGCTTGAAAAATTTCTTCACCAGCGCATGCAGACCGTCAACCTTATACAGCTGCTGGATCTTCTCATCGTCCCTGGTATTGAAAAAGAGATTTATCTGGTTTCCCTTATCGAACCAATGGGTAATCGATTTAAAAGGATTCTCATCTCTTGTCTCCGCCTTACGCTTCTTCAATTGCTCAGGGTTGGGGAAATAGTTGATGAACTGCGTGCGAAATGCTTTTTCCAATAGATTGAACGCAACCTGGTACGGACCCTCTTGTTCACCTTCATAGACCAGTTCGATCTTCCCGGTGATAGACGGCACAATACCCACCAGGTCGCTCATCCAGACCTGGGTCTGTTTTTCATTATTCAGAATAGCCCTGCGCTCGGCTGAGCTGACGGCATTTTCCAGGGCCGCGATCGTCAGACGGGCCGAGACCCCGCTCTTCTTATCGACATATTCGCTGGTCCTTGCTTCGAAAGACACCTGCTCGATCAGTCTTTTGACCAGGTCACTGATGATGACCCTGCTTTTTTGTTCGGCATGCACATCCGCTTCCTGTTCGGTAATGGCGAGGGCGGTCTCGATGTTTTTTGGGTAATGGGTGAGTATCTGGCTCTCGATACGATCCTTCAATGGCGTGACGATGGAACCGCGATTCGTATAGTCCTCTGGGTTAGCCGTAAAAACGAACAGCATGTCCAGCGGCATCCGCAGCTTGAAGCCCCGGATCTGGATATCGCCTTCTTCCAATATATTGAAGAGAGATACCTGGATACGGGCCTGCAGATCGGGGATCTCGTTGATGACAAAAATCCCGCGGTTGCTCTTGGGGATGATCCCGAAATGGATCACCTGTTCGTCTGCAAAATTCAGCCGCAGATTGGCCGCCTTGATAGGATCGATATCGCCGATCAGATCGGCCACGCTCACATCCGGCGTCGCCAGCTTCTCCCCATAACGATCGCTGCGGTGCAGCCAGGTGATGGGGGTGTCGTCACCCTTGGCAGCCAGGATATCCCGGGCAAACTTGGAAATAGGCTGGGTTGGATCGTCATTGACCTCGCTGCCCGTGATATAAGGAATATATTCATCTAATAGCTCGATCATCTGACGGGCCATTCTAGTCTTGGCCTGGCCGCGAAGACCAAGGAATAAAATATTGTGACGCGACAGCAGGGCTCTTTCCGTATCAGGGATGACGGAATCTTCATAACCGATGATGCCGGGAAAAGTAGCTTCTTTGTTCGTTAGTTTACGGATCAGATTCTCGCGGATCTCTTCCTTCACAGACCGATGCCTGTAACCCGCTTTCTTGAGTTCACCCAGAGTTCTTACTTTAGAAATGTCCATTTAGTCAATTTGAAGTAGTTGCGCTTTGGCAATTAGTTTTTTTATACACTTGCTCGAAAAATCCATTAATATACTGTCTTTCTTTTTCCGCTCTCAAAATCCTTAAAAATAAAGGCCCCAAGGTGGTCCAGCGATGCAAAGAACGCCTTTCCGTTATTGGTCTCCGTAAACTCCGTGACGAATCGCTGCAGATAAGGATCGCTCGCGATCATAAAAGTCGTGATCGGGATCTTCAGCTTCTTACATTGCGCCGCCAGGTTCAGACAGCGGCTCGTGATCTTCCTGTCCAATCCAAAGCTATTCTTGTAATACCTTTTCCCCACCTTCAGACAGGTCGGCTTACCATCCGTGATCATAAAGATCTGCTTGTTCGCATTTCTCCTCCGACGCAAAATATCCATCGCCAGCTCCAGACCAGCCACCGTATTCGTATGGTAGGGTCCGACCTGCAGATAGGGGAGGTCCTTGATTTCCACCGGCCAGGCATCGTTGCCAAAGACAACGATATCCAGGGTGTCCTTGGGATATTTGGTCGTGATCAGTTCACTCAGCGCCATCGCGACTTTCTTGGCCGGCGTGATCCTGTCCTCGCCATAGAGGATCATGGAGTGGGAGATATCGATCATCAGGACCGTGGACGTTTGAGACTTATAATCCGTTTCACGGATCTTCAGATCGTCCTCGTGCATAGAGAAGGATTCTATCCCATGATTTATCTGCGCATTGCGGATCGATTCGGTAAAGTCGATCTGCTCCAGCTGATCCCCAAATACAAAGGGGCGAGTTTCCGGGTTGCTCTCATCTCCACCACCCGGCTTGAACGTATTGTGGTTGCCCTGCTTGGTCTTCTTCAGCTTGCCAAAGATCTCTTCGAGGCTCCGCTTGCGGATGCCCTGTTCGGTCTTGGGTGTGATGGAGATCTCCCCGGACTGCTTGTTCTCGTCGATATAACCCTTATCCTTGAGGTCTTCCACAAAGTCCCCAATCCCGTATTCGTTGTCGGTCAGTTTGTATTCATTATCCAGTTGGTTCATCCATTGCAGCGCCTCCCCAACATCCCCGTTGGTATAGCTCAACAATTGCATGAACACGTCCAGCAATTGGTCGAATTTTGACTTGCCCTCCTCGTCAGGGTTATACTTTCTAAAATGAAATCCTATCATACATTTTACTTGTTGAGATCGATGCGATTTACTTGAAGTTACATATAATTTTGTTGCAGATACAGGTTTGCAAAAAAACTACTATGTGAGCTTAATGGGTTCTTTTCGCGGCATATTATAAGAGAACAAACCGGGGATTGATTTGGTTCTGTCCGCCAGTCTATTAAGGCAGAAGCCCGGTCACTCATCCGAGGACCGGGCTTCCAGGCATCATTTTATAAAGAACCTTTTTTGCGCTCGTCTTATTGCGTGGGTTTCTTGTCTCCTGAGGCCTTTTTCGGATCGTTGCTGAGCAGGGTTGGGGTCTTTTCTGCCGGTAGTTCCTGGCCGGTGGCAGGTTTCGCCGGTGATCCCCACTGTTTTTCCCAATTGCTCATCTGCTGCAGCATATCATAGGACGAGAGGATATCATTCGCAAATTGCCCCTGCCTGTCGGACAGATTCCCGCCCTTGCCCTGCAGGGCCATCTGGGCATTGATCGCCAGTTGCTCATTGGGCATATTGTCACCCAGGCTGCTATAGTAACGCAATTGCTGGTTCAGATCCTTTTGCAGGCTGGCGCCGACCTTTTTCGCCAGGGTCAGGTCACCGGATTGATAGCAGGCCAGCAAAAAACTCATCGAAATGCGGTTATGCTGGTTGCCCCGGTTCGAAGTCATGCCATAGGGGAAATTGGATTCCAGCACCCGGCTGTCGAAATGTTCCAGGAGGTTCCTGGCGCTATCCTTCTTGCCGGCATCGATCAGGCTGAGGGCCAGTTGGGCGTGTGCGGCACGGAGGGTGTTCAGGTGACGGCGGTTCTCTTCGTCATAGTAGACACCAGGCGTACTGGCATTTCCATAATCGAACTTATTCATCATATTGGCATAGGCCACATCATTATTGTAGCTGCCCATATTGGGGTTTTTGCCTTCAACTGGTACCAGACGGCCGGCCAGACCGTCCTGGCGGATAAACTTGCTGATCCCCAGGTCGTCGAGCTCGTAAGTTGAGTTGAAGCAGAGAGGCCTCTGCCATTTGTTCGCCGCGATCAGGGCCAGCACGGCCAGCTCGTTTTTGAACAGATAGTTCTTGTTTTTACTGATCTCGAACTGAAGGCTGCTGAGCACACTGTCGCCGGCATTCACCGTGCCATTGCTCCGGACGGTCTTCTCGTCGACCGGAACAGACAGCTTGCGAACGGGTAGAAAATTATACACATCGCCGTCTTCGGTCGTGGTCGTATATTTAGGGTCATCGCTGCCGACGACATTCTTCATCACATCGTAGAGATCATAGAATTTATTCTGGTCGAAACCGGGCAGATTCCCGATGGGTACGGCGTCGCGGGTATTCCCCTGGATCTGCTCGGGGGTGAACAGCACATCGGCCGGGGCGCTCTGGTTGACCTTATAGCGCAGTTGGTTGATATACCAGTCTGTCCCCAATAAACTATAGTTCATGACGCGTACATCCGGACGAATGCCTTCCACTTCCTGTGCGTACCACAGCGGGTAAGTATCGTTATCGCCGAAGGAGATGAGGATGGCATTGGGAGGACAACTTTCTAAATAGTCTTTACCGATATCACGGGCCAGGGTTTTTTTGCTGCGATCGTGGTCGTCCCATTCCTGGCTGCCCATCAATACGGGCACGGCAAGGAAGCAGAGACCCGCGGCCGTATAATTGGCCATGCTTGCCTTACCCTTAAAAACGAACTGTTGGAACTTCTCTTTAACCCAGATAACCCCCAGCCCGATCCAGATGGCAAAGGCGTAGCAGGATCCGGCATAGGCATAGTCCCTTTCACGCGGCTGGTAGCCAGCCTGGTTCAGGTAGACCACGATGGCAAATCCGGTGAAGAAGAACAGGAGACCCGTCACCCAGAAATCCTTTCGTCCACGGTATAATTGGAAGACCAACCCGATCAGGCCCAGGATCATAGGTAATAGAAAGAGCCTGTTATAGGATTTGCTGTTTTTATGAATACTGTCGGGTTGCTTGCTCTGGTCGCCAAGGAACATATTGTCGATAAAAGAAACGCCGGTGACAGTATTGCCGTCCCGGATATTTCCGAAACCCTGCAGGTCATTCTGTTTGCCTGCGAAATTCCAGAAGAAATAGCGGCCGAACATCACCCAGTTCTGATAGCGGACAAAGTACTTGATATTATCGGCCATGGTCGGTGTCTCACCTTCGGCAAGCCCGGCGAAATTGCGATAGCAGTCGATCTGACCGCGGTCATTGCCGCCATCCCACATACGGGGGAAGACATGGGCCGAGGGCGTATTGCCCCAGTCCTGGGTGGACATCTTACCGGCGATCTCATATTTCTCTTTTCCTTTGACATAGAGGTTGCCCTTGTCGACACGGGGGGCACGGTCCTGGAAGTCGGGGCCGTAGAGCAAGGGCCAGTCACCGTATTGGTCGCGGCTGAGATAGCCCACCAGGCTCACGGGATTGTCGACATTATACATATCCACGGCCGGATCTGCATTGGACCGGATCAGGGTGGTGAAA
>Ga0247778_1001262_pt1 | contig 12030 bp, 9 predicted proteins | sample UWRJL049202B5_FD_179939 | JGI IMG/M metagenome (GOLD analysis project Ga0247778, IMG submission 179939) | Plant litter microbial communities from Arlington Agricultural Research Station in Wisconsin, United States - UWRJ-L049-202B-5 | ecosystem: Environmental > Terrestrial > Plant litter >... | reverse complement strand
GGCCTTCGTGCCATCCGCGACACAGGTGACCAACTATATCAATTTGGTGTTGAGTAATTACGATACGGCGAGCAGCAATGATGCAAGGCTGAATGTCATCATGACCGAGTATTATCTGGCCCTCTGGGGCAATGGAGTAGAACCATATAATAATTACCGGCGTACAGGTAAACCATCGAATATGCAGATACCCGCGGCGGATCCCAATCCCGGGTTCTTTATGCGCTCCTTCTATTATCCTTCCGTATTCGTGAACAGGAACTCCAATGCTCCTGCCCAGAAGACGCCCGGAGACGCCGTTAACAAAGTGTTTTGGGATAATAACCCGGACAATTTTATCAAATAATTTAAAAATGACTTCATGAAAAAATTACTCATCATAATTATTTCCGCCGCCAGCCTGGTCTTTATCGCCAATTCCTGTAAAAAGACAGGCGGCGCCATCAACCCATTGTCAGATGTCAAGAATCTGGCCGTAGGTTCCTACCTGGTTCGGGACAGCACGATCAATCTCAATTTGGATAATTCGAAGATCCTTACTTCGACGGTAGGTGTCACGGTTAGCTACTACAAGGGAGGTGAGGCTGTCGACCATATCCTATTATACTGTACTTCAGGAGCAAGTTATGATACCGCCAAATGGCATCTGGTCAAGACCGTCCCTTATTCAGGGTCAGGGACCAAGTTGACGGTCAACGGCCAGGAGTTGGCGACGGTCCTGGGTGTAGATCCGTCCAGTTTTGTACCGGGAGATTCCTATACGTTCTATACAAGGCTGGTTACCAAGACCGGCAGAACCTTTGATGTCAATAACACGGGTAACAATGCGGGCAGCGGACTGGTGACGGGGCCCACTTATTTTTCCGCGTACTATTTTACGACCTATATCACTTGCCCCTTCGTTGGTCCGGTGGCTGGTTCTTATAAGGTATTGGTGGACGATAAGGCCGACTGGGCCGAGGGTGATATCGTGCAGGTGACCGATGGTCCGGGCGTCAACCAGATCAATTTGAGCCAGGTCTATCCTCACGGTCCCAATTCCGTCGTGGACAAGCCGCTGATCGTGAATATCAATCCCGTCGATGGTACGGCGAAGATCCCCAATGTGTCCATCGGCAGCTATAGTGCGGGAGGAGTTGTGTACACTGCTGTAGGTGGCAATGAGAATGACGTGGCAGGTTTTGTGTTCTCATGTACGGGCTATATTACTCTCTTGATAGATTTTTCAGCCGGGGATAAAGATCTTGGTACATATAGACTGGTCTTGCAAAAACAATAAGGAGATAAATAAATACCTCCAGTATTTATTGGGGGTATTTACTTTGACGACGTAAGACCTATTTCTAAAAAAATGTTAATAAAAATTAATATTGAATTAAAAAAGTTCGTACTTTAAATCTCCAAAACTGACTTGTTTATTGGTTAAATGGTTCTGATCCTACACAAATGGTTACCGTCCAGCCAATAAGATACCCTCTCGTCATATTTTGGAACGTTCGCTTCCATTGAAAGGCATCATTATTTAGTTTTTCAATAAACAACAACACCTACTACACATGAGAAAACTTCACTGTTTACTAATGGGCATGCTATTGCTCGTTGGTAAGGGTATCTTCGCCCAGACAACAGAGGTGACAGGAAAAGTCACCGACCCCACCGGGTCTCCCATCCCAAATGTATCGGTTCGGATCAAGGGCGTTAGAGGCGGAACCAGCGCTGATGCCACGGGAACCTTTAAGATCAGGGCCGGAGCAAACGCCACCCTTATCATCAGCGGCGTAGGTTACGAATCCACAGAATTTCCCCTGAACAATCGCACCTCGATCACGATCGCGCTGAAAACGGCCAATTCTGCATTGAGTGAAGTGGTTGTTACCGCAATGGGCCGTGAGAAGGACAAAAAAGCCCTGGGCTTTGCCGTATCATCCATCAAGGCGAAAGATGTGGAACAAAGGCCTGAAGGCGATATCGGCCGCCTGCTCCAGGGTAAAGCACCCGGCGTGAACGTACTGGCATCCAGTGGTATATCCGGCAGCGGCACCAACATCACGATCCGTGGTGTCAGCACGATCACCGGCGGTGCTGCGACACCCCTTTTTGTCGTGGACGGAGTCCCCTTCGACGGTGGTACCAATGTCAATTCCAACTTCCAGTATGGCGGCGGCATCTCTACATCCAGCCGGTTCCTCGACCTGGATCCCAACAACATTGAGAACGTCAATATTCTCAAGGGCCTCGCTGCCTCCGTACTTTACGGTGAGGCCGGCCGCAACGGTGTCATCGTAGTGACCACCAAAAATGGATCAGGCCGCCATACACCTAAAAAAATGGAGGTTACCGGCACACAGTCTTACTTTATCAACCAGGTTGCCAATCTGCCGGATTATACACATCGTTATGGCGGCGGCTTTGACCTGGCGCCCTCCGCAGCCTTTAGTAACTGGGGAGCAGAGTTTACCAACCCTCCGTTGCAGATGCCTTATTCCCCTTCCCTGGCGGCGGCTTTCCCATCCCTCTATGGGGCGGGTAAAACCCAAGATTATAAATTTTACAACAGCGTACACGATTTCTTTCGCACCGGTAAGATCAGCACCAGCTCCATCAATGTTTCTGCATCGGGCGCCAATACGACCTTCAATGCCAACTACAGTTATATGGATGACCAGGGCTTCACACCCAACAACAGGGTATTTAAAAATAATCTGGGCCTGGGTGGAACAGCCAAACTGGCCAATCATTTCACGGCCAATGCTGTCCTGAACTTTTCGATCACCGATATGCAGACGCCTACAGTCGGCGCCAATGGCGGCGGCGGCAGTGCAGACGTAGCCTCCGTCTTCGGCAACCTGATGTTCACGCCTACCAGCATCAACATGGCACTGCCCTACCAGAACCCGGTCGACGGGTCCAGCCTTTATTACCGAGGAACGAACGATATCGAAAACCCCCGTTGGGCCGCCAATAACAACCTTTCCAATGATAAGACCTACCGTACCTATGGTACCCTGGGCCTGAAATACGACCTGATGAAAGGCCTCAGCATCAATTACCGGCTGGGTACCGATATCTATTCCGAAACGCAGACCCTTTCCGTGAACAAGGGCGGCAAACAGGGAGACAATGCCTACAGGACCGGTACCTACCGTGTTCAAAACGGGACCAATCAGATCTTGAACCATAATGTCAGCGTTCAATATAATACTACGCTTGGCGACAACTTCACACTGGACGCCGTCGGTGGTGCTGACTACAGGCGCGATACTTACTCGCAGAACGGTCTGAAGAGCAATCAGCAGATCGTATTCGGCCTCTTCGACCACAGCAATTTTATCAGCCATGATATAAAAGATGAAGGCGGGAACGACCTGGATTTTAAAAATGACAGGATCCGTGAAGGTATCTATGCCAATGCGCAAATGGGATACAAGGAATTTCTTTATATGACGCTTAGCGCCCGTAAGGACTGGGTATCGACATTGGAACCGGCAAACCGCAGCAAGCTCTATCCCAGCGCCAGCTTGTCCTTTATCCCGACCTCTTTCTTCGATTTCCTGAAGGACAGCAAGGCGGTAAATTACCTGAAGCTGCGCGCCAGCTACGCTACCACGGCCCACTTCCCCGACCCATACAATACGCGCTCATACCTGTCGCTGGTGACCAATGCCTTTGTCGACAAGAGCGGGAACGTTATCAATACGGGCGCAATTCCTCCACGGGTTCCTAACCCCAATTTGAAACCCGAGTTGATACGCGAACTCGAGGCCGGTATCGAAGGCCGGTTCTTCAACAACTTTCTTACCATTGACGTGACCGGCTATTCCCGTACAGCCAAGGATCAGTTGCTGGACCGGCAGCTGGACGCATCTACCGGCTACAACAAAACGACGATCAATGCCGGTTCCGTGGACAACAAAGGGATCGAGGCTGTAGTAACCATCGTGCCCGTCCGCACACAGGACTGGAGATGGGAATTGACGGGTAATTTCACGCTCAACCGCAGCAAGGTCCACGATATGCCTTCGGATATCAAGCAGATCCAGACGGGCGGCTATTCCGGCGGCCCGGGCACATTTGCGATCAACGGCAAACCCCTGGGTATTATCCAGGGAAGTTATGCACAGGTGGATGCCAAGACAGGCAAGAAGATCGTGGACGCCAACGGCTACTACCTGGGTTCATCGGATATCGCCCAGATCGGCGATGCGAATTCCAAATATAACCTGACCGGGATCAGTACCCTCAGCTGGAAATGGATCTCCCTGCGGATGCAGTGGGATTATACCCGCGGTGGTTCTATGTGGTCCAATACCGCACGCACGATGTTGTCCCGTGGTGTGACAAAGGATACCGATTTCGATCGCACCCAACCCTATATAATCCCCAATACAGTTAAACAGGACGGCACCGTCAACGATATCCAGCAGAGCGTTGATAATATCTACTTCAACGCCTATGGATTCGGACCTTCCTCCGTCGCCGTATGGGATGCCACTATTATCAGACTTAGAGAGTTGTCCCTGGCCCTGTCCCTGCCTGCCAAGCTGATCAAGAACACGCCGTTCGGAACCGCATCGCTCAGCTTCTCCGGCACTAACCTGTGGTACCTGGCTCCTAACTTTCCCAAGCATACACGTTTCGATCCGGAGAGCAATAGCCTCGGTGTAGGTAATGCCAAAGGCATTGAACTGTTCTCCGGCCCTTCCTCCCGCCGTATGGGAGCCAGTCTGAGACTGACATTCTAATCCTTCATGAGACACATTAAAAAGACGTATATGAGAGTGAATACATCGAAAATAAAAATATTCCTTGCGGCCGCCTTTCTTATCACAGCCTCCTGTAACAAACAATTGAGCCCCCTTCTTACCGACCCGAGCAAGGCAACTCCCGCCGCAGCTGATGTGGATTTGTACCTGAATAACCTGCAGCTTCGGTTCAGAGCCTTCTTCCAGAGCGCATCCGATCTTACCGATGTACTGGTACGCCAGGAGACCATGTTCGGCCCAACTTATTTTAATAACTTCAGCGCCACCAGCTTCGACGGTATCTGGCAAACGGCCTATATGGATCTATTCCTCACAGCCAATACGATGATACCCTTGTCTGAAGCCAAAGGTCAGTATATACATGCCGGCATTGCCCAAACGCTAAAGGCCTATACCATGATCACCATGGTGGACCTTTTCGGAGATATCCCTTATTCGGAAGCTAACCAGGGCGTCGCCAACACCAATCCTAAAACAGACCCGGGGCGCCAGGTATACGATTCTGCCCTGGTCTTGCTGGATTCCGCGGTCGCAAACTTTGCCAGGACATCTTCCAATGCACCCGCGAATGATCTTTTTTACGCCGGTAGTAAGGCCAACTGGACAAAACTGGCCAAGACGCTGAAACTGAAGGCCTATGTTCAGACCCGGCTTGTCGACAATACCGTGGCTGCCAAGATCTCCGCCCTGGTTGCCGAGAACGACCTGATCAATACGACCGCCCAGGATTTCGTGTTCAGCTATTCTACCAAGGCTGTATCACCTGACTCACGCGCTCCGCACTATGCGGGCAACTATGGTTCCAATACAGGCACCGGGGATTACCTGGGTACCTATTTTATGTGGGCAATGGCCGATGAGAAAGGGATCAAGGACCCCCGGATCAATTACTACCTGTATCGTCAGATCACAGACCTGACGATTGGGGCTGATACAGTCCTTAAACGCACCAAGGACAAGACCACTGTTCAGTTTGCCATCCCCTGTCTCTACCGTACGAGCCCGTACCCCGCAGGGACCTGCTATTGTGTCGTAGACAACAGCTACCTGGGCAGGGACCATGGCAACAATGAAGGAACCGGACCCGATGGCGCCCTCAAGACTACCTGGGGTCTCTATCCCGTCGGTGGAGAATTCGATGCTGGCCAGAGTCTACCGGCCGGAACGGATAATAACCAGGTCCATGGCGCCGGTGGCAACGGGATCAACCCCATCTGGCTGTCTTCCTATACCTATTTCCTCAAGGCGGAGGCTGCCCTGATCCTGAACACCGGCGGGGATGCAAGGAGTCACCTCGTTGCGGGGATCAACCAATCCATGAATAAGGTGGCCGGTTTTGGCACGGCCATCGGTTACACCATTCCGACTACTGATACCACAAAGCTCATCACGGCAACCAGGATCGCCAAATACGACAGTTTGGTGACAGGCCTCTATGATGCTGCAGCTACCACGGATGACAAACTGGGCGTTATCGAAAAGGAGTACTACCTCGCAGCCTGGGGTAACGGGCTGGAACCTTTCAATAACTACCGCAGGACAGGCAAGCCCGGCAATATGCAGCCAGGCCTTGGCGGCAATGCAGGAGCCTTTGTCCGGTCATTCTTCTATGCATCTGTGTATGTCAATTTCAACCAGAACGCAACGCAGAAGTCGGTAGCGACCGTGAAAGTATTCTGGGATAACAACCCCGATAATTTTATACAATAAAAATATTATAACATGAAAAGAATCAGCATATCGGTCATAGGTATCTTGTTAATGTTCGCCCTGGCCATATCGTGCAGGAAAGATAATATTAATGGTGACAGTAAGAATCTGATCGGCGGGTCCTACATTACACTCGGCGGTACCCTCAACTCCAACCTGGATATTTCCAAACCTGCATCCACCGTATCCATAAAGATCAAGGGCACGGTCGGCGAACCCGTCACAAGCATTAATGTCTATGCGGCGACCGGAGATCCTCTGGACAGCACCCAATGGGTATTGATCAAAAATGTGCCCTATACGGATGGTGTCGAGCTCAAAGTGAATACGGCAGAACTGACGACAGCATTTGGCGCGACGCCCCTGACGGCCGGGAATGTCTATACCCTGCAGAACGAAGTCGTCACCAAGACTGGCCGGAAATTCTCAGCGGCCAATACGCCGACGAATTATACTTCTTTTGCGGGCTATAACATGGCCCTGAGCTGGAGCGCAACCTCCGTTTGCGAGTTTATACAGGCCGATGCGATCGGGACTTATAAGGTTGTCACCGACAGTTGGGAGGACTATGGCGCTGGCGATCATATCGAGGTTACCGCGGGACCCAACGACAGCTCCATCAGCTTCCTGGCCTATCCTTCCGACGGTGCCGGCGGGACAAACCGCGTGCCGTGGATCGTATCGGTCAATAAGACGATCGATATTGCGACCATGAAGGAGCAGCCGATCGGCGACTACCCCGGCAATCCCGGATCAGTCGCCAGCGCTACCGGTCTTGTATTCTCCTGTACAGGAAAGATATCTCTGAAAGTAAATCTTACATACGGAGGATCACCCGTTACCAACAAGGTATTTGTCCTGCAGAAACTGCCGTAGACAGAGCGTATAAAGATATCGACCGCCACAGACAGCCATGCCGGTCATTGAACAGACTAAAGATTGTGTGACTCAATGTTGACAGTGAAAAGACGGCCCCGGTTTCTACCGGGGCTTCATTTTTTTGGTCGGGGTCCAGGTCAAATGTTGACCCCTCTCAAAAAATCATTTTTGATTGTCCTTGCGGACGCCGGACCGTGATCCGGCTTGGTTTGCGATCAATTGAGAAATTTTCGATCGCAAAAACAATGAATCTGTTTGATGGGCCTTCGGCCACACAAGTTGATCCGGGCCCGAAGGGCGAAGATCACAGCTTAATTTCGTCTTCCTGCTTGTCGAAGAAATGAAATTCCGTAAGATGATAATTGGTATTGGCGCGTAATTTTACCTGCTGCTTGTACTTCCATCTCCATTTCCATTGTCTGGAGCCAATGCCGAAGAGCCAACGGCCCTTGGTGAGATAGGCATGCATGATAGGGTGCACCGTGAGCATGAGATCCTTATGCTGATGATTGAGCAGGTAGCTCAAATTTTTCTCTATCTCATCCTCCAGGATCAGGGCGGATGAGATCTTACCCGTGCCATTACAGGTAGGACAGATCTCTTGCGTGTTAATTGTCACCTCCGGCTTCATACGCTGGCGCGTGATCTGCATGAGGCCAAACTTCGAAATAGGTAGTACGGCATGTTTGGCCCTGTCCGTCCGCATACATGACTCCATCCACTCCATCAGCTTCCGCTTGTTATCAGGCAGCTTCATGTCGATGAAATCCACAACGATGATACCGCCCAGGTCACGCAGCCGCAATTGGCGGGCGATCTCTTCGGCGGCTTCCAGATTCGTCTCCAGGGCGTTCTGTTCCTGGTTGTTACTGACACTCTTATAGCCGCTGTTGACGTCTATAACATGCAGGGCCTCGGTGTGTTCGAGGATCAGGTAGGCCCCGCTGGGCAGGTTCACGGTCTTTCCAAATGCCGCCTTGACCTGCTTGGTAACGCTGAACTGATCGAAAATGGGTGAACCGTTGTGGTAATATGAGACGATCTCTACTTTATCGGGGGCGATACGCTGGATATAACTCTTGGTATCATTATAGATGTTCCGGTCATTGATGACGATCTTGTTGAAGTCCTCATTCAGGAGGTCTCGCAACATGCTCGTTGTCTTGGTCTGCTCGCTGAGAATCTTGGCAGGTGCGACAGCGCCTTTCAAATTGTGCTGGATCGTCTTCCAGGTGGCCACAAGTTCCGTCAGATCCTCATGGAGCTCCGCTGTATTCTTTCCTTCCGCAGCCGTACGGACGATCACCCCAAAATTCTTCGGCTTGATGGCCTCGACGATCTTTTGCAGCCTTTTTCGCTCATCCGATGAATGGATCTTGCGAGACACGGCGACAATATCATTAAAAGGGGTAATAACGACAAAACGACCCGGCAAGGATATCTCACAACTCAGGCGGGGACCCTTGGCGGCAATGGGCTCTTTCAGGATCTGGACCAGGATATGCGGTTTGCCATTCAGGACCTCATTGATCTTTCCCGTCTTGATGATCTCCGGTTCCACCTGAAATCCTCCGAAATCAAAACCTTCCGGACTATTGTCATTCATCGCTGCCTGCGTGAACTTCAAAAGGGAACGGGCATAAGGACTAAGGTCAGTATAGTGGAGAAATGCGTCCTTTTCGAATCCAACGTCCACAAATGCAGCATTCAGCCCGGGGATCAACTTCTTCACCTTTCCAAGGTACAAATCACCGACCGCAAAGCTGTTATCTGCCTTTTCATGGTGTAGTTCCACCAGCTTCTTATCCTCTAATAGGGCTATCTCAACACCCTGCGGGGTTGCATTTATGATCAGTTCCTTATTCAAGCTAGCGCGTTTACCTTCAAGCATCTGCCTTTTTTCATTCTAACCACAGTCAAGGAATGGCCTGCCCGCCAGAGGGCGGGCAGGCCTGCAGAAGAAATTATTTATTTTTCTTCTTATGGCGGTTTTTTCTCAGTCTCTTTTTACGCTTATGCGTCGCAATCTTATGACGCTTACGCTTTTTACCACAAGGCATACTCAATTCTTTTTTTTGTTATAAAATAAATTCCGATTCTAATTCTTGATGCTACCTTAAACTCTGGATGCGCTGGTCGATCTCTTTGATCATTTCCGGGTTTCCAATCAGCTTCCTGGCCGTCTCAAACCATTTAATGGCTTCGGCCTTCTCGCCTTTCTGCTGATAAACCTCGGCCAAAAGGAGTATAGCCTCAATATTGGCGGGTTGATGTCGAACAACGGTTGTCAAACGCTCGATAGCCTTATCCAATTGCCCCGATTGAATGCCTCCCCAGCCCAGCATAAACTGTGCATACATATTCGATGTATCACGGCGGGCGACCTCCAGGATCTTCTGGATCCCCTGCATCACTTCCGTCGGGCTCTCGGCTGAACTGCCAAATATGTAGCTGGCGCCCAGCCCTATCTTCGACGAATCATTCCCGGGATTCAACTCTAAAGCCTTTTCAAACAACTCTTTCGCATTGGTGGCCATCCATCCTTTCAGTGCCGGATTATCCTGTCCACTCAAGCTCTGCAAAAATAATTGGGCAGCAAAGGTGAGACTTTTTTCAGAATTTTCCAATTTAGCTGCTGCGCCAGTATAATATGCGAATGGCAGGAAGCCCTCTTTGACCGAATCTTTCCAGAAAACGGCCAATTGACGGTAAGCACTTAATTGCTGAGCCTTCACATCACCCCTCACTACGGAATTTTGTAACCTGCTCACGTAAGATAATTGGGCAGGATTCAGCCTGGCTTGTGAGGCTTGTAGAATGTCCTGTAAACCAATAGGTTTAACAATAGAGGCACCGGCGACCCCTTCCGCAGAGGCCTCCGGCTTCTTTTGAGGAGGAACAGTTGATCCAAAAAATAACAGAGCGAATAATAAGAGCAACCCGGTGCCCGCTACGAAATATTGCTGTCTCTTCATGCTGTTGATTAGACCGCAAAATTACATCTCTTCATCCGGGTTTGGCTGATCTTCTTTAACTGACTGCAATTTTTTTACTTCTGCCACGAATTCTTTCGCAGGCTTAAAAGCAGGAATGAAATGTTCAGGGATATGAACAGCCACATTCTTCTTTATATTGCGCCCGATCTTGGCAGCTCTTTTCTTAGTTATGAAACTGCCGAATCCCCGGATATAAATATTTTCTCCCTGGGAAAGGGTTTCTTTAACTTCTTTAAACATGGTTTCCAGCGTCACGAGGACGTCAACCTTAGGTATACCCGTTTTTTCCGATATTTGGTTAACAAGGTCTGCCTTTCTCATGGGGATTAAGTTTTATAAGTTTCTGATTTTAAATATATAACAAAATTTTTAATTCACAACTCCTTGTCCTAAATTCCTTTTCTGGTATCAAAATAATGGATTTGATTTATTTCTGCAAGAATTCTCTAAAATATTGATTGTGAATTTTATTTATGTCAAATGAGGACAGAAAAAGCCACTTTTGCTAAAGTACTGCTAAAGTGGCATAGTAAAGAAAATACCCGCTCCATGCCCTGGAAAGGGGAAAAAGATCCCTATAAAATCTGGCTTAGTGAGGTTATCCTGCAGCAAACAAGAGTGGAGCAAGGCTGGGCCTACTATGAACGTTTCCTGGAAGCATTCCCGACCATCGGCGACCTGGCCCGCGCTCCCGAAGGACGGGTCTTCAAATTGTGGGAAGGCCTGGGCTATTACAGTCGCTGTCGCAACCTGATCGCTACCGCCAAGACGATCGCCACCATCTATAATGGTCAATTTCCCGCTGATTATCAATCTATTCGCGCGTTAAAAGGAGTAGGCCCCTATACTGCTGCCGCCATTTCTTCTTTTGCCTTTAATCTCCCGCATGCGGTCGTAGACGGCAATGTGGTACGGGTACTCTCCCGTTATTTTGGAATTTCGACCCCTATCGATACCACCACCGGCAAAAAACTATACACAGATCTTGCCGAGTCCTTACTCGATAGGACAAAGCCCGGTCTTTACAACCAGGCCATCATGGACCTGGGAGCCGTGGTCTGCAAGCCCCAGAACCCCCTTTGCCCCAGCTGTCCGCAACGTTCCGATTGTCAGGCCTTTCTCAAAGGCTGGGTCGCTCAACTACCCATAAAAGAAAAAACCCTCCAAAAGAAAAAACGGTGGTTCTATTATTTTATCATCGAGACTTCCGATGATAAAGTCTATATCCGCCAACGACCAGCTAAGGATATCTGGGCAGATCTCTATGAATTCGTGATCTGGGAGGCCCCGGGCGCCGTCTACCCGGACGATCTCCTCCGTTCAGAGGTTCTAACCAAAATATTCGGAAAGCAGTCTCTCACAGTTAAGTACATATCTAAATTATATCGCCAGGAGCTAACTCACCAGACCATCCAGGGCCAATTCATCACCATCCGGATCGAAAAACCTTTGAAGACTTTAAAAGACCATATATTGATCGATAAGGACAAATTAAATGAATATGCCTTCCCAAAGTTTATCAATGCATGGCTCCAGGACCCAAGCCCGGTACAGAGTTTGTTTTAAATAGACGAAAGATGGCCGCATCCGGGATACTACGGAAATCCGCAGGTCCTGTATTTCCGCGTAGGAGCGGTAGAAAAATTTATCTTTTTGCGCGAAAAAATTTAATTTTAGTGAAT
>Ga0247778_1001261_pt1 | contig 12035 bp, 14 predicted proteins | sample UWRJL049202B5_FD_179939 | JGI IMG/M metagenome (GOLD analysis project Ga0247778, IMG submission 179939) | Plant litter microbial communities from Arlington Agricultural Research Station in Wisconsin, United States - UWRJ-L049-202B-5 | ecosystem: Environmental > Terrestrial > Plant litter >... | reverse complement strand
GGGTCGTGGAGATTTTCCAACCCAAACCATGTTTTAGGGCGGTTCCTTGCCGGGGCACCGTGGGTCGACCTGACCCAGTGCGCAGTACAAGGAGGCTTCTGTTTTAGTCTCCAGGCGTGAGCAGCTGCTGCTTTAACCCGAGCTGAAGGGGAGCATACCTAGCCGAGGGTGAGCGTACCTGACCAGAGCCTGAGCCAACCTGCGCGCCATAGTATTTTCGCGACTGCAAGTTGTTCGAAGCCTCAATGCGTTCTGAAAGCCCACAATATTGAGTGTATGTGCAAAGATAGGGTTAAATAGTTCAGGGGGCAGTCCATGAAGACCGGTAGCTACAGCGGAGGCCACGCGAATCGTATCTAAGGAGTTGGCGTGCTGCAGTTTTGACGATGACGTTTTATGTGTGATCTGGACAAAATTGTAGACAATCAATAATGTCCAGATAGATTTGCGGAAGAGGAGGTAGCGCTAGTTCGGGTTGGTGGGTCATGAGAGCACTTTTCCTTGAAAGCTTGCTCGTATTGAATGGCAAGCGGTAAAAACAACTAGAGACTCTCGATTGTTTGATTGAATCCTCAGTTAAAAGAGCGGGAGCTATCTATTTCGGATTTATTATGTGGACATGCTGCCAACTGGGGACTCGAGGAAGTAATGAGAGTTCTAGCACCAAATTTGGATTGCAAATATAGTAGACGAATTACTACCGAAGCTAGCAGTCCAGGGAGTAGAAAGGGGGCATATATGAATGTATGGCGTGACAGCTACGATAGTTTTCCGGAGATGAACTTGCTAGAACTCGTAGACCAAAGTCCCATTCGAAGCCTCGGGCCCCGCTGCACGTAACAATTCACGTCCAAATCACTTAAAGGAATCCACAATCCGATGGCCGACCGCGGAATAGCCGGGAACGTAGGCATCTCCAAAAGCTTGCTGATATGTATCTACCAAGAGTTGGTATCATTAGCATCAATCAATCTTTGCAACTCCCACAAAACAACGAAGCAGATAGCCACTTACCATAAGTCGAGTTTCGCTTTTGCACACAGAGTGCAATAAAAGTTTGATTGACCCCCGATATAAAGTTCAATCTCGGAAAAGCCGCCATAACATTTCCATACTCAGCATCCGTGACGTTCCTGCCCGGCCCTTTCAGGTCAAGTTCAACACCATATGGGACCGCAGCGACTGTGGCCTGTTTATAAAAAGCAATCGCAAACTCTGCACTAAGCACGACTGAGTCCCACAGTAGTTGTAATCGATTGGCGTCCCAAGCAGAGTCGGCGTGCGGATGGCTGTATGCGACCTGATCCTCCACGAAATTCGTAGCAGCATTGGCGCCGTCAACCTCGAAACGTAAGTCAGGGCTTATGTAGGACGCATTGAGCACGAGACCCAGGTCCTAGAACACAGCGCATTAGCAATTGCTTCTTCGGTAATGTTTCATGGGTAAACAGTGCCTTCTCCTTTGCTTGTCTAGCATGGAGATTGTGAAAGAACGAATTGGAATCTGGCAGGAGTGGACACTCGGAGGAGGGGTCATTACTCACGTGAAGAATTGACCCGATGGCGTGTACTTCAAGGTCAACAGTCTGTTGCAGGGTTGTGTTGTGGCTAATGACGAGCACACCGAATAGCCAAGTTCGCATGACATGGTTGAAGAGATAGTCCTCGCTGTACTCCCGGGCCATACTTTGCGCGGCGCGTACGCTTGATGAGGTAATTAATAATTAGCTGATGGTTTGACTCATACAGAGAGAACAGCATGGCTTACAGTGGTGTGTCGATGACCGTGACGTTCGCAATGATACGCGTTGGTTTCTGGTTGAGATTCCGTGGAACTACATGCTGAAAGGCAAGGGACTGAAAGGCTTCGAGAAGTACGAGGACTTGAATTATCAGACTGCGCTTAAAATCCATGGTTGTATAATATTGAAGTAAATGTATTTGCGTCAGTTGCTGAGAGAGTCGATGGTAAATGTTTTGTTTTGTTGGACGAGAGACGCTGGCTTTATAGTTTAGAAAACCTCCCAATAATTACTGACACAACTGTTTATGGCCTGGCGAGCACTACCTGGTTTTGTTGAATCTGACAGTGGAGACTGAATAACTACGATCGAGACCATTCATATATCATACAAAACGCTCATTTTGACTGCTGTGCCTTCGGCGTTTAGAGCCTGATTCGAGCTGAGGAGTCCTATGAACCTTAGGACCTTAGGACCTTGGGTATTTGAGATCCATGCTGACAATCAGGGACCTTAAATCCGGACGGGCTTTAGTCAAGCGGTGCAGCTTAAACGGTTTTTCACATGCAGAGACATAATTTATTGTTCTATTCGCAGAGTTCCGGTTATTCTCTTCAACGATCAATATCAATATGGAAATATTGCGATACACTGTGTCCATCAAGTTTCCGCAGAAATAACCAAGCCCCGAGGGTTAGAATTGTCAGAATAATAGTATTCACGTCAATGGCATCCTTTGCTACCCTTGGCGTTCGTTTTGTCCCCTACAGGTGAGAAATCCGCCGCATTTACCTATTGATCATGACGCATAACATTAATAAGCTACTATTTTGATAGTCATGTAAGAGGCATTTGTTTTTAGGTGCCTAAGTAGCTTCTCGTTGCATTGTGGTGAATAAGTGGATACTTATGGTCCTGGCGCATACGGCGGTGCGGCGTTAATGACAATGCTCGATTTGGGCTGTACGAAGGTACCGACATTTATCATCTCAACAGCGGATTACTAAACCAAATCCAGGGATATTTCATGGAAATAAGTCTACCCTTGCATTGATTCCACATCAGAAGTACTGCTCTTGGGGGCGGAGTCAGCTCGGCTAAATATGGCCAAGCATTACAAAGCATCAGGCCAGTCGCTCGCCAGGCTGTGTTCAATATTCTAGTGGATAAATATTGGCTGGGAAGTGCGAAGACGATGCGTTGACTACGTCACAGTCTATGTAAATACGTAAAATGATGTCCTTGCATTCTTTAGTTTTCAGTCTGATAACGGAGATTACGAGACGCACCCTTTCGGTGCCTCGCTTAGTTGGCGAAGAAATGAGATGATGGTTAGAAAACCTTGACTCAAGCTCTAAAAAACATTTGCACACATTGAATTGCCCAAACAAAAACTCTTTGAGCACTGATAAATAACAAAAGGCTTTCCTCACAAGTGAGAATAGTCCTTGGGCTGTTCAGATGATGAGCGGGGGCTGATGATAACACACACTACCACTACGTATTGCGGTATACCATCGACCCCCACCTCCTCCTCAGAGCTTGTAATGTTTTTGCCTAATTTAACATATACAAGTATTAAGCATATTCACCGAAGGTCAGCCGACTAACCAATCATCTTCGCCGACGACCTTTGAATGCAATGTAAGTGTCAAGGCCCATATTTCTCCTATTCTGAGTCTTCATCCCGCGTCGATTGTAATTTTCACTTATCCGGAACTAGATCATTTCCCTAGAAACCTTCTCGAACTTTACCTTAAGTTCGGGTTTGATCAAAAACCCATAGTGAAGCAAAGGTCCCTCCAAATCAACATGCTGTCCTGGAGCTAAGCGAACGTCAAAGGTCCAAAGTAACTTGGCAATAAAAAGCTTCGCCTGCACCCAAGCCATTTCCTTACCCATACAGACTCTGGGTCCCAGACTGAAGGGGAAAAGTCCTTTGCGATCGTTATGTGCGAATTTAGGATCGTATAGATGATGGCTTGAAGGGAGCCAGCGCTGTGGTCGGTAATGCATAGGTTCTGCGAATAGCGCGAGCTCCGAGCGAGGGCGAACCAGCTTGTCTGGACGTGGGTCTATTTGAAAAGTCAGCTATTGATGATGCTACGGCGTCTCTTGCGGTGGCAGTGGGAAATAATGCATATTAACGACGTAATACACTTACCCCTTTTGGAATGTATTGCCCATCAACCATAGCACCGGGCTATACCGAGGCAGGCCGCTGTTATTGCTTGGAAACATGCGGAGTGTCTCTTCTAAACAAGCATGCAAATATGGTAATATTTTCAAAGCCCCGGGTGTGATGTCGTTGTAAGAATTGAATTGGTTTCTGATCTCTTCGGTCAAAGCTTTATAGCATTCAGGATACTGAAGTAGAAAACAAATGGTACCGTAAAACCAGTCTGACATCGGGCCAAACCCAGCAAATGTGACTTGCAACGCCACGGCCCCGAGATGAGTGAATTCTTCTTGCGCCGTCGGGAGCGGACTATCAGCAGGGAGGACGTGTTCGAAATAATCCATATGCTCTATGCTACCTCTCTGGGCAATTCTTCGGCGTACTCCCACACGAGTGTTTTCTTCCATCCTTAAAAAGGCGAGTATCTTGGTTATTGGCGCACAAAAATATATCAGCGGGTAGAGCAGAGGAAAACGCTTGAACATTTGTATAATGGTAACGAAAGAGTTGAAGGCAAGAATAACATCGAGATATTCGGAGTTTTTCACTGTCGCGCCGTAAGATTTAGTCTTTACCTAAAGTTTCAAGACGACCAAATTGATGCTTCTACTCACTGCCTCTCATTTGGTGCATCTTCTCGTTCCATGCCAGGTCTGCAGACATATCCATCGCCAACCAGTTCATCCACTCGACAAGCTCGATCCCACTAGAAGCGATTTCCGGGTTCTTCATCTTTTCTAGAAAATAGTCGACATAATGATGCAACACAGGTTCCATGGTTTTGATTGAGCGATTACTAAAAGCGGGAGCGAGTTTCCTGGCCGTTTGGCGATGTCGAACAGGGTTTTCCTCCCAGACAATACCCCCAAGATTCTTACCGCGATTCTGGAAGTCAGTCTTCACAAAGGCCTCGAGGTTCTTTTGGTGGGGAGAGTATATGTCCAAGGTGGCTTGGGGGGTGATGAAAACAAGTTCATTTGGTGCGATACGAACAACATCTCCGTACTTCTTTAGGACGTCCTCGATAGCCCATGGGTATCGCCCTGAAAGCCTAGTGCTCTGGTCAATTGATCAAGTAGGGAAGAAAGATTCAAGAGAAGTCATAGGAAGAGTTAGATAGCTTATTTCCGGAGTGGCTTACCAGTGATAGGCGTACCAAGTGTTCGAGACGGCGGCGATTCGAGGTCCAGGAAATCTAGAGAGAGGATGGAAATATATCCGATATACACATATGATTGATGCATAGAACAAAATCTTCAAACGAGATTAGCCTTCTGTTAATCTCAGTTTTATGAGTGGGCACACCATACAACCCCCAGGACAAGAGTTACAAGCACTCGCACGTTGATATTTTCCCTTGAACCCCAGACAAGCTCCAAACTCATCCTTGCTGCTACCTTTGAGGCCTAGGCTTGTAGAAATTAGATAGCTGAGGGGAAAGGTTTTGGATTCATAAGGCTCAAATTTGGCATTTTAGAAGACGACTGGTTACGTGAGGTCACAATATTTCACGGTGGGAATGAGGATAAGGAAAGTAGAAAACAGTTAGCTCTTCTTAGTACGCGGCGCAGCACGTGGCACAGCACGCGGCAGGCACGCACGTGCTTGGTCCAGTTAATTGCACAGGGATATCGGCGTCTATCTTGTCCCCAGCATTTTCACTAAAATCCATGAAAAAGAGTTGACCTTGCTTCTTTACGGGCCTACTGCAGGGGGGTTGCTTTTAGATTATTTCTATAGTTCCTTTGTTGCACTCTTGACCTTACAAAAGTACAAGAGCTCCGAGCGCTAGATAAGGAATAGAAAGCTTGGCCGCTTAATCTGCATCCGTGAAGGTTGGATGGCCAGGCCCAATGGGAGCAGACAACGTCAGGCTGATCATATTGCTGTAGGAGTCGTGCCAGGAAACTCAGATCAATGTCTAAAGCTATATTGAAAAGACGAAGGCAAGGAGACTAGAAATCTAAGATATACACTTCCAAAATACACACAGTGTGGCCGTTAGCTTGTCGGTCCCAACCACCCTATGAAAATGAAGCTATTCACAGCTTTTCACGTGATACCATGACAAGTCGCGCCATCCAGTCTATCCCCCGAAATACGGGCTGAATAGGAGTTCTTTTTCGCTAGTTAGTTTTCAGTGAGATCCAACACCAGAACCACAAGAAAAAGTTACCAAAAAGGCTATTCGAACTATAAGCCGGGAGTATAAAACGGTCCTCAAATGAGCTAGTCATATTATTTAGAACATCCCCCTCCTCCTGAGCTGACCAAGGCACTGCCGGACAGGACCCTCCTCTTTTTGCTGTGATACGAGAATATGACAGCCGGATTAGTGGCTTCGATGGACTCCGATTGAGAAGATGAGGATTTGTCCCGTTGGTATTACGAGCTAAGATAATTTAGATAATTTCGGGTGTTGAGAGACAATGAAGGACAATTTCCACCGTCCTCCCTCAATTGGTTTATTGTCCAAAATAGTGGGCGGAGTTCTTGGAGGCCTAACGCGAGCTGTGGCGGAAACTGAGGGACGTGTATCGAATTCAATTACGAACACTATTTCTGGTGATAAACTGAGTCGGGTTGTGAATGGGGTTGGAAGTGTTGCTGCTAGTGCGGTTGATATTACTGGATCTCTTGCTGGCAATGCTGTGAAGGGGGTTGGAAATGTCGCCCCTGGTGTGATCGGAAATGTGGCATTCATCGCTAATAATGCTGCTGGGCTTAGAGATTCGAGTTAGTTTCTTGTTATTGCGATGTTTTTGTGGAGGGAAAGCGGAGGGAATTGCAGTGATAGGAAAATGTTGTCAGGATTGCGCTGTTTTCAAAGCTTCAGAGATGCGATGCGTTGGACTTTTTTTAAGCTGTTGCTGTGTTTGAAATTGAATCAACTGTAATCAGCATAGGCTTATTTACAGTAGAAAAACAGATTACAGCATAACTTGAAACTCGATTCTCTCAGCTTTCATCCAAGATACGATTTCCACTCCATCAAATGTGTAAATCGACGAGTCAACGACTGAGAATATCTTTCTCCAAGCCGCACCCCCTACGGTTGTAAGCACCATTGCTCTCAGATATCTGAAATTTTTGTCCAGCCTTAATCATGAGCAGTTGACCGGACGCCGACGGGAGCCGATGCTGCAAATCTAGAGTCTACCTACATCTATTCTGTACCTGAGTACTACAATAGCTGGCCGTTGTTCCGGGTCGAGAGCCAAAATTGGCGTATAAGCTAAAAAGTAGGGCTTGATATCTGATATGTCTCTTTAAGAACGTTGACTATTATGGGCATTGATGAAATCTGTACATGTTGCAGAAGAATTAAGTTCGTGAACGTGCTCGCCAAAATATGGTGTGTATAGTTTAAGAATAGTAAAGTGAAATCGGAGAGAGGTTTAATGATGGGATTAAGCAGAATTTGATAGCGAACGATTGTTGACGGTAAGGACCTAAGAAATGTATACCGTCGAAGCTAGGGGCTAGCAATGGGTCAGAGGAAATATTTTTTCTATTATTAAGCGGCGTTTACGTCTCTCTACAAAAGCTTCTTGTGAAATGAAATCTGGGAAGGGGGTGAGTCACGTGTTACTCCCTATTTTACGGATCAGGGTGAAGAAGATGAGTACTTGACTGTGAACTTAAATGAGCCCGATTAGAATTGATTAGGAACCAGGCTCGATATCAACGAGAACGAAAAGAGGCCGTGATTGAAATCGTCGACGTACAGCCCACGTGATCCACCCCCTTCCTCCTACCCCTTTTCCACCTCCACCTCATCGCACAAACCTCACCAACCCCCTCACCTGTCCCCAACCAAAGCGCTCCTCACCCCCCACTCCAAAAAACCACTTAACGCGCCCATCACGCCCATCCAACTCTGAAGCGCGTCCCGTTTTAAACTCGCGACGCACCCCTCATTTATTCGCCAAATATAAAACGACCACTGTTTCCGTCTCCGTTTCCCTCATAATTCGTAAAGTACAATTGAAAAAGAAGACAAGCTTTAGAAACGCACCCCGGATTTTCTCTTTTTCTGTTTTAGTGGTCACAGGTTGGGTAAGAGAAACGTTGTTGAATGACAGGTGGTCTGGAAATAAAATGTTCTAACTTTTGTTGGTGGTATGTCACGAGCACGAGGAGGATGATTCTGGATTCGAGTTGTATAAATATACTCGTCAAGAGTTAAATCGAGCTGCAGACGTAGGATTTGCGTTGGTAAATCCTTAGTTGGGAGGCGAAGTCGCACAAAGGATGCGATCGCGTGCGCAAGGGATCCGGAAAGGAAAAGATGACACCTTTGATACTTCCAACAATAAACCTTTCTTCAGTCCCGCGGAACAAGAGCACGCGACCAAAAGCTCATTTTAAAAATGGTCAGGAATGACTTGCGCCGCTGCGCGGCTAAGATCAGTGACGGACTGACGATGCAGCCCTAATTTCGGGTGTGTGGTTATTGGCTGATATCTGGTGATTAATTCATGACATTGCGATGCGGTGTGGAGACACAACATGACAGCGAAGCAGGTATTTGTTGGCTGCTTGTCTTGTTTGTTGTCTGTACCTGCATACTAAAGATGTTCCAATTGTTGTCAAGAATCAAGTGGTCAAAACATCGGACGAAAACGAAAAACACCACATGGACCATGATCTCACAACGTCGCAATCTCCTATCGATACTCGTACCTGCAGGCCCCGTTCTCCACAAACACCCGCAAGCTAGCAAACTCTTTTTTTTTTCGACGAGAATTTTTCGCGCAGATTCTGGACCGCTGCCAAGGTCGTGGCTCAGGAACGGGTTTTCGTTAGGGTCAGGAACGCTGGGGTGCTGGACCAGTGAGACGGGGGGAGTTTCATGAGGATCCTGGTAGGATCCTGGTAGGATCCTGGTCATAAGCGCTGGGGATTAAGATTGCAGTGTGACCGAGATTGAGGAACTTTTTGCGCCGCGTTTTGATGGGGACGTTGGGAGGGGGATAGATGGGGGGAGGAGCCTGGGAGAAGAGCCTGGAAGGGCTTGTTGTTTCACTGAGAGTGCTGTAATTGAGTGCTGGAGTGGAATTTATGAGGGGATTGCTGGAAAGTATGGTTGATGTGGTGATGAAATCTGGGGACAAGAGAAATTGGTAGAAACAGATATACAAACAACTATGGATGAAGAGATCTGAGTCAAGTATTCATCTGATGAAATCCTTGACGCTGTTTCTGTTCATCCCATCCATAGGCATTGTTGGTCTTGGATCGTTGGGTTTGTCCCGTCCTCACTGCCGCGCGAGTGAGTGAGTTTGTAACTGGTGCCCCGCTGGCCCAAAATAATACCGGGCCATGTTGGGGCTTCCTTCTGCCCCGTCAACTCAGCCCGCAGTACCTTCGTAGTCACCAACAAAACTTCATCTGCCGCCCACCTGCACCTGCACCTGCACCTACTACTCTCCTCTCGCATTCACCTCCACTGCAGACTTCGTTGGCAAAGTCACTCGTTATCTTTGAAAGATACACATCTTTAACCATTCAATCCATCATACTATCTAGTATCCACTCTCGAATACACGCAAGAACGTCGTATTCATCACATTCACTTACTGCATCGAGCCCCATCACCCCGACAAGCCCCAGCATACTCACGGACGTCGTCTGAGGATACTGCTCTTGTCGCAAGATACACCACTCGTTCGAAACAAAACCTGCGCACGGAAGAGGTTCATCACACAAGCAATATATCGATCATTCCTGCACAAATTCGATCAGATCGCATCGCATCGCATCGCATCACCTCGTCGCATTCACAGTCTCTTCTCCCCGCCAACCTGGACTCACGCAAGATCCAACAACAGCGAAAATGCACGTCTCAAAGCTGACCACCGCTCTCCTGCTCCCTCTGCTCGCCATCGCAGATAGCACTTCCTCAACCCTGACATTGACATCAACTGCGACCATGACGCGCACCATGACCGTCTCCGAGATTGTCGCATCCGTTACCTCGACTTTCCCCGCGTCCTCGTCCTCTTCATCATCCTCAAGCTCGAGCTCAAGCTCTTCAATCTCCCTCTTGCCAACCTCAGCAAACACCACCTCGATCGCAGGACCCACCGCTGTCGTCGGAACCACGTCCTCAAGGGCCGCCGTGTCAGGCACAGGCGCACCGATCACATCCCCATCTACGATTCCAGGGAATTATATGGGTGCTGGGAACAGTCTGAACGGGATGTACGCTGGTGGTATGGGAATGGTGGTCATGGTCGCTGCTGCGATGTTGTAATCGCCCTACCTATCGTCAAAATTCGCGATTGCGGATGCGACCGAAGAACGGGTACCTTGCAGATCCCCTAAATACCCGCTGTTGCCCGTTCACGAATCATCATTTCGCATTCGCACCGCCGATGACAAGACTTTTATACCCGAACCCGTCCGATGCGCACATCCTCCTCATTCTTTACGCATCCACTTCTCTTGAGAGATGGATATTTACGCCCCTTACGATACGATAACGAGCCCTCCTTTCCCGCGCACGAGAAAAGGATCTAGCTTCACTTCGCCTTATACCCCTATCCCATTCTCTGTGTGTACTTTGCGGCAGAACTTTCAACTTTCAACTTTCAACTTTCGAATCTTAAATCTCGACGAGGAAAGAAGGAAAATATACCTTTGCATTGGGAGATCTCCTGGTGAGCTTGGTGTTTATTTTGGTGGGATTTTATTTTGCATGGATTGGATGGATGATTTATTGAGGTTGGATGAGAAGGACCCAGTTGTATACTCGCTGCTTAGTTCGGCTTGAGGATATCGTGGTTGCTTTGATGAGAATTAGGGGAGGGGGGGTTTGTGGATAGTTTGGCTGGGCTTTGCATAGTTGATAGTTAGGTAGTTAAAGAAGTTTGATACATCTTGTGTTGTGCTTTTGAGGGGATGTGAGGTGGGTGTGGGGTGAGGAAGGATCCTTTGCTCGCCTATCTGAATTTTGTCTGACGAGTGTCAGATTTACGAGGAGGATCAGCATGCTTGATGCGGGGAGAATTGTAATTTCCTGATTGCCTGCTCAAGTGAACGCTCTTCTCATCTATCATCTCATTGAAAGCTCCAAATTTTCTATTCATTCACCATTCACAAATCCCACTCGCCCCTCCAATACCAATAACTACCCCCACTCTTTCTCCTTCCTCAACACTACACCCAACCCAAATGTCGCAGATATATATATATACACCGCCCGTGGTTGCGTGAACTCAAGAACTTCCTCCTTTTATCTTCGTATCAGTGCCAAACGCGATTTCGGTATCTGATTTTCTGTGCGCTACAGGTAGGTATTGTGATGAGGCTGATTTATATTGTGGAGAAATATTTTGCTGTCGGGTTGTTTCATTCATTTATTCATTCAGCAGAAAAAGACTTCCCTTACACTCCAAACCTTCAATCCCCCAATACTGTCCCCATCGACAGAACATCTATCTCATCTCGCTCCAAACCAACCCCTCGCCCCCACCCGCCCAACCTCTCATCATCTCATATGCTGCTCATAATATCGTCGAGCGCTCTACCCAACATCCAATATCTTTTATAAGAAATTTCCACGGACTCTCGCGTGATTATGGGGCTGGAAAGATGGTGTTTCTGTGAGTGGATCTGGGTTTTGTTTTGGCTCACCACCCTGTTCTTATATCTAACCACGTCTCGTCCCTGGACTAAACCAACACGTTTTCGGGAACAGCGACAGTAGGGCCCATGGCTGCGTGGATGTGAGAGTTAGTGTCGCTGATTCGCAACCTCTTGGTCTCAGGAGTAGGATACAAGTTTCGGCATCAATTTTCCGATGGCAGATGGTTTGACTTGAAGGGGAAGAAGTCAATTGCTGTCGATATATCTTTTGCGGTCAAGTTATTTCATTCATTCATTCATTCATTCACAGCCTTAATGGGATCGCTTTCCACAAATTTCAACCCTACTCCTTGTACCAGCAGCAGAATTACACTCCTAGACTCGAATAATGTTACAGGGTTCTGCATTTCTTTGGACCGGATCAAGTACCAGCTTTCGAATTAAGGTTACTATGTGAATTCCCAAGACTAGAAGTGCTTATATACTCCTCTTCTTCGTTTTCTGGGGGGGGGGGGGTTTTC
>Ga0247778_1001260_pt1 | contig 12050 bp, 17 predicted proteins | sample UWRJL049202B5_FD_179939 | JGI IMG/M metagenome (GOLD analysis project Ga0247778, IMG submission 179939) | Plant litter microbial communities from Arlington Agricultural Research Station in Wisconsin, United States - UWRJ-L049-202B-5 | ecosystem: Environmental > Terrestrial > Plant litter >... | reverse complement strand
GACGCGTCGCTTTTATAAATCATTTCTGCATATTCCCCTCTTCTCTGTCTCTCTCTATCACAATGTATATACTTCAAAAAAAAACAAAAAAAAAACAAAAAAAACCTTACAGAGATTCCAATTCTTGCCTACCTCATTCACGGCCTCTGCTGGCAACGTGACCTGATTCGAATCCACATTATCATCCACAACCTTGAAGACGCAGCCCTAGAATGAATAATGGCGCCTGCGACCTCCCTCACGCTCGTCAACTCTTTCTATATACTCAATGATTTCCTCCCTCCCTTAAATCTTCCCCCGGCTATATGTCTTCTTCTCATCACGAAGGAAAAGGCAGTAGTTGCACAAGATGTTCAAACAGGTTCGCGGACGCTCACCAAGAAGAATAAAGGGTCAATGGAATGACTGAGATCGTTGGCAAGGAAGAGTAAGTCAGCGAAACTGGATGGTTCTGCGCTGGGGAATGGGAATGGGCATACAGCGAGTATATCTTCTAACGAGCCCTCTAGCTTAAGTCTGTACTTTCAGGGCATTTCCAGCACCTAGCGAGCCCCGCTTCAGGCTCCTAGTAGTTAGAATTTATTATAATTATTCGCTATTATTGGACAACAGTAATAAAAAAATATTTTTTGGTCGATAATATAATTAATATTAAAATAAGAATTCTTTTTATTCCTAAAAAAAATAAATATTTAATTATTTCTATTTTCGTTTTTTGTTTTTGGTATAAAATGCCCTGAAAGCACAGACTTAAGCTAGAGGGCTCGTAAAGCATCGCGGACAATCATAGAGACTTCTGCAAGCCGGAGGTCCGCTGGACCGAAACCTAAGTTCAATGAGTGGAGCGTGGTGAAGTTGATGGAGCAGTATAATATTAGTAATACGTCCGCGACGAGTTGGCCGTATGTGTATGAGGGGGATTATATAGTAGACCTAAAGTTCGGGGTATCGATTAGTGGGGAGGTGAGCAAGTGTAAAGCTAGGGCAGAGGAGGCGCCGTTGAGTACGCCTAGTACTCCTAGCACATCGGGCACTCTAGAAATTGGATGAGAGTTCGTATTATAGACTGAACGTGATGGTTCTTATAGGCTAGCTACGAAGGAAAGTCTAAATATGAGGAAAGGCAAAACAGAGTTACAAAAGAAAGGATGCTATATACATGATAGGGCTCACCCCTCAGCCAGTCCTGAAACAAGCTCTGAGAATGGTCCGACTAGGCGTGTAGGTCCGTGGGTTCCAAGTAGCGCTCCATGTGACTTTCCCGTCACCAGTATGAAGCTGTACAAGCACACAGAATTAGACTTGCCATCACACCTTGAGCATCGTCGTCATAACAAAACTAATAATACGAGAGAACAGAGGCCAGATTAAGTATAATTGACTATAAAGTGAGAAATCAAAACACGTGTCGATAGTAGTAAATCTTGCTCAATGTGATCATGCTTGCTCAGGTGAGCTGCTCAGGGTGCTCAGGTGACGCGAGGGTGATTAGTGTCTGAGCAAGAGCAGCAAGCTGACTAACTGAATGCAATGTGCAAGAAAGAGAAAATTGATCCATAATACCTGTACATTCGTTATTTCGGGGACTTGCAGAGATGTATGGACTCTTACCATGGACACAAAGAATAGGGCTGTATTACTTGCATTCTCCAGGTTCTCTGAGTGGGCAGCCTTCCAAAATTCTTCTTCCCAAAGGTTTAATGTGGGTTGGTGCAAGATTGGATACTACGGATGATTGTTATCAAAGTAAGCTCGGGACAAGCCTTTTGCCACGCTCAGGGATGGGAGGCGCCGTTGCGGAGGCTCCTCAATATCATCGCTGACATGAGCCTCCATCTTGGCCAGTCAGACCCATTCTCGCGATAACGATTTGAGAAAATGAGACACCAGATGAAGGGCCAAAAGTAATGGGGTTCACGTCCCGTGGCGCTCAGACACAGAAGAGTAACCTCAGAGGAAAGGATATCTGCAGCTTGGTCAATGGCTGGGGCGGACGGGGTTGGGCCCGCACGGCTAGGTTCGCCATTTTGGAGAGGGCTTTGCGCCTCTGATGAGGGAGATGATGCAGTAGGAATAGGAGCGGAAACAGCAGAAATCTGAGCTTCAAACCAGTGATGTTGGGCCCAAGATGGTCCAATGCCACCTCAGGGTTGACTTGTTGAAGGAGACCTTCTAGATAGGCCACACGCGCTTCAAGAGATTGCAAATAGTCCCGAGGACGGTACAAAACGGTAGCTGGGTCTTCGACAAGGCAATCTGTTAGATGAGACTCGAAAATGAAGCTTGAATTTGCCTCGTCCAGTTTTGACGCATTTTTGTCATTTCGGTGTTTGGTCATCGCACTGCATTCAAGATCAGCCAGGAATGGAGCATATTGTAGATGAATTATACCAACTTTTAACTTCTTCTGCTTACAACCTATACATGCCAATACGGTGCGTTCACCGACCCGCGGTCGCTTTGGTGGATGAGCATCTGCGTTCATCTCCCAAGTCGTTCGATGCGTGAATACCATGTATGTAAGACGCTATAGTATAAGTGATTAAACGGGTTCTTGGCGTCCCATGAGTTCATGAGATTCCTGAATACATCACCTGAAAGACACATATTTGATGGAGTTGAGAGAAGGTTTTGAGAAGCTGAATCGTGAAAGTGGGGCAGAGTAAAATCACCAGACCCTTGTTTGCTACATTGACCTGCGATTGCCCTTTTTCAGAACTTCTGCATGTACCCATCATCATGAGTATGATAAGGTTAGCTAGTCTAATGATGCCGAACGATTGTCGCTCTCTTCGGGTCATATCTTCTAGCTTTCGAGTTGAAGGACTTGGTGGACTTACTTTGAAGTAAATGAGGCTTAGGGGCAATTTCAGGGGTAAATCAGCCCCCAATCACACCTAGCAGAACGCCAATCAGTACCTCATTTATTGTTTACTTTCGCTATCTCGTCGTTAATTTTTCAACACAAACAGTTGACATCAAAACGAGGTCCATTCGCATCATCAAGCTCCAGCTAACATTCCTAAAGTCGTATCACTGTCATCGTGCATCGAGTAACCCGCAGCAGAAAGCCAATGGCATCAAAAGCCGCCGAAAACATCCCAATAAAAGCAAGCTCCACAGCGGCTAGTAAACAGCAGCCAATGCCGATGAAACGGTCTCGTTCCGACCCGGAAGACAAGGAGAATCTACAAATGCCGGCAGCTAAGAAACAAAGAGTTGTTGCTTTTGTCTCGCCATCGAAAATATTGCCCGTTGCCGCCAAAACGAAGATCAGAGGAAGAGCAGGGAAGGCGATAGGCAAGAGGCAGCCAAAGCCGTGTATCAAATCCCCACGAACGTCTATTGGCGAAACCCGGGCCAACGAGGCAAACACTCATTGGCACATTGAAGGCCACCTAGAAAGTCACAAGCGCCTCGCCCGTTGACCACCTGGACACCACCGCATTTTCACTGAAGCTCTTTTACTGGAGCGTTAGCGAGCCACGATATCTATATGCCGCTTTCAAAATCGATAAACTCGAAGGCATCATGAAGTTGTTCCCGTCGGAGGGTCCACGCCAGATTCGACCTAACCAGCTGATCGCCGACTCGGAAAGCGAAGAAATTCATAATCTGGATCCCATGGAGCGGCCCGGTCCTGGCTGCAAAATCTGGTCGATGAGATGGAGGGGTAAAGAAGGGAATGCATTTGAAGGCGAGGAAATTGACTGCCAACGCTCGTTAACATTTTCCCACGAGCCGTGTTCGGAAGCATCTTCTGTGAATTTCATGCCAGTGAACATACAGTTTTCAATGGTCTTCATGGCAAAGTCCGTCTCGTTGAAGCTTCGAAGTCATCGGAATTTCTGCCCAGAGAATGTGCCCAGCCGCCCTAGATACTGAACCAGAAATGGACCGAGCTCGACAGCTCCCCAGTCGCTATTTCCAAAGAGGTTTCAAAGCCTAGGAGAAACAAAGCCAAGAGCGGTCGACACTGGAGCGTCGAAGGCAATTACAAGGTCACTCACTGCGCTGTGATCGATGAATATGGCCAGCCGACGAGCTACGTCAACGCTGATGGTTTTGAACTCAATCTCTTCCACTGGACTCTCAGCGAACCCCACCAGTTATACGCAAAGTTCGGATTCGGTGATCTCGAAGGAGTCATGCGGCTTTGCCCGCGATCATCTAAGTATCTTAATCAACTGGGTTTTGAGTATTATTGCGACCTAAACCTGCCGAGAGACCTGGTACCGAAAATACTCAGTGGCTAATGAGATGGAGGGGAATGCAGATACAATCGAACGATCTGGTAAGCGGAGAAGCAAAGGGATGTTTCGAGTTCGACAATGATTTTGAGAGTTTGATTCCCAATGCTGAAGCGCGTGGTTTTATGCCTATGGAGATCAGCTTCACTATTATTTACAATGGCGAGAATACCATGTTCGTTGCTGAGAAAACAGGAGATCTATTACACGGGGAAAGCGCTGATCATCCCGTCATATTGGGACAAGAATGGGGTGATCTGGAGCCAGCGAGCGCAAGAAAAGTTTCAAAGCCACGCTCCCGGGGACAACCCATCCGGAAAGTTGAGGAAGCGCCAGGATGGGCGTATGCGGTGAGAGGAAGCTACGGGGGCACCAAAGCATCCAACATCTTCGACGTCGAAGCAGAAGATATCCGTCTGGATATCAAGATGTTAAATAACGCAGCACATGGGAAAATCAAGCGGCAGATATGGGCTGAAGTCCGCTTTGGTGATAACCTCAAGGGTATCATGCGCTTTTGCCCACATTCCGGACCTGGACCTCGTTCTATGAAAGAGTTCGAAGATGCATGTGTGTTGCAAGACGGCTGTTGGCCTGGTCCGGCTCCGCATGGACAGCGGGAATGGCTTATGAGGTGGCGTGGGGTAGAGGTGGATGAATATGATGAGGATGAGTGGCATAACTAGAAGTATGATGACGGCCAAACGGAATTTGAATTCAAGCTCGGGGAAGATGGTGCAGTAAGGATTGAGGCGTTGATGATGTCTAATGGCGGTTTCGGTGTCGTTGGACTTTTTGAAGCTGAGAAGGTTGGTAGTGAGCCTAGGACTGCCAGCGACGCTGGGTTAGCAGCTATGTGGAAGAAATATCAGTATGAGCAGGGTAGGGGGCAACGGTATATCGTACCAGCGAACTCGGTATATTGGTAGACGTGGCTTTGTACTCTTTTCGCTATGCTACTACTTGGCGTTGTTTAAAGTACGAGATACCTTTCAAGCAAGTCTAATGCTATTTTCTGGGTTGTTTGGCCCAGGAGGGTTCACCGATCCGGAAAGTTTTCGGGTTTTAGGAGTTCAAAAGACATTTGGAGAAATTGGAGTGTAACTTCTTGTGTTAGTGTATATGTAGATTAGACCGAGGGTGGTTTGGGTTGGCTCTCGCTGTATATTTTGTAGAATTAGCTGTAAGAATCTACATGCGTTGATAGAATTCACTGCAACGCTGGGTCATTCCTTCATTTAAATCTCCTCTTGGGCGCTTTATACCTAGGTAGGTACCGTTAAATGCATGATGCTCTGTTGCAGAGAGTCTTCTGATGAAGAAGACTTGCTGGAATAGCCACTTCTATTGCCGTCCCGAAAGTCTCTACCAGCACGAAACTGGAAACGTAACGTACTTATGCCTTCTTTGGTGAGATTCCTGACCGTCAGGGCGGACAAATAAATTCTCAGGCTGAAGTCGTCACCTGTTCACAGTTAGTGCCAAGCAAAGAAGAAAGTCAAGAATACGCTGATATAAGAAGCGGTCCATCGCAAGTCAAGGATGATCTTTGCAGCAGGGTTTGTTGGCCAGATGTGATAGGTTATTCGTTGGAAATTCAGTCGGAGAAAGCTCCATCAAGACACAGCAAACAGATGTAAAACAACGAGTGGAATTCTATGCTGCTCAATGTGGGTATCTAACACATAGCAACAATGCCAGATATATGTCCATGCAACTCCAGATATGCCATTTCCAAATCCCCAAACGTATCAAGCACCCCCCAGATTCCGAAGGATGTTCGCCACGCTCCGAACTCCTTGTAGAGAGTTCTCATCAGGGCCCATGCCAGGTGTCCACTCTGCATGAGCAAAGTCAATGACCTTCACAGCATATATTTTGGGGCCCCTATCCTCAAGCTCGTCTTCGTCTTCTGATGAAGCGCTTCCGTTGCCGTTCTGGAGTGTTGCTGGAGAACGGCTTGCTTCTTCCATAGCGGAGCGTAATGCAGCACCATCGCCTTCAAATACAAACAGCAGGCTCGCAGAAAACATGCGGCTCTCCTGTCCTTCTAAGACGTCTTGTATCCTGGTAACATCAGCGTGGAACGCCTGCGCCACTAATCTGCCTAGTTCATCGTCGACGCCAGCCGACTCGGCGAAGATGAAATTCTGGAATGCTTCATGTACATTGTGCTTTTGAATATCAAAACGCCCGTAGTTTTTATCGAAGATCTTGTATCCCTCTGCGTCTATGTCTTTCCCAACCGCCTTGTGGCCCTGCCATACTCTCATGCCAGCGATCCGGAAGCCTAATTCTTTATGCGTAGTCTCTTCTGTAACTTTATCGAAACGTGTCTTCTTGTCGGGATGCGCGTCATCTGCCCATAACCTCACACCGAGCTTAACGTCTAATATATTTGGCTTAACAAAGCCATGCGCTGCGTTCTCGAGCACCACAGCCTGGTCTGTGACTATCTTCTTACTGGATTTCGTGGGCACTACCACTTCGGGGATGGTATGCTTGGCTATCAAGGCAGCGCCCGCTTCCTCGATGGTCTGGCCGTTCTGTTGCTCATCCAAAGTCAACGTACCCAGGAAGGTGGGCATGAACTCGGCGAAATCCAAATGCGCGGCATTTGAGGATTCATAGAATGCTACTTCGGCCGGTGTGCAGGGCTTAATGAAAAGCTCGCCGTCAACGTCGCAGAGTGTGCCGTCACTGTTCGCGTGTCTGTCAGCACAAGTACTGTACTCGTGATTCTTGCGTGCCCGCCACCATTGATGCGCAACTTACTGGCCTGCGACTCCTTGCTGGTACTCGACGAGATCTGCGCGCGTGGGCAGAGTTTTGGCCATCGTGTAGACTCGAGTCGCAAATGCTATGACAGTATCATGATGGAGAGAAAAGAAGTCTAGAAGGTATGCGCTGGGCTTGCGCTCACTTTTTTTTCGTAAAAAGGAAGTACGGCTAGAGTGCTCTCGTGAGAGAAGGCTGAGCAGGGCACAACAGGATGAATCCGGGACGGCGACAGCGAAAAGGGGCGTTGGCTCCGCTGTCGTGGCTCCTATAACATGCAGGTTGGATGGTGCTGGCGTCTCTGCAGAAACACGGAACCGCAAGCAGTCGCAGCTGGAAATATGCTTGAATCAGGTTCAGGGTCGTGGGGTGTTGGGGTGGAATTTCAGGGATCTCAGGGATCTCAGGGATGCGATTAATTATTTCGGTGGCTGATGGTGCAGCTCGGGTCAATTCCTCTCGGGCACTAAGGCCCTAAGGGAAATAATTGCGGGCGGTGAATAATAATGGGGACGATCAAAAAGCAGCACTGGTTTCGAATATGCCAGGCTAAGTGCAAGCATCCAAATACTGCCATAATTAGTGCCGCTTTTTGCTGTCCATCGCAAGGTCATACAAAAGACGAGCGCTGCGGATTCTGCGGTTGGTCTTTCTCTTACAACACAGCCACTACACTACCGTTATTGCCTTCGATATCACTCCTCACTGTTGCTCACTTGCGGAGAGAACGAAAAGGCAGAACCAACGGCAGACAAACAAAAGAACCAATCACTTACCTCTGTCAACTAACATCAATCGCGTCTCCGCTCCGCATATACTCCACATTCGGCCAAAGGTACCGGGGGGTGTTGTTTGCTTCAGCTGTCCTAAGAGCAATCACAAACAGAAAACAATTTTCCCCAACAAGAAGAGCAATCTCCCATCTGGATCGGATACTGTAAGTCGGAACTCTCCAAGAGTTCTATCTTCTCCTTTTAATAATAATATCACCTCAACCACAACTCTGGTCAGCTGGTGAGATTCAATTGTCTCACGCAAAGTCACAAGTCACTGGCCCATATGATCAACCCTCTCATCTTCACCTCCCTCTTTTGTAATTCACCCACATCATCTTGATCATTCTCTTCAAATTAATGCTCTAGAACACCTAACCTGCATAAACATCTCCGGTCCATCCTCTCCTACGTTGCACAGCCCAGTCCCCCCGCCGGTCACCACCCAATCACCACCACAGGAACACGATATCCATCTGTACCCAACTGAAAATCTCCCGTTTGGCCACAGGATACGAACCTGACTAACGCAAGCAGATCACCATGGCTGCCGAAGTGCAACAAGTGGAGGACATCTCTCGACCACTCAGCGAACTCAATCTCAACTCGCTTCAAACACCCAGTACCAGTTCACCTGAGAAAGCAGGCCTACACTACAGCAAGGATGATCTTCTGAGTCTCAGATCCAATGTCAACTTCGCCGAGCAAGTCACCAAGGCTGATCTTGAGTCCATTGGAATTCCTACTGCATCTGGTGTTAAGACTCCCTCAAAGGCCGAATGCCCCGCTCCACCTCCACCTACACCCGCTACTCCTCAAGGCACCAGTGACGAAGGTCCCGACGGTACAGTTGCTCAAGTGAATGATGCCGTTACTGCCGGAGATGGGGTAGCCAAGAAGAAGAGGAAGAAGAAGAGCAGTGGTATTAACAGAAAGCCCAAATTCAATCCAACCGGTTTCGAGGGTATGTAGCCATGCATCAATGGGGCGAATTTTCTAACAGCTCTGTAGAGTTTTATGCCGATCCACCAACAACACCTGAAGAGCATGAAGCTGAATCCGACCTCTATGATCCGCAACGAGAGTTCCATGAGTAGGACATTCACTCCGCCACGCCTAGATTCATCCCACTGACACCTAGAATAGGCGAATTCAGACTTGTATCCAACGCTACAGAGCCCGCCGGAAGCTCGACTCAACTCGTGCCAACATTCTCAACAAATATCTCATTTTGGGAGGAATCGAAGCCACTGTCAAAGCCTTCACCGGTGGTGCTCTTGACAAAGCAACTCTCGAAAGTGCTACTGCCGAGGAGATTGCAGCTGTTCAAGCTACTGATTTCATTCGACCTGGCGGCAAGAATGCAAAATATTATGACCCCGCCGAAGCAGATAAGTGGGTTGTTGACTTTGAAGGAGTTGCCAAGGGATTTTTGTAAGTTCCCGCCCCTCGTGATACCACACAACATTTGAAATACGCATCTTCCGTTCATGCCAAACCCTCATGTAGTATTTTCCCCCATCACATACCCTGCTCCCTCCTCGAGTCTGGCGGAAAGCTAACCCTGTAGCTCTCGCACGGTACCAAATCGATTAGGAGCGGACACAGACGAGGAAATCAAGCAAGCTTCTGCAATCATTAGAAACTTCTTGAACTATGTCCTTCTTCATAATGTCTGTCCCGAGTATGTTGAAGACGTTATGGCAGCGCGCAGAGTATGTGATGTCGCCGAGAAGGACCTGGTTTCTATCAAGAACTTCCGAACCAAGCTACCTGGCGCATTCAACATTGCGGCCTCGACAGTCTGTGGTGGCCGATACCAGGGTGCTTTCATCTCGACCATGCTGTGGGAAGACCAGAGTGAGAATGCTCCTACCCATGTTGGCTATGAGAATAAAGAGGCAGAGATCATTTTTAAGGCTGCTATCGCTTTCAAGGGCGATGATGCGTTGTGGAAGAATGTTATGGATGTAAGCAGGTTCCGAAATCCTGGTTCATTGCAAACTTTCGTCAATGGATCCCTGATCACCGCTAACTTGTCACAGGCGAAGCAACTCGGAGGCGTCCATATTGTCAGCACTGAAATTAAGGCCTACGAAATAGTTGACATTGAGCGGGCATCTCTTAAGTTGTTTGAAGACGTTGCATCTATCAGAAACACTGAAGGGGCGCTGGGTACTATCAGGCCACTGGGAACCCTCAAGGTCAAGGCGTGGGAAGGCCCCGGAATGAATCCAGAGGACATGTCAGACGATGAAGAGCCGGTGAAGATACTCGACGACTCAATTGAGTCATTCTGGGTCGAAGACGATATTATTCAAATGATGCGCCCGGGCCTGAAGTTGGAGTTGGTAATTCATGAGCTGAACATCGGTATCAAGTTCTTTGATGCGGTTGTTGGCCTCTACTGCTCCTTCTACACCCACCTCGAGAATGAGAAGCTGCATGGTTGGAAGGAACCTGGTAAGATTTCTTGCATAATTTTTACGCCTGAATGTTGAAGTGCTGACAAGATGCAGTTCTCAATGACCGCCCGCCGCCAACTGAAGAAGACCCAGACGTCGAGGAGCGAGCTGCAAATGCTATCATGGAAGGCGAGCTCGAAGACGATGATAAGCTGTTTGGTGGAAAATAAATCAGAATGGTCGATATGAAGCTAGATTCGTCACGACTTCGAGCGAGCAATGCACCTGCGTATGGAGATGGAACCGCCGTGTAGGGAATGCGGCATATCCGGCACGGTATGTCGGCTAGATACCGAGATCCTTTGCATTGTATTCATGTTTTCCCTTTTAGCACAATGCCCTTTTCACAAAATTTCCTAGGCGCTCAGAGACATATTTAGATCGCTAGGTAAGGCCTAATAAAATGTCAAAAATTCCCATTTCGGTGTCCTGCGGTATTTGGCGCAAGGAGATTTCATTTGCGTTCCATGTGGTATCCCGAAGCTTAATTCCTTCCCCGCATTATCTAACCAGGAAATGCAATCTAGGGCCGTATTCCAGATGCACGAATGAACATGGCCGTGATCCTTGATAGGGAATTCGGGTGTTACCATGATATATTTAGGCGTCTAGCTTGGCAAATCCCAATTGGCTCCGGAGAAATTTCGACCAATGAGGGCTGCTTTCGGACCTCCCTCATACTGTCCAAGTGTGCGAGGTGATAGACTGATTGAGTTTGGTTTTCCGTTGGAAGGTAGTAATCTGATATTGATACTTGAATACTTGGGTGGGGTTTTCCGCTTCTTGCAAGATGGCATCTGTTACTATCGACAAAGATGGTGAGTCAAGTCATTAGCTGGTGATTCGCATCACTAACACTGTCAAAAGGCATATATTCCATCTCAAAAAACGGTGCTAAGCTCAACAGCTATCTTCGCTGCTCTGTTAGCTTCATTATGGTCCTCAAAATACACGCAAAAATATATCCCATGGCCACATCTTTCGAACTCGCCGGAATTCATCTGTGAAGACCACAGCTACACAACTGAAATAATTTCTACCTCCCCACTCCTGATATACATCTCCTCCTTCATAACCTCTTCCGAAGCATCAGCTCTCATCACCCTCGGGTACCTTCCCTCCTCCCTTCTCCATCTCAACTTCTCCTCTCTGCAATCAAGCTCACCAACTCTCCCAGCGAAAAAGAACTCGCCCCTTCCCTCCTCTACAGCTCCACCCTCCACGCAGACGACTCCCGAACCTCCCAGTCCGCAGCCCTCGAGTCTTCCGCCCCAGTTGTACAATGCGTTCTAGCCCGCGCGCGACATTTCCTCGGTCCCAGTTTGTTTGCTGAATATGAAGATTTCGGGTCCGCTATACCCACCCTTTACTCTCTCAGTCTTGACTCTGATGATATATATACTAACTTACATATAGTACACCACAAATGGTCCGCTACCGTCCAGGTGAGAAATTCGACCTCCATTACGACTGGTTTTCCGCCCCACAACCGCTCAAGGGACGCCGGGGGTGGTATTTCAACCGCATTGCATCTTTTTTCATCTACCTCGACCAACCTTTCCCCTCTCTCAACTCCTCCTCTTCCACCTCAAATCGCACCGGAGGAGAAACCTGGTTCCCACACATCAAAACCCGAAACGGAACCGGAGAAGGGAAATGGGGGGCGTATAAAGAGGGGGGAACGGCGTTCAGGCCTGTGATGGGGAATGCGCTGTTTTGGGTTAATTTGGGGGAGGATGGGAGGGGCGATGAGAGGGTTAGACATGCGGGGTTGCCGTTGGGGG
>Ga0247778_1001259_pt1 | contig 12050 bp, 7 predicted proteins | sample UWRJL049202B5_FD_179939 | JGI IMG/M metagenome (GOLD analysis project Ga0247778, IMG submission 179939) | Plant litter microbial communities from Arlington Agricultural Research Station in Wisconsin, United States - UWRJ-L049-202B-5 | ecosystem: Environmental > Terrestrial > Plant litter >... | reverse complement strand
ATCCAGGTCTCTTGAACTGCCTCCCACTGACCGCCACCTCTCAGTGTCGGCTTTACCCCCTCTCCCTGTCTCTTTATCATGTATTCCGCATCCACTTTTGCGTTCGTGCAAGTTAACTGATATCCACCATCTCCCTTCTGCGTGCACGCAGCTTAGTGGATCGTTAAATTAGGGGCTGCCGAAGGCTCCCATTTAGCGACAATGCATCATCACGTTTGCTACAACCCCACCAAACGATCTTCCTCCTTCATTATCCCATGGAGTTGACATGAAAGGGAGGGAATACACAATGGAATAAATCAAAAGTGGGGAAGCGTTTGTTGGAGTAGGAAAACCACACAAAGCCATGGCCTCGGCTCAGCTTGGTACCTCCCCATAGCCGAATCCAAGTTAAATGACCTTATTATAATAGATCATGTAATCTCGAGAGGACTTCGAAAGAAAAAACAAAACGTATTGAAAATGTGAGTGACGATTCTGGTAGGGAGTAATGATTTTCCCTATATATACAACAAAAAGAATAGACGATTAGTTTTGCTGTCTACGCATCGACTCACATAATTAATGAAATCCAGATATATAAAAAATATTTCTGCAATAGAGAAGGCTAAATGATTACCCATAAACAACGACGTATCTGTCACGGGATGAATCAGAATACAGGGTTTAAAAGTATAATAATTAGAGAAACAAGGATACGAGTCAGGGGAAGTGGGTTTCTCTAGTAAAGACGGTTCATCTCTTTTCCGTACCTGGTTCTAACGTGGGTACGCTAAGGCCCCCCGCATTCCCCGCACTCCACTCTTCATCCCATCTTCAATTATCAACTTTTTCATTGATTTGGGTCATTTCCCGGACATTTACCCAGGGATAGCTATGGCAATTGGCGCTTCCTATTATATTCTGCGGGTCGAAAGCTCACTCGGCCCGCTTCTGGTAGCTTCTGGTAAACTCTTTTCCATGATATTCATCTTTCCCATCTTCTCTAGTCTTCGCCGAAAATCACCCGGTACAGATATTTCTATCTGGTTCTGTATTGTCAATCTCTGATTCTCGCTCCAATTAAAGACCGGATTGGATTCGCTGTTATCGTCTCTGAGTGTTGTTCAAGCTTCGGACACCCATAATGTTACGATTTCTATTAAAGGTAGTCTGGACAGCGGCTTTGGCAACCGCATCTCTAGTTGTTGATGCGGCACGCTCGAGTGGCACCAATCCGACGAAGACGGTGGTGAACCTGGGATCCGCCGGATCGTATATGGGCATCGTTCAAAATAATGGAACGTACGCGATACCCAGCATAATCTAGCACGTGAAACGTAATCACTGACTGAAAATCTTCAGAGTTGTTTCGTGGAAGGGAATTCCTTATGCACAGCCACCGATGGGACAGCTGCGCTTCATGCCACCTGAGGGCCTAAAGGCGCAGAGTTCGTCCGTCATCGATCTGACAAGTGATGCCTTGCGTTGTGTCCAATTCGCTGGCGCTCCCTACGGCGTAATCAACAGCAACATCGTAGGATCGCGATCTGGCCCGGGACAGGAAGACTGCTTGAAACTATGGATTTGGAAGCCAGCCAACATCTCTGCTGGGGCAAAGCTGCCAGTCATGCTTTATATTCATGTAGGTAACCTCAGAAGGATACCTTTCGGAGGCATTGGCTAATCTGAGAACCATTTCGCTGGTTAGGGCGGCGGCTTACAATACAGCGCAGCACCCAACAATGATTTCAGTGATTGGGTTGGTCAGAGCCAAAATTTCATTGCCGTGAATGTTGGTTACCGCCTTGGAGCTCTCGGGTTCATGGCGCATGAATCATTGCCTTCCGCCAATGCTGGTCTTCTTGATCAGCGCTTTGCTCTGAAATGGATCAAGAAGCATATTGCAGCTTTCGGGGGGAATTCCAACGACGTGACTATTATGGGCCAATCCGGAGGCGGGTATGCTGTTGTATCCCAAATGGCCTTGTATGATGGTGATAACCAGGGCTTGTTCCAGAAAGCTATCCCTCGTTCCATTCAACGATCGCCAATGTTCCACATCAGTGACCTTGCAGACCGCAATGCAAAGTATTTCGACCTACTAAACTGTACAGCAGGGCATGCTCAACTTGACTGCTTTCAAAATGCGTCTATTCCAGCCCTCGTGAATGCTTACAATTCTTTGTCCAGCTATAAAGCACCAAGCGGGTATGTAACTAGCCTTCTGTGGTGACTGTTGTTACGTGTACTGACGCATTGACCGTAGGAAATTCCAAAATTTAACATTCGGGCAATCAGGAGGTTTTCTGCCAATGATTGATGACGTGACCCTGACGGATACAGTTACGCGGCTGTTCAAGAAAGGGAAGGTTGCCAACGTACCTGTCATCTCAGGTTACGTCAATGACGAAGGAGCGAATACAGCGCCTCGCAACGTGACTGGCCTCACCCCTAGCACAAACTCGATCTGGATCTTGACAGCCGGCCAAGTGAACCAGGCTGCATCCTTTTACGCTATCAATGGATCCTTTGGTTTTGCGAACCCTGATAACTTCTTTCTATCCACCTTCAAGGCTTACATCCAAAGCCTGAGCCCTTTTGGTGAGCCAGGAATCTCTGGATCCGAGCGAATGGTTGGGAGATACATGAGCCAGGCGCATGGTTCTGAATGGGTGTGGACGTTCCGTTTCAACGCTCCTAGTAAGTCACGATTTTGCACTATCCATAATCTCATCCAAAAATGATAAAGGCATGGGAACTGGTTTCTAACTCTCTTTCTCTGTGGGTAGCTGTCGGAACAAACTATAGTAGTAGCTCGTACCCACTGAATTATGTTGCGCATTCTGCCGACAACAGCTATCTGCAGAATGCCACATCCGTCATGACAGCATTTGAGAAAGCCGTTGCTTACGAGTGGCGCGCTTATATCGAGTCTTTCATCCGCACTGGGAATCCTAACACGCAAAAGCTGGCTATGTCACCTACCTGGCCAAACTATGGCGCCATTGTTGATTATTTCAACTCGCCAGTTCGTCTCGTGCCCCAGTTCAGCTATTCTAGCAACGCCAACTCAACATATCTCACGAGTACTCAAGTTGAAATAGCTCAGAAATCTCAGCTTGAGCGTGAGGACTGGTGGACATCGGACACTTTGTTAGATTCTATCAGGGTTTGACGAGGTGACTATTTGGACAGAGGACTGAATACCCTCTCGCTCGGATTCTGTTGTTTATGACAAGTCCAGTTGTCTGAAAGAAACCCTAGATTGCCAGGTTTCACGATTCTATCTTGAAGTAATCAACCAACTTAGCGGCGCCACACATGTTGGAATAACATTACCCTAAACTCAATTTCCAACAATACACTTGGTTAAAGCCCCCTCTGGAAGGTGTCTGAAAAGCTTCCCATCTTTCGCAGAAACCAAGACATTTTAGTATCTGCAGCTCTTTTTTCATCCTGATTGACTAGGATTGGCAACCGCAAGCCAAACAACTAGAATTTAACAACTGTTTCCTTTTCGATCATTTCCGCCGCGTGCTTGCATAATCGCCATCTGATCTGCAGTAGATTCTCACCCCAATTCACTCAAGCCACCGATGGTGTTATTCTATTATCCTCGGGCATAAAATCCTTTATCCCTGCCCTCTCTTCTCGATCCTTGATACACGTCGAGACGACTGCTGCTATGCGACCATTCCAAAGCCCTTCCCTTATATTTGCCCGCCGGAGCAGCTCAGTGGCTTCGCCACGTGTCCTACTATGACGGCATCCAAAAGCAGTAACACCTATGCCAAGGCCAATGCCAGTCTCCATCCCAGAAGTCCATGATCCCTTTCACAAGTCGAACGACTTCCTGAAAATAGCAGAGATGTTCATCAAAAACCGTCTGCGGCATTCCCAACCCTAAGCCACGCAGCCAAGTGCAGAGTGCCACAACGCGCAACCCCGCCATCCGATGAAGGTCTCGGCCGCCCGATGCCTGCACTTTTATCCATAAGTCATTAGATTTATCAAGCCAATATTGAATATGAGCTGCTACTAGCCGAGCTCTTGTAATAATTTTGTGATTTTGCTGTCCTATAGCCGCTAGCTTCCACCAGAATCTAAAATCGAAGATTTTCTGCCAATGTTCTCTTGCAAGCGTTTGGGTAGCTCCCGTGCTGGGGAAAGTTCTTGTATCTAGTATAGTGTTTTCAATGAACAAGGTTTCAAAGGAGCAAATCTCCAGTGCGCATTTAGCTTCTTCAATATTTCTGAAGTCAACCGTTGGCAGGCCGTGACTCGTGACATATTTGTGAAATTTGCGGTCCAGAACACCAGCGGTTCCGTAAATAGCTTTTTGTTACAGCGGCCAATATTAATGTCACCAACGACGGGCAAGAAGCTAACTTACATATTTCTAGCGTTCTGAACGCTGCCATGAGATCATGTTCTACCTGGTAGCCTCGAGGTATGTGCCCTCTATACGAATCAATTTGAAGTTTTCCCAGTAGTTTGACTCCATTCAACAGGTGTTGCAAAGCTGTGGGTTGATTTTTGGCCACGGTCTCGAAGTGGAAGACAAGGAGGCATGATATCAACGCAGCTCTAACGTTGACAATTCTTCTAATTCCCTGGAGGGCTTGCTGATAAGACTCCAAAGCGTACTGGTAGTTCACAGATCATCTTTTGACTGCTTATTACGGAGGTGGCAAATTGTGCGACGACGGTAGCTACTAGTCTATTGGTCGCGTTTCTAACTTTAGTCAATGTATCGCTATGGTCAGAGATATGAGTGTTTCTTTGTATGAGCTGAGGCGCAGATTGACAGGGAGGGAATGAAATCCTTGGAAGGGGTGCGAGACATTCAGCTTTACGTAAGGGATGCTTCTGCGGTCCTGCTGGCTATCCAGCTAGCAGGCTTACTTGACCATAGTTCTACCAGTCTGAGGAAGCCCAGACAAGGGTCGCTTTCGGGGATGGTCCTTTTAGCGACGAAGCAAATGGCAGGGAAACACACTTCCCCTCGCTTAGAAAAGGGGGCGGGGTAGAACATGCCCCACTTCAATGATCTACGGAAGTCTCACCTTGTGCTGGGGGAAGATTTCGCTGTCACGCTCTCGAACAATCAACTACAGCAAATTTTGCTCAACATAATTGGGAACTGCGCCTTTTCCCTCAACTCGCCGAGCGTAGGTGTTCTTTCTTACATTTGCCCGAGCGATTGCGGAGCTGGCATTTCCATATTGAAATAGACCGCTTTAGTCTGAGTGTAAATTTTTTAACAGTGTTCGAGAAGGTTGAAGGCTGCCGCTTGTTCTAATTGCTCAATGGGGAGGAACTTCGATGTAGAACAGGACTCATCCTCTCCGTTAAGAATCCGGTCTAAAAATATGGGTTGGACATCTACTGCTTCTTTACTGCAACATTAAAAGTCGAAGAGATTGTTTCATATAACATTGACTTGCACGTCCGTCCAGTAAAGCCCACACGGGTCGTGAAAATTGATATGTAGAGTCGCGCGAGGAAGATATTGGCGGCTATTGCGAAGTCTCCGGTAGTGTGCTTCCAGAAAAAAATCTGCTCCCGTTTCACTGGCTGGATCACCTCTAGGCATCCATTCGATGTAACTTGAAGTGAGCGTAGTCGTGCACCAATGAGGTTTCTAAGAGTTGAGTGAGCAAGGTTGAGTACAGTACAGGTGAAGTAAACTTGAAGCATACTCTACAGTGTACAAATTTCCCTTTCATTAAATCGTAGAAGGTTCAATATATATCAAACGCGACTCATATAGGATAAGAGGAACTTGGTGCCTAGAAACAGAGCCGCACGCTATGGATAGGCTGGGGTATCTTGGTTTAGGCCCAACCCTTTGGCCATTGGCCAGGCTAGAAGGGAATCAAGAGGGAAACGAGACAAAAAGGGAGGCGGGGCTTTTCAAAGAAAATTACATAAAGGAGTGAAAGTCGCTTTGAAAATATCCCTTTCCACGTCAGGGCCGACTAAATTTTGGGACAGCATTTGAAGCTGTGGGGAGACAAGTGTTGTGATCAGGCGATCCGAAGTGCTCCTGACACTTTAGGTAAACCTCAAGAGCTGATTCTTGAAGTTTTTAGCTGATGTTGCCCTGAGGTTGCGGCATCTCTGGGTCTTCAGTGGTTTCCAAAGTCGCTTTATTCGTTGCAAGATGTACGGTGCATATGGAAAAGAAGGGCGTGGAGGATCTGAAGGTCAGGAGGGATGTTGATGAGTGAAACTGACGAGAAATGTAGACGAGGGAGGTCGGTAGGCAGATGAGGGATCCTGAAGGGAGAGGTTGAAGAGTAAATGCACACGTCGTTGTTATCGTTGTAGCGAGGGGGGTGGAAAGGTGTGAGCAGGCGAGGTTGTCTGAAAAGTCGAAATCACATGACGATTTCGAACCGTATGGTTCCATTCTCATGGCAGGAGGTTGAGCGGCACTTTAATTCCATATTGATTATCACAATCTGCCATTTGGTCCTGCAAATCGCATACGTGATTCCTTTGCGGTAACTCAACGAGTGCACGAAAACAAAACCATTAAGAAAAGGTTTAATGAAAGTGGAGCAAAAGGAAATCATCATCCCCAGATTTCCATCCCGCAGTTACTGAAACTGTCTCCGCAAATTGTCGTACTTAGACCGCGGATAACTCAGCAAATTCTCGTTCTGGTCGAGGCCCCCGAAGTCCCCACCACCAAGCGCACTCGCCACAGTCCCAATCAAACTCCCATCACCAGTCTTATCCGCACTACTCTCCCACCACATCGCACCCCCAAGCCCCTTCTCCTTGATATAATCCACCTTGCGCCTCTCACACTCCGGTGTATCATAAGTGACCATCATCCGTTTCCCAGCATCATAACTCCAGCTCGCAATCAAACTCGGGTCAAAGAACTCCTGTGCTCCGGGTCGCGGAAGAGCTTTGTAGTCCCAGGTACCCGCTTCCCAACTTCCTGGCTCGGGGGCGCCAACGCCGTTGTAAGAACGACCAGGACCGTCGGTGTTCAGGAAGGCGCGGCCGTAGATAGGCATTCCGAGGACCATCTCGGATGGATCGATGCGTCCGGCTGTGGTATAGTAGGTTATGGCGTCGTTGGCGCTGAAGGGGGTGCTGGAGGGGTTGGAAGGGGATTTGTAGATGTTGGCTTGATGGCCGGTTTGGGCGTCCCAGCCGCCGGCCATGTCGTAGCTTGGATTGATTAGTATTTTTTATTTTGCAAAGAGAATAGTTGCTTACGCCATTAAGTTCCAGAAATCAAGGTATTGATCCATTTCTTGGAGGCGCATGATTGTGAAGTTGGAAGGACCTGGTTGGTTTTCGTCAGCAATCTGTGATTTGACGGCAAGATGTCAGGGAACGTACCAGCTGGACATGCTACAGTTAGGAGGAAGTGATAACCTCCAGCAGCTTGGGTAGAGTATGTATCCAATGCCTGTGACATGAGGTTTGTTAAGTGATTTCGAAAATGCCAAGAAACTTACTGCTCTGATCTCCCGGAGAAGTGCGACGAAGTTCTGAGCCTGGCCATCATCTGTGATAAAACATTAGAGATATTCCCATTACCGTCAAGCAAAGAGAGTTCACATACCTGCTGGATACTCCCAGTCAATATCAATCCCTATTTTTGGTCAGCATTTGCCCTTCGATTCTTACATCGCTAGGGCGTTTGTAGTGAAACCTGTAAACTCACCATCCAATCCCAAGTCCTTCACAAGCTGCACCGCACTCTGTGCAAAAGTGGTCCGTCCTTGTGGTGTACTGGCCGGTCCGGCGAAGTTGAATCTGTAGCTCCATCCGCCAATGGAGAGGAGGACTTTCAAGTGACGATGCTGCTTTTTGAGCAAGAACAGCTGCTTTACGCATCCATAAACGTTGGTGCCGCTGTCGTTCCAGCTGTCTCCTGGATAGTGCTTATCGGTGTCGGACCAAGGGTCAGTCAAGAATCTGTTTCGAGGGGTTAGTGGGTATGTTCATTGAAATGGAGAGAAAGCACGAACACTTCTCCTGTAGACCTTACGTCTGCGAAGGCATAGTTGATATGTGTGAGTTTGTCAGCGGGGAGGTCTTGCGGATTATAGGCTCGACCATAGATTGCCTATTGGTGTTAATATTTATGGGGCAGCATGAGAGATGAGTGAAAGTCATCAAATACAGAAACGAACGATGAATCGAGTGTTCCCCAAATGACGGCTTTCTAGGAAGTAGCCTTTGGTCCAGCAGGGACTATAGTACCCAAACGCGGGATTGGAAGTAAATAACATAAATGTTTGGCAAGTATGTAATAGTTTTTAACGTACCCAGTTGACATAATATGCCACCGTTTTGTACTTTCCGACACCAGGAGTTGGCCCGGGGGGATTGGGAGGGACGGGAGCATCCAACTTGAACGTGAACCAATTCACATTCACGAAATCTTGCTGCTGGCCACTGGCAAATTTCACGTACACCGAATGAGTACCAGTGACTTTAGTACCGATTGGTGCACTGACAGTTATCCAGTTCTGCCAGCCCCCCGTATTGGCGATGGAGAAATCGGCGATAGGGGCCGCATCCACGCTGTCGATCGCTAGTTGCACCAATCCACTGATTCCCGGGCCAGCCCCAGAGGAAACCCGGCAAATAAACACGTTCATACCATCGGCGTGGAAATCGACGCTGTTGAATCCAATCCAGTCCCCATTCGCAATCCAGCCGCAATTGTTGCCTCCATCAATGTCTGAGGTGGGTTGAGTCAAGACTCCATTGTTAGAATCGAATTTTTCGGCTTCGATGCGAGTCGCGGCATCAAAGCCTGAGACTGGTCCTTGACCTCCGCCAACTGTAATGGTCAGAAGAGAAGGATTTGGGTCCCATACTGCTCCGGATTGATCAGCTTGTCCGCTAGGCGATACATCATCGTAGGGAAACGCGTAGCCTCTCTTGTCGAGGTTGGTTTCGTGCACCAAGCGCGAATAGTGGTTCGTGATGCGATCCTTATAGTAGTTGGCGACGGTAGAAGGCTCATTGGACTGAAGGAGGAGTGTCGAGCGGTTGAGTGCCGCGGAGAGTCGGGGCGTTAATGCTGCCATGCCAGGAGAGTTTGTGAGGAAGGGACCTCCGTCGCACATGAAGATGTCGTGGGTGCTAGGTTTGGTGAAGCTGCCTACACCGGGAAAATCGAAGACCCCTCCTCGAACGGTCCCTTGGACCGTGCCAAAGCTAGATTGGGTGTCGATTGTGAGCGGAGTGCTGGCGTACTTGTTCCAGGCTGCGTCGACATACGATTCGAAGTAACCGGCGAAGAGAGAAGAATTCAAAACCTCACCGAGTTTGGGGCTAAGGGCTCTTAGAGTTTGACCCGAGGGCCCTTTGATAATTAATTGGCTCCACCCTACGTTATCGGAGGCATTTTGGGCTTGCAGCCCGTTACAGACTCTGTCTAGTCCATCCTTTGGCAGGCCTTGAACTACTTGGGTCTGCCCATTGCCATTGGTCAGGGACATGGCAATGGGGATGGAAACAAAGTCGACATATGATATATTGGCAAAAAGTTGGAAGTCATTGAGCGTGAGTTCGCAGAATCCCCAAAAAGTGTTGATATTTGGGTCTGAAGGATTCGTGACAGACGGTTCGACGAGTCCAGGACCTGGATTTAGGAGGAAAATCAAAGGGCTGTCGATGGAAAACCAGATTCGAGCTGCTGATATCTTGGGAATAGTGACAACAGTGGTGGACCCTGGTGGACCTAGACGGATTGTGCAATCAACTGCGAGAGGCGTTTGGACTCCTGATGGTGAGGCAGGAAAATATGGAGTTTTGCCATCAGCCTGGATTAGACAAAGAGCATTTCCATTTTTAACCGCTTGACCGGTGATGTAGGCATAGACTGTACTATTCGTGGTGTTTTTCAAAGCGAGGGTAAGCTGATCAGCGGGCATGATGAAAGGATGAAGGAGCGAGGCTCCGGGAGTCGTAAGTAGCTTAAAACAAGTGGCTAATAACTAAGCGCGATATTGAAAAGTTATATGAGCGGCAATGGAGGTGATCCCAGGAGATCAAATAGATTGAAAGGGGGAGAAGGCATGGGATGAAAGATTTATGTATTCAGAATTGTCTGACCACCGCGTAAGTCAGGACACCTGAGCCGGAGATTCCCATTTTGGCTTATGGACTGATCCATGGTGCCAAGTATAACTGATCTGGTGCCAGGCACAGCCTTGCTGGTGTGTTGTCTGATTCCTTACGGTGTCCTGCTAGCCAATACCCTCTCTTTCAGCTCGAATTTAATGAGGACCAGATGCTTTGCTTGACACTCGGGGGTCTTCAGGTGTGTTGCGACCTTCGGGCCGTGCGTGTCATGTGCAGATTTTGATACGCCACTGAGTCCATGAAGTCACCAGTGACGCCTGAGACCGCCACATATCTAAAATCTTAGACCGAAGTCTGCCTTTTCAATAATACTGGTTAACTATTTCTGTCAAAATCTCCCTATCACTTGAGAAAATAGCGAAGGAAGAAACATCCCCCGAACTTGTGTATGCATCAAGGTCAGCCCTGCCGGAGCTTTCCCGCGCCACTTACTTTTTCTTCTCATAGTTTCGCCTTCAACAACATAGGTCGCCAAAACCATTTTATGTGGCTGCAGCACATGCCACGATGACACACCTATGGCGTTTACCCAATGTGAGTCAAACATCGCCGTGATTGGTTCTTGGCGATTCGTGGTCTGATGAGGGACATCTTTCAGCTTCGCGATGAATCCGATGAATCAAGTTCCTCTCAGTTTTTATTCAGCTTCAAATAATGATTTCTGGTTTAGATTCCTCAAGTCAGCCTTTGAGGCAATTCAGAAATCCCAAGTCGGCATGAAGTCAAAATCTCAACCACGTTCTCGCTTATTCACTGTGTTAAGATGTCTGCATAGGTAAGGCTACAGCTGGACAACCACTGTAGCACAGATCCAATCAGGTCTTGTGGCTGCCCAACTGTACGAGTGTTGCTGTTTATCTTATGCCCACGCCTCCCTCGGGTTCTAGCCCCTTTCAACTGTACTATCCATCGTAGATTGCCCCTTACAATAAGGCCAAAAAACCAACAGAGATAGTGAATGCCAGAACCCAAAAACGCTACCCGCAGCCGGAGCTATACCTGCCGGTGTGAAGTAAGCTTTGGCGAGTGGAACTTCCGGGAGGCTGTATTGTTTAGTTCTTGGGTTTTGATCTGTTTAAAGGGTAAAGGGTCGGAAGGAGACCCGTCTTGAGATAGACTCTAGCATTACTCCAACTTGACATGTTCATATAGACTGATGAGATATTCTATGGAATTTTATAAATATTAGTATTTAAAACCTGACCCCCCTCTACGTACTTGTTTTTTAAATAAAAAAACAATTTCTACTTTTTAAACTGGTTAATTTTATATTTTTATTAAAAAATATATCAAGTTATAATTGTTTTTATTTTATTATTTTTAATTAAAAAATTATTTCTAATTTATTAATTAATTTATTAATTAACTAATGTACTCTTCGCGAAATAATTGTTTTAATTTCGTCTATTTTATTTCATTTCTATTAGTCCTTTTCTATTTTTATTTAAACATAATTTATACTTCAGATTCATCATAAATTTCGATTGATTCGGGTAAAAAAGGAGGAGAGAGGGATCGAGGGCGCAGGAGAATAAGTAGGTTGAAATAAGAGAGAGGGAGCCTGGAGGAGCGTTTTCTTTCACCAAATTATGTCTTCATGATTGGTTCTATCTACTAGTTTCACTCTTTCGCCTTGTCTTGCTTTCCTACTCGAAGATATCTCGCTAAGTCGTCTTGTAGATAGATCGTTCGACGGCTTCGCAAGCGAGATAACTTCGTTTAACTATTGTTTAATAAGCGATAATAATTCTTTTGAGTTAAATATTATTATATAAGAATAATAATAATTATATTAAGTTAAGTATTATTTTTCTTTGTTTTATTTAATTAATAATAATATCCAAAAAAGTTTTTAATATTTTATTTATTATTTGATATAATTATTTAAAATAATTAATTTTTTTGAATTTTTTTTTTTTTTAATTAAATAATTTATT
>Ga0247778_1001258_pt1 | contig 12061 bp, 5 predicted proteins | sample UWRJL049202B5_FD_179939 | JGI IMG/M metagenome (GOLD analysis project Ga0247778, IMG submission 179939) | Plant litter microbial communities from Arlington Agricultural Research Station in Wisconsin, United States - UWRJ-L049-202B-5 | ecosystem: Environmental > Terrestrial > Plant litter >... | reverse complement strand
CATGCGCCAACTGGCAAGATGGTATGATATAGAGGTTATTTACAAAATAAAGCCTGATAATACACCATTAGGGGGCAGCATCAGCAAGAGCCTGCAGCTGATGGAAGTCCTCGACCTGTTAGAGGCCAATGGGATCAATCATTTTAAAATCGAAGGCAGGAAAGTATACGTGTTGCAATAGTTACAAAAAAGACATCCCGCCGTTCAACGGCTATTTATTACATCATCCAAACCATGCATTTATGCTATCAGGGAGGAAAGGGTTACTTCATGCAATGAACCTAACCGTTGTTTTATTGCTTACCATCGCCTTACAGGTCAGCGCCAGGAGCTATGCGCAGAAAGTGACCTTATCTGTCAGGGATGTGTCCCTGCAACAGGTATTTAAGGAGATCACGCGGCAGACGGGCGTATCGATCGTATACAAAGAATCCTTATTGGAAGGAATAGGGCCGGTCAGCATCCAGGTAAAGGATGCCACTATTCAGCAGGTACTGGACGCCTGCCTCAGGGGGCGGGCCGTGGAATACAAGCTGGTAGGTAGAAGCATCGTTATTAAAAAATATGAATCTGTCCCGCCTCCGGTCCCGCCGGTGAGTGCAGCCCCGGCTTTCGTCGAGATTCGGGGTGTTGTCAGGAATGCCAACGGCGCTCCACTCGAGGGCGTTACTGTGACGGAAAAGGGGACATCGAATATTGCCATCACCAGGTCGGACGGCAGCTTCCTGATAAAAGTGGCAGAGCCGGGATCTGTACTCTTGTTCAGTTCGGTTGGGTTCAAGACTGCGGAGGTAGGACTTGCGGGCCGCAATCAATTGGAAGTAATTTTGGAGAATGCCACGCAGGAGCTATCCGGTGTGGTCGTCACCGCGTTGGGCATCACCCGGGCTAAAAGGTCATTGGGTTATTCCATCGAAGAAGTGGGAGGAAAAGAATTCAGCCGGGTGCCTCAGGAGAATATGATCAATGCCATGGCAGGAAAAATAGCGGGTGTGACCATCAATTCCACCGGAGGTACCGGTTCGTCTGTCAGCATGGTGATCCGGGGGGCGACGTCACTGAGCAGTGATAACCAGCCTCTTTTTGTAGTGGACGGTGTGCCTATCGCCAATACCCTGAATAATATCAGCCAGGTGGGCACGGATAACCGGGTTGACTATGGCAATGCGTTGTCGAGCATCAACCCGGATGATATAGAAAGTGTCTCTGTCCTGAAGGGGCCCAGCGCTGCTGCGCTGTATGGCTCCAGGGCAGGTAACGGCGTCGTGCTGATCACCACCAAAACGGGTAAGGGTGCAAAAAAGGTAACGGTCACCGTGACCTCCAATACAGTTTTTGACAATCCGTATAAATATCTGAAATGGCAGACGAAGTTTGGCACGGGCCAGTTCTCCGCCATTCCCACTTCTGTCAGCGGCAATCTTCTGACCAATCCATTTGGATCCCTGATCCAGGAAAATGCGGGTGCTACTTATGGAGCAGAACTGGACAGGGGATATAAAGAAGTTCAGTGGAACAGTCCCCTGGATTCCACCGGTCATCAGGTAGCTACACCTCTTGTATCGCATAAAGACAATGTGCGGAATTTTGTACAGACCGGGATCACCACCATCAATGGTGTCTCCCTGGCCAATAACAATGAACAGGTGTCCTACCGTATGTCCTACGCCAATATGTCCAACAGGGGCATCATTCCCAATTCGGACCTGTATCGCAACAGTCTGAACCTGAGTACGGGGCTGCGGGTCAATAAATCACTACGTCTCAGCACCAATATCGATTTCAGTCGGAACAACTCCAATAACCGTCCTGCGGGAGAAAGGGGGACCAACCCGTTACAATGGGCCTATAATATATCTCCGCATGTGGAAATACGGGATCTGAAGGATTACTGGCTGCCGGGCCAGGAGGGGTTGCAGCAGCGTTCGCCCTATAAAGGTGTTTACAACAATCCCTATTTCCTGGTGAATGAGGTACGCAACAGCTTTGTCCGGGATCGTGTATTCGGGAATATAAAGGCCGAGTGGCAGATCTCACCAGCCTTCAGCCTCATGGCGCGATATGCACTGGATACCTATAATGAGAAAAGAGAGACGCGCATATCCCAGAGCTATACCGACGACCCGGGCGGCGCCTATGGGATCATCGATATGAAGAGCTTAGAGAGCAATGCGGACTTCCTGCTGACCTATAAGAAGGTATGGAATGGTCTGAGCCTTTCCGTTTCCGGGGGTGGCAATACGCGGTATCAGAGTGGATCCAATATCCGCAATGCCACGAAGAATGGTACCGGTCTCGTTGTGCCCGGCGTGTTTACTATACAAAATATTCTTCCTGACAATCTGGACTATACCAGTTATACCTATGAGAAGGGGGTCAACAGCGTGTATGGCCTGGTCAACCTGGGTTATAAGGATAAGATATACCTTGACGTCACCGATCGGAATGACTGGTCGAGTACGCTGCCGGATGCGCAGGCATATAACTATCCATCGGCATCGCTCAGTCTCCTTGTCAAAGAAATACTGGGTCTACAGTCCCGGCGGATAGACATGATCAAGTTGCGGGGCGGTGTCGCGCAGGCGGGCAATGACGCGAGTCCTTACAGCCTTCAGACGGTGCTTGGCAATGCAGGCACCTGGGCGGGTATTCCCAGGCTGACCACTTCGGGCACTTTGCTCAATCCGGACCTTAAACCCGAGATCGCGACCTCCTATGAGGCGGGTGTGGATGTCACTGCCTTTAAGAGCCGGCTGCGGTTTGCGGCCACCTATTATGTGGTGGAAAACAAGAACCAGATCTTCAATACCAAGTCACCCCCATCCTCCGGTTATTCTTCCAGAAACATCAATGCCGGTCTGCTGCGCAGCCGGGGGATCGAACTATCATTGGGCGGCACCCCGGTCCTTAGTAAAGATTTTAGGATCGATGTGAATGCCAACCTCACCCGGAGCCGGACAAAGATCGTGGAGCTTGCCGGTGATCAGCCATATTTTACACTGTGGCAGGATGCGCAGGGCGGGGCCTGGACCTATAAGGGTGAGCAGATAGGCGATATCTATGATGCGCAAATGCTGACGGTAAAAGACAAGGCCTCTCCCTATTACGGCTATCCGTTGCTGGACAATATCGGGAAATGGCAGTCCGTCGATGCCATCAACGCCAAGAACAAGATCGGGAATTTCAATCCTAATTTTATCCTGGGTTTTCAGTCTTCCATTTCCTATAAAGGTTTCAGCGTGAATTTCACGCTGGACTGGCGCAATGGCGGTGACTTCGTCTCCCAGACCTACCGGTACGGTGAAGAGCATGGTCAATCGTCCCTGTTTTACGATCACCTGATCAATCCGGGTAATAAATCCGGGAAGGAGCTGCGGGATCAACTGGTGGCCAATCCGGATAAGATGATCCGCAGTTCGGGCAATAATTTCCCGCTGGTCGGAGGTCCTACGCCCCAGTACAATGGTTATCCATTCGTCTATGGGCCGTATACACTTCCTTATGGTGGTGTTTTTGTACCGGGAGTCCGGGCTTCGGGTTTTGACGCGCAGGGCAATCCTACGGGGTATATAGAAAATCTTGGAGAGAACATCAACAAGCCCAATGGTACAGCCGTGTTGCCTTTTGCAGGGGCTACTGCCTGGGGTTTTACCAGGGCCTTTATTTTCCCTGCATCTTATCTGAAGCTGCGTGAATTATCATTCAGCTACGAACTGCCGGCAAAGACCATCCGGGCAGCCAGGTTACAAAATGCGAGTATTTCCATCTATACCCGCAATATCATTTTATGGACGGCGGCAAAGATCAATATCGATCCTGAGAACGCCTTTCAACCATCGGCGGATGTACAGGGGTCCGGGGTCCAGTTCAAACAAGGGATCGAAAGGTATAACGTGAATCCGTGGGTGATCCCGATAGGGGTCAAGCTGAATGTGATATTTTAAGCCACCATCAAATTATGTCAATCATGAAATATTTTCATAAAAGATCATTCTACTTTCTTATCTGCCTGCTGATGGCGGCCACGGGCTCTTCCTGTAAGAAACACCTGGAAAAGCTCAACCAGAATCCAAATGGCGCCGATCCCTCCACTTCCAACCCGAACCTGGTGTTGTCGACGGTGCTGACCTCCGCCGGGCAGCAGTTGGTCGGCCTGGGTTTTGGGGATGTGGCCGGCGTCATGCAGCATACGCAGCATGATGGATGGACGGGTCCGCACAATGAATATGACTGGAGCGGGGATAACAGCTGGACGCCCTATTATGATATCCTGCGTAATAATAAATATGTCTATGACCGTTCAGCAGCCCTGAAATACGAATTGCACCAAGGTATTTCTCTCACTATGAAGTCCATGATCTTCGGGCTTATCACAGATCTATGGGGCGATGCGCCGTATAGCCAGGCATTGAATGGGGACCAAGGCGGAACGAAGAATACGCTGCCCGCCTTTGACAGCCAGAAGGATATTTATACGGGTATTCTCGCCGACCTGGAGAAGGCCAATACATTGTTGTCAAAGCCCAAGAGCGAATATACGGGCACGGCGGATGCGGCGGATGTCTACTATCATGGTGATCCTGCGGGATGGAGGAAGCTGGCGAACTCCCTGGCGCTGCGCTATTATCTGCGTATATCGGATAAATTGCCGGATGTGGCCCGGGCGGGTATTGAAAAGATCGTTGCCAGCCCTGCGCAATATCCCATCATCACTTCGGTGTCGGGGTCGGAGGATGCGTTGATGCCTTTTGCGGGCAACAGCGCTGCGGACTCCTGGCCGTCGAATGTCAATTATGACGCCGATAGTGTCAGTTACCGGGTTGTTAAAATGTGCTCTACCTTCGTAAAGACCCTGGTATCCCTCAACGACCCCAGGCTGGGGGTATGGGCGGCCAAGGTGAAGGTCTTTTTGCTGGTTGATGATGATTTCCCTGCCAATACCGATAAGATCGTGGATACGGTGGTGGGCGGGGAAAGCCGGAAGGTGCGGTATCTCTCGCCGGACGTGCCGGCCAGCAAGGGGCTAACCCTGAATGATATCGACCAGGATGTAAACTATGTGGGCATTCCGCCGGCCATTGTGGGCGGTCCGGTTTATAATATGAGCAACGATGCGGCCCAGGCCAGTCATAACCCGCATGTATCCTGGCTGAACAGCATGTATATGAATCCCAGCGGGCCTTTGTTGAAGGCCAGGATCATGACGGCAGCGGAGGTGCATTTTATTTTGGCTGAAGCCGCCATGAAGGGTTGGGCGGCGGGAGATGCGGCGACGCATTATAAGGCCGCCATCCAGGCTTCTCTTGGCTCATGGGGGCTGGCCGGGTCCTATAACAGCTATATTGCACAGGCGGATGTGGCGTATGCGGGCACGCTGGAGCAGCTGATCACCCAGAAATGGATAGCCTCGTGGACGGCTGCTACCGAATCCTGGTTCGATTTCAGGAGGACGGGTTATCCCGCCCTGGTATCAGGCCCCAATGCCAAGGCGCCGGTCCTGCCCGTGCGATTTTATTATATGCTGGATGAGCGGAACCTGAATGCGGCAAATATCCGGGCGGCGGAGGACCACTTGGAGACGAATAATTTTTCGGGTTATGGCGCTGATGCGACGAATGGGTATAAGAACAGTGCGTGGTCGAAGCCCTGGTTGATCCAGGGGACGGGGAAGCCGTGGTAAAGAATAATAATAATTAATATTAACAATACGATCGTTATGAAGAAATTTTTTGTACAGCTTTTTTGTTTCCTGCTCTTTACAGTCCAGCTGTTCGCGCAGACGGTTACTCCGTCCAACGCGCTGCAGCATTATCTGCACAACGGAGACAGCACCTTTCATTGGGAAGTCAAGGACAGTTATGACATGAAGGATGTAAGGGTCTATAACCTGCTGCTGGTCTCCCAGCAATGGCGCAAGATGACCTGGGTACACCAACTGGCTGTCTTTGTTCCGAAGGATGATCGATATGACGGGGCCCTGCTGTTCATTAGCGGAGGGTCGGTGAAGAACGGGCAGCCCAACTGGACGGGCGGCGATGATAAAGTTTTCCAGGCGATGGGCGGTATTGCTGCTGCCAACAAGTCCGTGGTCGCCATCCTGAAACAGACTCCCAATCAACCATTGTTTGACGATCTGAAGGAAGATGCTCTCATCAGCTACACGCTGCATCAATTTAAGAATGACGGTGACTATAGCTGGCCGCTGCTCTTCCCGATGGTGAAGAGCGCCGTGCGGGCGATGGATGCGCTACAGCAGTTTACGGATGGTCAGCTGCATCATCCCGTCAAACGCTTCGTCGTGTCGGGGGCATCCAAGCGGGGTTGGACGACCTGGCTGACGGGAGCCAATGATCCGCGGGTGGAGGCCATCGCGCCGATGGTGATCGATATTCTCAATATGCCGGTTAACCTGGACTACCAGATCAAGGCCTGGCATGAGTACAGCATCCAGATAGAGGATTATGTCAAGCTGGGGATCCCGCAGGAGGCACATACGGAGAGCGGCGGTGCGATCAATACCATGGTGGATCCTTATTCCTACCGGAAGACGCTGACCATGCCGAAAATGATTTTTATGGGTACGAATGATGAGTATTGGGTGGTGGATGCCATTAAGAATTATTATGACAGTATCCCGGGGCGGAATATGATCCATTATGTGCCGAATGCCGGGCATGACCTGGGTGATGGACGGCAGGCATTTACTGCGCTCAGTGCGTTCTTTGGTCAGACCCTTGCACACAGGTCCTATCCTTTGTGCAGCTGGTCTGTCGTTCCGGGAAAGGGCGAGGTGACGATCAGTGTAAAGACAACGCCGGATCAGTTGGTGGATGCCATCCTGTGGTCAGCGAACGCCGAGGACATGAATTTCCGTAAGGCGGTCTGGACAGGAAAGAGCCTGGCGGCAGGGGGAAAAGGGAAGGTCAACTTTACAGAGAAGTTCCCGGAACGCGGCAACCGAGCCTTTTATCTTGATCTGAAATACCGGAATTTTAACGGTAGCGAATATACGCAGAGTACCAGGATGTTTGTAACCGATAAGGATGAACTCAAATTAAAATGATCATATGAAAGATATTATAACGAAAGGGCTACTATTGTTGACTTTTGTTGTGGAAGGCTGTATGGCGGGTATCGCGCAGGAAGCCTTGTCGCCGCTGCCGGCGGTGAACAACGGATTTGTCGTGATCTCCCATCGCGGCAATCATGTAAATGTTCCGGAGAATACCCTGGCGAGTCTGCAGGCGGCCATTGCGGCAGGGGCGGACTATGCGGAGATCGACCTGCGCACCACGAAGGATGGAGCCCTGGTGCTGAGCCATGATGCCACCGTGGACCGGATGACGGATGGCAAGGGAAATGTGAAGGACCTTACGCTGGAGGAGATCAAGCAGCTGACGATCAAGGGGCATGCGGCGGCCACGGATCATACGGTGTACCGGATACCGGAATTCCGGGATGTATTGAAAGTCTGTAAGGACCGGATCAATATCTATTTGGATTTCAAGGATGCGGACCCTGCAGAAGCCTATCGGCAGATCCAGGCAGCGGGTATGGAAAGACAGGTGCTGGTCTACCTGAACAAGGCGGAGCAATATAAGTTATGGAAGAAGGCTGCGCCGGCGATGCCGTTGATGACGAGCCTGCCCGATGGTATCAGGACGCCAGCGCAGCTGGAATTATTTCTTGGCCAGGCCCGGGTGGCGGTCCTGGATAATGTACAGGATACGGCGATGGTGCAGATGGCCCGGCAGAAAGGGGTAGCGGTCTGGCTGGATGTGGAGGGACCTGATGAAACGCCCGCCATCTGGGATCTGACGATGCGTAAGGGTGTACAGGGGATGCAGACGGATCATCCAGAGGCGATGACGGGCTATCTCGTGAAAAACAATCTGCGGAATGGTCTTGCAGTTTCGGGGACTGCCCGGCCGGCGCCTGTCGCGAGTGCCGCGCCTGCCTATCGCAAGCTGGCGGATATACCTTATGGACGGGACGATGATGCCCAGGTGCTGGATGCCTATATCCCTGATGACTACCAGGATGCCAGGGTCATTGTGTATCTGCATGGCGGCGGCTGGACAGGAGGAGACAAGGGTGAATTTCCTGCGGCCCTGGTGGAAGAGCTGGTCGGCCGGCGAAAGTATATTGTCGTGTCGATGAATTACCGGCTGGTGAAGGATGGCAAGAACCGGTTCCCTGCGCAGATTGAAGATATCCGCAAGGCGCTGGCCTTTCTTTCCAGTCATGCGGGGAAGTATCATTATAACGGGAATGAATATGCCTTGATGGGCGGCAGCGCGGGCGGTTACCTGGCCATGTTGTATGCCTATGGTTATGATACGGCCAAACAGGTGAAGGCGGTGGTGGATTGCTGGGGTCCGACGGATCTGGCGGACAAGGCTGTCCGTGCGGACAACAAGGATGCCGATAGCAAGGTGGTCAATTTATTGGGTGTTGCCGATCCGGAGGCGGCCATTTGTCGTGATGCCAGTCCCTATTACCGGGTCACGAAGGAGACGGGTGTACCTACCCTCCTGTTTCATGGAGGGGAGGATCCATTGGTACATGTGAGCCAGGCTGAAAAGATGTATAAAAAATTACGGGCCCTGGGCATACCGGCGCAATATGAAATGTATCCCCATGAGCACCATGGGGTAGGCGGGGCGAGTGCGGTGGATATGTTCATGAAGATGCTGGCCTGGCTACAGCAATATTATCCGGCAGGGACGGCCACAGGTTCCGGCCCGGCGCCGGCCGTGGCGGCGAAGATCCCGGCTGTGGCCTTGGGGGTACCATACTCCGAACGGCTGGGATTTCCAAAGGGTGCCAAGGTCGTGATATTTCATGTGGATGATGCGGGGATGTCATGGTATTCCAACCAGGGGGCCATCAAATCCATCGACAGCGGAGTGGCCACCTCGACCAGTATTATGATGCCATGTTCCTGGGCGGCAAGCTTTGCCAAATATGCTGCGGGAAAGGGCATCGATGCCGGACTGCATCTAACGCTGACGGCAGAGTGGAATGATTATCGCTGGCCGCCGCTGGCGGGGGCGAAAAATGTGCCTGGATTGGTAGACAAGACATGGTGTCTCTGGCCGGAGCCGGAGGATGTGGTGGCGCATGCCAGTGCGGATGAAATAGAGAAAGAGATCCGGGCGCAGGTGGAGCGGGCTCTGGCCATCGGGATGAAGCCGACGCATCTCGATTCACACATGGGAACCCTGTTCGCCAGCCGGGCCTACCTGGAACGGTATATCAAGGTCGGTGTGGAATATGGGATACCGGTGATGTTCCCCGGTGGGAATGACAAATTACTGATAGAAGGATACAACCAGCCGTTGATCGAAAGGCTGAAGAAGGAAGGAAAATACCAGGAAGGGATGGCGCTGCCGGTACCTGCCGAAGTAAAGGATGCTGCGGCAGTCGGGAATGCTATATGGGCTGCCGGGCTGCCGGTATTGGATGATCTGCTGACGATCAGTGGTAACTGGAAGCCGGCGCCGGATGCATCGGGGAAGGTCAGCCCGGCGGCCTATGAGAAATACAAGGTGAAAAAATTCAAAGAGGCCTTGCGGCATATGCAGCCCGGCGTGGCGATGTTCATCGTGCACAGTACGGATCTGGGTGCGGGCATGGGTGAATTCGGACATATCAGCGGGTCGGGCGGTTCCCGTTATGCCGATATGCAGGCGATGATGGACCCGGAACTACGGGCGTATATCCGGTCGGAGGGGATCATCCTTACCACCTGGCGGGAGCTGATGGAAAGGCGGCGGCAGGTGAAATAGATAGAAGGAGACAGACCAAATATTAGTAAAGAGGATCTGGCAAAATGCTCTACATTAGGTGCCAATGCCTGGGAGATAGTAAGATAGAAACGTTAATACATGTTTATCTGTATTGGCGATGCCAATTTAGTGCGGTAAATTCAACCTACCTAAACTCAACATCGTCATGAAAAAAAAACTTTGTCCCGCGGGGCCAATCGGCCCGGCCTGTTCCTGCTATGCGGCCTTTCCCTCCTCCTGATCACCTGTAAAAAAGAGACCCTCCAAATTTCCCATCCGGACCCCTTGCGAGAAAAGGATGCCGCCTTTATTGTCTGGAATACGATCCGGGATACCGGCGCCGTCATTCGAAAGTACCTGTCCGGCGTCAAGATGCGGCAGGGGTATACACAAACTTATCAGGTAACCAGAACCGGTAGTTACCAGGGCGGATACCAGTATACGCTGCAGTTGGACGATATTATTTTTGTCAATGCTGAAAGACCTTCTGGATTTGGTGTGGTCATCAACGGTCATTTGTTCCTTCCGACCTATGTGAATAAGACGGGTAGCTGCTGGCACCATTATACCCTGAGCGTGCCCTACGCAAGTATCGGGTTATCAAATGCCGGTTATGCCGGCACACCGGCTCTGAGCCTGACCTATTATTTCTCCGGCGAACCCAGCCCTGTAAACAGCGAGACCCTGGCCTTGGTTTCCACCGATGCCTGCGGCGTTCCTGCCGGAAATACAGGTGTTATCACGGCTCATAGTTCCTATCCGCCGATTATTCAGTCCGTACAATCGGGCAGCGTCAATCTGGGGATACTTATCAGTCCATGCAGTGATGCGGGGGGCCGTTGGCCAGAGAGCTATACCTTCCAATACCGGCGGAGCGGTATCGGGGCTGCCTGGACTTCCGTAACGGTACCTTATCCCAATTATCTGAATTATAATGTGGTATTACCCAACGGCACCTACGATCTGCAAGGTAACAACCGATGCGATGGCGGGGCAACGGCAAATACGGGCCCGACCGTGCCAGGATCGACGGCCAGCTTCACCGTTCCATTATAAGGTCTTTGCTTTATAAGAAAAGATAGCTGTAACATTTTCCGGGTTCTCAACGTCAAAGGGGCTAAACCACCCTCCCATGCTGCGTAATTATTTTAAGACGGCCCTCCGCAACCTGTGGAAGAACAAGGGCTTTTCTGCGCTCAATATCGTAGGCCTTGCCATTGGGCTGGCCACCTGTCTGCTGATCGTGATCTATGTGATCGACGAGCTGAGCTATGACCGGTATAATGAGAAGGCGGACCGTATCATGCGGGTGGATGCGGAAATAAAGTTCGGTGGCAATCATTTTATCCTGGCGGTGTCACCTCCCCTGGCGGGTCCATCCATGATGCAGGACTACCCGGAAGTGGAACAACAGACGAGGTTCAGGGGACAGGGCGGTCTGCTCGTGAAGAAGGGCAGTCTGAATATCCGGGAGGACAGGGTGATCTATGCAGATTCCACTCTTTTTGATGTCTTTACGCTTCCCATGATCTCGGGCGATCCGCGGACGGCGCTGACGACGCCCCGATCGATGGTGATCACGGAAAAAATGGCCCGGAAATATTTTAACGGCACCGATATCGTAGGGCGCAGCCTGATCGTCGACGACAGTATCAATTATAAAATAACGGGTGTTATCAGGGACCTGCCCAGCCAGTCGCATTTCGATTTCGATTTTTTCCTGGCCATGTCGCAGCTGTCGAGCAGCCGGGCTACGGATGAATGGCTGAGCAATAATTACAACACCTATGTCGTGATGAAGCCAGGAACCGATCCAAAAAAACTGGAGGTTAAGTTAAAAGGCATGATCACCAAGTATATTGCTCCCCTGATCAGGTCCGCGGTTAATCAGAGTATGGAGGATTTCGAAAAGGGTGGCAATTTTGTCGGCTTTAGCCTGACGCCACTGACCTCGATCCACCTGCATAGCAATAAGACCGCGGAACTGAGCGCCAACGGAAGTATCCAGTACGTATATATATTTTCGGCGATCGCGGCCTTTATCCTGCTGATAGCCTGTGTGAATTTTATGAACCTATCCACGGCAAGATCTTCCAACCGCGCCAAGGAAGTCGGTGTGCGGAAGGTGCTGGGTTCCCTGCGGGGGCATCTCATCACACAGTTCATCATGGAATCGATGCTGATCAGCCTGATCTCTATGGTGCTGGCCGTGGGGATAGCCTTGCTGCTGCTGCCGGTTTTCAATTCGATGGCGGCCAAGGACATGAGTA
>Ga0247778_1001257_pt1 | contig 12097 bp, 8 predicted proteins | sample UWRJL049202B5_FD_179939 | JGI IMG/M metagenome (GOLD analysis project Ga0247778, IMG submission 179939) | Plant litter microbial communities from Arlington Agricultural Research Station in Wisconsin, United States - UWRJ-L049-202B-5 | ecosystem: Environmental > Terrestrial > Plant litter >... | reverse complement strand
ACGGGCATACGGGGCGCCCAGGAGGGTACGAGGACATCCGTCGTCTGAACAGGTGCAATACTGCACCAGTTGCCGTCATGGTGCCAGTCCGTGTCCAGTGTTCCAAGCCAGGTGCCGGAGTTGCCTATGTGCAGGGTCACGATGTTTGAGACAGGACCTGTTACGCTGCAGGGGCCTCCTATGAGTACTTTATATTTATAACCGTCCATGGCGGTGGTCACGCTGTTTAGGGTTACCTGCCGGGTGGTCGGCGCGGTGGCGCCGGTGGTTACATTCGTCCAGGTGCTGCCGTTGGTGCCGTTATCCGACTGCCATTGATAGGTCAGGGTGGCGGCGCCGGTGGCGGTCACGGCGAGCTTGGGCGAGGTATTGGCGCAGACAAAGGCGTCGTTCGGCTGGATGGTGATGGCCGGGAGGGCCTTCATCGTCAGGGTCGTTGCAGCGGAAAAAGACTCACAGGTCACGTTGGGTGTTGTCAGGGTTGTCCTGGCCCGGTATTTCATGGGCACCGTGATGCCGGTCAGGCCCAGGGAAGTGGTCAGTGAGCCAGTGTAGTTGCTGTTGTCGCTGAGGTCACTATAGTTTGCCCCGTTATCGGAGCTGGCCTGCCAGGTAAAGGTGTAGCCGGAGGTCCCTGATAACAGCGCAAATGTAGTGCTGTTGTTGACCGATCCCGTACAGATGCTGGCCGTCAAAGGGGTCGGGATGAGGACGGGAGGGGTCGTTACGGTATGGAGCGTATCTATTGCGCTGATGGTGGAACAGCCGGATCCTGTATTTGTCATGGTATAGCGGTAGAGGTTGCCGTTCAGGGGCACACTCTCAGCCTTTGCCATATTCCCATCCCATTGGAGGACGGGCCCGGTCGAACCGGAGTATACGTCATCATCGGCAAGGTTGGTCCAGCTGAGGCCATCGGTGCTGACCTGCCACTGGTAGCTGAAGGCGGTCAGGTTATTGGTGGTGGAACTGCCTACGGCAACGTCGCACTGGTAGAGGCTGATGTTGACATTCATGGGCGGCACGGGGCCGGTCCCGGCGTTAACGGTGAGTTTAGCCATGGCCGAGTTGGCGGGTGTGCCATCGGAGACCACACAACGGTAGCGGTTGTTGTTTAGCGTCAGGGTAGTGGCGGTGATGCGAAGGGTCATCGTCGACGTGCCGGTATAGACGGCGCCGTCGCTGATGGGCGCCCAGGTACTGCCGCCGTTGGTACTGACCTGCCATTGATAGGTAAGGACCCCTGATCCCGTGGCGCCGACCGTAAAGGTAGCAGGGCTGCCGGCGCAAACGGTCTGATCGATGGGGGCTGTGCCAAAGCTGATGCTTTCCGGGTGAGCTTTTGCGGATACGGTTGCTGCGCCGAATAAGAGCAATGCAGCAAGTATGCAGAAGCCGGGAAAGATCTTATGGGGGATCAGGCGTCTGCCTATCTCCCTTAAGAGGGTAAGGATGTTTTTCATAAAATACAGAATGGGTTTATTATAGTGATATTAGGGTTAAGCTGGCTAAATGTATTACCTTTTTTTGGGATCGCGCATAGGCATGGGCTACAGGAAGTAACCGGCGGGGCGGGCTGGTAAAGGATTTCACGGGGAGGTTCCGGGGCCTGTCCTGTTGCGTCGGAAATAGCAGATATTTCTGATGTGTAAAGACCAGATAGATTGAGTGATACGTAGGTATTTGCAGGGGCTGCCCGGGTGGGCCGGATGGGGGTCAGTGGTTATCTCCTCCACTAACGGTAACGGGCTAGTGCATTATTCCTGGATCTCTAGGGGTTAATTTGTGCAGCCTAAGGTCTTGCACGTATGGAGCCTCTGACTTTGAAGGACCAGGTGATAAAAAATTCGGCGACCTGCTCTCCTGCGGTGTTGGTACCGAGGGATCGGGCCCGGAAGGTCCGGGCTTCGCCGGTGGCGATGGCTTCGCGGATGACGGCGAGGATGGCGGCGCCGTCGGTACAGCGGAATTGGGTGGGGCCGGTGGCTTTTTTAAAATAATCGGCCTCGGTCCTTACCACGAGCATGGAGATGGGGGGATCGCTGCGGTAGCTGTGGGCCATGGCCAGGGCGCCGGTGCTCATTTCGGCAGCCATGCTCAGGCAGGCGAAGTAGGTGGAGCGGAAGGGATTTTGGGTAAACCATTTAAAGGGGACGGTGACGGAGCATTGGTCCGGATCGACGTCACGGATGCGGAGACCGGCAAAGAAGGCGCTGGGTAGTTTGCCCAGCAGGTAGAGTCTGAACTTTACAGGATGGCGCAGGGTACGGAGGATCTTTATAGTATGAGGAGAGGGGTCGCGCATGCGGGTTAATTTTTATGGATGGTGACGATGGTGGCGACGATGCTGTTGTTATCGCCTTTTACGGTGAACTGCATATTGCCTTTGGCCGAGCTGATGAATTTGACATTGCGGATCAGGGGGGCTCCCAGGGCGGCGTTGACGCGGGCGGCGAAGTCCAGTCGGGGGTTCTCGCTGATCCTGTTATTGATGGCGTACCAGTCCTGCGGCTGGCGGCTGACGACGACGGCTATTTCATCTTTTGTGCCGATGCTATCAGGGGTCATGCTCTTGTCTTTGGGGAAGAGGCGATAGCCGGTGATACCGCAGAAGGGGGAATATTTTGTTTTTACGGGGTTATCCTGGCGTGGGTAGGGGAAGAGAGTGTAGCTGGTGCCGTCGGTTTCTTTACCGAAGACATAGATATAGCATTCGGTGGTGTTGCGTACTTCCATTTTGAAACGGGTGCCGGGCTTCATGGGGGTTATTGTTTCAAAGACGTTGCCATCCTTTGTCTGGAGGGGGATATAGTCGCCGGGGACGGTCTTTTTTCCCTGGTAGCTGATCTGTACGAGGCCAATCTCGCAGGCGAAGGGTGCGGAGGCAGCGGCGCCGGTCTTTTCCATGGGTTCCAGGCCATATGCTTCGCGGACGAAGCGGCGGAAGTCGCGGTAGCGGACCCAGGCGAATCCGTTGTTGCCCCATGACGGTCCCCAGCTGTTCATGAGGAGAAAGGCGCCGCCATATTTTTTATCATCATAGCCGACCACGCATTGGGCATGGCCTCCAAAGCCCATCATGCTGAGGTCCTCGTCGGTTGGTTCCCAGAGGTCTTTCCCCTGCATGGGTTGCATATAGGAGCCACCCACCATCATGCCGATGACGACGGGGGCGCCCTGGGCGAGGTTCTCCTTTATGGCGCGGAGGTCGACGGCATTGTTACGGTCTCCGGGGGTGAGGCGGTTGAAGCCGCGCATGCGGTGCTGGCCGGCCTCCTGTAATAGTTCGGGGTCGGGCTGGCGGCTGCAATCCTTGTCGCTGTAAGGGAATTTGTCGTAGGCGACCGCGCCGCTCTTTGTCATATATTCCATGGCCCGGATGATATAGGAGCCTTCGCAGCCTTCAAGTCCTATCTGGTTGTATACGAAGGCGGGGCTGAACCGGAGGCTGTTGGGGTCTTCGCCGGTGCGGGCAGCCTCCGCGATGGTGCGGGCTCCGTAGACGCTGGACCAGGCAACGCAGCTGCCCTGGTGGCCCTGGTCGCCTACTGCAGGGGCAAATCGCTGCAGGTTGACCTGTTCGGGCAGTGGATTTTTGGTGCTATCGTCGGAGAGGGATTCGTAAATATTTGCCCTTTCAAACTGGCGGCGGTCGAGGAATCCGCCCGTCGCCAGGCCTTCGGTGACCTGGTGGAGAAGACCGCCGCCCCCTGCCCCGTTGCAGCCGCGGCCGAAGAGGAACCAGCCGCCGCCCAGCAGGATAAGGATAAAGACGAGGCCGCGACCGCGGAAGAGGCCCAATAAAAGAATGAGGATCTGGAAGATCCCTCCTCCCCCACCCCCGCCGCCGGAGAAGCCGCCACCGCCGCCCTGTTCATCACCACTATTGTCCTGGGGATCCTGCGGATCATCGACCATCCGGATAGGCATGTTATGCTACTTTGATTACCCTAAATGTAATAAGATTTTTCTAAGCGCAGGGCTCATCGGAATGAAGCCTTTATAATTCAACCTGGTTGCGCAGGAGATCTTCGAACTCGTCTCTTTTCCGGATGAGCTGCGCCTGTCCGTCCTTTACCAGGACCTCGGCGGGCTTATAGCGGGAATTGAAATTAGAGGACATTTCGAAACCGTAGGCGCCTGCGTTGTAGAAGACCAGGTAGTCGCCCTCCCGTATTTCGCTGATGGTGCGGTCCCAGGCGAAGGTATCGGTCTCGCAGATATTGCCGACGACGGAATATTTTTTCGGTGCGCCATTGGGGTTGCTGATATTTTCGATGCGATGATAAGAGTCGTAGAACATGGGGCGGATGAGGTGGTTGAAGCCGCTGTTGACGCTGACGAAAGTGGTGGCATCCGTCTCTTTGATCACGTTGACCTGTGTGATAAAGTAGCCGCATTCGCTGACGAGGAACTTACCGGGTTCGAACCAGACCTGGAGGGGTTTACCGCCGGGGTTGGGGTGGTTGGCGAAAGCTGTCTCGATCTTATGAGCTAAAAGAGGGATATCCGTCTCCACGTCACCATCGGTATAGGGTACTTTGAACCCGCCGCCCAGGTCGATGAATTCCAATTCCGCGAAGCGGGGGACGATGTCGAAGAGGACGGCAATGCCTTTTACGAAGACATCTACATCTTTTATTTCGCTGCCGGTATGGATATGGAGGTCGCTGATGCGGAGATCATATTGTTGGACGAGTGCCAGGACCTTTTCGATCTGGTCGACGGGGATGCCGAACTTACTTTTGTCGTGGCCGGTGGAGATCTTGAGATTGCCGCCTGCCATGATATTGGGGCGAAGGCGGATCCCTACCGGGTAGTCATGGCCGAATTTCTGTCCGAACTTCTCCAGGTTGGATAGGCTGTCGATATTGATGATGACCCCGAGGGCCTGAGCGGCTTCGATCTCGTCGAAGCCGATGCCGTTGGAGGTATAGAGAATTCTTGCCGCGGGAAAGCCGGCGTGGAGGGCCAGCCTGACCTCGTTGATGGAGCTGCAGTCGACGTTGGCGCCCAGCTGGCAGATATATTTCAGGATATTGATATTAGTCAGTGCCTTACAGGCGTAGAAGAAGAGGGTATTGCTGCGGTGGAAAGCCGTGGTCAGTTTGGTATATTGTTCTTTTATTTTTTCTGCGTGATAGACATAGAGGGGGGTACCAAATTCATTGCCGAGGCTGATGAGGTATTCGGGTGATAGTTGTGACATGTGAAGGGGTGATGTAGCGACTGCCGGGTGAAATAAAATGTTTATTTGTCGGTGGGGTGATCGTCGCTGTGGCCGGGGCTATGGTCCTGGTCGCCGGGGCGGTGGCCTTCTTCTTCGTCAGAGTCGTGTGATTCGTCGGAGGATTCGGAAGTTTCGGTGAAGCCCGAAGATCCGGTATCTGGGTCTGTTTCTGTGTGTTCGTCGGTGGTGTTGAGGTCTTCTTCGTCCTCATCCGGTTCAGTCTCTTCGAGGCCTGCCTGGCCGGGTTCGATTTCGTCAGTCCCGGTTTCATCGGGGGCCGTTGCATCCGTGACGCCGGTCTCGTCGTGTTCGATCAGCTGGCCGTCCTCGCTGACGATGAGGAGGGTGCCGTCTTCGGCGTTTGCTGCGTCGGATTCGCCGGAGGGTGTAAGGTCTGCATCCGGGCCCAGGAGTTCGCCTGGGGTATGGTTGATGAGGGTTGGTTCGACGATGGTCTCTGCGAAAACTTCTTTTAGCTTGGGCAGGTCGGCAGCGGAATTGATGCCGAAGTAGTCCATAAAAGTCTTGGAGGTGGTATAAACCAGGGGTTTACCGGGCATGTCCTCGTTGCGGCCGGAGATGACGATGAGTTCTTTCTCCAGGAGCTTCTGTATGGAATAGTCGCTGCTGACGCCGCGAATGGATTCTATCTCACCCTTGGTGATGGGTTGTTTATAGGCGATGATGGAGAGGGTCTCCAGGGCTGCGGAAGAGAGGCGTTTGAGGAATTTTTCTCCGTTAAGCTGGGCGACGGTCTTATGGAAATCTTTTTTGGTGAGGAATTGCCAGCCTCCGCCGCTTTCCCGGACTTCGAAGGGATAGAATTCGGAGGCATATTTCTCGATGATGCCGTCGAGGGAGGTCTGGATCTGTTCCAGAGTCAACTTTTCCTCCATGAATCCAAAGGCGTTGTTGATCAGTTCCGTGATCTCCATGGAGGTCAGGGGCTTGTCGCTGGCAAAGATCAGCGCTTCGATATGCGGGATGATATTTCCGATTTCCATACTCAATTTTGGTTGGTGGCGCAGCGGGCGTGTTAGGCCTGCAGGGCGGCCGCACCGCTGACGATCTCTGTCAATTCTGTGGTGATGGCTGCCTGTCTTGCCCTGTTATAGGAAAGACGCAATGATTTCAGCAGTTCGTTTGCGTTGTCGCTGGCCTTGTCCATGGCCGTCATGCGTGCTCCGTGTTCGGAGGCATTGGCATCGAGGACGGCCTTGAACAATTGCGTATTGAGGATCTTGGGCATCAGTTCGGCCACCAGTTCTTCTTTTCCGGGTTCGAAGATGAAGTCGTTGTTTGCGGCGCCGGCCTTCCTCACCACTTTAGGGATGGGAAGGAATTTTTCCACGGTAAAGACCTGGGTGGCGGCATTCTTGAATTCGCTGTATACGATCTCAACGGCGTCGAATTCGCGTTGTTCGAAGGCTTTGACGGCGGCCTGTGAACATGCCTGTACGTTGGTGAAATTTAGTTGGAGGAAGATATCCTTAAAAGTGTCAGTGACCTTAAAATTATTTTTGAAGAAGTGTTCGTAGCCTTTTTTACCGATACTCCAGATGGTGATATTGCCTTTGGCGGCCTGGGTGGGGTATTTTTCGCGGATGGTGGCCTTGGCCAGCTTGATAAGGTTGGCGTTATAGGCGCCGGCGAGACCGCGGTCGCTGGTGATGACAATGAGGAGGACTTTTTCGACGGGTCTTTCTACGGCCAGGTTCATTCCCAGGTCTCCTTCGGAGCTGCTGACGATATTGCTGAGCAGTTCCTGGAGTTTCTGGGCGTAGGGGCGCATCTGGATGATGGCGTCCTGGGCCCGGCGCAATTTAGCTGCGGACACCATTTTCATGGCCTTGGTGATCTGCTGGCTGTTCTGAATTGACTTGATCCGGTTACGTACTTCCTTAAGTTGTCCTGCCATATTAGGGATTTAAAATCGGCTGCAAAGGTAGCGGAAACGCATCAAAAATCCATTGCTGGTGGGAAAACAGTGGGAAAAATAACGCCCGGGGCGGGTCGCCTCGGATTGCGTGAGGTACCCGGGCGAAGGCGATGGGTACGAACGAGGAAAAGCGACTGAATATCACTTTGACGAAGTTCTGTGAAAAGCCCGGATTACGTAAGGGATCGCAGTAAAGTGCCGTGCACTACGGAGAGCCCGGCCCACCGGCCCGGCGACCGGTGGGCCGGTGGGGCACGCCCGAAATTTTTAAAAAATATGTATGCGTTGGGGAGGCCTACTTTGAACTTTTTTCAAGTGATTGAAAATGAAGTTGTTGGAAAAAGTTCAAAGTAGGTCAGGCGAAAAGTGGTTGGGATGGGGTGAGGGATAGCGGGAAGAATGGGGAATAGAGAGTTGGGGCCGGACCCAGATAAAGGAAGTGGGCTGCGGTCGTTTCTGTTGTGTCTATTCGCGTCCGGGTGCGGTTAAGTCCGAAATAATACAGACTTTTGTAGTCTAACTATTGCGGGATCAAAGTATTTGGCCCCTTGTAAATAAACCTATGGCAAAGAAAATTACCAATACGAGAAAGGGCCAGGCGGCAGGAGCTGCGGCCGGGAAGGCGTCGGGCAAGGGCGAGTCGGCGGCAAAGGCGGAGAAGCTGGTGACGACGGCGAGAAGCGGGAAGACCGGTGCGACGGGCATTATCCGGGATACGGGTCAGAATGGCATGATCGATCCGGCGGGCAAGGCCGGCAAGACTTCCCGCAAGGGCGGATCGTCTGCAAAGGCAGCGGCTCCGATGGCGAAGATCCTCAAATCCGGACCCAATGGCAAGGCGGCGGGTGGCCGGAAGAAGATGCCGGTGATCCTGATCACGAATGATGACGGGATCAGTGCCCCGGGGATCCGGAACCTGGTCGAGGCGGTGAAGGGTTTGGGGAAGGTTGTGGTGGTGGCACCGGACAAGCCCCAGTCGGGGATGGGTCATGCGATCACCATTGGCAATCCGTTGCGGCTGCATCCGATGCATCAGTTGTTTGAAGGTGTGGAGGCCTGGCAGTGTTCGGGTACCCCGGTGGACTGTGTGAAGCTGGCGGTGGACAAGGTCTTGCGGCGGAAGCCAGATATCTGTTTGAGCGGGATCAATCACGGGTCGAATCATTCCATCAATGTCATTTATTCGGGGACTATGTCGGCGGCTGTGGAGGCGGCGATCGAGAGCATACCATCCATCGGCTTCTCCCTGCTGGATTATAGCGTTGAGGCGGATTTTTCGGCGGCGCGGAAGTATGTGCGGATCATTGTGGAGCAGATCCTGGCCAACCCCTTGGATAAACACCTGATTCTCAATGTCAATTTCCCTGCTGTACCGGATGCCCTGATCAAGGGGATGAAGATCTGCCGGCAGGCTTATGCGAAGTATGAGGAGGATTTTATCGAGCGGAATGACCCTACAGGGAAGAAATACTACTGGCTGACGGGTAAATTCGTCAATTTCGATAAGGGGCGGGATACGGATGTTTGGGCATTGGAGCATAATTATGTTAGTGTGGTGCCTGTACAATTTGACATGACGAATTACGTTCTTAAAAGCAAACTCGAAAAAACGTGGAAATCGTGATCTTCAAAAAAGACAACCTGAAACTGGGGCTGTTGCTGGGGCTGGTTGCTCCGATCCTAAGCCTTGTCGTCTATTATTTTGTGAAGTTCTACCCTACCTTTCCATTCAGTGAGTTCCTGAATTTCCTCCGGAACAACAAGACTCAGATCACGGCGGTGTCTGTACCCTGTCTGATGCTGAATATTGGTCTTTTCACCTTTTATATCAATTCGCACCGGGATAATACGGCCAAGGGCATTTTTACGGCGACGCTGGTCTATGCGATTTTGGCGTTACTGTTCAAGTTTATTTAGGGTGCGGGGCCCGGCAAAGATGCGATTGATTGCAGGGAATCAATGAATTCCCGCGACGACGGATCAAATTCTTTTGGAACATCTATAGTCAGCCCTTATTTTTGCACTCCTTTTCAAGGAACAGGCTGCCCGATAGTATAATGGTAGTACGACAGATTTTGGTTCTGTTTGTCTTGGTTCGAATCCAGGTCGGGCAACGAAGGCCCTCAGCGATAGCTGAGGGTTTTGTTTTTTCGGAGCGATGTGAGTTTACTCGCAAGATCAGTGGCCGGAATCGGCCGGGCAAAACATCATAACTTCAAGGGTATGGGCGGCCATTGAATTCCCAGACGTTTCATTTTGGAGGACAAGGTCGAGGGGGGCAGCTTTAATATTTCCGCCGCTCCGTTTTTGCCCGAGATCTTTCCGTTGCATTTTTTGAGTGCAGAGAGAATATGCTCCCGCTCTTTTGCCGCAAAAGATAATATGTCATTTTCAATATAGTCAGTAAGGCCGGGCATCGGAATCGCCTCCGGCATGTCAAACCATTCAATGGAGTTAGTCCTGCAATCCAGCACATGACGCTCGATCAGGTGTTGCAATTCCCGTATATTACCCGGCCATGCATATTCTTGCAACTGCCTGATCGCAGCAAGTCCGATTGTCAGCGTGCCGCGATTCATACTGGAACCATACATTTGCAGGAAATATGCAGCAAGGATGGGGATATCTTCCCGGCGCTCACGCAAAGGCGCCAATTTGATAGGATAAACGTTAATCCGATAATAGAGATCGAGACGGAAACGTCCGCCGGCAATTTCAGTGAGAAGGTCCCGGCTGGTTGCACTGATTATCCGCACATCTACCGGGATAACGCTTCTTCCGCCAACCCGTTCTATCTCCTTTTCCTGAATGGCCCTCAAAAGCTTTGCTTGCACCTCCATAGGTAATTCGCCTATCTCATCCAGGAAGAGCGTGCCACCACTGGCCTGTTCGAATTTGCCGATCCTACGTTCCATGGCACCCGTGAAGGCCCCTTTTTCATGACCAAAAAGCTCGGATTCGACCAGATTGACAGGAATCGCCGCGCAATTTACTTTAATCAGCGGCTTATTACTTCTTGCCGAAAGCCTGTGAATTGCCTTTACCAGACCCTCTTTGCCGACGCCAGTTTCCCCAAGGATCAGCACGGTGTTATCGTAGGGCGCTACTTGCAATACCCTGTCAAGCGCTTCGAGCATTTTGGGGCTTTGCCCGATAATGCCTTCAATCTTTGGCTTTAGACGTTGATTGGGCGCATTCGAAAGAGCCGCGGTTTTTGCAAAGGCTGTCCCTGGCCTCGATACCCGTATGCTTTTGATCACTTCGGCCAGCAGATCTTGTACGGACAGGATCAGACTCAGATGATCGTCCGTATATCTCCCTTCTTTGCAACAATAGAATAAGATGCCCATTTCAACCTCTGTCCCTTTCAAAAAAGGCAACCATAACTTTCCCTTGTAATGCATCGCTTCGCCTGCTTTTTCATCGACGAAGCCGGCATCGCCGTCTTTTAAAGGATCCCCCGTATTGACAAAATAAGGCGCCCGATTTACCTGATTCTTTTTTCTTAACGCTTTAAGATCGGCTATGGGGAGATAGCCGGGGGCTTCCCCCTGCTTCAAATCCTGATACGCTTCATATTCGTCAAACCCTTTTCGTTGATACAGAAAGACCGCATGTTCAGCGTCGTCTCGTAGATTGGAGTCGATCATAATAAAGTCAAAAGGAAGAAAAGATGTCAATGTGCGAATGATCGACAATGCATTTTGGCCTTTTGAATCATCCGCGGCAAGGACCATATTGAGCAAACTCCTCAACCAGGTTCTTTGCCGGGATAAGAATTGTTGCCGGTCGTAATGAAGGAATTTTGCAATATCGATAGAGACGACAATCTCTCTTTCGGAAAAAGGCTTTACCAAAAATCCGCAGGGTTTTGTGGCTATAGCTTGATGTAGGATCGAAGTATTGGAGTTGGCTGAAATATAAATGAAAGGAATGCATTGCTGGTCGAGGCGCCGGGCCAGATCGATCCCATTCAAATCTCCCTTCAGCAGAATGTCTACGAGTACGATATCGGGTCTTCCTTTTTGTATAATGGAGCATGCCTGTACCACGGACTTGGCTATGCCTTGAACGATATGTCCGGCATTGCTTACCATCATGCTGAGGGTTCTGGCCTCGAGGAATTCGTCTTCGACTATCAACACCTTTAGACTCATGGCAGTTCGAAAATTATGAAGATGACAAGAAGGTCTTTCAACTGTGAAGGTAAAATTTTATTTTATGCAACGTTCAAATTGCCGGGCCCGAAGACGCGTCACGAAATATCGTTAAAATCCGCGCTTTTAGCGAAAGATCACTTAAAAGGCCCGAGACCGGTTATCGCTAATACTGTAATGTCAAGCATTTAGATAATGGCATCATTTTATGTACCGGATTGTGCGAGGAATCAACAGCTATGCACAACAAACAATTTAACCCCCTTCTAACCCCGGACGGGTCGGTCATCGATGTATGGGTCACCTGGCCGGACCAAAGAGCGAAATACCCAGCTATCCTTCTGTTTGACGAGGGATATGGAATAAATGCACACATCAGAAGCGTGGCAGAGCGGATCTCAAGGGAAGGATACGTAGTATTCATTCCAGATCTTTACCACAGACGGGGCAGGCAAATTCAGCTGTCCTATGAAGATATTACCCCTGTTCCCGATTTCGTCGCTTCTTTAAAGATAGAAGAGCTCACCGAAGATCTAGGTACTATCCTCTCTGCCATGGAGTCTCTTATCTTCGTCGACCACGAGAAGATCGGCACGCTGGGCTTTTCACACGGAGGCAGGCACTCGCTGTTCGCCAATTCTCATTTCCCGTTGACGGCGGGCGTATCATTCTACGGAACGCACCTCGATCAATACGCTTACGGAAGCATCGGACGAAATAGCCCGCACCTCTTTTTCTGGGGCGCGCTGGACACCAGCAATCCGCCTGAGA
>Ga0247778_1001256_pt1 | contig 12105 bp, 24 predicted proteins | sample UWRJL049202B5_FD_179939 | JGI IMG/M metagenome (GOLD analysis project Ga0247778, IMG submission 179939) | Plant litter microbial communities from Arlington Agricultural Research Station in Wisconsin, United States - UWRJ-L049-202B-5 | ecosystem: Environmental > Terrestrial > Plant litter >... | reverse complement strand
CGGCTCTAGTGGCCGTCCGATCAACATCACGATGGCTGGCAAGCGGGTCAACATCCGTCGCTACCTCTGGGAGCAGGCTTACGGCCCCATCCCAGGCGTCAGTCAGGTACTAGTGTCGTGCGACAACCCCAACTGTGGTGCACTCGACCACTTGAAGCTGAGGGAGCGCGCTTGACAAAGGATCAGAAAGCCCGTATCATCGAGGTGCTGGAACAGGACCACGATTCCCCCGAGGATGCGGCCGAGGCCGTGTACGACGTGGTATGGGAACTGATCCAGGAGCAGGACCTGAATGGTGTGTTCGTCAAGTTCGATGACGGAACCACTCGCTCGTACGGTCCGGCTCGTGATCGCAACGAGGCAAAAAGTGCTGCGAAATTTTTCGGGCTCGGTGAAGAATCGGTCCGCAAGATTTCCGCCTGGATAGGACTTCGTTACAAGGACGAGGCTCCCGAAGGGTCGCGGTACTGTGAAGACTGCAAGCATCCCACGCTAGCGCATGGGACCGAGTGTCTGGTGGCCAAGTGTGATTGTACGAGACAGTTCAAGCACTGAGCACCCGCTCATCTTGAGGAGCTACTCTCTGTTCGGTGACATCAGTAATGATGGCCCCGTCGTCAGCCTGATACCACCCATTCCTACCTGGGAATGGGAGCGAGGCGACAAGCTCAACGCAGAGAGGGCTGTACTAGGCAGGTACACTTCCGACCACCCGCTACGTGGTCAGGAGCACCTGCTCAGCCGGGCCACGCACACGCTGGCACAGGTGCTGGACAAAGAGAACGACCTGTCCGGCCAGACTGTCACCATTGCTGGCATGATCACTGAGGCTGTTCGCAAGACGGTTAAACGGTCAGGCTTGCCGTGGTGTACCGTGATGCTAGAGGATCTGGACAACACCATCGAGGTGACGTTCTTTCCACAGGTCTACAAGCAGGTGTTGCATGTTCTCGCCCCGGATGTTATCCTCCTGGTAGAGGGCAAGGTGAAGGACGGAGCGACCGGCCTGGTCGCTTCGCAGATAGAGATACTGAAGGGAGAGATATGACTGAGGTATACCCGGGCTTCCCGAAGATCCCACGTTTCAACCGAGACGTGTCGATCTCCGAGAAGATCGACGGTACCAACGCCTTGATCGAGATCAAGGCGCACATGTTCGGCACTCATGCTGCGGTCGACCCCGTCGAGGGTGAGACAGTGGTCCTGCTGAACGAGGATCTTGATGAGGATGGTAACCCGAAGTTCGAGTACACCATCCGTGCCGGTTCACGGAACCGGTGGACCAGCACGGCAAGGGACAACGCGGGCTTCGCCAAGTACGTGCTTGACAACCGCTTCGATCTGGTGCAGACTCTTCGTGAGGGTCGGCACTACGGCGAGTGGTGGGGTCAGGGAATTCAGCGCAACTACGGGCTGAAGGAGAAGAGACTCTCGCTGTTCAACACGTTCCGCTGGTCCCATCTCGACGGTACTCAGGTGAAAGGACTGTACGTGGTCCCGGAACTGTACCGTGGTCCACTGATCAGCAACTACGGCGGGAACATCAAGGTCAAGATCAACAGGGTTGAGAACATCCTCGAAGGTCTTCGTCTTGACGGTAGCAAGGCTGCTCCCGGGTTCATGAACCCTGAGGGCGTCATCATCTACCACGAGGCCGCGAAGCAGTACTTCAAGGCCACCATCGTGGACGACGAGAAGCCCAAGGGCATCGAGCGTCCCGACCTGGACCCGAACGCCATCGGTACACCCACCGAAGGCGTCTGGTAGCACGACGACCCTCGCAAGAGGGTCTAATCCTCGGTAGCTCAATTGGCAGAGCGGGGCGAAGGGTAGCACCCTTCGTCTGCGTTGAGAGTTCAAGCCTCTCCCGGGGAGCGCAAGTCAATTCAACCAACTGAAGGAGAACCATGAGCATCACCCTGGAATCGCTCCAGAACAAGTACAAGGACGGCGAGGTCTTCGACTCGGAGGACATGGAGTTCCTGCTCCAGCTCCAGGTCAAAGAGCGCGGTGCCGACTTCGTCTACCGCTCCGAACTGGGAGAGGTGGCGACCGGGTGCTACAACACCCAGCTTCCGTTCAAGAAGGACAAGGACGGGAACGACATCATCTTCGATCGCCAGGCCATCTACACCGGCCCGGAGCTGGACAACGCCGAGCGCATCCAGCTCAACATGCGCAAGGAGCTGGACTGGGATGCCACTCCGGTCAAGGGCTGCCTCATCGGCAGCGGGATGGTCGACCTGGTGGGCGACGTCCACAAGGTTCCGCGTGCCGGGTCCGCCGTGAGCACGTTCCGCAGCCTGGACGTGCGCACCACGGCCAAGGCCAAAGCCCTGGCCTCTGCCGTCCAGAACTACCAGGACAACGGTGAGCCGTGGGGTGTTGCCATGACCAAGGGCAAGGCCGAGGTCGAGCGCCTGTACGGCAGCAACGAGGACTCGGAGATCACCTTCCACGAAGGCGACTACCGGTTCCTCAAGACGGACGAGCCGAAGAAGTCCAAGACCGCCGCGTAAGCGGCAGGGTGGTAGCTCAACGGTAGAGCTGGCCCGAGAAGGGTCCGATTCAGGTTCGATTCCTGACCACCCACGCAGACACCGACCGGTGTCGCAACCGAAAGATGAGGGAGTAAGTATGAGAAAGATCGCCGTTGTTGGTGCCGTTGCGGCAGCGCTTGCTGCCGTCTCACTGAGCGGGTGTTCCAGCGTGAGCACCCAGTTCGATGAGGCTGCCCTGCACTACCAGGGTGGAGCTGCGTCCTCCAAGAAGTTCGTCGAGTGCATCCCCGCGAGCCACCGTCAGTACGACGGACCCTCGGAGAAGTACTACGTGTACCCGAACAGCATCCGCTCGTTCGACTTCACGGGAGACAAGGACGCAGAGTCCGAGCCGATCGTCATCACCGCCAAGGGTCAGAATGACAAGGACGGCAACCCTTCGGGTTCCGCTCAGGTCGCACTGCCCGGTGTTGCCACGTTCTTCCTGAACACCTCCGACTGCGCTGCCTTCCGGCAGTTCCACGAGGTGCTGGGCAACAAGTACAAGGCATGGTGGGGTGGGTCCGACTTCGAGGACAAGGACACCAACAACAACAACATCCCGGACGGATGGGAGTCGATGCTCCGCTACGTCTGGGGCAACGCCGTGAAGAATACGGCGCAGGATCTTGGCAGCCAGTACTCCTGGCAGCAGCTTTACAACGACGCCTCTTCGCGGGTGAAGTTGCAGGGTGAGATCCAGGCCAAGCTCAACGAACAGATCAAGCGCCTTGACGGCTCGAAGGGTGTGGACTTCTTCCTCACCCCGCAGGTCACGCTGAACCAGCCTCGCCTGGTCAACAAGGATCTTGAGAACACGATCGTCGAGCAGCAGAGCAAGGTCTCTGAGGCCAACAGCAAGAAGGCTCAGGCCGACGCTAACGCTGACGCCGCCGATGCGCAGGTCAAGGTCGCCAAGGCCGAGTCCGCGCAGAAGGAGGAGCTGGTCAAGGTGCTGGGCATCGAGGGCTACCTGAAGCAGCTCGCCATCGAGAAGGGACTCAACCCCTTCCAGCCGCCGATGGTCAACCCGGGGACCAAGTAAGATGGCCCCGGTCTACACCCTCGGATTCATCATCCTGTTCTTCAGCCTGTTCATCGGCGCTCTCTCGTTCGGTACGAACGTGATCGGGCCTTGGCTGGACCGTCGTCGCAAGCGACAGGAACGGCAGGATGCCCTACAGGAACGGCTTGACACGCTGCTCATGGAGCAGCAGGTACAGCTAGCCCGACAGGGATGGGAAGAAGTTCAGGCCCATAAGAAGCGCATGGAGCGCAACCTGGACGAGATGCACGAACAGCAGTAGACTGCTCGCCCTGGGGACAGGCGTTAAACTGCCCCGCAAGTCCCGATCTGCTAATGGCAAGCAAGGCCGGTAACCAGTCCGAGTCAAATGTGGGTTCGATTCCCACGAGGGACGTACGACCTAATGGTGTATCTGGAGATAGCACACCGGCCGCGAGAGGCCGGAGGGTACCTGGTTCGAGTCCGGGTGGGTCGACATGAAATGGGAGAGCAAGAGCCGGAGGGTTTACCTCTCGGTCGGCAACGGAAAGATCTACGCCCTGCACGTTCAGCTCTGGCGGCTGACCGTGACCATCGACAAGAGGAGGAAGAAGTGAAGTTCAGCATCCCTCAGTGCATCAGTGCTGAGATCGAGTACGATCAAGGAAGAGTAGACAAAAAGAATCGGCCCTACCCTTCTGGGGTAGGGCCTTCTCTTATTTCAGCAGGTACTCTATGGCTTTTTCGAGTTTTCCTGCATCGTCTTGAAAAAACCCAAGCCCCACGTTACACCAGTGGCATAGGACCCCTCGTATCTTCATGGTAGCATGGTCGTGGTCTATAACAAGCCTCTTGCTGCTTCCGCAGATCTCACATTTTGCGTTCAGCTTCAGCTTGTCAGCTTCATCTTTCGTAAGACCATGACCGCTGCTCATAATCCTCTTGCCCGGTGCCTTCTTGTGCCTCTTGCCAGTGCGAGGGTCTCTTTTCCTCTCCCTCCTCGCGACTCCGCAGTACCACCTCTTGCCATCCCAGCTCATGTCAACTTCTCCGCAATTGGAGCAGGACCCCCTCTTGCTGAGGGGGTCCTTTTCCACCATGCGATGCACCCAAGAACCGATTTCAGTCTCCCCTATCTCATGCCAGCCAGCGTGGCCTGGTCGTTGTTCTTCGCACCGTAGTGGTGCGCCGACCGGCCGGTCTCTTCTACCTGTGGCTTGGGGCCACCGAGCATGTCGATGAGCTTGGCTCGTGCTCGCTTCAGCCGCTTGTTGACAGTTGGCTGTCCGACCTTGAGCGAGTTGGCAAGGTCAAGCTGCGTGTCACCATCACGGTGGTACGCAATCAGGAGATCGCGCTGCGGACCAGTGAGGTCCGCCTTCTCCCAAGCCTGCTTGACATCCATGAACGTTGCCATCCACACACCACCCTCGGCCGGGTCGCTCGTGTTGGCCACCCGCTCACCGGCCTGGACCGGAGGGGTCGGGTCGTCCTTCAGAACGGACGGCAGGATCAGGCAGATCAGCGCATCCGAGAAGAAGATCTCATCGTCCACCTCGTACCCGCTGGCGTGAGCCTTCTCGCGCCGGGCGAACTGTGACATGGCATCTCGCAGTCTCTTGTTCAGGAGCCACGTGCTCGTGTGCACATTCTCGTGCTCCTGGAATCCCTTCACCTGATCGGGGTGCTCAAGCACCCACACCCATCCCTCTTGGATCAAATCGTCCTGCTGTACGTGGCCGCGATATTGGTTGGCCACTGACCAAGCCTGCGCCTTGATCGAGTCCTCGATGTTGATGGGGCTAGCAATTTTTTCCGGGAAATTTTTAGTCGATTCTGAATTATCCACGATACCACACTCCATCCCAGTAAAGCTTACCCTTGTCGATGGGGATGACGAAGGGAATTACATCCGCGCCGTCGACCACTAGCATCCCCATTGCCTGCTGCCAGTTCGCGTAGCCAGCACCGAGGTAGCTGGCACGCTTCATGTCCATGACGTGACCCACCTCAAGGCCCCACCGCTTAGCGGTGGTGCGCCCGGAGACTGCGCTGTGGTCGTGCGTAAGGCCAGCCTTGTGGGTGTGACCACACACAACGTTCGAACCGAGCTTACGAGCGGCACCCAGGGCCGTACAGCCAGCGATACGGGACGAGCCAACCTCGTCCCCGTGGATCATGTGCCAGTTCGGGGCCAGCTTGTACGGCTTCCGGTGGAACGTGATGCCCAGCTCGTTCAGGCCCATGAACTCTTCGGTGGTAAGCTCAGGCAAGCCGGACAGACCGGGTGCGTACTGGCTGACGTACTTCTCCAGCCGGTCGTCGTGGTTGCTACGGCTCAGGTCGGTGATGCGCAGGTCTTTCATGACCTGCTTGGCCACATCCCTGTCGGCGGCGAGGTTACCGGCGAACTCACCGGCACGCCCCTTGGTCCACTGACTGACCTGTGGCTGGTCCAGCATGTCGCCTACGCAGGCAACAGTCTCGGGGTTGAGCGACTCGATGAGCAGGGCCATTGCATCGACCGCACGGCGGTCGAAGTACGGAGCCTGAACGTCTGAGACGATCGGGATGTACGTGGTCACGAGTGCTCATCTCTGATGTGCTGATGGAGGTTACTCTTCAGGAAGTACTGTTTGCAGTACACACACTTGGCAAAGAACCTGCTGGCAGTACTCACTTCTTGTCTCTGATCGGCCCGAGAAGTTCGGACAGAACTTCCCACTGTAGGTTGTGCGTGTTTCCAGTGGCTGGGTTAGTCCAGTTCCAGAGGAACTCAGTCTTCACCCATTCCCTACCGCTTGCGTCATACACTCTTAATGCGGTAGCCTTGGGCTCTGTCTTCAACGTCGTCATCGTAAGGTCCCTCATGTTCGTAGGCTTTACTCGGCTGGAATCCTAGCTCGTGGCCCGCAATCACATCGGCCACCTGCAAGGGCTCCTCTTCCTCGTGGTGAACGACCTTCGGCCCGCAGTGTCCTGATAGCAGGAAGCACCACGGGCCGATGTCGATGTGGATCTGCATAACCCCAAGTATAGCAGGCTAGCCTACGCTACTCGCAGTACTCGGGACCATCCTCGTCTTCGTCCCCTTCGCCCCAGTCATCGTCTTCGTAGTCGGGGAAGAGGATGAGCTGTTCGTACGTCTCAGTCGACACTCAGCACCGCCTCGGCCGCGTTGATCCACGCTGTCTGCCAGTCGGGCTGGATGTCGCCGAAGTCCGGGCGGAACAGGTGCTCGTGGGTTTCATCGTTCAGAGGACCACGTAGGCTGTTGCTGTACGCCTCGTATGCCGCCCGGCCACGGGCGTAGGACAGGTCGGCGCTGACCTGGTCGCCTACCACAGCGCCACCTGCTGTCCGTCCGGGCCGTACAGTTCCTTCTCGATGTCCAGGTCCGACCGGAAGGTGTCGGTCAGATCCCCGGGTGTGTTCCACATCTTGGCCTTGTAGGTCAGAGCCTGCTCCCACTCATCCTTGGTGTAGTTCGTGGTGAAGAACTGCTCGGGCACCCGGACAGTCACCTCCACCATCTCAGGCTCGAACGTCTGGACGGCAACGCCGTCAGAGTCAATGGTCATCATCAGTCAACACTCTCCCACTCGGTTCGAGCGAACTCGATGTCCGCCTCGTCGTTGCTATTGTAGCGGTAGTTCTTCAGACGCGCAGCCAGGTTGCGCGCCGCGCCGAGGGTTGTGTACGGACCCATGTAGCTGACCGTCTCAGCCCCGTCCGGACGCCACTCGGTAGGACTGTACCTCCGGGTCACCTTGACCCGGTAGACGGCCGATGCCTCGTCGTGCATGTGCCTTCCCATTACTCGTCCTTCTCTCTGATCAGATCGAAGATGGCTTCTTCTCCACCACTACTGAATATTCCGTTAACGTCCTGTCCGCCAGGGACGCGAACAACTCTGGCGTTCGGAAGAGACTTCGCGACATCGCGCGAGAAATTCTTCCCAGCATCATCGCCGTCACCCCACACAAAGACGCTCCGAGCACCAACGAAGAGGCGAGGATGATGTCCTTTCCAGCCGTTGCTTCCGCAAACGCCGACAGCAGCAAGACCAAGCTGGCTAAGGACGATAGCATCCAGCTCACCTTCAGTGATATGAATCTCATCAGGTCCTTCGAGGACAGCACGACTGTTAAAGAGCCGGGTCTCGAACCCGGCGAGTCCGAGGTACTTAGGCCCATCGTCGCCGAGGCGACGGAACCGGATGTTGTAGACATTGCCCTTGGGTCCAATGCTCGGGATGGCCAGGCGACCGGCCATCTCTGGGTTATGTGTACTTGATTCGCTGACGACTCCCAGACGAAACCTTACGGCGGTAGCGTGGAGAATACCCCGACCCGAGAGGTACTCGCGTGCGCTCTCTAGGTTTGCCTCGTGAGCTGTCACCGACAACTCCAAGCTTCTCCTCACAGAAGCGCTTAGCGGCTGCAAAGTCTATACCCTCTCGTCTCATCACCAGGTCGTATCCCGATCCGCCTACGCCACAGGCGTGGCAGAACCAGACGTCCTTGTCCAGGTCCACCGTTGCACTGGCCTGCCGGTCGTCGTGCACAGGACACTGCATCGTCTTGTTGCTGCCGCCTCCACGGGTGCTGACCCCGTAGTGGTCCAGCACCTCCTGGATCATCGCGCTCGCCGCCTGGCGCGGACGAGGTTCTGGTCGAACGTCTGCGAAGAAACTCCGAGGTTCTCTCTCAGGTTGGTGGCCCAGTCGAACTCATTCGCAAGGCTGTTGCTGTAAAGACCATACCTCTTTCGGAATGCAATCGACTTCTTATTCACCCTGTCGTAGAACACTGTCTTCTCACGATTGGTGAGGCGAATGAATGCCGATCGGTCTCCTTCCATCGACCTCTCGATGGCGATATCGTCGATGATTCTGTCGGCACTGGCCTTACGCTGACGCCAGTTGGTCATTCTAATTCCTCCAATACTCTCTTAGCAGGAGGGTTACCGAGGTATTCGATAGCCCTGTAAAACGCATTGGGATCGTCGCGATAGAAGCCCAATGTTTTATTGCATGTCTTACAGAGAAGGCCCCTCACTGTGTGACGCAGGGTTACGCCCGCCTTCTCCAGTGCGTGGTCGTGGTCTACCGCTAGTCTACGCACCGCGCCCGTAGCGCGCTGGCAGATAAAGCACTTGCCCCCCTGAGCTGCCTTGATGGCAGCGTACTCACCGGGGAACAGGCCGTACGTGTTGAACACGTAGGTCTCGTGCGTCTTGGCAGACCTTCCTTGTGTCACGCTCCGCTTACACTGAAGGCAGTACGGACCAGGCCGAGTTGCCTTTCTTTTAGCGTGAGGTGTACCAGGAATAGCATTCTTGCACACCAGCTTATCGACCATATTGGTAGCTCACAGGGTAGGTGTGTTTCTTGAACATAGCGCGACTCGGGTCAGCATCCAGGGTTACGTAAGTACTACCAGAAGCATCCGACTTACCATCTCGCACCTTTACCGGTGCGATATAGAATTGAGGATTGTCCAATGCGACACCCCAAATCATATCAGGAAGCTGGCTTACCTTACCCTGTAGTCTGGCCCTGCTCGGGGGCCTCTTGCTATTCTCCTTGTCGTCTTCTCTTGCGTGGTGCAAGGCGAATACAGTAATGCCAGTCTCTCTGCTAAGCTTACGGAATTCCATAAAGGATTCCCTTAGCCGACCCTGTTCATCCTCTGAATCGCCATCGATGTTCATGGCATTGTCGATGACAATGCACGTTGGATACTCGTCGTACAGTTCGATGAAGCAGCTAAGCTCATCGTTGACGTCTACCATGTCCGGGCTAGAATCGTAGACCCAGTGGATCTTAGACGACTCGATAGCTTCGGCAACGAAGCCGAAGCCTCCGTTCTTGATAGCATCCTTGACAGCATCGGTAGTCATACCGGTGCGCATGGCCGCTAGTCTCGACGTGGTATCCGTTGCGTCTGTATCTGCTGAGATGTATAGGCAAGAGACGTCCATGTCATTGACATAGTGCTCCATGAAGGTAGACTTACCACACCCAGGCTCACCGAAGATAACGATGAACTGCCCCGCACGGGGCAGCGCCCCAAGATCATAGAGATCCTGAAGCGCTGCGGTCCGTGGGAGTGGGGTGGTCAGGCTAGCTTGCGCTAGTGACTGAACACCTGTGATCATCTATCAGAGCCACTGCGCAGGGCACTGGGGAGCGAAGGTACCACCGAGGGTGGGGCCTCCGTCCTTCTGGGCCGGGCACATCCAAGCCTTCCATTCCTTACCGGCGTTCCGGCCGGACTTGGTGGTTCCGGTCTTGTAGACCATCGCACCATGTGCACACTGAGGACCCGTGGGAGGGGCACCAGCGGCCTGGACGGGGTTGGAGATACCCGTGTTACCAGGACCCTGGACCGGAGGCGCAGAAGCCCGCTCAGCCTCTTGCTTCTCCTGGTTGGCCTTGAACTCCTGAGCGATCGTGTCGATAGCCCGGAGGGTGTCAGCGGTGCTGTTCACCTTGACAGCAAGCTGACCCAGAGCATCGAGCTGTTGACCGAACTCCTCTGCCGTGGTAGCGTACACGTTGATGAGAGGTGAGGCAGGCGTGATCTTGAAGCTCGCCTGGAACTTGGTCGTTGCGTCGGTCACTGTTCTCCTACTTTTGAATCGGGGTGGAGCCGCAGCTCTTGCTGCACACGTACCACCCGGGTACAGACCACATCAGTGTACCACACCCGGGGCACTTCTTGGTCAGACTTTTACGTGGCACGGGCCTGTACGTCCTCGGCCCAGGCCACAAGGATGGCCGCTGTCTGAAGGATCTTGTTGGTCAGATCCCTGCTGTCGGTCGAGCCCTTGATCATTTCGATCCCAGCCTCGATGACTCCAGTCCAGCACTGGCCCTCGTTCAACTGGACCAGTCGAGCCTGAGCCTGAGCCCGTTCCGGGCTACCGTGGATGTCACCGTCCGCCAGGCCGGTGCCGAACCGGTAGTCTTCCTGGCCCATCGCGGCTTGCGCATCCTTGTCCAGCTTGATACGCTTCTCACCGATGGTCATCAGGAGCCCGACGTGCGGGCTCTCGAACACGTAGGATTCTTCAGCCATTGCGCAGGTTGTCCAATCGTTCAGAGATGGCAGCCCACGCCTCTTCGCGTGTGGCGTAGGTCTTCGGCCAGTTCCAAGAGTCCTTGAGGATCTCCCAGTAGGCTGTGATCTTGTTCATCGGTCTACGATCTCCGTCCATCCTGAGGGGCTGAGGGTGACGCGCTGTCCCTCGTCGGGCTTGACAAAAAGCGTACCACCCTCTATGCTGTAGGTACCGACGTAGGTACGATTGCCCTTATTGGTACGAACCTCGAACTCGTCAGACTCACGAGTCGGGACGACAAGGGTGTGACTGGCTGCCGACTTACGGGGTGGCATCGTGTCTCCTGGGGTCTACAGAGGCAGCCTCTGGGCTGCCGGGGTTGAATGAGTGGCAGTACTTGTTGACCGGGCACCAGTTCTTGCACAGCCCGGACGGCCGGGCTGGGAAGATGTCCTTCCGGATGGCCTCAGCCACCTGGCTGTACTCGTGATCGAGGCGGTCCATCTCAGCGGTGAGGTCATGCCATCCGGTGAGGATACCACCCTTCACCATGAAGTACGCACCGTTGAAGATGCGCACGTCAGGCCAGCGGTTCTGGATGCTGACAGCGTAGCCAGCTAGCTGCTCGTTGGTACGAGGCGGCTTGCCCGACTTGTAATCTACCACACCCAGCGATCCGGAAGCGTGCTCAAGCACGGTGTCGATAAACCCCTTGGAGGCAATGCCTCCAATCTCACCGGCCATCTCAAGTTCGATGGCAGGCTCACCGTCGGGGGTGATCCAGATGGTGTACGGGCTGGCGTTGTACCAGTTGACCCAGCGGTTGAACATGGCAACGCCCTGCTGGGACCACCACTTGATGTCTTCCCTGGCGTTGGATCTTCCGGCAACCTTCCACTGGTCGCGGGTGGTGCCGGTCGACTCCTCAAGGTCGGACATCTCCTTCTCGAAGTAGTCCTGGAACTTCCAGCCGGTAGTCTCGCCGGTCATCCCGTACTGCCTTCGGTTCCACTCTTCGATCATAGCATGGATCGCAGATCCTCCGGCGTGGTAGACGCCGGGCATGTCCGGCAGCTCCTCCACCCGGAGGAGCCTCCACTGCTCTGGGCATGTATCATACTGGTGCTTGGAGCTGTAGCTCAAGCGGAGCAGTTCAGCCACGGGTGTTCCTCTCAGCGGTTAGATGATCTCAGTCTACCATAGAGGGACCGCAGCAGCGGTCCCGACAGAGGCACCGCCCCTCAGCGGTGCCGACACACGGTTAATACACACCGGCTCCCGTCGGTGTGCTCGTTACACTATCGAACGTAGTGAGATGAACGGGATAGAGGGATGCTTGGAGCATCCCGATCAGAGTATAGAGCTTCGGCCTCAGAGCCGAAGCGAAGAGAGGGAGCGCTGAAGCGCTCCCGATAGGGGCCGGGCCTGAAGCCCGGCCCTCTGGTAGACTCTTCTCATGAGACTCATCTGGTGGTTGAACCTCCGCTGGTA